>Ga0179593_1545125_pt1 | contig 13298 bp, 26 predicted proteins | sample CZODoug2_1_08_16_FD_185931 | JGI IMG/M metagenome (GOLD analysis project Ga0179593, IMG submission 185931) | Vadose zone soil fungal communities from Angelo Coast Range Reserve, California, USA - CZODoug2_1_08_16fungal (PacBio error correction) | ecosystem: Environmental > Terrestrial > Soil >... | reverse complement strand
TTCAGAGGGCTCGGCAGTTATGGAGGGCGATGAATGGGGGCGTCCTCTTCCATGCCCTTTCCCCTCTTTTCTTCTTCGATTTAGAGGGAGAGTAGCGGTCCTTTTTCCTCTCTTGCGGATGCTGAGGTGGAGGGGTGTTGGTTGTTTCCCCTTGTGGCTGGGGAGGGCGTTGTTAGTAGTGGAGGATCTTTTTCTCGGGAGGGGCGATGTCTTTTGCCAGTTGGTTTTTCTCAGTAGCCTCTGTTCGCCTTCGTCTGGAAAACGCCGAGATGGAAGAGACGATTTCGTGTTTTTTTTTTTTTTGTTTCGGAGGTAGATCAGGAGGGCGTTTGTTTTTTTTTTTGTCCCATGTCGTCGAAGTAGCGTCGCGTTTTCGTTTTTGGTCCGGACAGTTGGTGGAAGCTGTTTTTTTTTTTTGGTGGGGATGTCTTTTGGGGCTTTTTTAGATGGATAGGGGATGTGAGGGCATGCGCGCCTCTCTTCCCCTTCTTCTTTTTTTTTTTTTTCCTTCTTGGATTAGGATGGGGATTGGAAGCGAGGGCAGGGCGGTCTTTCTTGCTTTTCTGCTCGTTTCCGGGAGGAACCTTTGCGCGGTCCTGCGGTGCCTTTTTTTTCTTGCGATGGCTTGCGTGGTGCCTTTCTTGCCGGAGCTGCCCGTGCTGATTTTTCCTTTTTCATTGCTAGATGACGTTCTGGACGAAGCTTTGCCGTCTCTTCGTCCTTCCCGCCGAGAGGAGGGTCGTCGCGCTCTTTTTCTTTTCGTTTGGATCGGTGATCGGCGGATGAATCAGTCAGGATCAACTCTCTTGGGTCTTTTGTCTAGAGTAGAGGACGAGGAGCTTCTCTTTTTCTCTTTGACGGCGATGAAGAGGCGGAGTGGCATCTTTCCCTTTTTTGTTGTGAGGATGCCACCCCTCTCATCGCCGGTCCTCTCCTCTATTTTTTTCCTCCTCTGGAACCGCGAGATTGGCTTCCTTTTTCTTGCTTCCTCCGCCTATCACCAGCACTTATCCAAACGAACCACTTCCCTTTTTCTCCCTTGACGTCCCTCTCTGTCGCGAAGTGGCGCGTCCTTTCCATCCTTTTTTTCCTTCCCAAGCGAGTACAAGAAGTCCAAGCGTCTTTTTTTAGTTCCCCCCCTCCGCCGCGGCCCGCTACGGCAGTCCAGTCACCGCCCTCCTCTTCATCGCATCGGGCCTCTTCCGAAGCGCCCTTGCTCTCACATTTCTTCCCCTTCCTCTCCCTCTCGCAAGTAGACGAGAAGAGGCTGTTCCTTTTTATCCCATCCTATCAAAAATATACTCTCCCCTCCCCCGGAGCATTGATACTCTGCGCTCTCCCCTCCCCCCCACTCCCCTACGGACACATCCCTCATCACACTTCCGCCCTCCCCCCCCAGGCCGCACCCACCCCTTTTTTCCTGGAACGAAACCTCATCTCTCCTCGCCCCCCCCCAGCGCCAAAGGCAGGACCCTGACAACTCGGCGTCATTCGAGTGTTCCAGCAGAAGTCCGCGCCCCTGTCTTCTCCCTTCCTCCCAGGACATTCGCCTAAAGCGCCCCCCCTCTCATCACCCCGCCTCCCCTCACACAGACACCGCCGTCCCACCCACCCCCACCGCATCCCTCCTCAAATGCGGCTTCCCCTCCCCCTTTCTCCCCTAAACAGAACGCTAATACGCACCCGTCCCTTTTCTTTTCCCTGCTTGCCGATGACGCCCCCATCAGCGCCACCAGAACTTTTCCCCTACACCCGGCGCAGAGGATGTTGAGCAGAGGGTGAAGCGACGCGCTTTTTCTTTTTTCCCCCGGAAACAGTGAACCCCAAAGCCCGCTGGTTTTTTCCCCCTCCTTCGTCGCCCGAAAGCACGCACCGCTGCCCACCCAACCCCACGCACATACCACTACACTCCCCCCCCATTTCCTTTTTTTCTTTCATCCTCAAAGAATCGTCACCGTCACCCCCTTTCCGATGCACCCGCCCGCGACGCCATCGGCGTCCTCCGCCCGATCACTCTCTGCCCAAAATCTCCCCCGAATCGAGTTCGACACCTTCCTTTCCTCGCCCAAGATTCCTGTGCGTCGATAGAGATGCCGTCTTTCCTTCGTCGGCTTAAGACACGGCCGCTCCTTCCACCACCCGCTCATCCTGTTCGGATTGCCACTTCCGTCCCCTCACGGAAGAAAAAACACTCTCTCTTCCCCGACTGGCTAACCATCAACCGCTGCCCCCCCGCATTACAACCCGGACAACGCCCCCCACGCCCGCTGCCCCTGTCCTTCCCTTTTTTTTTCCTCCCCAGATCAACAAACACCCTCCCTTGTTTGCATGGGCAGTGGACCCTCTTCTTTTTTTCCGGTCTTGGCGGGCATCCTGTCTGCCAGTGGTGTTTCAGCCCCCGCCTGTCTCCTTCATGATCCATCAGCCAAGCCTTTCCTCGCTCCGCCCTAACCGCACCGCCCCATATCCCCCCCCCTTTATCCCGCCGGGCTCACACGAAATAGCCGGGGTAAGCGTCGGCTCCCCTTCTTTTTTTTCTGAAAGGCACACCCAATCCCCCTTCCTTTTTTTTTTCCGCTTTCGCAGCAACGCCCTTTTGCTTTTTCGCGCGGGTTCGCTTCCTGCTTTTTTTCCAAAACATGAACGAGAACGGGACCGGTTCGCTGCGGTGCGTGCGGCTTCGTGGCAACGGAAACTTCCTGCTTTCTCCCTGACACTGCTGTGGGAGTTTCTTTTCCGCTTATTGGGACGCCCATTCTCTCAATGGTGTTTACATGCGGAGAAAAGTCTCGCCCCCACATCTCTTTCTTCTCGCTCGAAGACGTTATGGCGTGAGCACTTTTCGGGGGACCCCTTTTTCCCCGAGGCGGGCGTGCGCCCTCCGCACTTCCGTGGGCGGCTCCACCCCACTTTTCTTTTTTCTCGCCTTCGTGAAATGCGGCTGTTCGCGTGGGTTTCTCTCCGAAAATGGGGGGATTCAACGCTTGGAAAGTCGAGTCCCTCCGGTGGTCGGCGGTTGATCCCGGGCGCGGCACGTTCTTCCTTTTTCTTTTTTGTTGGGTCAGCATACGACTCCAATCGTCTTTTTACAGCTATGGCCTTGCGTCTTTTTTTCTCCCCTGTCGGCTGCCAACAGACTTCTTCGTAAACGGCGCTTCTTTTTTTCCCAAGGTAACTCTTCCGACGCTCGGCGATATTCCTTTGAGCGATACCTTGTCCCTTCGTGCAAGAGTTCTTAGGATCGCCATGGCCCCCGTTTCCTGGCCGCGGCTACAGAGTTTTTGGGGGCGGTTCGTAACTCCTCATACAATCCGTCCGCCCTTCCCGAAAAGAAAGTCCTTTTTTGTGGAAAAATGCAATGGGAATCTCCCCGGGAAAGAGCCGTGCGGAGGAGGCCTTCGAGGGAATCCTTTGCTCGGAGGGAGAACTTATGCCCTTCCGGTTTCTTTGCCACGTTTGCATGTTTTCCTGCGGCTATGGCTTTTTCTTATTGTATGAGGAGTTTCGCCCCCACACAGGCCCTCGTCGCTTGGGCGCGGCCTTAGCCGGGGCACGTGTCCTCAGTCTCTTTTCCAGGTAGAGCTACCTTTTTCTCATGAGCGAGCGGCCCCCTTTTTGAGGTTCCCGCAACGAGCGCCCGTTTGACTTTTTTTTTTAGCGACGGGAGTACCGGACGATCCCTTGAAATCCTGGCCGCAGGCCATCGATTCCTTCCCCACCGCGTACAGGACGCTTGTTTTCCCCCAAAAAGCGATAGTCCCTTCTTCTTCCCCTCTCCTGCCTCCCCACCTGTTCGGCCACGTAATGGCCTCTACTTTTCCTTCTCCTTCGTCGATCACCAGATAGGTTGTCCACCCCTCTCCTCCTCCTTTTTTCTCTCCATTTAGGAGATCGTTGGTAGCCGCTTTCCCTTTTTTGCTTTCTCCCCGCCGCATCGGGATCGAGACAGAGTTTTCCATTTACCAACAGCGCAGAAACGGATGCGGAGCGGCGTCTGTTCTCTTCTTTTGTGGGGCGGTACTGTTTTCCGTTTTTCGCGGATGGCGGACCATCTCCCTTCCGCTCGTGCAGGACAGCCCCCAGAATGGTCCGTATTCTGCTTTTTCTTCCGCTGACGTTGCCGTGGCGCCTCTCCCCTCCGTCGAACATCCCCCTCTTGGTTCAATGTTTTTGGTCCGCGGAAACACCCTCCTTTTTCTCCAAGGGCTTGCGGCGAAAGGTTTTCTGTTTCAGGCTCGGGGTATCTTTTTGCGACTTTGGGGGTGGCGCTCGCCCGAGCTGCTTACCTTTTTTTCCTTGCGGATGGGGGGGTCTTTTTTTTTTTTGCGGTATTTGAGCGAGGCGCTGGCTGATCATGCCTTGGCCTCTTTTTGTCAAACAACAACGTCTTTTCTCCCCTTTGACCGTTCCCCCTCGGAAAACAAAACCTGCCCTTCCATGCACCTTTTGAGAAGAGATCCTTTTTCCGGTTGGTCAAGAGGCCTCCCTCAGCTCGTTTTCGCGGGCGTGGGGTTGCTTTGTCCCTTCTTTCTTGGTTATGTGTTTCCCTTTCTTTTCTTGTTTCGCCAGGAGTTGAGTCTTTCGGTTTGGTGGTGACGGGGAGGCGGTGTTTGCTTGAAGTTTCTTCTTTCTTCTCTTGTCATGCGAAACAGGATGAGCGATCTTTGGTTGGGCGGAAGTGTCCCCCGACGAAGATGTTTTTTCCGGCTCGCGAGCGACCACCTTCCTCCCTTGGCGGGTCTTTTTGCGTTCGAGTTGGTAGACGGGTAGAATCGGGCGGGGTTTTTTATGCTCGGATCGGGCGGAGGACGACTCTTTTTTTTTTCCCTCCTCGGCTTCGAAGAAGGTGGTTTTTCCTGGGCCAGGGAATGTGATTTCCTTTCTCCGGAGATATTCTTTTTCTTCTTTTTTGTTTTGGCGAGGGGTGCGGGTTTTTTTCTCGTCGATGCAGGGTGACTTTGGAAGTTCCTTAGCCCTCATTTTTTTTCATGTTGCCGTTTCCGTGTTTTCTCTCCAAAGCGGAGTCGCTTCACAAGCGCTTCCCCTCTTTTTTTAAGAGGGCTGAGAGGAAGTTCTGGATTTTTTTTTTCTTTCATCTTCAATGAAGAGAAAAATACTACAGTTATTTTCTTTTCTTCGAGGTCTCGAGTGTGTTTTTTGGCCAGGTTGAAGTGGGACATTTTTGTCTTCCGGGGGTGGAGGTGGTGGTGTGCGTTGAGGATTTTTTCTTGTGCGGCGGGGGGGTTTGCGGCCTTCCCTCTTTGAGGGGCGCGGGAGGAGATGTTTTTTTTTTTCCTCCCCTTTCTCTGTTGCTCGCCACTTCGTTTTCCCCCGCGAGTCGACGAATTTCGGGGTTGGGTTATGCCGTTTGCGCTTTTTCTTCGTTAAGGAGGGCGTGATGTTTGGTTCTTCTTTTTTTCCCCGGAGTTCGACGTATCCCTTCGAGGGTTGTTTTTTGTTTGTTCGGCCATGTGGTTGGAAGCTGTTCCTTCGTAAAGAGGGGGGGATGGTCCTTTGATTGGGGGGCGGAGTTGTCTTTGGTGAGGGAATGGCGACTTTTTTTTTTCCCCTCTTTCTTGAGATTATGAGGGGGATTCTGATGAGGATTAGTCTTGCAGGGCGGGAATCTCGTCTCGGTCTAATTGCTCTCTCCTGCTTGTTCTTTTTTCTCCGGAAGGGAGGGATTGGTCTTTTTCCCTTGTCTGTTGCGGCTGGTGAATCTGCCTTCTTTCCCCTTCCTCTTCGGAGGGTCCTTGTCGCATCGTGAATTGCTCGCACTGACTTTCTGTATCTTTTTTCCATCATTGAGAAGGGAGGTTTTTTTTTCTGTTCTGTTTCGACGCGATCAGAATCTCCTTTGGATTGGGGTGTGATCGGCGATGAATCCGTCCTATTTTTTAACAGGAGAGGGGCCAGCTTTCTCTTTAGTCTTCTCTGCCGAGGAGGTCCTTCCCTACTCAAGCTGCGCGTTTGAGCTTTTTTCTGGAGTGGAATCTTTTCTTTTTTTTTTTTTTTTAGAGAGGATGCCCTCCCCTCTTCCGCGTCGGCTCACCGCGCATGTCGTCTCGGCCTCTCTTTCCCCTCCGACATGGAACGAGCGCTCTTTCTTCATTTTCCCGCCTCGCGTTGATCCCTTTTCCTCTTATACTTTCCGATCACCCCGCCATTATCCAACGAACGTCCCCGAAGAAAAGAATCTTCGGCCGAGTTTTTTTCTTTTTCCCCTTCGTTTCAAAAATGGCCACCCGGCAAGCGGCCTCCGAGAGAAAGGCACTTTTCCCCTTTTCCCCTCTCTCTCGCTACGGAAGAAAGTTTCACCAGCTCCTCCTGTCCACTCGCCATCGGCCTATACAGAAGCCCGCCAGGGGCTGTTTTTTCCTCCGCAAAGACGGATCGAGAAAGGTATCTCCCCTTCCCCCTCCTGTCCTAATCCATAATCCTAAATACCAATTCCCCCTAAGGGCCCCCACGCGCATGAACGCTGCGCGCTTTTCCATCAACATAAGACCCCCTTTTTCCTCCCCCTCCGACACAGATTCCAACCAAACTTCCCCCCGGGCACAAACCCGAACCGCGACGTCTACTTCGTTCTCTTCCCCCCTAATCGACCCCCCCCCTCAAACGCCCTTCCTGATCGAAATCGCCCCCCCACCCCCACCTTTTTTTTCAAAACCCCTCTTTTCCTCTCCTTTCTCCCTTTTCAGAGAAGGCCGTTCCCAGAGGCTCTTCTTAGCCCCCGACCCCATGGCACAATTTCTTCTCAATCGAAAATCTTTCCCCTCTTCCCCCCTTCCCCTCCACCGAGAACGCACCAACACCCTCCCAGCCCCTCCTCAATTGCGGATTCCAATTCCTTACTGCATGGCCCTCCCCTTCCAACCTCGCCCTCCTCCATCGCGCCTCCTCTGGAGTAGGTTTTCCGCTGACGAACAAATAAGCGCCCTCTTCCCCTCCTCCGCCCTCTTCGCCCCCACCCCTTTTTCGGTTGAGCAGAGGGTTTTCCTTTTCCTTCTCCTTCACCCGCCGGGAGGCCCCGACCTCAGGGCCCCCAAGCCCCGGCGGGGCCTCTTTCCCCCCCCAACCGTGTAAAGCACCCTGTTTTCCCCTTCCCCCCTCCACCCCGCGCCCAACCCAACACCCGCCCCCCATCCGTGGCCGCTCGGCGACAAGTTCGGCCTTCCTTCCCTTTTTTTTTTGTCCACGGAACAAACACGTCTTTTTTTTTTCTTCCCCCCCTCCCCGCGAAGAAAATAGGTCGTCCCTCCGCCGATTTATTCATAGCACACCCGTCTACCAGCTTCCTTTTCTCCCCTTCAAACGGATAACGACTCTTTCTTCTCTCTTCCGGCCCATAAGGTTCACGCTCTCTTGTCGTTTTCTCCAAAGGCCCTTCCGCCCGACAACCATCTCGACTATCCTTTTCTCTTCCCAAGAGAAGAAATTTTTCTTATCCCCCTTTTCCTCAAACCAGAATCCCCGTCACCACCCCCCCCTCCCAACTCCCTCACGCCTGCTAACCATCAACCGCCCTGACATACAGCCTCGCTCTTCCCCCCCCTCCCGCTTGCACGAATGCGGCGGCTTTTCCTCCCCAGCAACCACCCCCCTGACTATTCTAAAAAAGGGTTTTTTTTCCTTCTGCCAAACGGTTTTGTTCCTTCTTTTTCCCTGGAGATTGTCTGCACGTTTTTCCCGCACGACATCCGGCGCAATGCATGAGCAATCCTTTTCTCCCCCGAATTCGATCTCCCCTTACCCCGCCAGACCACGATCCACCCCGCTCCGAGCTGCTCAAACGAAATAGCCTTTTGTCGCGAGGCTCGGCTTCCCTTGGAAAGAGAAACCCCTTTTCCCCCAGGATTTGAGCTTTCGTCGCCCGCACCTACTCGCGGCGGTTAGAGTCCATGCCTTCAAACCTTCTCCTCCCGCGGAACCTTTTTTGAACGGGGTGGTAGATGCGTTGTTGTCACCGCTGCGCGGGATTTCGGAAAATTTCGTCCTAGTTATTCCAAGATCAAATACTGACCCTTGGTTATTCTTCCCCTTTCTTCTATGGGCCCGCACCAACCTCTCGCCACTGGCCGTTATAACATGAGGATACAAGTCCCCATTTACATAGAATATCTTTTTTCCTCTCTCCTCAGTTATGGCGAGTGTTGGAACGGGTGTCCATCGTCTGCCCCGATGGCTTTGCGCTCATATTCTTTTCCAAGTAAAGTGGAGGCCTCCCTCTTCTCTATTGATGCAGTGGACGGCCTTTTTTCGCGTGGGGTAAAAGACTATCTGTTTATCCTTTCCCTCCCCTGGGGGATTCAAGCCTGGGAACTCCTATTTCCTTGGTCTGTTTCGTCGAGGGTTGCTTCCTTTTAGGCACGGGAGTTTCTTTTTTTTTTGTTATCCACGGCATTACGACTCCAATCTTTTTTCTCCGTTCCACAGCTCTGGCCTGCGTTGTTCGCACTTTCCCCTTGGTAACTCCCTTCCCTTCCCCCGGTCGAAAACGGGCTTTTTCTTTGACGACTCCAGGTACCCCCCTTTTTGCCTTCGCTCATGCAGGAGACGCGATGGCCTTTTTTTTTTTTTTTTTTGCAGCGGAGGAGGCCCTTTTTTCCCGTTACTTCCGCCGGCCTCGACAGAGGTCCTTATTTTTTCCCTCCTAATACACTCCGTAACCGCCTCTTTTCTCCCTCTCCCCCATGCAAAGGCTGTGAAAGGCTCCCTGGTTTCTTCTTAAGGATTTCATCCTCCTTTTTCCTCTCCTCAGTTGTGTGGTTGTCTCTTCCTTTCTCCTTACAGGACTTTGCATGTTTAATGCGGCTTTTTTTCTCTCTTTTTCTCCTCACCCAAGACGGACTCTGTCGAGGCCGAGGACTCTTTCCTTGGATCGCTTTCCCCTCGGTGCAAACAAAAACAAACTTCCTTCTTTCTTTACTGCTTTACGGTACCCTGGAGGTTCTGGAGCAACTTTTTCCTTTTTTTTACCTTTCGTCTGGTTGGCCGCGACTGGATTTTTCGGTGAGGAAGAAGAAGGCATAGCTTTTTCCTCCCCCCCTCTTCTTGTTTTAGCCTTGATCCCAAAACAGTCTTTCCCCCTGACGCCGTGCCGGCCTCCTTATCCACTCTTCCCCCCCCCTTTGTTCGGAAGACACAACCCCCCTCCCACCCACCCCCCTCTGCATACTTTCCAAGAGTAATCCCCCCCCGAAAGACGTGTAACAAAATTTTTCTTTCTTCTTCCCCCTGACGAGAAATCGCGATCCCCTTTTTAGACGCACACGGTAAGTGGCTTGGGGCGTCGTGATTAGCTTTTCATAGAGAAGAGTTGGTCCTTTTTCCCTTTCCCCCCTCTTTCGGAGCGGAGTCGGCGGAATATTCCCTCTTTTCCTTTTGGAGAACTTGATCAGAATGTAGAACGTCCCTTTTCTTTCTTCCCCTGACTCGAAGATCGTTCTTTTCCCCCCCAGCAGGGTCAGTATTATTCCTTTTCAGAATAACTTCCGCTTTCCTTTCCGCAGACGTTTTCCCCCCCTTTCCCCCGTTCGCGGTCAATGTTGTCTCCCTCTTTCCACAAGCATGACGCGAACCGCGCATAGCGCAAGGGCTTTTTTTTTTTGCAAAACCCTCCTTTTTTAAGGCTTGGTTCTGATTGGGGGGCGCTTTCCGGTTTTTTCGCAGAGATCGCCCCCCCCTTTTCTTTTTTCTCCTTCGGGCTAGAGGCGGGGTGTTTGAGTTCTGGGCGGTGCGTTCCCTTTTCTTAGTGGCTTTTTTTCCATGCATTTTCTCCTTTTCAACAAAAGGGCAGACCCTCTTTTTTCCACCAGCGGAACCACCCCCCCGGTGGCCCAGAGTTCCAAAGTGCCATTCTCCCTGAGGATCAGGGTGGGGGGGGAGCTTTTCTGGGACAGAGTTTTCCTCAGCCTTCGGTGCAGCGGGCGTTGTGTTTTTTTTCCGGAGGTATGTGCAGGTTTTTTTTTTTTCTCTTCTTTGAGGATTGTGTCGGTGTTGTTTCCGGTGGGGGGGATGCGTGGTTTTTTTTCTCTCATGGCGGCGAGTGTCTTTCTCTTCTCTGGTGGGAGGGCGGAAGGGCTTTTCCCCTTCGCCGACGATGCGGTGACACATTGATGGCCGGCATCGCGATCTTCTCTTTTTTTCTTCGCTGTTGCGAGTTGGTAGCCGGTTTCCCCTTTGGGGGCGATCTGGTGGGCGATTGCCTCCCCCCCCTTTTTGGACGGCCGAGGTTCTTTTTTCTCGCGGCCTTCGAATCTTTTTTTCTTGTGACGGGTAGGGACTGTGCGGCTGAAGAGTCCCCCCTTCTTTTGAGATGGATGGATGTGGTGGGGTTGGTTTTTTTTCGCTGGAGGCGGGTTTTTTTCTTCCCTATGAAGGGGTACGTTTTTTTAAGCTTACTTCGCCACCTTCGGGGCTTTTTTTTTTCCGAGGGTTGAGAGAAGACCCATTCTTTTTTTTTTCCCCTTTCCTCCTTCGCACAGTGGGAGAAGGATTAATTTGGGAGGTCTTGAGGAAGTTCTGGAGTGCCTTTTCCCACCCCACACACTTCTCTTACCCCCGGCTTTGTTAACGCCTCTCATTTGGTTCTTTGTTTGGCTATGGGTATATTCCGCCACCCCCCCTCAACATCCTTTCGTCCCCTATTGCCACTACTCCGTTCCCCCCCCTGTCCAATCCACTTTCACGACTTACTACTCTACGTTCCCCGTTCCTCACTACCGCCGTTTAGACCCGCAATATCCTACTGTCCGACGCAGCGTCTCCCTCTCCCGAAACCTCATTATGAAGTCGGCGATTTCGAGGGCGCTCTGTCGGTTTATAGAAACTCTTTTTCCTTTTTCGCCGAATTTGAGGAGGATGCCTTTTTATTGGGGGGTGTTTCGGCTTTTGGCGGAGGGGTCCTTTTTTTTTTTTTTTCTTCGATGTACTTGTGCAAGTGGGGCGGTCCCTTCCCCCTTAGCAGTCGTCTCCTCCTCGGCTTTTGCAAAACGCGAGATGACGCCGACGATTTCGTGTTTTTTTTTGTGTGGTGTGGGACGTACTTTATTTCCCCTTGCTCCACTTCGTTGTCCATCCTCCCGGGGTACTCCGCCCCCCCCCTATCCCTCTTTTCCGTCTGGATCTCGTGCTCGCTCCTTGTGGGCCCCCTTGGCTATTTGTCCTGATTTGGCCTTCGCGTGGTCTTTATGTTGCCTGACTCCCAGTCTTCTCTTCCGGTTCCTTCTGCGGACTCTGGGCGCGGTTGTTATGCTTGGAGGCTACGTGCGAGGCGAGATTAGGTTGTAGGCTCTTGGGATTTTCTTGATGTTTGGGTAGATGAGGTGCCGGTCCCAGGGTCGACAGTATCGTGAGGGGTTTGAGTGACCCTTTTTTTGTTTTCTTTGATTTCGAAGAGGGGGGGTGTTCTGGCTGACCGTTTTTTCGGCTTTTGGGTGAGGGAGGGTATTCCTGTCCCTCTCTTCGTTTCCCTCGTGAGGTCTTTTCCTTTCCTGCGCGCAGAAGGAGATGCGACGGAGGCGGAGGGATGACTTCTTCAGGGGCGAGGACCGTCGCTTTCTTCTCCTTCCCTCCCCCCCGCTCTACTTCGGTTCTTCTACGGTCTCCTCTCCCTCTTTTTTGCCATACTCTTCTCATCTCTCCTTCTTCTCCCCCTTCTTTGAGTCTGTGTTCCCTTTTACACCTCTCTTTTTTTTTTTTTTTTTTAGGATGAGGATTCTTCTTTTCTTCGGTTCTTGCGAGATCGGATTGCGGAGGAGCTTTGTTTTTCCCCTTTGAGCCGTCTGGCGCTCGGAGAGGCCGATGCGATGGCCTGCTGCGGTGTTGACTTTTCTTTTTTCCTTTGAGCATCGTTGAATTGAATCACTTTTCCCTTTCCTTTCTTTGACTCCGCTTTTGCCGTACTTGGCCATTTGGGGCACCTCTTTTTCTCGGAAATCGCCGCCTTTTTTCTTCGCGCGCTTTCCTGTGGATTGTTCGTTTACTTTCTGGGTGCTCGGAGGATGGAAATCTCTTCGGCGGGAACAGGCGATGGGCCATTTTTTTCTTTTCTTGAGGACGATCAGTGCGCCTCCGCCATGCGCGTGATTTTCCTGATGAAGAGAGGTTTCTTTTTTTTTCCTCAGACTACGTGGGTGTGGTTGAGTGCTCTTCGCCGGAAAGCTCCCCTTATGTAGTCTTTGTCCTCTTTAGTTCTCCTCTGGAACGCGCTCTTCAGTTCAAGACTAGAGTTGATCCTGTTTTCCTCCGTACCCCGCCCTTATCCCCCTCAAATCCCCCCTTTGAAAGCGAGCGGGACGCCCCTTTCTAGTGACGCTTTCTTTTTTTTCCGGAGTTTCCAACTGGCCCACGGAAAAGCCCCGAAAGTCAAGCCTTCTCTCTTCCCCTCGGGAAACATAAGAAGCGGCGCTCTTTCCGCAAGTCCCCAGCCCTCGAGGCCATCGCCATCGGCCTCTTTTCGCAAAAAGGCACAGACAATTTTTTCCTTCTCTTTTTCCTCTCGACCGCTCCCGAGCGCGTCCCCCCGCCCTGCCCCCTCCTTTCTAATCATTTTACAATCCCCCATCCATCATCTCCACTCCTCCGGCCCCCGGACGCCAGGACCCTTCCCTTTTCTGCCCGACCGCACCTCATCCACCTTTTCCCCCCCCCCGCCAACCACCTCCCTCCGGCATCCCCACCCTCTTGCATCCAATCCGATCCCCCATGGCCTGCCCCCACCCCCGCAACCGACTTTGACCGACAACCTCCCTCCCCCTCCCCCCTCCCGCCTGATTCGAACTCTCCCCCCACACTCCGCAAACTGCAGACCCAACCCCGCCATTCTCCTTTTTCCAGACGAAGGCCTTTCCCCTCTTTTCTTCCCTCCCCCCCCTGGCAAAAGTCCCTTCTCCTCGCACTCTCCGTCTTCCTCAAAGAAGAACCCCGCCGTCCCAGCCGCACGAAACCCCCCCCCCTCTTTTCCCCTTCGGCTGCCAATGCACCGGCCACCTTTCTGGCGAGAGAAAAACGACCGCTCAGAGCCGACTTTCCTCCTTTCTTTTCCTTTTTTCCCCTTTCCGCTGACAGACCCCCCTCCTAGCGCCTCCAGCACTTCCTCGCAGCCCCTTTCGCCCCACCTTCGGCGGTGAGCCGCGGGTGAAGCTCCCTCCTTTCGTCGCGCAAACCCCCCTTTTCAACGGCAACTTGCCCCCCAAGCCCCGAAGGGGGAAGTGGAAGCTTCCAAAACCCGTTCCCTTCCCTCCCGAAAAGCCCGCACCCGCCTTTCATTGGGCTGCTTCAAGACCTCCTCG
>Ga0179593_1504374_pt1 | contig 13298 bp, 21 predicted proteins | sample CZODoug2_1_08_16_FD_185931 | JGI IMG/M metagenome (GOLD analysis project Ga0179593, IMG submission 185931) | Vadose zone soil fungal communities from Angelo Coast Range Reserve, California, USA - CZODoug2_1_08_16fungal (PacBio error correction) | ecosystem: Environmental > Terrestrial > Soil >... | reverse complement strand
GGTTTTTTTTTTGTCCTCCACTTTTTTCCCTATTACGTTTGCCCTTAGTAAGGAGGTTCTATTTTTTACTTTGGTCGGAGGGAGCTTTCTTCCTTCAACCCTTCATTTCCAACTTGCCTTCTGTTACTTCCACGACCCCCTCCCTGTTTCCTTTTAGCCGGCAGGATTGAACAGAAGTTTTCCACATCTCGTGACCGAACTCTCTCAGTTTCCCTAATTTACGTGATAATTCCTGTCATGCATGGTCCCTCCTCCCCTTGCCTTTGTGTCACCTGCCATACGCAGCGCGAAAATTGCAGTTAGGTCAGTCCTTCCATTTGAAAGGACAAATTTGCATGCGTTCTTCCCCCCAACTCCCGTTCCCCCCCCCCTGCGCTCCTCCCCTTTGTTTTTTTTAAATACTAGTCTATGATTATCCTTTCCCCCATTCCCTCCTATGTTTTTTCCCTTCTTTTCTATATTTGACCCTCCTCCTCCCCAAAGCTCCCATCCCGCCTCCGAGTAAACCCAATCCCCCCCCAATCCCAGGGCCAGCATTTTCTTCTGAACTTCAGGGCCTCGTTCGCGACCCCTTTTTCCGCTCTTTTCCTTTTCTTTTTTTACCTATTTCTTCTTGCTTCAGCTACAGGATCGTTGAGTGCAGTGTTCCTCAGACCTCTTCCGGCCGACCATACATTGTTGATATTTGTTTTCCCCCCCTTTGAGTGTGACAAAAGTTCCCTGTTCTCGCGGCCGACTACTTTTACCCTATACGACCAGTTTTGTATCTCAACCCCCTTCCTTTTTGCACGCCCTTTTTGCTTCTTTTTGACAGTTCCAACCTTTTTTCCCCCAACTTTGTTCTTTTCTTTCTGTTTTGCCCGCTTGTTTTCTACCCGTTTTGAATTTTCGATTATTTCGTGTCCCACTTCATCCTTTCCTTCTTGTGAGAATTGTCATTCTTCTTTTTCCTTTCTTACCTACATGGTACTCGTTCCCTTTTTTCTCGAAGACCCCCCAATTCCCCACGGCTTGATACCCCTGACCTTGGTGGTTATTTTCTTTCCTCTCAATTGATATTTTCGTTTTTTTTTTGTGACTTCTTCTCTTTCTTCTTTTTCTCTAGCTTCTCCTCCGGTCCCTAAACACTCCCACCCTTACTCCTCTAGTTTTTTCCCTTCCTTCCAGATTCCCCCGTTTAACAGCAGCGCAACTCACCTGAACTTGTTTTTTCCTTTCCTTTGAGTTAGCCGTTGACGGTAAGAGTTTTTGCCTTGTTTGATACCTTATAAAATTCGAGAGCTTGGAAGGCCTATCTCCTTCCCTCTTACTCAAAAGTTCTCCACTTTTGCTCTCTACACCCCCTCACTCCCCTTAATTTTTGGCTTCGTCGTGTAGTGTCTTTCTCGTACCCTTAGTGATCCACTACCCCCTTCCCCCCTTTAAGGGTTTTTCTTGATTTTTATCTTCCCGGAACTCTCCCTTTCACAGCTTTTTCCCCCCAGACCTCCGAAATGTTTCTGATTCCCGCCCCCCCTCTCTTCGGCCGTCCCCGATCCTCCCAGATTCCTTTTTCTTTCAACCTCCCCTAGATCGTAAAAACCTCCACTCCTTTATATAAAAGGCCGCATTCTAGCGTGTTAATTGAAGGGATTTCTCTTTCCCTGCCGGTCCGGTCCCCACTCCTCCATCCCTGTTGGTTTTTTTGAGGTGTAGCTGTGGTTGTGTGATTTGCCGGAGATTGCCCTCTATCTTTTATCAAGTTTTTTTTTTCTCTCCTTTCCTGATTCAGGCTTCCTCCCCGTCCCTTGGACTCCCGCCCCTGTTTTTCCCTCGTTTGTCCGGCGCCTGGGCCTGGTCCTTTCAAGCTTCCCCCTGCTACCTTTTTATACTGTCGCGTCCGTCCCGGTCTTTTTGCTACTGGCCTTTCTTTTCCCGACGGACCACACTTTTAAATTGCCGATTGCCTGATCTTGACCAAGTCCCCGCTAAGGACGTTGTTTGGGTTACACGCTTCGACTCCTTCTTCCCAGAAGTCTGTTTTCCGGACAGGTCCCGCGAAGACCTTTTTTTTTTCCTGCCTAGCTAAATCCCCTGTTTAACTATCTCCTTTTGCGTTTTGTTTTTTTAAAAATCTTCTCTTTTTCCAACCTTTTTGCTTTTTTCCCCGGGACACGATGTCAGCTATTAGCTTGGTTTTCCTGCTGCGATTTTATGATTTCTTTTCCTGGCCAACTCCCCCCCTCCCTTTTTTTTGTATTTGTTATGCACTCCAGTGCGGTTTTTTTTTCCAGTTCTTTTTCCGCCCTCTCAGGACCTTCGATCCCTCCCCCAATTTCTAAGTCTTTTTAGCTTGCGTTTTGTTTAATGGTTTCAAGACCGTCTTATTTCTTGCCTTCTGGTCCCCCCCCCTGAGGGGCCCCCCCAGTTTTCGGCTCCTTCTTGATGAACCCCCAGAAAAATTGCACCCCAAGATTATGTAGCAAGTCTCAACTATTTAGTCCGGCCCCCCCCCGACCTTTCCACCGCTCTCTTTTTATGTTTTCTCCTCTTATTAAATGGTGCCTCCTCTTTTGGTTACAGGCACCTTCGAAACCTTCCAACCTAGAGTTGAGCTTGATCGAGCCAATTTTGCCATACTCAGCCCACCTACCTTCCCGACCATGTCCCACTTCACCAAACATTTCGTGGCACCTGCCACCCCCTTTTCGCGTTTGATCTGACGCGCTTGGACCTCCTTTTCCCATTTTAGAGAAATCTTTGGTTCATTCTGACCGGAACCTTGGCCACCAATTTGTTTTCGGCCTTTCCTTCCCCTTCCCCCCCTGCCTTGTATAGAGAGGTTTCCTTGTCCAATGACAATCCTTTCCCCCCCCCCTTTTTGTTGTTTTTTTTTTAACTCCGTCTTCCCTTTCAGGTCCATTTCCCCAATTGGGAACTTTTTTCCTCCAGGTTGGCCAGGCATCCCACGGCTCCCTTTTTTTTTTTCATTATGCCATCCAACCCTTCGCTCCCTTTTTTGCAATCTTTACTTGATTCATTTCCCTTTTGACCCCGTAGTCAAAGGCCCCCAGCCAAGTTTGTCTGTGACCAACTCTTGTTTGGTTCTTGAGTTGAGGTTCAGCTTAGCCTTCCCCTTTTTTTTTTTTCACGCTTCGGCGATGACAAATCGCCTTTTCTTTTTCCCACCACCCCCCCTCCGTAGCAATTCCACCCTTTTCCCCAAATTGCTTTTGAAAGGCCCGGGCCCCAACTCCCCCATTTCACATGTAAATGGAAGTCCCCCCACACCTCCTTTCCCTTCCTGTTTTTCACTCTTCCAACGTTCCTCAAACCGTCGATGCGGTGATAATCGTGGGGTACGAAGTTGCTTGGCGGTCCCCCCCGAACTCCCCTCTCTCCCAGCGTTGTCACGTGCCCCCCCTTTCCTTCCCCCACAAGACCGTTTTGAAACCCTGTACCCCTTAAGAGTATTTAGTCCCTTTAGGCCCCAAACTCTGTTCTTTCTGTACTCCGCCCCCCATTTCCCCCCCTTCATTCCATTTTCCCCCCCCACCCCCACGGGGAGGTGGCTTCCCACTCAACTTTTCTTCCGCACCCCCTTTATAGCCTGCATTGCCCTTGACGGCCCCACCCTTTTTTTTCTCGATATGGTTCGATGTCCCCTTTTCCTCTTGTGACCTGAGAGTGTCTGGAGGTGGTCACTTTCCCCCGCATTCGGTGGAAGTGTCCCCCCAGCTTCTTAGTGCTGAAAGAAGATCATAGTTCCTCCCCCTCCCCTTGAGTAACTTCCTTCTGGCCCCCTTTGACATGCACATTGCCCCTTGTTAATTGCCCTTAAGTTAACGGTCCCATCCGGATCGTCCCTCGCAAATTTTTTGTTCCTGCAAGGACACGTTTCTGTTAGAGCTTTCCCCCCCAAGGGGTCCTCCCCTATCAACATGATGGGACCCTCCGGATGGTTTCAGTTCTGCTGATCCGCCCCTTGCAAGCCTATAGATTTCTCGGTTCTATCGGTTCCCCCCTCGCCTACCCGCCCGACCCACCCCCCGCCCGAGACGCAACCTCCCAAGACATGTCTGCTTGAAAGAATTGTGTCGCCGTGACTTTTCTTCCCCTCCTTCTTCCCCATTACGAAGATTTTCCTTTCTGTATGTATACTTTCGAGTTATTTCACGATTGTGTCTCTTTCCTCTCCCACATTTTTAAGTGCAGTTTTAGATGTTGACCCTCCCCTTGGTGCTATTCCCTGAAGGCCCCCCCCCCCCCCTTCACCTTTCTCTTTACGCCATCATTTTCCCCATCTCGCCCCCGTTTTACCCAAACATTGCCGATCGACCTTTCCTCTTCTTTGTCCCCCTCACTAACAGGTAACTTTCCACCGGTCCATGGGCGTGCATTTTTTCGTGGTTTTCCCGCACAACTTTCCCGAATTTTCTTTTTCGTGTTTCCGGTCTTTTACTACGTCCCTAGTTTTGAGTTCCCTGTTTCCTCTGGAGATCTCCCCTTCCCCTTTTTCTTTCTTTTTACCATTGTTTTTTAGGGTGCTCGCACCCCCCCCACAGTCCCCTTCAGTTCCAGATGTATTTTTTTCTGTCTTGCGCGAGCTCAACTTAGCGTCCGTTCTGTTTTCTACTTTTGTCCCTTCTTTTTCTCTGCTAGCTGTGTGACGACCTCCGGTTTTTTTTTTTAGCTCCGACTCCAATGACAACACGTTCCTGCAACTTGTCCTTTTGCGCCCTCGTCGGCTTTTGATCACACCCCACCTCATTCCCCCCGTCGGTTTCCCGACCCTTTTTTAATTTCCCCTTTTGGTATGAGAGGCTTTTCCCCCCTATCCCCATTGTCGATTTCTCCAAGTTTAAGAGTCCTTCTCTTTTGCCTACATTTTCCCACTTCTATCGTGTAGAGCTCATCTTTCTCCGGAACTTCTTTCCAATTCTTGTCGCCCCCCCTTGTTGCTTGCAGCCAACAAATACATCCCATACTGACCGTGGCTCCCCTTTCTTTTTCTTTCAGCTTCCCTCCTGGTCGTTACCTGAAATTTTTTTTTCCCCCGTTTGTTTTCGGGGAGGTTTTCGGCGGCCATCTCCCCCTGTTCCTTCCCTTTCCCACTGCACCAGCCTATGTTTATTTGTTTTTCCCCGTTCTGAGGTCCCCCGCACGCTCGCTACTTCTTTTCCCCCTCTACCCTCATCTCGTAAACCTCACCTTTTTCTTCCTTTCTCACACCATTCCCTTCCCCATTCGTTTAATCCCCTCTCGGCTAGGAAGTTCCCTTCCTGAGTTCCCCTTACCATTTTTACTTCCCTAAATGTCTTGGGCTTGTTCTATTCCGTGTTGTAGGTGTGGTAGTTTTAGAGATCAAGATCCCAATACTTTTCATATTATGCTTCAGCGGCGCAAGACGCCCATCTACCTCCCCTTTGATTCCCATCCTTTGAGGCTTCCTGGGCAAGACGTTAATGTTGAACCCCCAATCGCTCCCTCGCATGGTCCCTTCCTTTCTGGTTACCCGTTTCTCCGATCATCCCTTCTTTCTCTGGGCCGACCTTTTCACTTTTCGTCGGCCCCGATCATCCCCCCTTTGCTTTGATCCGTTCCAGTTTTTCGTCAGAGTAGCGCTTCCCCCTTGACTCATCTCTGTAGTGCATCCGTTACGGCCCTCCCTCCATTGCGATTTTTTTTTGCCTATTACCTCCCCCATCTCACCGGTTCACTATTCAATTTTATTGGGCAAGACCCCCCTCTCCATTGTTCTTCACCCACCGTGCCGTCCCCAGGGCACCCCCTTAGTAGCTCTTTGAGCCTGCGTTCGCTTCCGTGTTTTTTGACTGCCCATTCCCAGACCCTTTGCTGTTACTTGGGCCCCTTTCCCCAGTCTGTGTCAGGATGCTTGCCAGGACGAGCAGATCCATCCATTGACGACAGTTCTTGACTCTCTTCGTTTTTTGGCATTGGGTTCCTGTTTCCCCTGGACTGCAGTCGTTTTTTGTTTTCTGATTTAAAAAACCCCCCCTTTTTCCTCGGATCCCCGATTCTACTTTGACAAGGACCCATCTTTCACCAAAGATATCTTTCTCCATTTTGCAGGGTGTCTCATCCCCCCCCCTTGCCTTACATGTCTACTTTCACTTTTTTTCCGAGATGTGTTCTTTTAATTTTCCTTCTACTTGAACCATCGCGTGATTTCGTTGGATAATTTGCCCTTCAGAATGTGGCCCCCTTCCCTGATATTCCCTAGAAAACTGGCGTACTCCCCCCACACCCTTCTTTGGTTCCAAACATGTCCCCCCCTTTTTTAGGAAATTTTCTCGTGCTTTTTCCAGAGCTTTGAGAATTTCTCCTCTTTCCTCCTCTCAACCCCTCTTCTTATTCGTTCGTCCATTGGCATGAAAACCCCTCCTCCCCCCGATTCTTTTGGTCTTTTTTCACCCCCTTTTGAGCGGAAACATTTTTTCTCCCCTGCGGGGTCCTTTTTCCCGCTCCTTTTGCATTTCCTCTAGTTTTTTTTTCTCTCATTGTGAAATCCTTCTTCTTCCCTTCCCCATGACACTGGTCCCTTCCCTGGGGTGGACACCCCCTTTTTTTTGAGTCTTTTCGTTTTCCCACCCTTGACCCCCTGAACTTTTTCTGCCGGTTTTATCGTTTCCAACTTTCTCCCTTTTCCCACTCCCTCCTTCCTTTGATCAGCCGCCTCCCTTTTTTTAGTTCAAGTTTCGTGCGTTTCTGGTTTTTGCTTTTTTCTTTGCCAGCTTTGGCCCTCTTTTTCCCCCCAAATGCGTCCTTTCTCTGACCTAAAGTGAGCAGGTTCCCTCCGCTCCCTTTTTCGGCCACCGCAAGCCGTTACGGGACAACTTCCGACTTGTTCCTTTCCTCAAAGGTTTCTTTTCATCCACAGAGCTGATTTTTCCTTTTTGCTCTTATAATCTTGGTTGGTTCTCTTCGTGCCGACAGTCGACCCTATAACCCAGCTTGTTTTTTCCGGCGGATCATCCTGTATTTTCCCCCCCTAACCTCTCCTCCCTCTTCGTCTGGACTGCCCCTGAATGGCTGCGCTGTTGTCCCCTGAAAGCATCCTTACCAAACCAGTTTCACATGGTAACTTTTTCCTCACCCAAAGAAACTGGAGGAGGTGGCTAAACACTTCCCTTGTCCGGGCTCCCCATCTCCCCTTTGACGTTCTGCCTTGCTTCCCTGTTGAGTATGGCTTGGCTCAGTTTTCCTATCGCAACTAAAACTTTGTCCCTGGACGGAGTTCTCCCCCCGCAAATCTCTAGTTTTCCACCTTGGACGTGAACCCCTTTCCCCCCCCTCTCTTCTTTCCGCTGACTGTAATCCTTTCCTCAAAGCTTTCCCCGGACCCGGGACCCCTTTTTTTTCCCTTTTCCTTTAACTGACCTTTCTTTTTTTTTCTCCGCCCTCTCAGCCCCTAACCCGGTCTCCCTTGAACCCTCCTTCACGCTTCCCTTTAGAAGGACTGATCTGCAGCGTTTCCCCCCCCTTGCCTGGCATCACAACCCTTGCTCTTTGCTTTGCGTCTTTTGATTGCTTTGAAAGCATACCTGATTCCTATGACCCTGATCGGTTCTATCGTTCCCAGGAAACATCCACCAAACCTACCTCGGCTCCCCCCCGACCGCCCCCTTGTACTGGCCCGGCATTGCTGTGATATGACCTAGCCTTTCTCAAGTTTATGGCCTCGACTATCCTCCTTTTTTCTCTTCTGTTCCCTTTTTGAAGATCTGTTTTCGTGTTCACCGGATTACGCCTCCCTAATATGGCCCCCTGCGAACATGTTTGCTTTTACCCACCTCCTTTTGTCAATTTAATCTGAATCCGAGACCTTCCCTCCTTTTTCTTCCAGACCACCCCCTGATCTTTTCCCCCTCCCATTGGGTCCTTCCTGGAATTACCTTAAAAGGATCCCAGAGCCCCACCTTTCTTCGTGTCATTCCTACACTTTGTTCTCCCTTTTTTGCTTAGTATTCCTTCTTGACTTATCGTGGCGTCCTGGCCATCGTCTTTACACCCCCCATTGCGGCCTCTCTTGGGTGGAAGCCTCTCTCCTTTCCCCCATACCCCAAAGACAGACGCTGCTTTTCCCTTTTTTGATTGCTCGCTCTCCCCCCCCCCAACTTCTTTTGCTTCGTTCCGTAGTTTTTTCATTCCGTCTTCTGCTCTAACATCCTCCGTTTGGTTCTTCGATCTCATTTTTCCCCAACTCGGAGATCCAGTTTCCCCCCCCCCTCCTTCCCTTTTTTCTCCCACCGACACAGTCGTTCTAAAGGCCTTTAAACTTTGAGATTGTGGTATGATCAGGCTTTTGCCGCTAGCAACCTTTTCCCTTTCTTTCCGACCAGTCTGTTGCCGTTGATCCCCCCCCCCGTCTTGATCGGATAGCCATTGTTCGTCCTGACCTCCTTTTTGCCTCCCCTTACACCTGCCCCCTGCTCCACCTCCTCTAAGCGTTCTCTTTGTTCCGGGGACGCCCCTGGACAAGCTCGGCCTGAGATAACCCCTTTTCCTAATGGAGAGGCCACCCCTTCTCCCACCAGATGTTCCCCACCTGCCCCCCTTTTTCCTTCCAGATTCCCCGAATTTATTTTTATGCCTTCGTTTTCTTCTTTCCCCTTTACCCTGAGTAGACCCAGAAACTCCTAGTCCCACCGACAATCGACTACCCACCGTCCCGCATTTTTTATATTCTTGTGATTGGAGATCTTCTTTCCCCTATCCCCTGAGAAACAGCCTGCATGTATTGGTTGGTTCTCGGTTGGGGTCAGTTGGATGGAGATTTTTCCCTTCGGACCTATCAAGTAACTTCCTTCCATCTCACCACCTTCCGGGCCAATTCTTCCTGATGGGTCCATCATTTTCTCGGTTGAAACTCCGTTTCACTGTGAAACTCGAGAAGGGCCACAACGTTTGTTCCTCTCCTTTTTCAGCTGCCTGCAGGATTTTTCTTTTTGGGCGCTTCCCCCGTTCAAACTTTGCCTTTGAAACCCCTTCCTGACCCCAAAGGTTACCTATTATCGGTAGGGCTTTTACCGCTCTTAAGAATTCCTCTTGCTTTTTAAAAATCATTTCCTTTCCACTTTCGCTTTTCTTTTGTACGTCGTACTCAATTAATTTTTTTTTCCCCTACTTTCCAGGGGGTGGCCTTTGAAGGCCATACCATTTTTCCCCTCCCCCCCTTTAGCTACCTACCGTTGCTGGGACCCCCCAATCGCGTGAAGACTCAGCCCTTCCCGTGTCTGTCAGGCCACCCTCCCGCACGTTTGCGATAAATACCACGTGTCCACGTTTTTTCTAAGTGTTGTCGAGCACAGATCTAATGCCCACCCTCCCCTGCCCAGTTCCGAGATCGCTGTTTGGTTTAAGAGATTCTGGTTCCGGAAACCCCCCCTTGACTTTTTTTGGTATCTTTCTGACCTGTCCTACCCCTCGCACCGCAGAGACCACTGCTCGAGAACATCCTTAGGTTTCCCTCTCGTTTCTCCCTTCCCCCCTTTATCACGCATTTGTGTCTGCCGATACCCCTTTTGCGAAGCTGGAGGTTTGGCGGAAGGAGACAACCAGAGTGAGGCTCGCGTCTCCCCTTTCTCTCACTACCCTCCTTTGGCCCTTAATTTCCCCGAAATGTACGCCCCCCCCAGGCGGAAAATCGGACCTACGTCCATACCCCCCCCCCACCCAGCGTTGTTCCACTCGCCCTTTTCTTGCACCTGCTCTGTCTACCCAGAGTTTCGACCTCAACCGTCTCTCTTGTTTGGTACTTTTTCCTTACGTTTGAAAATAAGCCCCCCAATATTCCGGTGGATGGCCGGCCCCCCTTTTTTTTCCTTCAGTTCCATTTTCTCTACCCTCTTCCCTTGGCACCCTCATGTTTTACCTCTCTCTTCCTTTTTTTCCCCCCTTTTGGGTGTGAAGTCCTTTCTATTTTTTTCAAATGTCCCACCAGCGATTCTCCCTTGTTTTCCCTTTGCACCAGTGGGGCGTTTCCTCACAGGCCCTTTTTAGGTTTCTGGTCTTCCCCCCCCTGAACCAGCCCCTTCTTTCCCCTCGAAATCCGTGAACCCCTCCTTTCCCCTCCCGCCTCGTCCCTTCCTAAGCCCTTTGTTTTTGTTCCCCCCACCTATGTTTTTTTTCTCGATCCTCTTTTCCTCCTTGGCCATGGGAGTTGGTGCACATGTTTTCCCCTCGAGGGTAACCCTTCTTCCCTTTTTGCTTGGGCACATAGCCTGGAACACCCCCCCTTTCTTTTTTTCAATTCTTCTGAAGTCAAACAACAAACCTCTTTTTGCACCCATTTCCATATCGTAATAAAAATATGATGAATTTCCCTCCCAACGGATTTTTGCTGATTGAAAATTGTCTCCCTCCTGGCGAGTTTCTTTCCATACCTCCTCCTCTCTCCCCTCCCCCCCCTCTTTTTGTTGGGTCCCACTTCCCCCCTAGGCCCCACCCCTCACGTGAAAAAAGACTTACTCGCCCCCCCTGATTTTCCCCTTCCTCTATTTTGGCTCGCTTTTTCTTCCCCCAACCTTCCTTACCCCCCCACACTTAATTTTCAAAATTCCCCACATACCTCCGTGTTGGGAGGTGGCCATGCTCACTTATCCCCTTTTGGAGCACATTATCTTACCTGCCTTTATCTGAGCCCCCTGACCCCGGTTGAGTAGGCGAGGGAACGGGAGTGCTTCCCTTTATTTTTTCTTGTTCCTGCCGCATCCCTACCTGTCAACAGAACTTCCAGCCCTTTTCTTTTCGCCGGCACTTTGGTAAATCTTCAAATCTTCTTTTTTGCCCGCAGCAATTTTCCGAAGATTCCCTTTTCCTTTTTCTTCTGGAATCTAAAGTCCCGTTTACTCGACCATCGGCTCAGACATGAGCGGACCGCCCGCTGTCGTCGTGCCAGGGACCTTTTTGCGCGACTCCCCCCCTTGATGCCAACACTGCTCGCTCAACCATCCTTCGTGATGGCGGTGCCCCTTCTGAAGAACTTTTAAGTATACTGATGATTCTTGATCGGTCTATCGGGGCCCCAAGAAGGTAACCGACCAGCCCCACCGCCCTTTTCCAGCGACGATCTGCATTTCCCTTCCCTAACGTTTAGCAGCCCCCTTTTTTTTTTTTTTTCTTTTGCCCTTACCTAAAGTAGTAGAGTCCCTTTTTACTCTATTTGGGTTAAGTGCTGCTACTTTCCCCCGAATTTCCCTTAATTCCCCCCCCTTGTTGATTTCAAATTCTTTGAAAGTTTAAGGACCCTTCCCGTTTTTTTATCGGATCCCCACTTCTCACCTTTTATCCCCCCCTTTCCGAATTTTATTCACGCCTTTGGCGTCCCCTTCTTCTTGCCCGAACCTCAACCGGTACCTGAGACACCGGTTTCCTTTTTGTATATTCTTTTTGCACACCTTTTTTCAGGCTCCTAGTCGGAGATACCTTTCTCCTCTTCCTGTTGTTGGATGCGCGCATAGCAAATACTGGCCTCTCCTTCCCTTCTGTTTATCGCCGACTCCACTACCCACCTTTCTCTTTTTACGCCTTTTTGACTCTTGTTTATTCCTTCTCCCTGATCCTCCCCCACCCTGATGCTGGGTCGTTTTGCAGAAGGTCGGATTTCTCTCTCATCCTCCAGTTTTTTGTTTTTTCTTTGTCAGCTTCTCTCTATCCCTGGTACAATGGCAAAAACTCGCCCGTTCCGTATTCAAGTTTTTTGCTCCTCCCGCGCCCAGCATCCAACCATTAAAGTGGTATCATTTCCTTTTCCCTTGTGTTTCTCTAGTTTTTTGTCGGCGAGACACGAAGGGCTCTTCCCCTTCCCATGTCTTGTACGGCCCCCTCCTCTTCCTCCCAACCTTCCCCCACCGTCGGCTCGTGCTATTGACTGATATACTGAAACATCATTTCCCCCTGTTTTGCCAGCTCCACCTCCCCTCCCGCCAATAAGCGTTGGCTCGCGTTACCTTTTTTTATTTGGTAAAGAAGGACGGGCTCCAAGATCGCAATTGTCCGACCCAACCGGGTGCCTCTCTGGTCTCTGTTTTGTCTGCGGCCCGCAAATGTTCAAAGATGAGTCCTCCCCAGTGAAGATTTTCCATCTCTTGATTCGCCGGAGATCTTTCACTGACGCTCGAACAGAAAACACAGCCTCTCAACCACGACCTCCCTCCCCCCCCGGCCGCTTCCCCTTTTTTTTTCAGACGTCGAGTATAGTACGTCACCCGGCCTTGGAACAGCAATGCTCGCATTGGCTTTTGCTCTTTCCCCTCCGGTGGTCGTCTCTGCTGAGTGGCCCGATTGTCAAGATCCATCTATTGCTGTCATGCGGCGTCCCCATCAGTTCCTGCGACAGGACTGAGTCATCAGTAGCGGATCTTGTTGCCTTTCATGTTTGTACCGCACCCCTGTTTTTTCTAGCCCTTCCCCTTTTAGTTCGCATCCGGATTTTCTTCACCGTTGCTGGGAGTAACAGCATGCGATGCCGCTTTTCATTCCCCTCAAGTGCATTTCTGTCCCTCTTTACCTCCCCTTCGGCCGAATCAGATTGCCTTCTGCCCAATTTTAAACTTTCCCGGCGCAGACTTCGGAGTTCGTTACTCGTCAATCCCCAAGTTCCCCCCTTAGGGCGGGCAGCCTCCAATCTTCCCTGTGGCCTCACTCAACGTGACGGGGAAGAAAGAATCATTTCTCTTTACGGTTGGAAGTTCCAACTTCCCAGGCCACGTTTGATTTGCAATAAAAGTGCCCTTTGTGGGACTCAGATTTTGCAGTTTTTGACTAGTTCCAAACCTCTCCAATCACCCTTGCCACGTTCCCCGCTCTTGAGCTGGAGTCTTTTTCTGTTTAAAGCGGACTTCGTGGTGGGCGCCCTTTCCACCCCCAAAACCCCATCGTTTATTGCGCTGCGGAGTTCCTGTTCGCAAATCAAGAGAACCTCTTTCTCTCGCCCCAATGTCCGGCGATGTTTTCCTAATGACCCCCATTCCCTTCCTCTTGCTGCCGATATTAAATTTTGGGACGACGTTTTTCTTGTTTTGGCCGGCTTCAGGCGAATGGAAAAGTAGCCTGGCTAATTTTCTCCCAGCTCCCTTTGGATCCAAGCTCCTTTCCCCATGTTCCTCAACGCAAGCTCTCGCATCCCAACCCCGCGGGTAAAAAGGCCCCCACCACTCTTCTGCCCCTTTTGTTATGGACGTGGAGTATGCCCCGATAGATATTAATTTTTAAGGACCGGTTAAAAGACTAAACCCCCCCGAACCCGTTTCTTGCGGCCTTTTTCCCAATGGTTCGCGGGTCCTTGGGAAGACTTT
>Ga0179593_1451614_pt1 | contig 13298 bp, 13 predicted proteins | sample CZODoug2_1_08_16_FD_185931 | JGI IMG/M metagenome (GOLD analysis project Ga0179593, IMG submission 185931) | Vadose zone soil fungal communities from Angelo Coast Range Reserve, California, USA - CZODoug2_1_08_16fungal (PacBio error correction) | ecosystem: Environmental > Terrestrial > Soil >... | reverse complement strand
GAATTGTAAAACGGCCCTCCCCCTCCGCTACTATGTTGCTGCATTTTTTCAGTCACGGTGCTACCCTAGGATGAGTTAGGTTTTTTCTTCGGGATTTTTACCAACTATAATTGGCCCTTTCCCAGGATCGGAAAGCAAAATTTTCCTAATCTAATTTTCTGAGTTTTCTCCGCACTTTATGACTCGCGTTTTTTCTCTCGAGACCTCCCCCCTTATACCAAAACCCCACAATTCAACACCCCCCACAGCTATGTGGAATAACCTCCCCCCTTCCACTCTAAAAATTCTTTTTTTTCTGACTATCTTTGGTCTCATGTCCCAATGACTTTCTGTGTGCCTCTGACCGAAGAACCCTCTCCTGAGAGATCCCCCCAGTGTGACAATCGCAACCGGAGGCGTCCTTTTTTCATGCCTTCCCGTTTACTGCCTGACCTTCATGGCAGCTTCGGAATACTATGCTGCTGTTACAATTACTGATTTCCCGGACCCCTTCCTTGGGGCTGCCTTTCCCCCCCAAACAGTGCACTAAAACCCACTGACTATTGCTCCAGACAAGGATTTCTTTTCCCAACATCCCCCTACGCTGCTTCTTAGCAATCGTAAAAACCTATTTTAACAGCCTCCCTATTAATTAACTATTGTCCCATATTAACCCCCCCCCTTCTTTTGGCCAACCCTGTGGGTTAAGGCTATTTACAAGTTTTCCTAGACACAGTACACTTCTGTTAACTTGAAATTCCTTTCCGGGTCATGGCTTAGTCCCTTGGTAGTATGTGCTTTTGGTCTGAATACCATTTTTGGCAAGCATCCCTGGAGCTACCATATCCCTCCCCGGCCTGGGTCATCAGAAAATTGTTTCTTATTTTTTGGGGAACTTTACTATTGAGTCGCAATTCTACCTTTTAACATTTTTGCATGCTTAAGCATAAGTCCTCGTTTGAAAAACTGCCGATTCCCTCAATATTTTTGAAACGTCCTTGTAAGTCTCGTCGTCGCCCCCAAATACGGCTTCCGCCCCATAATTTTTCCCACTCAAGATCATCTGCCTCCCCTTTCCGAACTCTTTGAGTCAGGTCGACCGACCCTGCGTACTTCTGCGTTTTGAAGAAGGCGATATAGGTAGATTTCCGGCTTTCTCACCGAGTCTAATTTTCATCAACGCTTCTGCTTTTCTCCGGTTGAGCCATTTTCCCCATAGTTTGAAGTGATGAGATCTAGGACCCCCCTCTTAGCCTATTCACTTTTAGTGTTTCCATTCCCCCATCGCGTGCTTTTTGCCCCAACCAAGTGTTTTTTTTAGTCCGTCCCCATAGTCCCTCCCCTATGTGCCCCTTGAAACTGAAGGCTTCCCCCTTTTTTTTTCATTTTGTTGGAACTTTTCCTCCTTGCACCAATTTAAACTCAATTTCAAAGTTCTGCGAAAGACGGATTTGTTTGCCTGCCTCTGTGCCGCAATCTCTTTAGGTTCTTGATTGTTCACATTACCCTTTCGTGGGTGTTGCTTCAAGAGAGCATCGACTGTCTGATGAAAACCCAACATTTTTTGCTTGTTGTCACCATATCAGAAGTGGTGGGATCCCTATGGTGTCTTTCGGGGGTCCTCCAAAATTGAGTTTCCCTGTGAAACCTTACTTCTGTACGACGGCGATCAATCCATTTACTCATATTTACCATTGAGGCTAGGCCCGACCAAAACTTTACCCTCCCAAGACACAGGCTAATGCCCGCAGTTTCCACTTTCCTCTTATCCATGTGTGTTCTCCTTCTTAAACCATAACTTTCTTTTGAGACCCTAAGGCCCTAAGCTCATCTCCCTATTAGGACCTCTGCTGGCTTGACTTTTTATTGTGTGTTTGGGATCATGGTTGTTGCTCTGACTCAAAACGGGATTGCCACACATACTTGTTCTGTGCCATCCCTTCATTGGCCACTTTTTATTTATGGACCATCATTTCCTTTCCCCCGCTAATTATTCATTGGTTTAACCCACATTTCTCCTCCCCCTTCCTAGATCTTATTACAGGGACGTCCCTTTCCCCCTCTCCCCCATGCATGACTTCGATCTCCATCACTTTTATGCCAGTTCTCCCTGGATGAGACAATCCTCCCGTTTTTTTTTTTTTTTCCGACCCTGATTTCTCATACTCTCTTGCGCCGACCACACTCGTTGGTAAGGACTTGAACTGTGCCATTTGCAATATGCTGTTTTCCAGTAACCCATATCTCAGCGCCCCCCTCTCATAAAGGCAATGTTTTTGCAAATAAAGGCTTCATCCCCACCCCAGCGTTTCACGTAAATTACGTACCAATAGTACTGCCCAAATCTCCGTTTTCTGCGGAGCAGCCTGCTTGAAGTTCCTTACCGGATCCATTGTTAAGTGCTTCCACTCCAGGGCTTCCGGAACCCTACACTGGAACCCCGAAAACTTAATGAAAGTTTTTCGTGCCAACCCAAGCTCTAGAACCCCCTAAACAGAAGAAGATTGGAGTTGCTCCATGACCCCACCCCAGAAAGATCGGCGGAGACTGCTTTAATACTGATGGCACTCTCAGGTCTCTCCAATCCCATGTGGTGGGGTTTTGGTATAGACCTCCCTCCGTTTTGTTTTGATGAGATTCCAACCCAAAGCCTGGGTGAGCCTACTGCTGTTTCCCCTTTAGTATACTTCAATTGCCGCTCTCCGTCCCCCCTTTTTTTTTTTCATGAGAACCCTCGATCGTATGGGAGGAGGTTCTTCGTCTCTTGTTGCCTGGTTTTATTTGTCGCCAAGGTTCTGTTCACGTACGGAGAGAACCGGACCCAACTGGATAAGGACGTTATCTTAACAAGATACTTCCCATATTCTGGACTCTGGTCAGAGGTAGGGTGTTATGTCTCTATTTACGTTTTTTATTAAGCTATCTGTTGAAAATCGTGCGTCTCCGTCTATTTACCCTAGTGGTGATTGTGTGCAAACGTCCTTCACTCTGCAATGACTCAAACGTCAATATAAATTTTTTTCGGAGCGGCCATAAAGGATGCCGAATCTGCTTTCTGCAGTACAAGACTTGTGAATTTTTGACATGCAAAAGGGCCTCTTCGGGGCCCCCCCGTATAGTTTCCCTGCTTTTGCGTTATTGTTTATTGACATTGGACGTCATGGTACATCGTTTTTCCGGTGTGCTTTTTTACCCCTTAATACTTCATTTTGCTTCCCAAGAGTAGTTCCACTTTGGGCCACAGTTAAGGTTTTGCCCTTAAAAATTACTGGCTTTCCAAGCCGTGTGTCTCTAGAGAACAGCCCCATTATCCACCCCCATAAATTTTCCCACCCCGCCCACTTTCTTTTTCGTTCCTAATCTCCCCGGTAATAACCTTGATTCCCTTTTTTTTTACTTGAGGCCCAAGACCCCGTTATGTCCGTCTGCAGTCTCGCGGTATCTTCATCCTTTTTGCCCATCATTTCGGCAGTCCCTTTCATGCCCAAAGTTTTATGAAGAGCCTCTCCTTGACACAGATGTGTCAATCAAGATGAATTATACATCAATTTCTTGATTTCCTGACTCTTTCTCTGGCCACCCCCAAAGGAAATCCCCCCCACCATGGGACTCTTTTCCCGCAAAGTTTTCTTTGGATTTGAATCCCAATCCAAAGACCTGGGCTCGTGCCCCTAAGACCCTTTAAACCCCCCTAAAGAAACCCAGACCACTTGTTCTACGCCCCTGACGATTTAGGGATTCACTATGGACAGCTCCTAGAACCAGCCAAACATACATTTCTGGTCATAACTGAGGGTCAGTTTCGAGTTAACAAGTTTGTAACAAGTCCACGGTCCTACAAGGCCCTTAATTTTCAATGGTCGTTTACCGTCTGTTAAGTTTGTTTATTGTTGGTCCCCCTTTTTGATTCGGGGCGATGGTACAGCCCCACTTGGATGTCAGATACATAATTTCTTAGAGGAGTATAGTTCCTATTTGTTTCCTTTTGACCGACAGGGGCCCATCATGCGTGATGCAGGAGTTTCTCGTTAGAAGAAGTAGTAAAAACTTATCTTGAACGCGCTCAAGTCTGCCGTCATTTGATAAACCCCCTTCAGGCAGTCCGACCAAATGATGTTGTGTACCACCGCGGTTATTTTTGGTCCCCGAGAAGAGTACTCCCTCTAACCGCTTAATTTCTACGAATTCCTCCATTGAAGAGCCGTGCATCTAGTTATAGTATCGGCTTTTTTTTACTAAGATTTTTCATTCGAAAAGCCTGCCCACCCCGTTTTCCAACCGCTCTCGCACCCCAGTAATTTCCTCTTTCGACGTCAGGCAATACAAACTCTACCCCCCCCCCCCCCCCATCCCATCCTTGTGTCCCTGAATCCTTCTTTTTCCTTCAATCGCGATGCAAAACGGGGGGTGTTATTATCTATTCCCTCCCATACGGTTTCAGTCTGCCCCGTAGTGCCTTTCCTGCTGCTTGGTACGTTTCCCTTGTATCTGCGCTCTTTTAAATAGCCTGAATCTTTCTGCGAAAGATTCAACTTTTTTTAGGTTTGATCTGCACGTATGTGTCCTGTGTAAGAACGCTTCGCTCGAAATTGTCTTGCTGTTCCAAGTAGCTTCGTGTTTTCGTGCTCTTCGTAAGTCGGCAGCGGCCTTTTTCTTGCTGAAATACCACCCCTTCCCCCTCCCCTTGCGCTCAATATCCCTCCGGGGTTGGTATTCTGTTGTTTCGGACTTTTCCCACAATGCCGTGCTCTACCCCCCTCTAGCAAAATGATATCCCTAATTATTATGTCTTCTTTTCCCAGAAGCTCCCAACTTTCCGAAAATCGGCGCTATGCGAAAGAGTTCAACACGATTCCTTATCCATGTTCTTCTGTCCATGTCCCGGATACACAGCCCGTTCCTTTTTGTGCCTTAGCTCCCAGGAAACCTAAGGAGCCTCCCTTTTGTGGACCTTAGCTGTGCGAAATCTACCCTAGCTTTATTGGTCCCGTTTGAAGTCTTTTTGTGAGAATGGCTGTGCTTACTAGTTTCCCCCCAGGTCATTTGTTTAGAAAATTTAGATCCCTCAGCACCTTCCCCTTTTGGTCCGACCTTTTCACCACCAATGACGTAAGGTTTTATCCAAGAGTACTTGTCTCCCTATCCCCCCGCTGTACCAGGAAGTCCGTGCACAACAATTCCTACTGTCGACATTGAATTTCGTATTTTTTTCTACATTTTTTCAGTTCTTTTCCGAATCGGCATCGCGGCGCGAAACATCGAGATTCTGCCTCATTGGTCAGATCGCACTCCCAAGCTCGTGAGCTTTGTGTCCTTTCCTTCTTTGAGTCCCGTCTAATTAGTTTACTGGCACGCGACTTCTCCAATAACCGTCCTTGCGGTCTTTTCAATATATGTTATTCCCAAGCGAATTAAATTATCATTACCACATAGAACTGATACCGTTAGTTCCTTTCCCCCTTTTTTTTCAATGTTCTGTCTTTTTTTCCCCCCCAGTTACCCTTGCGAGGTTGTAATTCCCTCCCCCGGGCGGACAAATCCAGTGTCGCCAAGTAACCGCCTTTACGTTTTTTGTCACCTCTCCCCCTAGACTCATTGGTGCGAGATTCCCACCCCGCCTATGGGGAGACATTACTAGGCCCCTGAAGGCAAAAGAATGAGAGAGACCCCAATTACGGGGTTGTGAGATATAATATGACTAATAGATTTGTTGCTGACAGAGATACCAAACAATGGACTACGGGACGACCCTGTGATTAAATTAAAGGACGCTGATCTAAAATCAGCAACCCCCTGGTCGTTCTTTTTGTGTCAAACCAATCTTTTTTTCTAGTTTCATTCGGCTCTTGGTTGCCAGGGGACCCTCTTAGGCCGAAGGGATGAAATTACAGCGACTTCACTCTCACAACACCTCCCTTGATTCCCGGAAAAATGCATTCTGTGAAGCACCTGCGAAGGGGAGATTCCCTTGTGGTATGCATCAGTAACTTGTACACATTGATGCCAGAAATTATGGAAAAACTTATTACTTTAGGCTCTGCTTTTAGATTTTTTGGACGGTTTAACTTCAGTCCGGGTCACCCCAGCTACCCTTAATTCTTCCCAATATGATTTGTTCTTCAAGGGATGACGTAACTATCGATTTTTTCTCAGACGAGATGGTAGAATTCCCCTTTTTCCAACTGGCCCTGTCGTGCCTCCTCCTTCCGGCGTCCTTGTTTTTTCATGACGGCCTGCCCCCTTTAGGTCTGAGACTTTTTACCCCAATTCCAACATGAAAGGATTGCAAGCCTTGGCGTTCCATTTGGGATTAGGCGAATCCCCCAACAATTTAGGCCTTAGTCTTTCAGTCAGTTTTATCAGAGCGATCCGATCCTCACCCCCACACCTGTCGTCCATAAATCAAGAAAAGCCAAAAAGAACAAATGCCTTAGTTATTCCCCCTGCTTAACCATGAGTTACACCCACACCAGGTAGGAGGACCCCGGTATCCTGTTGAGAGCTCTTGATTAAAATCCAGTCATTGTGGATCCCCTTCTCCCTGGGGAAAAGCGTAGCGAGAGAATTTGAACCAGCGTTTACTGCATTTTTGCTAGTCATTTTTCTTTACCAGTTTTGGTCCGAATTCATCATCTAAACTGGATGGCTTGTTTTGCACATAATCTTTCCGGACCATGAATCTTAGGTCCCAGTGAATCATTCTGCCTTCCCGTCCCACCGTTTTTCCCCGAAACAACCTGAGGAAGCCGTTTTTACCCGCAAAGGATAGTGTTTCCAAAGAAACGCTTAGATGGAAGCCTGACAATCTTTCAAACCACCGCACCTTTGGAACCAGGCATAGATCCTCAATAGTTCTACAATCTCTCAGATCCCCACCCTACCCTCGTTATTTTATGTTGCATGTTTCCTTTGTCTATTCAGTTTTCCATACCCACAAGTCCTGTACAAGAAGTAACGTGGAGGTAGCGACGTGATTTCTGTGAAGGTTCTTTCGACGGCTGTGATACTCAACTTGTGTGGCTGCCTCAGGGCCTGGACCCATAGCCCAATTTTCTTAGAATGTCTTTGTCATTTCGATTCTTTAGTAACTTCACATCCTGAGCAATTTTGCCCCTTTGTTTTACCACTTCTTTACCAGCATTTCCTTTCCTTCTGTTAGAATCCTGTCTCTTTAGTTTAGTCCACCCTATATTGCCCGCCGCCGTTTCGGCGCCACGGGCCTCAAACACGGTCCATAACATTTCATCTTTTTTGCGGCCTGGGAATGAACCCTTCCCTGAGCCTCGTCCCCTTTGTTTTAGTTTGTCTTTTTACCTCAGGCGCATTCCTGCGATCGTTTTCGAGTTTTACTCGGCTTTTTAACGAGAGGATTGTACTTCCCATCCTTTTTCCAGTTAGTTTTTCGTCTCTTCCCCCACTGCTGTTACTTCTTCCTGACATTTCTCTTCTCCTTCCTTGGCTCTGTCCCTCGCAATGTGCTGTCCCTAAGGGGATCGTAGCCACTCCCCCTCTTGGAAACTTGTTAGATTAACCCCTTTACCCCCAGTTGTTGTTCCCGTGTGCCCTTTCTTGATTGCACCTTTTTTTCCAGACTTGATCCTTACGCCATTGATCCAGACTGTATTTGATGTTTCTCTGAGATGTGTGCAATGATTTGTCCCGAATCTCTTCTTGATACTATGGATTTTTTGTTCCCCCCACGTTCTTTATTTTCTATTTTTATAGCCTTTGACTTGCTGCCAACCAAACCCTCCTTGAGGGTCTCAATTATGGCCTTGGGGCTTTTTCTGTTTTTGCGGTCCCACCTTCGGTTTCTCTTCTATAATCTCTGTTTCCCTTATGCTCCTAAATGATCCCTCCTTTTCAAGAATTTCCTTTTAAGTCAACATCCATCCCACTCGAGCCTTGGACAGATTGTTTTAAAATATGCGCTCTCTCGGGTTTATGCCCATTTTTCAATAGGGAAAAGTCTTCTTACACGGTAAGTTTTGCTCTGCATAATTAACCTCATGCTTTTTCTTTACAGTTATTGTTTTCTCCCCTTAGAGAGTCCCCCAAGTTATCTTTCGTTTTCAATTGTCTGGGTTATAAGGCTCTCTTTAGGTGAACGAGATATGAATGACAATGGTCCCCCGTCTGCCCACCCTGCAGGATGGATCCAGGGACCAGACTTTTTCAAGGACACAAAATGTGGCTCCCGGGACCCTTCAACGATGGCGAGTCCCATACTACCTTTACCCAGGCGGCATTGTCTAAAACACCTTATTTTCATAACCATCCCCAGAGGGACTTCTTTATCAGTAATTTTTTTCCGCACTCTCCCGTACCGACCACCTCCTATAACGGTCGGTTTTCCTTAGCGATTGTTTCCCCCATGACGGTTACGTTTTTCTCCCCCCCCAGTTAAACTGGTAACCATTTAGAACAATACGATGGAGGGCCACCCACAATACTTCACGGAGACTAGTAGCCCAGCCGAATACGATCCGAATAAAAGAGGCCCTGTTAACTACCCAGTCACATTGACAAACCTGAAGTTGTCGTTACAACATAGTCCCGTAAGAGAGTCTTTCAATACATTTACCCCTAAGTTGTTGCAATATATACCTACAAGAACACGCGTTTCCATTCACCCATTCAGAACATTCCAACCCCCCCCTCCAGAATAACCTATCCGTTCCCCTCTGTTATAGTGGAACTATTTTAAAGCAGTCTAAGACTTTCTGTACTTGAGCGTACTGGTAATTGATTGCGCAAGCTTTAGCCCCTAACCCCCCCTCGTTAGACCCTCTCCCCAGGCTAATCGGTTATTCTTCTTCTTCCCTACGGGGAGTTGATTCCTTATAGTCATCTGGTCAGCCAGTTCATTCAACAATGCATTTGTTGGGCTCCTCCCTCGGGGAAACCTACACTTGTTGTGTTGATATTATACAACCTCCCAAAGTGTTGGCTTAGCGAATTGCATTCATCAAGGCAGTACTCAATGTAAGCAGTCCCTAAGTCTGTGTTTTCTCTCCTAGTCCCAAGGATCTTGATGTGTCTCATTTGTCTTCGCCTTGTGTAACCATCATGGCGACTTTGGGGAACCTCCGTTCTATTTCACGACCGATCCGGGGAATGAACAACCTTGGCGTCTCGTCCTCAATCCACTCACCCCTCATCCAACCAGGCCCCCCCTACCCCTCTCTAGCCCCCCCCATTCTTCTACGTTGCTTCCTTTCACTTCCACGTAAACAACTTTGACCCCAGATGAACACGGTACACCCCCAGTTAACTTCCCCAGATTCTACCCCCCAGACCCCGTCCCACACCCCGAGCTCACTGGACCTCCCCAGTAAAGACTCTACCGGATAGTGGTAGAGCTTCGGCTGTGAGTCCGTCTATGCACCCACCTTCAAACCACCCTTCCAGTCATCCGAATGGCTAACAGGACGTATTTGCTTTTGCATACCCCTGGCCCCACCTCCAGCCCACATTTGACTTTCCTCCCTTTAGTCCCTTCATTTTTAAGGCACAGGGGTAGCACCCCCCCTCACAAGCTTTATGTTGCTCCCCTGCCAACAAATTTATTCTGACGCCGGATTCAACTCCCACCGAGATTGCCCCTTACCACCACCCTCAGATCCGCTCCGTTGCGCTAGTCTTCCTCTCCCCTTTGTCCTTCGTCAAAGCCCACTCTCGCCATGGCCCGTGTTTTTCTTCATCGTTTATCATGTTCACACCCCCCATCATCTCCGTCTTTCAAAGCCGTCAGAACCCTACTGTGATCCTCCGAATTTTCCTCACATGGTACCCCTCGCTTGTTCTCTCGTTCCCCCCCCTTTCACCACTCGCGCCCTCGCACCCACACGCGACTCCACCCTACCCTCCGGTGAAAAGGCGCAAATCTGCTGATTATTCATCCCCCTCCCCTACCCGACGACCCCCCCCCCCATACCCTCTTCGCGTCGATCCGAATCTCAAAAGAACACTCTCACCCTTACCACCTCCCCCATTTGACTTACATTCTACGTCTTCAGCTCCTCTCCCTTTACGCAACTCTCTCCAGCACCCCCCTACCCACCCGTGCACGGAGTACCCGAGGTTAATCTCATTTACTAAACCTCCTTTAGGTACCTACAACTTCTCCACCTTGCCGACACTGCCGCTATTCCCCTGGCAAGATCCCGACTCCCCCCTTTCCGTCCTATCTCTAACGACCATCAGAAGCCACCTGTGTCGAGATTCTATTTTCCCTTCCCCACATCTTGGACCAGGACAATTCTCCTTGCCAACTCCCTCGAACATCTCCCCGCTTTACTCATCACCTGTCCTTTGCTCATCCCTTTGGTCCCCCCTAAGATAATTATCACCCTTCCCTCCCTCCCCTTTATCTGGACATCTCAGTAACTTTAGGTGCCCCTATCACGCTTCGGCTTTACAGTTGTGCTTTGTGTCTCGGCCTCACCCTAACGGAAGTGTCCTACGCCTCGCGAGGTAGTTTATTGAGTGGGGGAACCTAACCCGGATACATTCCGCTTTGAAAATTGATTTCGCCCAATTTGGGAAACCCGTGCAAACCCCCCGGTGTTACCTGCTGCTTTCCGTTTTCTAGTCAGCACAGCCTTACCACCCCCTCCAGTGCCCAAAGCAATCAATGCACCCCCGGTGGAACGCCTCTTTCGATAATCACCCAACTCCTCCGTAACAGCCGCCCCCACGTCTTCTTACTGAAGTCGTTCCTTGGACGCACCGATCTCAAATATCTATGGGACTTTCAAGGGGGTTACCGAGGGCACACTTATTCTGGCTAGCTCTGACCCTTTGCCCAAGCCCCCTCAATGAGAGACCAGCGCCCGATCCCTCTACCATCATGTCTACCTAGTACTTTTTCCTCCCCCGAGGTCCTTAACCTAAATCTTATTAGAGTCACGTTCGAAGGGCCCCCGGAAGGATAACAGGTTTCACTGACAGAGAGGTTACCCCCTTTACAGCAAAATGCTGCTGTCCAAAATTCTCTTCGGGATAGCCACATCATAATATCGTTTAGCAGCTTTAAGTTTTTTTTTACTGCCATTTCCCCCCCACCCCAGCTTGTAATCCCCCACAATGAGCCATTTTGCTGTAAACGAAATTCGTTTTCTTTATTTTTCAGCACCTCACGCCGTTCTCAGCGAAACCAGCCCCCGGTCACGCATCCCCGCTTTCATCTGAAGATATTCCCCCCGAAAAGAAAGCCTTTACCCTTCCCACACAACCCTCGCGATAATTCTGTCACCGTGTTCCCCCTACAGTTTTATCACTGCCAAAAAATTCAAAAGTAAGTCACCCAAATACTGTTATGTGAAGGGGGATCTAAAGTCATTTCGGTAAGTGAAGGTTGCTACTAAAAAATTTGTCCCCCCCGCCATTAGGGCTCTACCTAAGCATCCATGCGGAGGTCCTGTCTCATTCATAGATCTTCTACCACTTCCACTATGAGTTAAGACTCAAAGGTGAAAGCTTTCTGGCCGCAGACGATCTACGTAGACCCCAAGTGGAAGTAGCCATATAAACCAGGACTATTCCCCCCTTCTCGAGTCCCGGTCGACAGTTGTTCGGAAACTGGCCCACCTTCCGGGAGTCGTCCCAGATTGTTGCTTGCTCAATTTTTTCCCCCCCCATCTGGAAGGAGAAAAACGCAGTTTGTACTTTTCGACAGCTTTTTGAAGCGAAGAGATTTTGGATAGATTGGATCAGAACTATTTCATCGTATTCTCTGCTCAGAAAGGCCCCTCATGTCTCATTGGAGGTATAGGTACCCTTTTACTCTCTTCCATTTCCATGATTCTTTTGCCGTAATTTCGGACTCTGTCCATCCCCCTCCTGCTGAAACCAACCACTCCGGTGGGATAGCCTAATATCTCCTTCCCCCAGGCGGGTGGAAACCGTGCAGAGACAAGGCCCCCCATGGTCACTGAAGCGGAGAGTGCTTTGAATGCTTACGCTTCCTCATGGGTCTGCATTTGAACTAAAACTTTTTCTCACTTCAACCCACCATCCTCTTTCCCCTGCACAGAAAAGAAAAAGGCTTCGCGGGTGTCTTTTGAGTTGTTCTCAACTATTTCCACCGCCAAGAGGCCCCTAGAGCAATTTTTTTTGTATATCTTTCCCCAAGTAATATTACTTTTGGGCTATGTCATTGACAGCAAATCTTTCCGGTTTTTTTCGGCAATTTTCAACACCAACCAACCCCTTGCTGTTTTCTCCCATTCCAGTGGTGGGTCTTTGGTTCGTTTGACCCATGCAGCACGGAGGTTTTAGATGACTGAGGCCCCTGTATGATATCCTCATCGATCATTCCATCGGCACTTCTTATTTAAGATCCTACCCTTTTTTTTCACAATTCACCTGCCAAATAGACCTTCACTCACTCCCACTGATCTGATACAATTTCTGCATAGTGCCTCCCCCGGTACCCCTCTCCTCCATCCCCCTGCACCGGTTCCCGACTTTTGGTCCCCAAGATTCCCTCAAAAGTTCAACCCATGCTGTCGCCTTACTATTTAGGATGCCCCCCCCGCTAGAGGTAGCCCCATTCAACCCCAGACGTTTTTCTGCCCTTTTGCTCTCCGATGGCTGGTGGTTTGTGCTAGTTGTATTAACTTGTCTTATGGGATACTCTTTAAAGAAACCCGTCAAGTTCGATAACCACTTTGGTTATTAAATCACCTCATGTGGACCACCATTTGGAGTTCCCCTTAAAGTAAGTGTAAGAACTTCCGTGAATTGGCCCCCCCAGCTACCTACCCTATCGAGGAAGGAATCATTTCGCCAACAACCCTTTCAACTCTGTATCGACCGTTGTCCCCCTAAGGGAGTCCCCCCCCCGTTCCCATTTGCCTTTCTCTCGTTTGCCCAAAATTCGAGATTGATATTCCCTAACACATCGCATTTCAATCTGGAGACATTTCTGAAGCCAAATGCTTTCAAGCCCAAAACTTCTCAGATTTACCTAAAGCCCTCAATTTGTTGGCCCTTCTAAGATACCCCATGTTTCCCCGCCGATCAGTCAGAGAAACCCCCTATAGCGCAAACCTACGTTTGCCCTAGAGCTTACTCCGATCCGGTGGTTCACACGAATCCCTCAGCTCGCCCTGAAGGGGGCAGAACTCCCATCTTTTTTCAATTGCTCCAAGGACCCTTGGTAAATATAACCCGGAGAAACTGAAAAAGACTTCTTATATCCCAAACCAATTCTGTCAGAAGCCTCTTGTAGTGAGCTTTCTCCACCCAAGCCCCGAATGTTGTAGCAGTGCTACTTTCCTCTGGCCTTCCCCCACTTCAAAATTCATTTGGTG
>Ga0179593_1421205_pt1 | contig 13298 bp, 17 predicted proteins | sample CZODoug2_1_08_16_FD_185931 | JGI IMG/M metagenome (GOLD analysis project Ga0179593, IMG submission 185931) | Vadose zone soil fungal communities from Angelo Coast Range Reserve, California, USA - CZODoug2_1_08_16fungal (PacBio error correction) | ecosystem: Environmental > Terrestrial > Soil >... | reverse complement strand
TACCCATACGCTCCTTTTATGGATAATGTCTGTCGTAAATTCGCCAGCGTCCGTTCTAGCGGTTTTCCGCCTTCCTTTTTCCTGATGGGTCCTTCTCCTCCCCCTGGTGTTATGAACACTCCATTCACTGTCATACCGCTTTTGAATGATGCATCTTGCACACTTGCCTTTTTTCCTCCCGTACCCCCCCCCCCCACCACTAGAGAGTGCGTTCTTTGTGAGCCCAACGAGATTCATTCGCTGTATATCCGCAGCGCTCCGTGTCCCCCCCACCCATTTTCCGGAAGTCTAGTTGCCCCCCGAGATGATACATCCCGATCCCTTGTGCGTTTGCCTTTCCCTCTAGGGATCCTCTAGCTGGTCCTGCGACCCCCCCCCTCACCCTTCAATCCGGTCGATCCTCTCTCGTGTACCCCGCATGAAACTCATCAGTTCTTGCACTATCCTCCCCACCGCGTCCTTTCCTGTCGCTCCCTTATTCCATTCATCTTCCCTCCCCCAGCTTCTTTTGTTATTTTCCCAGTAACCTCCCCATAAAAACCCCGCACCCTTCCTTTTCAACTTCGGTCTTCCCCACTGGGCCTCGCGTGCATTCTAATTTTGTGTACCTACTGGTGACCCGGTTAGCTTTCTCTCGCAAAAGCTTACCCCTGTCCGTCCGATGAACAGACCCCTTGGGACGTTGAATTCCACCCCATTCCGCTCCTCGGACATTTAGCCTTTTGAGACTTTCTTTTTCCTTCCCTTTTTCTATATGGCAAGAGCGGTATGCCGCTGATCATCAGTGAAGGCAGATAACAATCTGCATCCACGTGTAACCCCTCCAGCTGTCCCTTATTTTTTTTTTTCTTTTTTTTTTTTTGTTTTTTTTTTTTTTTTTTTTTTGGGTGTTTTTTTTTTTTTTTTTTTTTTGTTTTTTTTTTTTTTTTTTTTTTTTTTTTTCAGGGAATGCGTTTTGATTACCAGCCCGCTTGCCAACCTTGCTGAAGTTGCTTTTGATTTGCCGACTTCCCTCTCGCTGGTCTCTTTAGTCTTTCCCCAACGGACCCCATAAGCGAGGGGCCCCCCCAACTCCCTTTTCCCGTAATTCCCGTTCTTCGTCCTCCCCCCCCGTTTTTTCTAATCACATTTGTTAGTTAGCCCCCCCACATCTCCTGGGGCTCGTTCCTCGCGATTCATCTCCCCCTCCCCAAATGGTGCATAGTATCCCTGACAAATGGACAATGTTTTTCCACATTCCCTTCTGCGTATCTTTCAATTGAATATTACTCCTTGACTCCCACCGTTCATTCTTGCTTCCTGTTTCCGCACTCCTTTTAACACTTCTCCCCTGAGGCTCGTTAGACTCTAACCGTGTTGCCTCCCTCACCATTCATTTTTCATAAAGGCCCCCCCCCTCCCTCGGCATAGTCAACGGGGTATGAAGTGGTTCGTTTTTTTGCCCTCCTTCGCGCATCGAACTAGTCACCTGGGCCTCCCCGCTGGTAGATTCCGACCTTCACCCCCCCTGTCTATTTTCCCTTTTTCCATCCGGGCTAAGCTGCAAGTGCCGGTCGCTTCTTATTTCTCCCCGCACTGGAGTGACTGTGCGGTTCTCCTTACTATCCCCCCCAAAAGGTTTGCAACCTGTTTTTAAACGTTTTTTTTCCTCGGAGGCCTTTTTTTTTTGTTTAGTTTTGTTTTTTGTCCGTTTTTTTGGTCTTTTGGTTCTTTTCTCTGGTTGGTTTGTTTTTTGTGCGGTTTTTTTTTTGTCCGTTTTGGTTTTTTGTTGTTCGTTCGCCTGGCAAAGAACCCCTACCCATTTTATGCGGCTTTTGTAACCTCTCCTGCTTTCGGGCAGGGCTTCTTGGGATTTGCGGGTAGGTTCCCCCCCCCCGTCTAATTTTCCCTTTCCCGCCTTCTACCATTTTTTTGTTCTTCGTTTTTATTCCACCTTAGATCCTCTGCTGCCCATTGACATTACCACTGGGCCTTCCTCCGTCCCTAAGTGGCCCTCAAGGCATTCACACTCTTTTAAGGGCCCCCCGCTTGACTCTGCTTGCTCCTCCCCTTTTCCCTTCACTTCTATTTGCTGCACTTTATCCGCCCCCCCCCCCTTCCTTACCCGTCCATCTCCTTTTGCCCTCCCTTTCCCCGCCCCCCCGTCCCCCTTTCCACCTCCCCCCAAGATCTGGCTTGAAGTCACCCTCTTTTCCTTTTTCCCCCTCTTGTGTCATCGTTTCCTTTCACCCAAACTGTCCAACCATGTTAATCGCTCTTTTCCCTTCTTCCCTTTCTTTCCCCACAGTTCCGTGTTACTCCGACATGTTTTCTCCCGCCACCCTCCCTATCTCCCTGCATACCGTTCATCAAGATCCAACCCTTCTTTTTCAATAAAATAATCCCGCGCTTAGATTTTTTTGTCACCGATTGTTCATGCCCCTTTATTCCCCCCGCATTCCATCACTCCCTTCTTCCCACTCTCGCCTCGCACCCGGGAGGACCGTTATTTTAAATCATTCGCTTTCGCGACATGTTGATCTTCCCATGTCCTCCCCAAAACCATCGACACCCTTTCTTTAAGCTCTCACCCCCACTTTTTTTTTCCCCCCCTAACCTTTTTCTATTCATTACGGATTTAGACCTTTTTTGGTGACTCTCTTTTCTTTTTTGCCGTACTGTTGTGTTGCTTGAGCTCGATGACCCAAACACGCGGGTAATTCCCCCTTAACACAGTTCGATTTTCACCAGAGTTCTCTTCGTTCAGAACCGATCTTTGTGTTAGCATGGCTTTTTGTCTTTCCTCTCCCCCCCCCCTTTTTCGCGGCGAATCACCCGCATCTCTGTTTCAAGACTTCCCTCACTCGCGAGGGCTCGAGCTGAATCATTTTGATTGACTTTTTTATCGGCCAGCATTTGCCTTGAACCTTCTGTCCTCTTCCTGGATCCTGTGTTTACATTTTATTCACCGCCCGGTTTTTTTTGAGTCTTCTTTGAAACTTTTTTCTCCCCCCCTGGGATTTCGTACTGGAACAACTTTCTCGTTCACCCCCCTAAAGTTGAATCCGTTAGAGCTCTTTTCACCCTTTTTTTCATTAGTCTGGCCCCAAGACAGGATCCACAAGAACTCCGTCTAATTTACGTTCCAGATTAATCATTATTGGCTTTCCTTCTTTTTTGGGCTTGCCGTCGTTATTCTTTTTATCCACCATTGGGGTTTTCCGCTGAGAGACAAACCTCTGCAACATTTGATAGCGTTAGTTTTTTTTTACAGCTTGCTAGGAAGGTCTCGTAATTTTTGTGTTACCCCCCCCTCTAAAATATTGATTGTTTAAATTTAAAGTACTGGAGCAGAGTCTAAGGTTGTTAATGCCCCTTCCCCCCTGTACTCTACTCTAGATGCTCCCAATCAATATCCCATGCCCCAACCCCGGATACCTTCATATTTCGGCCCGAAACCCTTTTCCCCATCTTATATTGGGGTCCCCTGCGAACTCTTTTCCAGCCCGTCGACGTATTGAACCCCCCCTTTTTGACACCACCATCTTGATATGTGCGTTCCGACGTTCCCCTCTTAAAATGTTTTGACTGCCCTGCCGCCCCCCTCCGCAGCCGCGACTTTTCAGAGGTTCATGTTTTTTTATTGACGCGCCGCCCTACCCCCCCCTAGCGACGTTTTCCCTTTTTAAGCGAGTGGATAGGCTGCCAAAAGCCGACCCTAACCGTTCTAACCAGCTTGACTTTTTTCGGTGTTGCATTCCGAAAATAGATGTTTTTTCTACAACGAGTGGAATCCCGGGGGGGGACCTCCTCTCCGTTACAGTTTTAAAATGCGTGCTAACTGAACACCATTTGGTCGCCCTGTTAAAAGTTTTTCGACCTTTTCCTACCTATTCTCTTGGAAGATCTCTCACAGAGACGTGAACCTCGCCTGTTTTGTCTATTGGTCCCCCCTTTCATTTTTTCGACGGCCACAATGAATTGGCGCCCCCCTTCCCTAAAGCTGCCCTCCTCCTAACCAAATTTTTTCCCCCCCCAGGCCTCGGCCCTGACAGTTGACCAGGACTGTTTTCCCCATGCATTTTTGTCCCACTGCTTGATGTTCCTTTCTGCAAGACAACCTATCCCCCTGTGATGAGGTTAAGGGGCCCACCGTTCTATGAGCAATCCTCCCTTTTTCGGTTTGCAGCTCCCACATTACTTACCCCCCCCCCCCAAATCTCCCCAAACCAAGTCAATCATACTGGTAATTTATGCGGGTCTAAGTTTGATCGGCCCCCTTCCTTTTTCGCCTTCCCCCTCCGGTTGACATCTCCCAGTAACGCTTGCTGCCCCCATAGTACACCTTAACTGCCTCCTATTCTAGGTATGTGTTTTTTCCCTCCCCCACACGTCAAGCGCTCTGATCCTATCTTTCTCTTTTTTTGCTGCTTCGCCCCCTGTTTCCCCCCCCCCCCTACGTCCCCATTAGAACATTTTTTTCGTTGCGTCCCCCCTACCGGTTGCCCTTGCCCTGTGCTTTTTAATTTCCCTTCCCCTGCGTACCACTTATGAGATACCGCTTTTTTCCCTGTGTGTTGTAGACCTTTCGCCCGCGCCTTACTCCGATGGATTTACCTTTTCTCCCCCCCACTCTGCGAGAGCGTTTTTTTTTTCGAGTATTGGTCCCACTCTGCTTATCAGCGGTATTGAAATGTCGTTTGTTCTACCCCCGACGTACTTTTTAGGGAACCTTGTTTCCTCCTTGCCGGTTCCCCCTAGACACTCCGGCCCCTTCATTGTCCTGGTTCTCGATCTATTTGAAATTGTTAGTTCACTGGGCCATGTTTTCCCCCTCTTTGCACAGGTATCCAGTATTGCGCTTCCCCATCGCGGGTCTGCTTTGAAATTTGCCCGGTCCAAGATCTTCCCGCACTCTGTATTTGTTTGCTCTTAGACCTTCATTGGAAGGATACTTGACTTCTACGAGTTTCCTCCCTTTGTCAGTTTTTCCACCTTTCCCCGCACCCTGTTTTTCTCCCGAGAAGTCAATCTTTTGTTCCCTGCCCGGCATTAACAGACGCGACGCCTGCGGCCGACACGTTCCCCCCTTGCCTATTCACCCACCCCCTTGATAGCTGGATATTCCCGGTTCCGGCTATCCGTCTGCCGCGTTACGGGTCACCCAAATGTGCCCCTGCATTGACTCACAAGCCCCGGTCAAGCCACCTGTCCATCCATCGATCGCTCACGTCAACCCCTCCGTATTTCTGCCCCCGCGCACCAGAACTTCCCCCCTCTCCGGCAACAACGTATCCTATTCGCGGTCGTGTCTCTTCTGCCATCCTGGTCCGCATGTTTGATAGGTTCGTCCTAACTTTTTGGGCCCAAGTCAACCCCCCTCGATCACGTTCCCCTGTCTCCTCGATGCAGACTTCCAAAAGCGATCTTTTCTAATCCCCCCCCAGTCGTTAGTTGTGGTACTCTCTTTTGTTTCCTCCACTCCGGACTCTACACCCCTTCTTGCTCGATTGTCTTGTGACCCGAAATCATCTTTGTTTTTCAGTCTCTTTCCCCCTGAAGCTTTGTCGACACTTTATTCGCCCCCTTCTCTTCGGCCCCTGCCTCGGAGACTGGAAAGAAACTCGACTTTCCTTTTGGTTGTCTTTTTCCAAGCAATTTTTTCGTCTTTTGTTTAGGTTTGCGTTGAGTATACCACTAACCCCCTCCCCCAAACAATTTCACTAGGGGTCTGTCCCCTCTGTTCACCCTCAGCCCAGACAAATTGTTACAAACCTCTATTTCCAATTTCGGCTCGCCCTTCTTTGAGTACTTTCGCTACCCGAACCAAATTCCCGTGTCTCTTCTTCTACCTTATCTTTGTGCGCCCCTTTATTTCCCCTCACACAATTTGGAGGAACGGATTCCCCTTTAGACCACAAGTAATCTTTTCTCCTTGTTCTTACAAGTCCCGAAGCGTCCGTGCATTTTTTCCTCTTCCTTCCTCCTTTCCTTTTTTATCCTTTCCTCGCCTGGGTGGGGCTTCCACGTTTTCTCAAGACGTAATGCGTTTTTCGGTGGCAAGTTGGAATAGTCCCTTTTCCCCCCAAGTACATGTCTGACCCCTACCCTCTTTGACCCATTATGCAGGGCACCTCTGCCCCTCCTTTTCCTTTTTACCCCCCCCCTCGTCCCCTCTCAAAGCAGGCCCCGCTTTTTTCGTCCTGTCATAAGTAAATCTCCCATCCTGGTGCCTTTCCCCTTTATTTCTTTCAGTTCTCCTCTCTGACATACATCCCCTTTGTGTGAGAGCGATCCTTCCTGATCTATAAAGAAGGTATGTCAATAGTCACTGTTTCGCGTCTCCCCTCTTTTAGTCACTTGACCTACGATTTCTTCGGCTAACATTTTTCACCCTTTTTTTGTGCCTAAGAGTCCAGTTGCCCTCTTTCCCTGCTCAACTGGTTTCCCCCCCTCATGTTCTTGCAACTAATAGAATGCTTCCCAGACACCTCCCTCCCCTCCCCTTCGGCGAGCCATCGCTCCTCCCCGCTTGCCCTTGCCCCCCGCAAGGCGTGTTCTTGCCTTCAAGTGGCGTACTCTGAGGACATTGGTATTTTTTTTTTTTTTTTTTTTTTTTTTTTTTTTTTTTTTTTTTTTTTTCTTTTTTTCTGTCCCATGCCAGGTGAACAGAGTAGTATACCGATGGGAAAGTTTAGGAATCCCACACTTTGGACGGGATCGGCAGTGCTGATCCCCTTTCGACTGCGTGGCCAAGATAGGGTACGCACCGAGCAGCTGGCTTCATGTGTTGGTTATGACTAGTTGTAGCTGAGATTCGGCTTTCTTTTGGTGATTTATGTTTTGAGTGGTGTTTTTTTATTTTTTGTTTCGTTCTTTTTTTTTTTTTTTGTTTTTGGTTTTTTTTTTTTTTTTTTTTTTTTTTTTTTTTTTTTTTTTTTTTTTTTTGGCGGACTTTATTCCTTCTCTTTTATCCAACATTGTCGGCTAGGGGTGTGAGGGTCCCGTCTGACACTAATTTTCGCAGCTATTTTTTGAACGTTATTCCCCCACCTGCGACACGGATCCTTCTTAGTTTTCCTTTACCACCCTTCCTTTTTTCTTTCCTTCTAGTCCTGCCCCGCGCTCCGCCTCATTTTGTCCATCCCCTTTTGGTGCCAGATCTTACAGTCCCCCCCAAATCTTTTTTTGTTCAGACATCTTTATTCAACTGCCGTGTTTTCGTATATTCCGTATTGTCGCGTACCCCTCTGTCTTTCACGAAGAACTACTATAGAATTGAGTTACACCTTTCCTAAGATCGTTTACTTTTTTCTGTGACCAAACATTCGTTTACAGTTGCCCCTTTCTTCTCTTTTGTTCTTGGTCCCCCAAACTCTTTTTTTTCCCGACCCGCCCGTGCTGCAAACCCACGTCCATTTTATCAACGTTTTTGCCGCTTTTTTTCCGCCCGATATTCCTTCTTTCCCTGTAAATACTCCCGCGGACTTGCCCCCTCTTCGCTAACGGTATGTGTCCGTCACGTGTTCGTTTGTGACTTTTCTTCTCCTTTTTGCATGTTGGCGTAAGCGTCAGAGGGAGCAATGTCATCACTCTCATACCAGAACGCTCATTTTGTCTTCATGTACGTCTACACTTTTTTCTGGCCCCGCCCCTTCGGCGGCTTAATGCGCATTTCCTGCCAATTTTTTCTGCAATTTTGCCGTGAGTTATGAACCTTTTCTGTTAAGTAACGTCTCGATATCTTTCCTTACGTCGAACAGATTCCCCCCCTCTTGAGTAGTGCTCATCCTTAGCGAGGCCAACTCCTTAGCGGAATCTAGTCTGACTCAAACTTAGAGGTGTCCCCCCCCAACAGCCGGCGTTGCTCATTTCATCGTGAGCAGCCTCCCCAGCAGATTTTCCAGGGTCGCGTGTTCTCGCCATGCTAGGATTTCCACTTAGTCGAGATACTTTCCCGCCCCTTTTCAAGTTACCCTTTCAAATCCCTTGCATCTCCCCCGAGAGCTGCCCTCTAAATCGTTTCTCCGTGGTCGCCCTCCTCCACGTGCTGACCAGCGACGTCATTTTTTTCCCATTCCCTTCATAGTCATGGAGTTACGAAGTAGCTCAACTTCCCCCAAACTCCCAATTTTTCCTTTTGTGACCTTGGTTCTCACGCCTTGGAGGTTCTCCTTTGTCCCCCTTTTGTGCAACGTTGCGAATGCCCAAAGACCAACGCGCTCAGTAGGACTATCTTGTTTGCTTTTGACACATCTCTCTCAGGCCAGTAGCCTTTTTTTCTGCTTTTTCATAGTTTTTACCAGTCGTGCAATTAATCATAGTAACTGATCACCTACCCATGGTTCTTCCATTCTCGGCTCCATGAGACAGACATCTTCCATTTCGCGTTTGGTGAATTATTTGCACGTCTTTCTGCTCCCACCCGGGCCTTCGTGCTTCCCCATCGGACGTGCAGATCCTCTCTTTATCTTGTCCTCTCCTTCACATCAACGAGGGGCATAACCCTTTTTCAAACCTTATTTTCAACTTTATCCGCCGTCCCCTTAGTTTTTGGGCACACTTTTGGTTAGTATCGGCGTTTTGGCGAGGAAAGGATTTGATTAAAATCCCTGTTTGCCCTTCCCAACTGCCCCCCAATTCCCTTTTCTATTCTTCCTGCGAACTCTTTCCATTTCGAACTTGTTACTCAGTTGCAGGTTCTCCTCCTTTAACATTATACGGATGACCTAATTAAATTGTGTCCCGCACCTTGTTGTGATAACCCCCTCAATTGTTCAGTAAGAACCCCCCTCCACCTATTCAGATCCCCTGTGCTTCTTGGTTTCCTGTTTGGTCGCCTTTCGCTACTTCCCTCCACTGGAACCTCGACTCCCCTCCCTTTCTTTGTCGTCGTATTAACCATAATGAGCTATCCAGTCTTTTGGATGTTTTGCAGGTTTTTTTTTGCATTTTTCCCAAAGAATTTCCTTTGACGTCGTCTTCATACTCCCAGCCTTTTTTTTCACCTTCACTTTTGGGCTTCCCACCTTCGTTTTATTACTTTTTTTTTGCTTTTTCGTTCCAACCGCCCGCCAATCCCACTGGTGACGAGGCCGAATAGTAGCCCTCTTTTCTTTCAGCGTTCATGGCTCTTGCGATTTCGGTTCCATACCATATGGTCGCGGTGACCACCACCAATGGCTGTCCCCCAGGTACAGTTTTTTGTCAAGAGTTCCCACTATTTTTAACTTTGCCCCCACACGTGATGGAATTGTTTCTTTTCGCAGACGTACAGAGACTTACAATTCTTTTTTTTTCCATTACTCTTCTCCCCCCCTTTTGCTCCCAAGGCTATAGGCCGACCCCTCCCCGCCCGCCCATCCCTTTTCGTATGTTCTCCCAGCTTTCAATCACTTACGATTCCCTTTTTTTCCCGCTTAGGCCCGTCAGCGTTTTCCCACATCCCCCATTCATCGCTCTTTCCTTCGTACCTTTACTTAGTGTTTTCGCCCCCCTTTTTCTTCAGAATAAGTCCCCTCTTCTCCATCATTTCCTCCCTTCCCAACACTTTTTTAATAAACCCTCCCTCTTTGCCTCGCTTCTCCATAATCCATTAACTTTTGCGGCCGATGTCCCCCTCCAATAGCATTACCCCTTCCCCGTTTTTTCCCAATGCACCCTCGACTGCCTGCCGTCTACACATAGTCCCCCCGTCGCGCAAATTGTTGTAACCCCAGCGGAAGCCCCCCTCTCAAATCTGGTCCCCCCCTCTGCCCCCCTAAATTGCAACCTAACGCTTTACTGCTTTTGGTCCCTCCCATTTTGCACCTCTTTTCCTCTCCTCCGTTGTTTTTTTGTTGCTCTTCTTTCCCCCCCACCACTTGGTTACTGCCCCCCCTTCTATATGAAACTTTTTTCCCCTTTTTTGTTCCCAGTGGCTTTCTTTTCAGATCCCTAGATCATTTGTCGATGGTTATTCCGTCATCCTGCGCTTACCCCGGCTCTCCTGCAAGCGGCCTGTGGTGGCACCAGCTTTTCCTTTCCATAGGTGTCTCGCTTTGCCCAGAGTTGGAGTTGTTTCGGACCTAATATGCCTGGAAATAATACTCGTGCGGATACGATTTTTAGTACAGTTTTTTTTTAAGATTTATTTTTCCCCTTCCCCTGAGTGCGAGTCTTTACTGGGTTTTTTTTCCCCTCCCCCAACTTTTGCGAACCACTGCATTTTCTCCTTCCGTCTCCCTTCCTGGATTACCAGTTTTTTTTCCTTTGTTGCTGCCCTTTCCCCTCTTGCCCCCCCTATACAAGTGAATTCGTTCATAATCCTTAGTTTTTTTCATTTTGCTGTACTGCTGCACGGATGCGTCTCTTTCGAACATTTTTTTCCCCTCTGACGGCAATGCCGTACACCATCGAATTTGATTCACGTTAGTTGCCTTTGCCCCCGAAGTTCAATTCGCGCGTGGGCGTTCAACCTAAATCTGTATTCCTCCATGTTGTTTCCTACAGTTGGAGCCTCGCGGCCAGTTCGTACTTTCTCGACGAGATAGGCTCACTCCAATGCACTTTGCCTCCATTCGACTTGTTTTTTCCCTCTTTCCCGCCACCTCCATCGGACTTTTCGCACAGTGAGTTCAGCCCCCCTCCCCCCATACTTCCCCGTGACACGCTGTTGTAACCCCAGGTTTTTGCCCACCCTTTTCTAGGACGCTGACTTCAACGCCCTTTTTGTCTGCCTCAAAATTCTTTCCTCCTGCATATGCAGTCCCCTTTTTCCTTGGCTTCATCATCCAGTTGCTGCCCGTTTTATACCGTACTATCAAGAATCCTTAATGTAAGGTCCTTTCCCCCTACCTGGTATTTTGCCGACCTCCCCTGGACCATCCACCGTTTCTTTCTTCTGTCTGTAGTGTGTGCCCTAGGAAAATGATGTTGTGAAACCTGGGCGTCTCCCCCCCAGGATCCCCTGCCCAGTTGTAACAGGAGTTTCGCGAACCTCCCCTTCAACAGGACCTGGGTTCATGACGACCCCCCTTCTCTTACGTCCTTAAGATACGCGAAAGACTCTTTGCCGAATGCGCTTTTTTCTGTTCAATATGCAATGTATTTTCTTCTTTTGTTCGGTGCATATTGGACCTCGCCCCCCCCCCCTCTTTCCCTTCCTTTTCCCACATGTCCACCGGGGCTTTCGAGACACGGGGCCCCCTGACTTTTTCCATGAGTTCACTCAAGCTTTTTGAGTTCCCCTTTTTACCTGAACCTCCCCCTTTCATGGGGGGATCGATCCAGCCGATGAAGCCCTTTCCAGAGTTTTTTTGCGCACTTTAAGTCAATTGACCAAAAAAGCCTCCAACACTCTCGTTTTTCGTTCCCTTTGTTAATGATCGACGCCCCTCTTCTGGTCCTTTCCCTACTGCCGAGCATTGCCCCCCTCTCAGGCCAAGTATATCAAAGAGACTACCTGACTCCGCCGAGCCGCGAAAGCAGCATTTCCACTCAGCCTTTTTCTCTTCCTCTCGTTTCTTTCTTTTTTCGCCTCCCCTCATTCTACACGTTGCCTATTTTACCATTAGACCTTTCCCCCCGCTTTAGCACCCCCCACTTTTACGCAGTTGACCCTCATATTGTGCTTTTTTTTCCTCTCTACTGCGGCGAGGTCCTCCCCCTTGAGCGAGAGCATGTTATTCCATTCTGGTGCACAGCGCCTTCCCTCTTTTTCCTTGCCCCCACCTTTTTCTCTCTCTGTAGTATTGGCCCCCACCCCTCTCGCTCGATCCTCCCGGTTACTTTGCATTTTTCGGTGACTCGACGAAAGCTAATTCCAAGTCATTGGTCTTCCCTACCTTCCCTTTTGTGCCCTTTTCCTCTTGAAATTATCCCGCCGGCCAATTGTAGACCTCTTGCCAGCTCACAGACATCTGCGACTCATCCCACTTCTGTAGTGTCTTCCCCCACCAGATCTTTCCCTTCTTTTCTTTTGTTTGTCCTTCTCCTTTTCCTTTACTATTACGCGACGTCTCCCCGTGGGGTGCTTCCCTGCCGCCCGTAGTGCATAACCTCCCCCTTGTTTCGGAAGGTTGAAATGCGCCCTGAAAAGCCAAAGCACTGACGGCCTCCCCGTCATCTACCTCCTTTTCACCCCCCCCACTTCTTCGTCTTTTGTACCTTACCCGGTTGCAGTTTAAATTCCCGACGTTCCTTTCCCCCTTGCCCCTCCACATCTCCTTCACTCACCTCACACCTCACTCTCCCCTTCCCTTTTCCCGCATTCTGCGCACTGACTTCCCCTTTACGGACTCCCAGAACTACCGATCCCGTTATCTTTTTTTCCTCCCTCAATTAATGTGTTGCCCTGTCATGATTTGATGCTTTCTTTTCTAACCAATTTTGTGGCCCCGTGACCACCCCCTGATGAATGACGTTTTTCCACCTTCACATCCTCCCCCCCCCTATTTTGTGTAGATGCCCTACCAAGCGATTTCGTTGATCCCCATCGATTAGGTTAGTATCCCCCCGTGAATCCTTTGTCCTCCCACTCTTTCTTTCTTGACACCCCCCCCCTTGAATCCTATTTCTTTTCCTTTCCCTCCCCTCCCCCTACCGATTTGGGTGCTGAAGGCGTGCCAATATGTTTTTCCCCTTTGCCCCCGGCGCCAACGGTACGCTGTCCCCCCCCGACTTACCCGAATAACCTTCTCAAGCTGGAACTGCTGTGCGTCCCAGAGTCTACCGATGTCATAGTTTTGCCGGATTTTTTTTGTAATATATTCTCCAAAATCCCCCCCCCAAATGAGATACGTGATGACCCCTTTTTTTTTCCCACTCTCTGGTGCACCCTACCATCCCCTGACCCTTTTTCCTCCCCCCCCTTTAGGCGCCGGGACTGCAATAAGAGCAATCTAAAACCGAATGCGACTTGACTCCCACCCTTTTTCCCCCTAACCCCGTCCTTCTTTCCCCCCCCCTGGCTCTGCCCCGTTCACTCCTTTTCCCAAATGTTGTGCTTCCTGGTACGCGACTACGCCCCGTTTCCCGTTGCTAATAGGTTACTCTGGCCGATGTCCAACCAGAAGTACGCCCCTTTTTTTACGACACGACGGAGTGGTCTTTTTTGTGTCCTGTTAAGGGGTGGGCCTTCACCTCTTCACGCCGAACTTTTTTTTTGTTGCAAGGGGCTGTTCTCTCGGTCGGAAACCCCAGACCCTTCAAACACAGGGACGGCCTGCCCAATCTTCTCCTGTCGACCTTGCCCCCCACGTCTCCCGATACTCAGCTTTCCCTCTTTTTGCGACCTTCTTACTCGCTCCCCCCGTCCTACAGTGACATACCTTCTTTCC
>Ga0179593_1293782_pt1 | contig 13298 bp, 17 predicted proteins | sample CZODoug2_1_08_16_FD_185931 | JGI IMG/M metagenome (GOLD analysis project Ga0179593, IMG submission 185931) | Vadose zone soil fungal communities from Angelo Coast Range Reserve, California, USA - CZODoug2_1_08_16fungal (PacBio error correction) | ecosystem: Environmental > Terrestrial > Soil >... | reverse complement strand
CTCTTTCTGCTCTTTCTTCCTTTCTATGTTTTTTCTTTGCCCCCAACCCTTTCCAGGTGTTAGTTCAATGTTCATGGGACGACCAGCTACTTTTTTCATGGCGATTGCGTGAATCCCTTTGCTCTTCCACTTTAGTCCGTTTTGGCGGAGTGTCTCTCCCTTGTTTTTAACGATATTATGAAGACGTCTTGTGAGTTGTCCTGTTCTTAGAATGTTAGAGCGGTTCCCAGTGCGCTTTGACTTGACATCCCCTCGCTGCGGTCCCCACTTTTTTCTCGACCCCCTTCCCGATCCGCTAGCAAGCCCTTTCGGGCTTCATTCCGGTCCTTTCCTCGCTTTCAACAGTTGGAGTTTTTTCCACAAACAAAAGTCACTTTTACCTGAATCCCAATCCCCGTCGCTGATCTTAACTCCTGTCGTCTCGCGAATCCAGGCCCTTCTCCTTTCAGCCTTCCCCTCCGCCGGTCCCCTTCCCTGTGCCAAAAAAGTCAAAAGTGGACCCCTTCTGCTTTTAGTGGCAAGCCAGACCCTGTCTCTTTCTCCTCCATGTCTTGTTTAAGTTTTTCCAAACTAGATGCCCCCCCCCCTTTCTTATCTTTCTTTTTCCTCGTCCGTTCCGTGGCTCTTCTTCACCTTTCTCGATCGGCCAGATTCCATTACTCCAGGGAATCAGTTTTGCCCCATTACTACTGAGCCCCCCTTCCGTCGCGCCGCTTCTTCGCACCGGTGGAATCATTTCCATTCCCTGGTTATCCCACTTCTCCTTCCCTGTCTTCCTAGTTTGTTCGTCAGGTAACTTTTGTACGATGTGGCGCGGACAGTGCAGTTTCCCCTTCCTTCCCCATGCTTTCATCGGGATCTGGGCGTATCACGGTTTTTTTTTTTACACGGTAGCAACTTTCCCATCATTTCGTCCCTTCCATATTGCCCCTCTTTCTTTGTTTTTTGACGACCTCTCTCGTCCACTTTGCCGTTTGTTTCCTTAGCCTTTAGTCGTCCTTGCCCCCCATATCGGACCCGCTCCCAGCTCCCTTGGGACCCCTTCAGCTTTTAACCGCCGATTCTTCGCCCCTTGCGTTTTCACCCACTGACACTTTTACCCTTGTGCCCCCGATTAGAGTTGGAAAGAATCCGTCATTTCTTTCCCCTTAGCTGTTTCCCCACCCGTGGACCCTGTTGATTCTTCTGGTCTTTCGACCCCCCCTACTTTGCCGTGAATGGACTATTTCCTCTTCTTCTGTTATTTTTCATTTGACGGTTTTGAGTGTTGCGTCAGTCGGTACGGGAACCGATTTCACTTGGTCCGGCTTTCCGTTGTCTACCCTGTCTTGTGGATTGATCTTATAGCCCTGTGAACTTTTGCTGATTTTAGGGGGACTCTGTGGCAATGCCTGTCCGTGCCTTGGGCCAGTGCAACTAATCATCTTTGCGTGTTGAATCAACCATTCGACCCTTAGGTCTCGTGTGAGATTTTTGGGGCCCCCTTCTTCCCTCGCTTCCCTGCGCGAAGCGAATGAAGTGAGCTGCATTAGGGCCTTCGCGCTGCGTTGAGGCAATTTTTGCACCGATTAAGAAGCGAGGACGGATTCTATCTTGTGCTTTGGGAGTTTTCTGCCTCCCCCCTGTCTCTGTACACTTTTGCTTCTGTGGGTTTCCCCCCTTAAGGCGGTTCAGTTTTCTTCCAGACCCTTTTCCGCTTCTTCTTTTGGCAACTTTCGGAAAGCGCTGGTTTCTTTTCGCCTTGCCCTGTGCTGACTTTTAACATCTCTTTCTGCTTTTTCTACGTCGGCACGCCTTGCTTGGGTGGGTGTGGTGGTTTTCCCCTTAGGAGTGCTTTTTTCGTTCTTTTTTCGCATTTTTTCGGTGAACAAGGCGCGTTTTCGCACCCTCTGTTTTAGATTTTGTTCTGTGAAACTAGCGTTTCCGACCGGGTTTCCGTCCCATGACGCCAAGCATCGCCCCCCCCTTCCCCCTCCTTCTTTCCCCCCTCTCCGTGTTGTTGTATGTCGTTTGTGGGGCTCTTTTTTTTTAGGGGACTAAGTCCCGCATGTTTGCCCCCTCTTCAAATCGTGCTTCCCCAGCAGAGGTGTGCGTCCCCCCCCGGCCCGGAGTCTTGAACTAGTGGCCACGTTGCCTAAACTTCCTCGCCCCCTTCATGCCAACAAATTTCAATACTTTTTTCGAGCTTCTGAGTTCTGATCTTAGTCCCCAGTCACCTTCTTTTTTCCCCAGCGCGTTTAAGTGCCCCGCTGGTCTAAGCCAATTTGATCGGCAGCTTTGGAAGCATGGTTCACGTCCTTCCTTAGAATCCGTCACGCCTTGACGACCGGCACAACCTTTTTTAGATATCTTCCATCCGCAGAATTATATCATCTCCGCCAGTATTTTCATCTTCGGCAGCAATTGCCTGCCGTTTGCGTCCGTCCTTCTTCCCAGAGCTTTGCTTTTATTCGCTGACATATGAGCGATTTACCGTCCGGCCAAGCTCCCCGATCCGCCCTTGCCTTTGCTGATCTAATCCTCGTAATGATATTGCAACCCTGGACACAACTCACGCGGTTGGTCCCAGCTTTCCCCTAAATCGGCGGTGCGTTCTAGGCACCTCTGCACCCCCTAAACCCCGGTTTCACCTACCCGTCGTAGTGAGCTTCCGTCCCCGTCACTTTGACGCACCGTCCGAACCTTGTCAGATAGGGCACCCTCCCTAATCCTATCCAGCTTACCTTAACGAGGTGGGGTTTGCTTCCCCAGGACGCATTACTCGTACAGTTTTCACACTTTTCTCATTTTTTCCCCCCACCCTGTCTTGCATGATTCTTCCTTTTTGATCGTGTTCCCAAAGTTGTCTTCGTGGCCTCAGTAACGTATTTCGAATGCACTTTCTTCTCTTTTGCTTTGCAAAGGTGTTTCCACTGTGAGTGCTCTCACGTTCCGCCACATTCTTGGCCGTACTGCTCTCAAGTCCCCCACTATTTTCAAGAGGTTTACGCTCTTGAGTCCTCCCCCCAACCGCGGCCCCGTCTGGCTGTCCCTTTCTTCTTGAGTTAAGTCGTTACGTTTTGGGAAACCGGTTTTGGCTACGCCTTCCTTTTGAAAATTGGAGGACTGTGAGCTCCGTCCAAGGCTTCTCTCCTAGTCACCATAGTCACATTCAGAAGTTAATGATGGACACCTCAAGAATGGAGTTAGTGGATAACCCAGTTTATGCTTCACTGATTCCACTTTTCTGATCTCGCGTAGGAAGGGCTATGTACGTCTGTGCCGCCTTCTGCAGTCTGTGAATCATGGCTGCTCGATCGCGACACCTTCAGAAATGAGCCTCCCACGGACGCCTCCCTGCCTTAACTTTTTTTTCTGTGGCCCTTTTTAAAATTTAAGAACATGAAGTGCTCGTCTTCTTTTTGACGTCGGCTGGCTGGTCCATCTTTTCGGCGTTCTTTGTTTCTTTGCCCGGTTTTCCTTGTGTTGAACGCTTCAATCGGCTTGGCCTTGGACGTTCTTTTGTTGGTCCGATGAAGCAGTTAGTCTTCTGCTCGCGTGATTCTTCCTTTCCAGCTCCCCCTTTTGACTTTGGTGCCGACCCAATTTTTTCCCCCCCCCAAATCGGTTGTTCTCTGCCCGTGTGTCTTCGCCAGTTCTTTTTTGGATGGGAGTTTCGAGATGTTTTTGCCCCTCAGCTTCTTTTCTTTCGCGTGCAAGGGCTTACAGCATTTGCTCTCCACGGAATGCCGGCTCCCTTTTATCTTGCAACTGGTCTTCTACAGCCACTCGCCCCACCTCTTACCCCCCCCTATGTTGGGACTGCGCGGACCTCTCATTCCTTAACCCCGTTTCGTCTTTTTCCTATTCTTTCCAACCAGACAAACATGCACCGGTGTGCGGGTCCGCCCCCCCCGCCGGGGTCACGTCCCTAGTTGCAGCCAGCGACAATTATCTTTTCTCCCCTCTTTCTGTTGGTTGTTATGGGGATTTGTCTGTCGTGGAGCAGCTTGCCTTCATCGCGTTTCCGGGCCCGGCACGTTACAGGTTTCTTTTCCTCTGGGTGCCGTGCTCCTGAACGCTGGTGTTCCCCCTATTATGTTAATCCTCCTCCTCTTCATTTTTTTGTTGCTCTCAGCATGTCGATCTTTAAGCCGTCTTCCGTGTCGTTTTCTGCCTCATTTTCTCGGGCCTGTTTTCGGCACGTCCCGTTTAGGTCCACTGTCTTTTTAAACGCCTTCCGCGAGCACTTCCTCGGCGGGAAGCTTTTCCCCGCCTCCTTTTGTGAACCAGTTTCTTGCCAAGTTTCCTTTTCTCCCTCTTTCCCGATCCTGCCCTGCGCTTTCTTCTTAGCTAGCCATGGACACGTTTTTTTGACCCCCCTTTTCGGACAATTTGATTGCCCATCCAGTCCCCCGTTTATTTAACATACCTGCCGCCTGGCTTGTTGCAATCCCCGACGCTCTTCTTCTTGAGCACTTTTTTTGGGTCAAGTTTTAAACCAATGCCCCCCAATTGTTCCTTTTTTTTGTCGTCGTGCTCGGGTTCAAGTTCTCGTTATCGATCGGCATTGCTATTCCAGACTTCCTTCATCTTTGTCCCCCTCCGTCCCCGTTCTTTCAATTACTTATCCTTTCTCGAAAATTGGAATCCGGCCTCCCGGGTTTATCCATTCTTGATTTCCTCCTCGTTTTTTTCAGGTCATTTCCACTTTGCTTGGTTCCGCTTGCGTTTTAAAGCATTGCCATTTTGCTTGCTCTCCCGCATTTCCTTGTTTCCGAACGGTCGTAATCACCTTTTTTCGCTTTAACGGAGTAAATTTTCCGCCAACTCCCTTCTCTCTCTCCCGGCCTCTTCTTTGAGTTGGGCCTCCCTATCGTCCCTTTTTCCTTTCTGTTCCTACGTTCGGCCCCACGAATTGTCGGACTCGCTCACCTTTTCCCTTTACTTTAACTCTACCCGCCTTTTCATTCCTTCTCACTCTTACCACTTTGTTCTCAGTCCGGAAACGAATCTTTTCAATTTCACCCCCTGAGCTTGCCCCCATATAGTGGCCACCCCCCTTCGCATTTCTGGTCTTTACTCCCACCCTACAGTTTGACCGGACCTTTCTCTTTAGTTTTCTCATATCTATGTTTTGCGGACGTGTTGCCGTAAATTTTTTATTGAAGTATAGTTCCTGTTTTGTTGATTCTCCCCTGTATTTTTAGTTTATTGCGTTTCCCCCGAGCCGCAAGTTTGATTTCGGGGGAAATGGTTCCAGCATTTTTCTTTTACCGTCCTCTTTTTTTTCTGCGGTCTTTTCCCCCTTCCCTCGACCACCTGCGGATCTTTTTTTTGCTTGTTGGCGTCTGCCTCGCTATGTAGCGAAGCTGAATGCAGCGCGGCCTCGTTCTTACCCTCCTGCTCTGTGGCAGCCCCTGCAACGAGGAATCCCCTTCCTTTCGGACGTTTGCTCTGGGATTCCTGTTGCCCTTTCCAATTGATTCGGCTGGGACAGTCATTTTTTCCGTCCTTTTCCAGTGCCCCTTCTCATTCTCTCTGCTTCCCGGCTGAAATGGAATCCGATGCCTGCCGAATTCCTTTTGTCGTTAGTTTCACTCCTGCGCCTATCGTTGTTTTGGGCATTTCCCCTGGACATTGCCGGCTTTCATGGGCGTTTTCTCTTTGTGTTGCGCACCGGTTTTCTCCAAGTGGAGCGGTTGCGCACCTCTTTGCCTTTTGATATCCCATCCGCTTTGCCCGCCGCACTGGGTCCGACGCCCTCCCGCCAAGATCCTCTCTCCTCCTCCCTTTTTTGTGTGGGCTGGCTGTGCAGTTGGGTATTTCTTTCGTCCCCCTGTCTCCAAAGATCCAGATCCAAAGCTCTGCTCCGTGTGGCGAAACCGCCCTGTTTCCCCCCCTTCCTTGTGAGTTCCCCCCTTTGCGACTCCTTCCCTCCTGCCCATTTGCCCCAAGCGAGAGATTTGGATCTGTCTCCTTAACCCCTCAACAGTTCCTTTGCCATTCCCCAGTTTCCATTTGCCGTTTTTTTCCAGCCCTTTTTATGCGCGGTTGGCTCCGCAAAACGTCTGTCTTCCAGCAGAGCCTCTCCTTGTCTTCCTCTTAACCGTGTGGGAGCCTCTGATCCTAGTTTTTATAAGTCTAATTCGCTTCTCTCCTGTGGTCACCCCAATTGTGATGCGCGGAGTAGGCCCGCATTGCATTCGCTGCTTACGTTCTTCGCGACTGTTCTGGGGAGCCGTTCCCAGCTCACCCGCCCCCGGCCCTTTGTGCGAGGGCTTTTCCGTCCTACTCTTAGTTCACCCCGGCCACCTTTTTTATCGGTCTTTCTTACCCTAATGCTGTGCGCTCCTAGGTACATTTTTGCAATCCCCTCCCGTGTTCACCTGAACTGCTTTGAGTTTTTTTCCCTCTTACGCACCGGTCGTTTCCACCTTCCAGATAGTGCTCCTCATCTTTCCCCAGTTCTGTTTTCCCCCCATTAGCCCCCCCTTTTTTGGAGTTTTAAGTCCCATAAAGTTTTCCACAATATATTTTCCCAATCCCCCCTTTTTTCCCTTGACCCACGATTCGTTCCTGCCTCGAATCGTTCCAAACGTGTTCTCTCTTGGCAGTTAGTGACGTCTGCGACCGTGATTTTCTCCCCGGTTAAATCGTCCACTTTTAGTAGCGCTGGCTTTATTCTTTTTTCTCCCTACCCTGCTCCGGGGCCCACTTCCTTTCCAGATTTTACGAGACTTTCACAATCCTTTAGCTTTGGAAGAGCTCCTAGGGATTTCTGTCAGTTCTCCGTTTCCGTCTGCTGAAACCTGTTTGCATACGCCGTCCGATTCTTTACTTTTTTTCCTTGTTTTTTGAGTTGGCATGCTTGCCCAATCGTATTCCTCCTTTCCTACTTTACCCCCTCGGCCAGGCTGTCCCCTCATTTGCAACTCGGAAGGATCAGTCCTCCACTGCTTCGCGCATCGGCCTCTAATTCCTTTTCGACTGTCACTGGTTCACCTCCTTGTCTGGAATGCTTTTCTCCGCTTCTTTTCCTTAAAGAAGATTTCCCGCTTTTCTGAAGCTGAAGATACTGCTTACGGATGTCCTCCGTTTGAACTTTCAGAACTCCCTTTTCGGCCCCTCCTTGACTCGACCTACTGGGGGCTTATCAAGCAGGCGGCCGTTTTTTCTCCTTTTGTTCTGCTGGAGCAACAAGGCATTGTCCGGCTTTTCTTTGTTTTTTTTTCTTTTTTTCTGGCCTTTTGGCCGGCTCTTTTGTGGATTCGATTGCTGCAGGGTTTTAGTTATAGCTTTTCTCGATGCTTTCATTGGAGACACCGTGTTGGTGAACGCCCCCTTCCAAATTCCTCCCCTCGGTTTTCTCGGCACGTTTTCCTCCTTTTTTCGTCAGCTGCTCTTTTGCTTTTTTCTTTGACCCTCTTTTTAGATTTTCTCCCGCGCCTTCCTTCGACCCTGCGCATTCGTCCAAAGCTCCTGCTTTCCGATCTGATCGTGAACACCGGTTTTTTTCGACCGGCACTCGTTCCCTTTACCCCAATATTTGGGCATATTTTTCTCTAACTCTTTGACCTTCTTTTTTGCGCGCATTTTCTAACGAACCCCTTCAAGGTTGTGGCGGGTTCCCCTCATCTAGGGGACTGTCATCATTGCTGCATCCCTTAGACCCTTAACTCGGTTGTTGTTTAGTCTCTGTCGGGATTGCAGCTTCTCCTTCCCGATGTGAGTTACTGCAACCCCCCACGGGGAAAGGTTAGGGTCCTCTTTTTTACTTCCATGGGAGCGAGCTACCCGATGGCCGGCCCCCCCTATGATTGCCATTTCCCGCTTTCCCATATTTTTTTGCTCTTTTTTTCTTTGGGGAGCTTTCTCCCCTTCCTTTTTTACGATCTCTTCCTAGCTTATTATCGTGTGATTCCCCTGCTTTTCCTATGTTGTGCCCTTGGAGCCTTCATTTTTTACCAGATAGATGTCTTGTCCCCTGCATGTCGAAACGACGAGAAGCTCGGCGGAGGAATGTCCAGTTCGCGAAAACCTCGTTGTGAAATTCCTTTTCCCCCCCCCAAAGTCTTTTCCTTCCTGCCCCCCTCCTCTGCCGCGCGATCTTATACTCGCATCGACGCAAACGTTCCGAGCTGCCCAGCGGGCCCATTTCCCTTTTTCCAGCAGTCAAACCGTTTTCATTCACACCCCTTGCCTCTTTCTCTTTTGCCACCCTTTTTGTCTCTTCGTCCGCTTTCTTTTTTCTGCAGTTCAATTATTCCAAATCCTTATCTTAAGGTCGTTCCGTTTGATTTTTTTCTTCAAGTTACTCTCTACCGCCATCCTTTCTTTTCGCAGGTGCCCATCCTTTTCCCGTCCCTCATTCACAGGCCGTCTCGAATCACCGGTGGATAAGTCCTTCCCTGTTATTCCTTCTACTCTTTTTCGTAATGTGTCCTTGAGGAACTTCCTTTATCTCTTTTTTTGAAGCTTGCTTTTGCTTTCCAATTCCTGATTCATCGGGAAACTTTGAGTCACTGTTTCTTCTCTCGTCTCCTGCCCCGCCAAATCCCCTGAGCTCTCCCGTCGGCAGCGGTTTTGAGGACGACCCCGACTGGTAGGTCATAGTCCGGCCTTGCCTTTTCGGATCCTCCGCTCCCCAGGTGGACCCTAGCTTACGTTTCTTCGCACCTTCTTAACGTTCTGCCCCTCTTGTGCACCGATTAGCTGGAAATCTTGTTTTTCCGTAGAGTTTGACACTTTTTCAAAATCATCAATTTCTCTTGGTTTCCCCGGTGACCACCACCTCAGGCTTTTTAAGTGGAACTCTGTCCTAGTTCTTTCGGGCCTTTCGTTTACCGTTTTTTCGTACTTTTGTAAGTAGTAGTGGTTTCCACGAAGCTCAGGCGCGTCCTTTGAAACTTTATTTTCTTGTGATTTGTCTCTGCCCTCGTCATCAGGTGATTTTATTTTTCCCTTTTTCTGTTTTTGTTGTTCCATGGTGTGTTTTCTTTGTTGTTGCCTAGCATTTCGCGGTCGTCCCCTTTCATCCCCTCGCCCTTCGGTATCGTTGCGTTTTTTTTTCCGTTCGTCTCCTTAAAGAATTGCCTGCAGGCGTTCTTCTTCTTTGACCTTCTTTTGTTTCAATTTTTTTCAATGCGTCCGCGATTGATGCGGACTTCTCTCTGTGTCGTTTCGTCACCTGCCTCCCACCAGTTTTCCTTTTTTAGCCCCTTTTGTCGTCTGGTTTCAGTAGTGCGTTTCCTGCTGCCAGCCGCTGCCTATTTTTCCGGCGGCAAATTGAGGCAGTTCTGTCTTCGCAGAACTGTTTCGATTCTTATACCTCTTTTCCGCCTCCTCGATCCTTTGGGTGGGTGTTTTTTGCCGGTGCAGCTTCATTGCGTGTTCGAGTGGTTCAATTTTTTTTTACGGGCTGGGTTTGCTTCCCCATCTGTTTCTTTCCTCGCTTGCCTCTTGCCCTTCCTGTTCCGACGGTTTTTTTCCCGACGCAGTTCCGCTCCAGACTCCCCTCTTCCCTACCCTTTTTTTTGATATTCTGGCTTTGGCTTTTGGCGTTTTTTCGGTCTGCTTTTTTGGGCAACGATTCAAAGCGGTTTCCATGCCCTCTTTTGCTCCCCCGCGCCTGGTCTGTTTTTTAGGCCCACGTTTTTAACCGTCCCTGCTCCTGCCGGCTGCCCAACTTGCCCCAGGATCGGCCTGGCCTTCAGTTTTGACTTGTCTCCTCACTTCAAGCAAACATTTTTCTTCTCCCCCAGCGTTCTACTTGCCCGCCGTATCTCGGAACCATTCCGGCACGGCTTTTTGCACTCCTGGTCCCTCCTGGCTTTCAGAAGCAAGCCTTGATCGTACCCTTCCAAGTGTGGGTCTCATTACTTGTTTCTAAGACAGAGCCCCTTTCTTTCTTCCTGTTTCACATGTACCCGGCGCGGCGTAAGGCCTTTTTTCACCTCTCGGCATTCTCTGAGCGACCTGCGGCGATTACTCCAGGTCCCCAAGCTCAATTCCCGCCTTTTTTTTTATGTTCTTTTGTTTCCTTTTTTATTTGAGCGCAATGAGGGCCACTGTCTTAACCGTCTGATCTTTTCCCGTCCCACCTCAGCCTGTGCTCTAGGCCTCCTTCCACCTCCCCTAACAATACTTTCACTTACAGGCCGTTTTTTTTTTCCCGTCTTACGCAAACTCCTCACACGGATAGTTCCTCCCTAATCTGACTGTTCCATTCCTATTCCCCAATGCTGATTTTTTTTTTGTAAAGACCTTTTATTCTCCCGTTTTCCCCCCCAATGATTCCTCCTTTTCCCCCTTGCTGACAACCTCTTCGATGACTTCTCCTTGGTTGCCCCACCTGGTAGAGCGTTTTTCCTTAATTCCCCGGCCTTTTTCGTCAGGCTACGACATCTTCCTTTTCCTTACTCAAGGTTCACCTGTGAGTAGAGGTGATTTTACAAATTCTTGGCCACTCCTACCTGTTCTAAGGGGAGTGGAACATCCGGCAAATAGTGGCCTCTAGTGTTTTTCACAATACCCGCGGTCCTTTCTGTTTTTTCTTTAGGGATTTGGCGGAGTTCTACGTTCCTTTCTTAATTGACCCGGTCCCCGATGCATGTAGGAATTTCTAGCCGCTGGCCTTTTTTCTCGCCACAACTCCCCAGCGCCTTCTCCCTTACCTATTTACGCCCTGGGTCGAAGTGCCCCCCTTTCTTCTCGGATTTCCAACAGGTGGGAGAGCTGCGCCCAATGACAAGGGCTCCCGTTTGAACGGAATTTGTGGCATCTCCCTTCTTTTCTTGAATATGGTCGTCTCGTGAGATTTTGACGTTACCTCTCCCCATAATATTTTGACGACGAAGTGCTAGGACGAATTTGAATCTAGTTTTTTTTACCTTTTAAGCCCCCCTCCCTTTTTTCGTCCTAAGTAGATTGACGGTGGATGGCAACAAGCCATTTTCTGTATCTGCCACGTGACTTGCTGTTTTGGTCCTTCCGGCGGCTGGTTTGATTCTGCTCTTTGTTTCCGGCTCTCCCCCCCCCGATGAGCAGGCGTAGAGATCGCTGCGCGTGCTAGTTTTTGAAAAGGACCTTTCGCCCCCCAAATTTCCAAATCGGCGAGGTTTTCTTGTTTCCCTTTTACTTCCAGTTTTCTTTGCTTTTTCTTTCGGCCTGCGTTTCTCGCATTGCGTTGGATGAGCTTTTTTCCGCCGCGTACGACTCTCATGTTTGACCTCCGACACGTATGATCCTTCTTTCAGCGTCCCGTTACAACACTTATTTAGGTTTAGAACCAATTCACCTCTCATATTTGTGGGATGCCGAATCTCCGGCCCATGTTCTTTCGTTTCCCCTTCTTTTACCACCGAACCCTGGCCCTGCTGGAAGGGTTTACAGAAAACTCTGGTTAAGTCCTCAGTTCCGCGCAAATCTCTTTTCTCCTAAGTTGTGTTTTGAGTTTTGTCGGGATTGCATAGTCCTTCACCCATGTTTTGTCCCCCCTTCCCCCCCCTTTTGCCAGGTGTTCCCCCCTGTCGTAAGAATGGACGCGCGCGACCGACTTTTCTTTTTCTTCGACCAGCTCTCCCCACTGGGTTAGGAAGGTTTTACTGGTGCTTTTTTCCCCTTCCCTCCGTGTTCCCCCGATTTCGCAGCTTCTATAGTTTCTTCGCTTGTCCATTTTCCCCCTTGCTTTGCCTTTTCGTTTTTTCTTTTCCCCAAGCGATCGCTGAGGTCCACTTGATGCTCGCAATCCCAGACCCTCCTAGCAACGAAATCCCGGCTTTAGGTCCCCGTCCTGCTTTCCGCGAAAGCCTTCCTCTTGATTTTTTAAAATTTTTTTAGTTCACCCAATCACTTTTTTTTCATTTCAATCCTGCGATTTGCGCCTATCCCTCTACACGCGCCTCCCGATCCTCTCAACGGCTCCACGCAGTCCCCCAGCGCCGGCACTTTACGTTCTTCCCAGACTCACCCTTGCATCCAATACTTGCGCTGTGTTTTTTTCAGCCATCTTACGCGACGTCTTGTGATTCCCTCCCCCCCCATTCTGCCCAATTCTTCCCTATAGTCTGCTTTTTCCGTTCTTTGATCGTATCCACGTTTCCTGCGCGGTCTTCCCTTTTTTCTCAGACTCCTGTCTGTCCGTTGCCCCCACTCTTCTTCCTTAGCGTCCGCTTATCGAACACGGTTGAATCTGATCCCCGTTTATCCACGTCATGTCCCCCCTTTTTAATAGGTTTCAGGATTTGGTATGATGTTAGGAAAGTTCCCTTGCCTATTCCTCCCCCGACTTTTCATCGGAAGATACGGTTCTTTCAACGGTTTCTCTCTTAAGCGGGAAATGACCGAACTCCCCTCGACTAAGAAACTTTCTCTTTTCTTTGCTCCCCCAACCACCGATCTCTCCCTCTTGCCGGTTTTTTCCCTTTCATTTAGTCGTCGGCACCGAATCGGACGCAGCCCCAACATCCCCCCCCCCGTTTAACGCCCGATTCCCCCTCCTTCGTTTCTTACTTTCTCACTCTCTACCATTTTGTTCCGATTTTTAGTCCCCGACTCAATATTTCAAAGTGAACCCGTGATGACCTGAAAACTCTTGTTTTCCCCCCTGTCTAACTTCTTTTTTTTTCTTCCCCCCACTACACTTCTGCCCGTGAGGAACTTGTTGGTGCTTTCTTGCCCCATATGAACGCCTGAGGACTTTTGACGTTTGAAGGTTACGTTTTCCCCTGATCTCAGGGACCTGCGTCCTTTTAACCGTATTTTATTTGCTTGATTTCACTCTCCAGTCCCGCACGGTGACTTCTTGGGAATGTCTCCTAGACGTTGCTTTCCCTTTGCAGTCATTCTCGTCTTATTTTTGATCCTTCCATTGATGGTGATCCGTTGGCTTTTGTGTTTTCTGCGCGAAGCTCGCCTTCTTTTGCATGAGGGCTCTTTCCCGGCAGGCAGTGCCAAAGATTTAACTCTTGATTCGGACTTCTTGTGCTCTTTCCTTCTGCCCCTTTTTTGCCGGTCGAACGTGCTTTTTGTAAGTCTTCCCGGTCCAGGCTCCCTCCGTTAATCTCTCTGACTTACTGCCGGCCCAAATTGAGGTCCTCCCTCTGGTTACTGTTCAGGAACTGTTGATGCACGTGCGGCGACATCCCCCATTTTCAGTTCTCCGCTTTTGGGTCTTTTGTGATTGCCGGTGATTGCGTTCGTTCGGCCCCGGTTGTCTCAAACGGTTCCGTCACTGCGTGTTGCTCCCCCTTTGGGTCATCGACTTGAATCTTTCCACCGCGGATCCCCCTACGGTTTTTCCATGAACCAAGCACGTC
>Ga0179593_1306665_pt1 | contig 13299 bp, 15 predicted proteins | sample CZODoug2_1_08_16_FD_185931 | JGI IMG/M metagenome (GOLD analysis project Ga0179593, IMG submission 185931) | Vadose zone soil fungal communities from Angelo Coast Range Reserve, California, USA - CZODoug2_1_08_16fungal (PacBio error correction) | ecosystem: Environmental > Terrestrial > Soil >... | reverse complement strand
GCGGGTTTTTTGAATGAAGAGAGTGACCATGCATAAGAACGCCCGCCTCCCCTTTCCACTCAGAATTAGCCTTTTCATTCCCGTTCTTCCCCGAACTCTTGGAGATCTCTAGACGCAGCTACAACCTATTTCTCACGAGCGTGAGCACCCTTTACTGAATTAATTTTGGTTTGTCTCAGCGGCCTTTCACAACCCCAACAGTGTTTTACCATTTTTCGCCTTAGGAGCCACATTGCGCGCCTTTTTTCTCGAACCCTCACCCTGTTGTAAGTTTCTGTGACATTTTAGCCGTCCTCTCTCCCCATTCCGTCCGATCTGTCGGGTGATTTCGTAGATCTTTCGCCTGTTATTCTTTTTGTGTCGCGAGTTTCTATACGATCGTTCCCCCTCTTTTGCGCTCTATCACCCGTTTCTCGGGTCCTCGAGTAGCCCAGTCCACATTTTTTTTAGAGAATCCGGTAATTTTCCGTAAGGTCCCTCTCCTGACAAGGTCTTCTTTTCTTTCTTTTTTCGCGGCCCATTCCTTTTAACCTGTTGTTTTGTGTCCTTGTGGCTCCCACTATTACGATGGTACTTCGTCGCGTTTTTCCGTTGAGGATTACTCTATCGCTCTTTCTCCGCCGTGGTTGCCTCCTGATCAATGCTTTCTTGACGCATCCGACCTGTCTCTCTCTTGGTATGCCGTCTTTTTCCAGATACAATTCTCCCCTCCCCTTGCCCGGCTTTACCCACCTTCTGTTTTCTTTGAACGTGTCCAAATGTTTTTTTTTCTCACCCTCCTTATGCACCATTCCCTCTTTGTTTCGCGTGTTTCTCCTCAGCCTTGGCGTATGTCTTCGTAAACAAGTCTCCTTGAAACTACCAAAAACCCAAAACACCAAAATACACACCTCCCCCCCCCCACCCCCCCCACCCCAACCCAACAAAGCTTCTTCCCCCCCTTTTTCTCTGGCAGCGTGCTGTCTTCAACCTTTGCACTCAAAACATGAAGTTGCGTCTCGTTTCTTTTAACCAGGCAGTTACCTCTCCTCTGAATCTATGGCCTTTCTCGTAGCTTTCAATGGAGCTTCCGCTTGGACCTCTATTCTCTTTCAATCGGTTTGGCGACAGAAAGTCCCCAGATTCCTCGATAGCTAGCAAAGTTTCTGGCTAATGTAATCCCCTCTCCGTAATTCTTTTGGCTCTAAATCTGAGCGCCGGGCGATTCGCGCCTTTTCTGACTCACCCGCTTAAGCTTAATTCCAGCCACCAAATTTTCTTGACGCCGTCTGACCGCCCCCGGTTACCTTTCTCCTTCTCTCCCGCGGTCGTGTCCTTTTTTCCTTCCCCCGACCTGAAACCCCCTTTTTCCCCTGGATGGCTCTTTCCTCCTATCCCTTTCATTATTTTTCACTATGGTTCTTATACAAGATAATTAGTTTATCCTTTTGTCTTTTTTCTCTTTGAGGCCTCACTTTTTAGATTTGTCACCACTTTACTTTCCTTGGTTCCTCAGAACGTTCCCAATCGTCATAGCAACTGCGACAGAGGCAATCTCTGTTTTTCCCCCCCTTATTTCTTTTACTCCCCCACAGCAACTTTTCGGAACGTGGTGCGATTCGCTGTTTTGAAAGCTGTACATTCGCCCCCCCCCCCTCCCCTCCGTATACCTGTACAGCCTTCAGACTTCCAAGTCAAGTGGGTCGCTGGGATACTCCCCCCCTTTTCCTACCCCAATCAGGTTTCGACCCCCCTTCCCTATTTTTTCTTTCTACGCCCCTGAATCCGTCCTTAAACTCCCGACTTGCCCTTCAAATACACATTGCCCCCCCATTTCTTGTACACACCCGGTATTTTCCAACTCTGTTTCAGCGCTCGTTTTTGCCTCACCAAGGGATGCTTCCCTCTCCCTCGTCAGCGCCCCCCCCCTGTTTTTGCGAGCTTGTTTAGTGGACGCTTCCCTCCCCTACCCCCACCTCCCCCCTTCCTCTTTCCTCTGCTCCCCTTCCTCCATCCTTTTTTTCCCCCTGGTGCAAAAAGCACCTTCGAGGTCGCGTCGTTTGAGCCTTTTCGGTCCTTTAGTTCTTCTTTGTTGCGAGCCTCTTTTCTTAGAGGGCTTTGTGCCTCTATTCCTAAGCGACCCTTAAACAAATTTTTTCTCCCCCTGGCCAACTGCCATTCGGCGCATTGAAGTGCCTCTTTTGACTCTTCTTTTGCTTGGTTCCAGGTTTCTGTGGTGCCCCTTTCTCTTGAAAGAGTGGGCCGGTTTTTTTTTCTACCTTCTCCCTGTCATTTTTACAGCTCGTACCCACCTCCTTGGTGAGACCTGATGGTAGTCGTATATCCCGGGGTGACATTAGGCTAGGCGCGACACAGCTGTTCAAATTCCCTTTTTTTTTTTTCCCAGGGGTTCCAGTTTTCCCCCGTTGACGGCTTTCCTTCCAGGAGTCTCGCAATTTGTTGTGATGCGAAAACTTCGTTGTTTGGAATTAACCCTGGGATCGCCTCCCCCCTGAATTGGAACTTTCTGGTCAGGGCTTTAAGCGGTTCTTTTTCGCTTTCATGGACCTTTTTCCCTTTTCCATCCTGGTTGCCACACACAGTTCCCCTCACTCCTGTCCGTATACTGAGGGTCAGAGCCGGCCGTCCGCTCCCGTCTTTCCGAGTGGCGCAGGGCTTGCTTCTCTTCCCCTTTTTTCTTGCACCCAGTACGGTTACGATTTTTTCCATCTCCTCCTTTTCGGGCTGAAGGATCACTGAATTATTTTTCCAGTCGTCCCATGGACTGGGCGATGCAATGGCTGTCATAGCTCTCCCCCATTTTTTCCCAAACTGGGGGTTGGTGTTTCGGTCGGGGTATTGCAGGGCATTTTCTTTGAAAGCCGCGATTTTCCTTCTCTTTCCCCTTTGTCCCGGGAGTCAGTCATACTTTTAGTTGCCACCCTTTTTTTTGGTCGTCGTCCAGATGCCTCTTTCGATCGTGGAGGTACCGCGCTAATCGCCGGTTCGGCCCCCCTGAATTTGTCTTCCAACCAAGCAGAATGCTTAGTTCTTGTATTCAGTGTCTACCTTTTCTAGCGATCAGATGCTTTCCAATGTTCGTTCTCTCCCCCCTTCTCCTTCATCGGACTAGATTCCTTTTCGGACGACCCTGAAAGCTCTTTCTTTGACCTTCGTTCAGCGGCCGAGCCTGCAGGTCGCTGGTATCAACCCTTTCCACCTCCCGCGAAGTTTTGTGAGTCGAAAATTTTGACGACATTCGCCAGGTTATCGGCCCCCCCCGGAGCTCTCTTGTGCTACTTATACCCTCTGGGCCTGCAGATTGCTTCCCATGCCTTAAAAACCTCTCCGTCATGGTCATCGTAGGTGATTCAAAAACCCTTCTTTTTCATTTCAACTCGTCACGTTTTTTTTCTATGTATGGCAGCGGGTTTTCTCGGCCCCTCGTTCGTTTGATGACTTGCCCGTTTCCTGCCGCAGCACGCTCCTAGTCCTGATCTCTAGGACATTCGTGGTCCTCTCTTTGACCATTGATTATTGCCCCCACTTAGATCCCCGGTCGCGCGATCCACTGCGTCTCTGCTCCAAACCAAGCGGCCCCGGACCTTCGAAGTCATTCCGCTAGTGTTTAGCCCCCCTGGCAGCACCCCCAACCCAACCCCTTCGTTCCTCTTTCCTCGCGAGGCCGTCCCTGCTTTTCGCTTGGGTCCGCCCCAAAAAACCTGTGCTGCGAAAAAATCCGTTGGTAATGCTTCTTCTTGGGTCTAAATTTCCCTTTCGATCCACTCCCTTTCATAACCCCTTGGCGAGGAAGTCTCTTCTCTCCCCCAAGAAGACCCCTTGCCGTTTTGAAGCATCGAATTCCCTAAGGACCTCATCCTCTCTCTTGGGGAATGTTATTCGCGGCGGCCTCCCAATACCTTCGTGAGGGTGTTCTCCGAACACCACGGCCTTACAAGTTTCTCCTTCATTCTACCCTTATTCACGGGGTTTCCTTGCTCGAATGTAGCCACTCAAGGAACCTTCATGCCTTTACTCCACGTCTAGTTGTTTTTGGTCGCCCCCCTGGTTCTTCTTTTCCTCCCGTTTCGCTACCCCCCCCTCTACCGCGTGATTTCAGTTGAGCGCTGTCTCGTCGGACGGAGCGGCTCATTTTGCCTTCTTTCTTCCGGACTCCATGCCTCATCCCTCTCTTTCCCTTTCTCCTACTCAGGTGTGAGCTTCTTCTTTTCTTTCCTCCGCCCCTTCCTCATTTCCCCTGAACCCTCCTCCTGCCCGCTCCGCTGACGACATACATTTGAAGAACTTACCCCGCCTTTTCCCGCTTAGCTTTGCGATTGGAGCTCCTTCCTCGACGCCGCGACCCTCTGATTCAACCGATTGTTGTGTTCCAAGGTGCATGACTTCCCCTTTCTTTTTGTCTTTCCCCTTTTCTTGGTAAAGCTCCAACCTTGTGAATCTATTCTCGTCAATTTCTTTCTGCCCCCCCCCGTCCTGCCCCCCCTCCCCGGTTGGACAGTGATGTTTGAAGGGTCGCCGAATCCCATTCCGCAACGTCTTTCTCTCCCCTTTTCTCCAGTTGATCTTAGTCTCGCCGGTTATTCTTGGGTCTCTTCCTCGCCACCCCTTCGGACATGCAGGGCGCCGACCTCACGTCCTACTTTCCCCTCTAGCCGCATCCCCTTCCCTTCTCCCGGAGTTTTTTTAGCCCACGTCCCTGTTTTTGAGGACCAGGCGCTCTTGCGCGCGAACATGCTTACCGCATTTTGTTTTTTTCTGACTGTTCTCTCCCCCCCCCCGTCTTCTGTGAATTTCCCCCCCTCTTGTGTATTGTTTAGCTAATCTCTCTTAACGCGCTACGTCCGAGCAGTGGGTAGTTCACTTTTTCTTCTCGAGGAAGCAGACTGACCCCTTTTTTTTTCGCGATAAGGGTCATGATGAATTTCTGTGTTACAACAGTATAATTTCCTGATTCGCGGCCTTGGGACAGTCGAACGGCGTTCCCTTTCGTGAACGTTGGACAAAATTACCCAACATCTCGATGCCAAGGCCGATCTGTGTTTTTTCTTATGTTTTTTCCCCGCCTTTAGTTTTTCTGTCCCCTTTCCCACCTTCTCTCCTCTACTGTCTTCCCTGTCTTTGTCTCCCCACATCTTTGCGGACTTACTCCACTAAGCTTCTTCTGGCTGTTTCCCTTGTTTTTGCGTCCCCCTGTAACTGCAGGCTATGCTCTCAGTCCTTTCCTTTTTCTGCGTTCGCATCGACTTTCTCTCGCTCGCTTATCGATGGGACTCGAGAAGGGTTCGATCAGCCTCCGATCCTGAGCCAATTCCTCATTTCTACACTGAATACCGCCTCCCTACCCGAGGTTTCTTACTCAAATCATTTTTTGTTTTTCCGCTTCGATCGCGCTGCGCATAAACGTCTCCAGCTTCCTTGACGACTACCCCATTTCGTTTTTCGCCCGTCCTGACCTGCTCACACGTGTTCCTTCCCCCTCCCTCCCGCCAGAATCTTAGGGACCGTCTCAATCCATGCCCTGTACCCCCCCCCTCCTGGACACGCGTTTTTTTGATGTCTTCTCTATTCACTCCACTTTCGCCCTTCAATATGTGGCTCTACTCCTTCGGTGATCCCTTGTGTTCCTTCGATATTTGCGCCTACTCTCTATGTCACCCCCCTTTTTCCTACTGCGGGTTCTAGACCCGGGCATATCAGTCGCCTTTCCGCTTGAAATCGCTCTATCGGTTATCTTCCCCCTCGGTAATTCCTCTTCATTTTCATGTTTCCCGTTGTTTGTAGGATCTCTCTTTCCAAGCTTTTCCCCTTCGCAAAAGAAAGCGTCCTACTGACAGCCCTTCAGAAGTGCCAAGTTCCCTTTTGCGTTGGGCTCCCAGCCTTACCCTCCCACCCCTTAATTTTCCCACACTCGCTTCTGCAACGCCGCCTTGTAGTTGCACAAGATGACTTAAACACCACCTCTTGACCAAAACGATTTGTAACATGTTTCCCTCGCACCTCCCTTTTTTTTTCCCAATTCCCCGTTGGTCTTCTAAGACCCCTTTCAGTCATTAGTCTTTTTTCCAAGTCGAGCTTGCCGTCTGTTGCTATTCCCCTCAACCCCCCCTGCCTCCATCGCTTCCCGAGCCCCCATGAAGAAACTCCCGCCCCAGTTTTTTTTTCAACAAATCCCGCTTTGTTTGCTACGCGCGCGGTCGTTTCTTTTTGTTTGCGAGCCGCTTTTCTTCTATTTGCGGTCCTCCCCTCTCTAACTGGAGTCTTTTTTTCCTTTCCCCCCAACCAATGGTAGCTGAGACCAATCCCATTTCTGCCATGGCATTGTACCGCCCCTGCGATATTTTTTCTTTTTAAGCCGTTGTATTTCTTGCTGTGTGATCGTTTAGCGATGGGTCGCGTTTTTTGTCCCTCTTTACGTCCCTTCTTCCCAATTGCCTTGGCCAACTCCCCACTTCCCCCGTCTGGATAGTTACTACGGGTTGAACTCTGCCCCCCCCCCCCCAAACCTTGCGTAGGTCAACGCTTTTTCCCATACGTTTGTGGTCACTGCTTGGTCGAATTTGGTACTTTGCCTTCGATGCTTTGACCAGAGGAGTCAGTTGTTCCTCATCTGGGGGGTCTGACAATAGTGCATTCACCCGGCTTCTCTCCCCAAGCTACCCCCTTTAATGGAACCATTCTTATTTAAGGTCTATCTTAGGGGTCCGAATGCGCCTTCCCGCTTTCAGTCTCATCCTGAACCTTCACACCACCTTAAGAACTCAGATTTGATTGAGATTTACTGCCGCTCTTCCGTCGATCTTAGTTCCTTTCCCTGCATTCTCTTTCCCTATTCGGAAGTAATGGTGCAAAGATTGTGACCTCTGCTGTTGGAGGAGTCCAATAGCAAGGACACTTATCACCTAATTATTCGGGATAGAGCTTCCCCATCGGGAATGGACGATGACTTTATTCCTCCGGAAAATCCTCCTCCCCGGTTGCACCAGTTTAGGGGTGGAAGCAGTTAATTGTCTATACCGCTTTCGATGCGTCTCGGGCGGATTCACCCGTTTTTCTTCAGTCGAAGATTCCCCGCACCCAACGAATTGGTTTTCGTTTCCCAGGACTCGGGTCTTTGGGAGGCGAAAGGCCCCCTTTCTCTGCAAATTTAGTCGCCCAACCCGCGAATGTCGGGCTATTCAGTTTCCGAACTTTAACTTTCTCTCGCTCTAGTGTATTCCTGTCATTTCTGAAGCAAATTTATTGCCCTGACTTTATCGTACTGCGAAGCGAATCTCTTTTCTCTTTTCGAAACGATATCTCCCCTTTGCCTGATTATCCTTTCAAGAATTTCGTTTCGAGTTACCCATTCCCCCTCGCCCGCGCCTTATGTTGAGTAGAGTCGCAATTGTTACGACCTCCCCCTCTGTCCCCCTCCCTCCCGATCGGATTATCTTGGGCGAGGAAAACGCCAGCGGCCCTTTAAACACTCGAAAAACCCCCCCCCTCTCCTTCCCCCATCCTTTTCTCCTCATGTTGACTAACAAAGGCCTTTGGTACGTTAAACAGGCCGATCCGGTTCCCGACGGAGGCCCCGCGGATATCCTGCGCTATTTTCTTGAGACGTTTAGCGGACCCCCTCCCATGCTTTGGAATTTTGACCTTTCTTTTGAGAAAGTCTCTCTACTCATTGACAGTGAGCTTCTTCACCCCTCCTCGCTTTTCCTTGATTCCTTCCCGCGACCTTTTAGCTCCCAAAAGAGGCCACGTACAAAGTCACCTCTTCTCCTAGTTGTCGCTCCCCCCCCCTGGCATCACACCACTTCGTTTGACTTGTTTTCCGCGCGTCCGCCTTCGCGCCCCCCCTTTCCGCTGTGTTCTGTGCTCCAAAAAAAAACGTATTCTGCGAAACCCTGTCCGTTCTTCTCCCTATGGCCCCTTTCACCTTTCTTTTCTCGTTTTTTTCCCAGCTTTAAGATTGATGGCTTAGCGGCACGCTCTAGCCCAATCATCCCCTTTCGTTCTCCTAACCTGACAGCCTTCCCTCCCTGAGAGAAGACCGTTTATGTCAATTCTCCTTCCGGCCCCTTCCCCCCTCCCCATTCCAACTTGATTTTTTGCTCACCCCCCATCCGGTCTCAAGTCCTTCCTCCTGCTAAATAGTAAGCCACCACTTTTGGTGTGAGCTGTCCCCGAGCCCCTCCCTGTGAACTCCGGCCCTACCTGCTCTTTTCTTTCTCCTTTTTTTTGGTCCTTTTTTGGCCTGCTGTCGCTCTCTCTGCCTCCAATTTCCTGCTAACAACATTCGGTCGTTTTTTCGGCGGTGGATGTCTGTCCTTCGTCTCGTGCGGTTACTTTCCCCTTCTTTTTTCGGTTGCGCGGGACGCCATCCCTTCTCTATTTTCTGTTGGTATTTGTTTTGAGAGATTAGGGCTGGCGTCCTGGCCTTGCAACGATCCTACTCTTCCGTCCGACGAGACCTCCCCCGCGCCAACTCTTCCTTTTTCTATTTCTCTCTTTTTCTTAATTTGATCATGAAGAAGTCTCCAATCTACCGAGAGTGGAGGTAAATTTTATGTCCAGTCCCTTGAGGTTGCGTCCTTCGTTAAAGTTATCACCCCCCCTTGTTGACTACTTTTCTTTTCGCTCCATGTGATCCTCTTCCTTCTTGTTAGCTCCCACACCTCAAATCAACAGTTGGGGTTTTCTTCGGCCCTGCCGCGAAGCCATTTTTTCCCTGCCATCTCTTCGCCGGTTATTGCAGCTGCAGTTATTAGACTTCTGATCTTGTGCTCCGAGCGTGCAGCCGCCCATACTTTTGGACTTCCCTGGTGTTCAGCACCATCTTAGGGTTCCCATCTCTCAAGCCTACCAGCATTGCCGTCAGCGTTTTTTTTTTTTTTTGCGCACCGGACCCGTCGTACGAATCCTGCCGCTCTTTATTTTGCGCGCGCCACCATGCACCCGTCCCTTTTTTTGGCTGCCTTGTTTGGTGCGCCATATAGACGGTGGACCCCTAGCGGGACGTGGCCGAGTATCTCCTCTCTCACGGAATCGTCTCCGGCCCTTTCGCGCAGTGTTTCCCTACTGACCTGTCCCTTCTCCGTCAGTGCAGACTCCCTGTCTTTCCCCATAGGGTACTGCTCAGTTGGAGTTGTCTCTACAGTCACCTTAGCGCTGGCTTACCTCGGGGCCTCATGTACCAGTTGATGCTTTTGCCTTTGAGTTGCCCATTGTCCACCTGCATTTTTCTACCCCATCTCTGAAATGACTCTATGGTTTGGTATTTTTTATTCAGCTCCGTATTCTCTTCCCCTTCTAACTTTTCCTCCGTCTACATTTGGCTGTCGCGCGGGCCGTATGATTTTGTCTTACCCCCTTTTTGAATCTATTCAACCATACCGTCGATTGTTCATTTTTGAGTAGTCTTCAGCTTTCCTTTTTTATCTTCCTGTCCCCTTTGTATCGAGGAAGACGGAGTCATAGCGATATCACCCGTGAGTTTCCTTGAGTCACTCCTTACCACTTGTTATACTGTTTTCTTTCTGTCGTTTTTTTATGTCCGTCCCCCCCCCTCCTGTAGACTATTCATCTTATGTCTTTGTTTTATTTTTATTTGCAGCGCTTTTCCACTTGTATATTCCTGTTCTCACGAGTGATCCGCCTCCTCCACCTTTTTTTTTGTGCATAACACACACCCCCGTCCCCTTCTCCACGTTCCATCACCGTGTTGTTGTTTGTGTGGTACTGCATCCAAGCCCACCCACATCCCCCCACCACTCACTTTGTCCTGTCTCCTCCCAAGTCACAGTCACCGCCTCTCTCAGTGTGTTCCTCCGTCTTATTGTGTGTAGTGTTTTTTTGGCTTCTTCTATTTGACAACTGATGTCTCCCGCTTCTTGGTGCCCACCCGCGGATTTACTCTCCCGCCCCTGACCTTGTTATTGCGCACCTTTTTGTTCTCCTGCCTATATCTTAATAATTCTTTTGTGTGTGCTCCTGTTTCGGTATTTATTTTTTTTTTCTTTTTTCTCTAGCTTTCCCCCCCCACCGTGTTCAACTTCTCTTCACCTTCTCTTTTTCTGACCCTTGTCTATCTCCCCCCCACTCCAGCCCCTCCGTTTTGATGAGGTGGTCGCCCTCCATGACGCCCCCCACGACCCAGCGGTAAATCGTTGTGAGACACGTTTCTATTTCAGCGGCCCTTGTCCTTCCACACACCACACGCCTCACTTTTTATGGCGCTTGCCTTATGCCCCCACCGCCCCCTTACCAACCGCCCCGCAGTGTTATTTCTTTTTTTTCACACAAACTCTCTTTTCTTGTTACTAACCACCCGTCCCTCCGCACCCAACGTCACGCCCTCGTTTTTTGTGTGTATTTTTTGGTGTGACGCACCTCACCCCCCCCCCCTATCGTTTTCTGTCTTTTCCCCGTTCCGACGCTACGCCCCCCCCCCTCCTCCCAGCATCACCTTTTCCACTTCTCTGAGAACAACGCCACATTCCGCACACACGTGTTCCAAACGTGTATAGTCCACTGATGTAGCATGATTTACTCCCCTTTTTTTTTTTTTTTTTTCCACTTCCCGCCGTTGGGAGGTCCGCTTATGTTCCATATTCGTCATTCCTTCCTCTTTTCTCTTTCTCTTTATACAATTTTTTGTGTTTGTGTTTGACAAGTGGATGCCCTCCGCACACTCGCCCATCGCGTTATCCCTGTCAATGCAGCTGACCCGCACCTGTGCACACCCCCCTCCCCCCCCTCCCTTTAGTCTTTCGGTTTCGCGCTCATTTTTTAGGGCGTGTTGCTTGATGGTAGGTTAGGGCCGTTTCCCTTCCGCATCATTAAACCGTTGCATCATCGGTCTTGTGAATTTCCCAACCCACAATTTTGTCCATAGTCCTTTCTGCCATGCATTGTCTCCTTTCCTAGACCTTGGTTTTCGCTTACCCCTCCCCGGCACAATTTGTCCCCTCCCTACCACGCGCTCCTCTCTTGAGTCTTTTTCAAGCGATTTTTTGTGTTGTTTCACCCCGCACACCCCCCCGCACATGCTCCTGCCATTTTAATTTACCCTTTTCACCCCTTGTTTTGTATTGTTTGACCTGTTTTTTTTTTTTTCTCCATTCTTCCACACAAACACTTTGGATTCTATCATCCAATTTATGTCATTTTGTTCCCAGTCCGATCGTTCCGCCAACCACGCGTTCCCCCCACACTTACTCGTGTTTTCCACATCCCCCCGCCGCGGGCGCCAGACGCACACGATTGTTGTGTGTGTTTGTGTGGGCGCCATCTCGTGGGTTTTTTTGTGTTGTTTGTGGATCTCTTTTCCGTATTATTTTATTAGTTTGTTTTGTTCCACCCAATGTTGTTTTGTCTTGTTTTTTTCTTCCTCCGCCCCCCTTTAATTTTTTTTCTGTTTTTTAGTTTTCCTCCCCACCACTCCGAGTGACTCGCACTTATTTTTCATACAGTTTTATTATTATTTTTTTTTTTTTTTTTTTCCCCTCACCCACTATGACTTTCCGTAGGCGGGCCAGATCCGACCACTCTCTCTCTCCCGGTGTGTGTTGTTGTCACAGGCTTCGATTCAAGCCCACTGATCTTTGTCCCCTTGTGTCGACCACCACGCCCACTGTCTATCAGTCTTCTGGAGGCCTCCACAGCGTACTAAAGACCAAATGATCATAAGACGGTGCCCTCCCCCCCTCCCGTCACTCTGAATACACCACCGCACAACACAGCCCCCTTTGTCCCTGTGTGTACGCACCCTCCGCCGCCTTCTTCTGTATCTGTCTGTCTGTTCCCTATCACTCCGTTGTTGGGCAGTGTATTTTCTGTGCTCGACAAATTTGTCTTTCCCGTTACTGAGGACTGCGCCACCCCCGCTGTTGGCGGCCCGCGTCCCCCATTTACATTCCCCTCCCCCTTTTTCACACCACCCGCGCTTTTTTATTCTTCTATGTCTGCGTGCATGTGTCCCTGCTATAGCTCTGTTATTCAGGATGGCCACGTTCTCCCTCACCCCATGTCGCACCCCACCCCCCCCATAGCTTTTTTTTTGGTTCAGGTTTTTTGGATTTTTTTGTTCTTTTTGATATAGGGGTCCTTGTATGTAGAGAGGACTAGGTTTTCCTGATGTCAGTGTTTGAGATTCTTCCCCCGTGTATCTGAGGTTAATGAGACCCATCCTACGCTGTCGTTTGACCCCCCCCCCCCCCCCCCCCCCCAGACAGCTTCTTTTTCTTTTCAACCTGATTTGTGCTAATGGTCGATTAGCACGCTCGATCACCTGGGTCTTCTTTTTCAGAGCTGCGTGCTCTGGTGAAAACCCGTCCCCTCTCCCCCCTAGACCTTTAGTTGAGTAGAGTAGCCTTTTCCCTCCAGCCTTTCCCTCCCTGTTAGTCCCTATTTCCTTCTTCGGCGCCTGTTTTACTTGACGGACCTCCCCCCGGACATATATGCGTCAAACACTCGAAACCCCTATCGTCCTTTGCTCTTTAATCTTTGTATCAACACTCTTGGTCTTCTTCCGATTCCGGTCTCCTGATTCCCTCGGTCCGCCTATCGTTGATTTTTTTCTGTTATTTCCCTCCCCCGCAAGGCTTTTTTTTTTCCTTGCCCCTCCTCTAGACAGTTTAGTCTGCTTCCTAGCGATTGCTTTCCTTGATTCCCCACGGCGCGCCAGGTTCTGGTTCTCCCCTCGACTTTCGCGGTTAGCTCACCACTCCTTCTTCGTGATTCCCATCGGGTTCGAGCCACACAGGCCTCCCCACAAAAACCCAACAAGACTCCCTGGTTCGCCTAGCCCCAGTCACTCTCGCCATTTCCTCGTCACTTCCTTGGGCCAAAAACCCGGATGCTCTTACAAGTTTCATGGTTCATGTTTTTCTTGGGCCATCCTGGCTATAGAGTTTTTTGTATTTTTTCCGACCGTATGCTTTCACGCCTCGCGCCCTGCCGCGTCGCGCAAATCTCACTTCATTCGCTGCAATCACCTCGCTTGCGCTGCGATACTTCCACCCTTCCGGCCTACCCACTAAAACCTTTGGAGGGGTTTGTTTCTACCCATTCTTTTAGGCTCTTATGAGGCACCACTTCCTTCATTGTCTGGTAGGTTTCCCGTTATGCGACAACTTTCCCTGACCTTCCGCCCTTATTTCCCATTTTTTTTTTTACTAAGTTGGGTCGCGTTTTAGTATTCGCTCACGCTTTGCTACCCACTCCCGAAGAGACCTCGCTGAATCCTTAGTTTTTTTTGATTTCTCTTCGGTTTTTTAGTTGCTTAGGCATAACTTTATTAATAAGGTCCTTCCT
>Ga0179593_1611081_pt1 | contig 13300 bp, 14 predicted proteins | sample CZODoug2_1_08_16_FD_185931 | JGI IMG/M metagenome (GOLD analysis project Ga0179593, IMG submission 185931) | Vadose zone soil fungal communities from Angelo Coast Range Reserve, California, USA - CZODoug2_1_08_16fungal (PacBio error correction) | ecosystem: Environmental > Terrestrial > Soil >... | reverse complement strand
CCCTATCGATTTCTCTTACCGAGGATTTTTTTTTTCCTGATTCCCCCTGGTAGAAGGGTAGGCGATTCCCCTAGCGCCTCCGTTGTTTGTAACCCCCTGACTTTTGATTTTCAATTTTCAGCGGTGGCGGTTCTCGCACTTGATTTCTTTTTTTTCTGATTTCAGTAGAAGCCCTCCTCGGGTTTGGCGCCTCCCCCAACTATAGCCTCCTTAACGCCGATCTTTTTGCCGACGGTGGATTCCAATTCCCCTCCGGGCGTTCTTCACCTCCTCCTATTACACCCTGCCTAACGGGCTTTATGTTTCCTTTTTTTTTCGTCTCCTTTCTTACCTTTCTTTGGTAGGGAGGAGACGGCTTCACGGGCCAGATTTTCCTATTTTTCGGCCGGGCTTCCGGTAGGAGGTGACGCACAAGCTATTCCTTATCACACATCCTAACCACCCGCTTCCCCTTGCGGGCGAACGTGAAGTCCTTTTCCCGTCCAAGGTCCGGTCAGGACTAGATGGCTCGCCGCCACACTCTTCCTGGTCGCGAAACACCCGACGCCCCTTTTCCCCTTACCTTTTGACCTCTTTGTGATTAAGGTTTTTTTTTTTCCCACACCTCACCATCCCGGCGCTGGCTTTTCTCTGCTAGCTTTCTTTTCCCCCCCCTATTGGGCCCCATTCTTTTCATTCCGTGAGGTTTTTTTTTCCCCTTTTTTTGTAGTATCCCCGTAGCGGAAACGACAGTGAACTGTGCTTTCCCCCTAATTCATCACCACTGTCGGTCCCCGCTCGCCTTTTTTTCTTTTGGCAACCCCGGTGGGGTTGCGTCAATGGTGGCGCGACTTTCCTCCCTTCCGCTCTTCCTGGCACCGGACCTTTTCCCTTTCCCTCCTCCTCCGGCGATCAGCGTGGCTACGGACGGTGACTGGTACTTTTCCCCCCAAACTCTTAAGTACCTTTTTTGCCCCTCTTTTTTTTCTCGACGTTCCCGCGACACGCCCCTCCGATCCTTCAGCAGTCCCCTCCCGTTCCACGCCATTCTTTTTGACCCACCGTTCCATTCTTTCTTTCTTGCTTTTCCTTTCCAGGTGAACCGACGCTATCTGCACGCTTGCCTTTTTTTTCTGGCGACCCAGATTGCCGAGTCCCTACCTTCCATCCTTTTACACAGCCTTATGTTCTCTTTTGGTTTTTTTTAGGGCCCGCACTGCGGGACGCGCGAGGGTCCTTTTTTCTTTTTCTTTATCAGAGCGCGCGTCCTTTGCCTGGGTAGTTAAACGGCGGCGTGGCTTCGGTCCTTTTCCCACAAGCACCCGCGCGAATTCTCTTTTTTTTTAATATCGCCTCCCTAGTAGGACCCCGGCCTTTTTTCTGTGGAGGTAGGCGGTCTTCGACCCCCCCCCTGTCTTGATTTGATCCTCGGTCGCCGCTGTCCCCGCCCAACTAAGTTCTGAGTGCGACCTGCGGCGAGGGCCCTGGCCTCTCTAAGCCCTTCCGAGCTTTAAAAATGATTCTTTTTTTTATTTGGTTTAGGCGCCGGAGAATCGTTCTCCATTGCCGCGCCTTTTTCTGGCCCTGCTCCTTTCACTCGACTTCAACCCCACCTCTCTTACCGGCTTCAATTCCTTCAAATTGAATATCTCTTTTCCTAAGAACGTTGTTTTTCTTCTCTCTTGTTTCTGAGAATTGAGCGGGTCGGGTTAATATTAAGGAGTTTTTTGTTCCCCTGGGCACTTCGAAGCTTCCTCTTTAGGATTGAGATATGCCTCTTCACCATATTCCTTTTCCGATATAGATCTTCCGTTCTCCCTCGCGGGCGGTAAAGCGAAGTTTCGCCATCCCCTTTCCGGTGCGTCCATTTAACCTTTCTTCTTTTTTTTAGTTGACGAAACCAGTCGAGTTTCTTTCATTCTCATATTAAAAATCCCATCCCAATATGGTTATCCTTTAGTCGGCTTTTTCTCCTATGTGGATAATTTCCCAGTCTCTTGGGTGGCCGAATCAAATTGGAAACATACACTTTTTTTCTGTTCCAGCGACTCATAGCCGGGTTTTTCTTTCCCCCTACCCCGTTGCGCCGGTTCATGAGTGGGTTCGATTTTTTACCGGAGACTAGAGCGTATTTTACGCAGGAAAGCCCCCCGTTGACGATGAATGGTCCGATTATTCCCCTGTCCGGGCTAGGCAATCTTATAGGTCCCTTTTTTTTAGATTGCAGCCAAGCTGGTCCTCTTTTATCCAGTTGGGCCCGTAGGCGGGAAGGGCCGAAGTCCATTCGCCCTGGTGTCGACCGAGAGCGAGATTTTGCGTTGTTGCACGTTACACCCCTTCTTTTTTTTTTTCGTAGTGGTCGATGATGAAGTATCGACCCGTTTTTCCATGCCTTTTTTTTTACGAGAATCGTTGGTCTTGGTTGTGTACGATGTCCTCTCTTGATCGCATTTTGTCTTGACCACCCTTCAGGGTTTTGGCCAGTCGGACTGATTTTACAAAAACCTCGCCCCACCCCCCCTGTCCTTTTGAGATCTCCTAGGGCTAGGACCTTTTTTTTTGCTTTAGCATCTGTTTGAAGAACGCATTTTTCTCTTTACCCGACTTTTTTACCTTCGGTACGATTTTTTTCCACCTTTTACTGGATCCGATCCCCCTTTTCTTTACCCTAGATGAAGAAGGGTTCGTCAGGAACCCTGCTGGCTAAAGGACCGTCTTTCCCATCTCCTAGAAATGGCTTATCCCTCGGTCTTTGTGACAAGGCCCACGAGGTGACACCGCGCCGGAGCTTTTCTTCCGTTCTTTTTCGCGACCAGTGACCTATTGGTTGGGGAACTTCCCATCTTTTCGTCAGAAACGAACTTCCTCCTTTGCTGAAAGAGCTGTGCCTCACCCTTTCTGGATTGGTGAGTTATTTCTTTTTTTGACTCGAATAGTTGCTTCGAGCCTGACGGACCATCGGGCCCTTTTTCTTTTTCGGTGGTCGCCTGCCTTTTTTCCCTTTGGCGCCGCCTTCTGGTCGCTCCGAATAGCCCGGAATTTCGACTGCATCGGCCACATAATCGAGCCGGTTTTTTTTTAACTGAAAGCTGATGCTTTTTTTGCGCCGGATTGGGTATTGACCCGTGCCCGTCCCCTTTTTCTTGCCCTTTTATTATATGGTTTTTTGAGGGGTCCCCTGACGCCGTGCGCCTTTCATGCTTTTGCTACGACCATTTTTGAGAAGGCAGAGTTTCATCGAGACCTCAACACGTCTCCCCCCTTTCGGAGTTCCGCTTATTTATTATCCTCCCCACCTGTTCCCGCTAGGCGCATCTCGTTCCCCTAATTTCGCTCGTTCGATCGAGAATCAATCGCGTAACAGGAGTCGCCTGATTGTTGCCATCTATTTTTCTTTTTCCTCCCGTTTTTTTCTGATTCCCCAGAAGTTACGATACCTCTTTCTCCGCGAGCAACGACATACCCTTTAGAACTTCCCCTTTCGCTAGGCAGAAAGTTTGGTTTCCCAAATTTTATCACTTAGAGGAACCCTCCCTCGTGGACACGTAATTCCACTCCCCCCTATCGTAGCCTCCCCTAGGAGGCACGGCGTGGTTCCTTTGCTTTTAAACCCTCTCCTCAGAAGATCCTCCGTGCTCGGCGGCGTTTCTTTTTATAAGTTTCTCCTTTTCCCAGACCTTAGATAGCTTTCACCGGGCCCATCGATTATGTGGCCGATACTCAAGCCTTTTATCGGATAGACCTTTTCTCTCCTTTGGAGGCGGCCCGCTACGTTTGGTACATTGAGACCCATCGTGTTTGCCCTCTTTTTCTTTAGGATCTCCTCCCAACGTTCATCCCCCCTTTTTTCTTTCCCCTAAAAGAAAGCCTGTCTTTCCCCCACTTTCCCCCCGCGGCGCCGACCGATGTCTTAGGCGCTTTTCACCGCCTTAAAAGTTTTCTCCTAGAGGGAATCGCCTCCCCCCATATGGTCCTTTTCCTCCCTGACACACGCCGTTTTGCCTTTTTTGCTGGTTGTGAAGAACCTTCTTTTTCACCAACATCGGAGAGGCCGCTGACCTACTGTGGTAGAAGCCTGTTCTCCCAGATTGCCCTCCCTAATTTTGAAGGACTTAGAGGCCCCCTCTGTGTGATATCGGGAAACGACGGACTTTTCTACATCTCGCGTCCTGCTTGCACCCCATCTGTCTCTCAGCTCTCCCTCTGGGAGATTTTCCCCCCCCCCGGTTTTTTCTTCCCCCATTGTGGGTCCATCGACCGACGTTTTTCCCCTTCCATAATTAGACGGCGATTTCTCCTTCTCTTCCTATGCTTTTCAGACCCCCTTCCAAACCCCCGTTCCTTCTCGTTCTTTTCCCGGTTCTTTTTCTCCGAAGTATTACGCGTTATACGATAATGTCCCCCAAGAAACGCACCGCCCCCCTACTCTCTTTGCCCCCCCCCCCACCACCTCGATGTTTGCCTCTTTTCCCCCGTAGCCCCCACTTTGACTGGTAACGCTCATCTCTCCGTCTTAGCGCCTTTTGCGATTTTCCAGATTTCCTTCCCGGCACCTTATCCTCCGCACCTCGGAATGAAGGTCTTCCCCTTTTTTCACCGCAGACGTCGACTAGGCGCTTTTTTTCCGGCATCCTCTCATAGCGCGCGACTCCAGTGCCCCGGAGGCCGCACCGCTGTATGGTGACCCCTTGAAGTTAGTACCCCCAATCCCCCTGCTCTCCACCCATCCGAGGAGATCGACCAGAGGAACCACCCTCGCCTTATGGGGAAGGTAGCGATTTTACCGGTCTGCCTGACTTTGTGATCTTTTCTTTTTCAACTTGGGCGCCCCCCCCCCCCCCGATTTATGAGAAGAGCGTCGTTCTTTTTAGAGTAGGAACTCCATCCTGATATCCGTATTATGGTTGCCCCTTTCTCCGGAGGAATCCATTTGTCCCCCAATTTCCCCTTTCCGGGACCTGAGGAAGGGACTTAGTCAGTTCCCACCTTTTCCCCTACGCCCCCCCCCCTCATGAAGATATCCTCCCCCCTCTTTTTTGATTAGATGTAGATTGTTGTCCTATTTCAAGCGGAATAGTCCGGGGGTTGGTGACTTTTTAGAAGTCTTCCCTCTTGACCGACAGGAGCTTCGACCTTTTTTGAACCGCATTTCATTGGACAGATAGCCTTTTCCGTTTTTTACGTTCCGGGATAACTAGCCCCCCCCCTCCCCCCCCCTCGGAGACCAGGCCTTCTTGGAGCGAACTTACTTTTTAGGCAATTTTTTCGCTCTGGTCGAGATCGTACCCAATTGCCCCACCTTAGGACATCCCTTTCCTCGTGTGACCCTGCTTTTTTTTCTCGGGGGCTGTGGAAGAAGAAACTGACGAACCTCTGCGTCGCCCTACGGCGCTCCTAGCGGTGATACATTCCCTTTCTTTTCGCCCAGGCGATCTTTTCTTTCTTAGTATACGCTTCTTTCTTTAGTCGTTCTCCCGGACCTTCCCCTTCTTTGCCCCAGAAACGTTTTTTCCTGACTCTGAGGCCCGGGTTGGGAGGATAGGCCTTTTTTTTTCTCAATTCCGGTCGCGCGACGAAGCCGGTCGCGATGCAGCCAGATGCCGGAAGAGTCGTTCCTATTTTTCTGTAGTGGCAGGAAGCCCCTCCTTCCCCTTTCAGCTGTGTTTTTTGGCCCCTTAACCTGCTCCCTTTATGGGCGTTTCGGAAATGCGGATGATGATGGATCGTCCTCCGTAGTTGTCCCTTTCGGCGTCGAAGCCCTCAGTTTTCTCCTAAATGTCCCGGTTGACGCCCCCTGTTTTGGTCTTTGGTCCGCCAGATCTAGTCCAGCTCCGTGCCTTCTTCCGCGTGTGAACTCTTCTTTCCGGTGAAGTTTCGGTAGGATTCCTTTCCCCTTTCCCTCCAAACCCCCCCCCTTTCTCTCGCCTGAGACGTGGCGCTTTGATAAGAAGGAACTCGACTTGGAAGCAGTGATACTTTACCCGCTTCATCTCGGCGACCGTCCTCTTTGTGAGTCCCTCCCCGACGAAGCGCCCTTTTCCTCTTTCCTTAAAGTCGGGTTCCAGAACCTTTCTCCCCTTCTCGCCCGTCTCGGGCTGGTTTTGAACGGCCAGAACCTGCTGCCATTCACCAGGTTAGCCGGCAGTTTTCCTTCCCTTTTTTTTTTGTTTTGCCCCTTGGCCAAGATTGGTGCGGGAGGCCATCTAGCGACGGCCCAACGTTAAGCGTTGGAACTTCACGGGTAGGTCAGCAGCGGTGGTCTTGCTTCTACGGTCTTGTATTGATTAGGAGCCTTCTAATTTTTCGAGTGTGCGAGCCGCCTTTATCCAGGAGAAAGAGTCGCCTTTTTTTGCCGGTCGAAAGACCGACTTAATTGTCGTACGACTCTCTCGACGGCGGCTTCGACCCGATAGACATAATCTTTCTCCCCCCCTTTTTACTTCCCCGAAGAGCTTCTCCTAAGGCGTGCTGCCTTTTATTGCCCGCCGTCGGAAAGGCTCCGTTCCTCTTTCTCCTTTGTCCTGCGAAGGCCCTGACCGGCCGTCGTGATGTTTCTTCCTTCAGGAGAATGACTGAGTTTCCCTTATTTGATCCCCCCCTCCCCCGTCTGCGTTGACCAGGACAACCCAAAACTGGATGACGACTTCTCTTTTTTCGCTCCCACGTTCTACCCATGGTAATCGTGCTCTGCCCCCTGAATCCCAATTACCTATACAGTCTCTACACTTTCCCCCGATTTGCCTTCCTTCCTCCTTGTTGTGTTTCTTTTCTTTTTGTTAAAGATTTACTTTTTTCATTCTGATGATTCTCCCTTGCTTTTTCAACAACATGTTTCGCCAAAGGTCGCGTCTCTAGCGCACTCCCGGTTGTCCACCCTTCTATAAGCTCACCTTTTTTTAGGCTTCTCCCTATCAGCCCTGATTTTTTTTTTTTTTCACTTAACCCCTTTCTTGTCTGTAGCATCCCCTTAATTCGGCATCGGCTTCCCCCCCCCCTCCTTGATTCCTAACGACCACGCCTTTTTCTACCGTTCAGAAGGAGGCTTTCCCGGGTCTGAGCACCAAGAATTCGATCTTCTTTTACTTTTCCCTGGTTTCGATTTCTTTTTCCCCCCTGATCGGTCTCCGTCCCCCCCTGATCTATATTCAGGGATAGACTCCTTTCGGGCGTTTCAAGGCTTCCTGTTTTTTCCTTTGCACCTAGGTATCCAGCATCTGTCGTAATGTTTCTTGTCTTTCTTTTCAGATATTTCTCGGCGACCGTTCACCCCTATAAAGCCTTATGACGTCCCCCCCCCGCTTCGAAGACCTTTCCCCCATGCTTTCCCCGCGGTCAAGTTCCTTTGTTTTTCTCCCCTCGATGGCCTCCCCTCCGCGTCTTTGTAGGAAACCCCCCCTTCTCCGCGTTAATTCGACTGGTGAGAAAGCCCCTCTTTTCCGTTCCAACCCCCCCCTCCCCCCCCCTGAGCGGCCTTCCATTTTTTTTGAGCACCGGGTCCGTGACCCCTCCCGAAGGGTCCTTACTCAAGTCGCTGATTTCGCGGTAGGCGGCGGCGCAGAGATCCGGGTGCCCACGTAATTAATTCGGCTAACCCAATTCCCCGTCCCCCCCCCCCCCCCCCCTTTACATCTTGCCTTCTCCTTGTCGAGCGTCCACCTCTTTTTTCTGGCTGTGGGAGAGACCTGCCTCTCTTTCACAGTCCAAGATCGTCAAGACATTTCGCGGCGTCCCTCCGTTCTGGATCTACCCCAAGACCCCCGACTTTTTCAGGACCCCTATGCCCTCCCCTTTTTTTCTTCGCCCTTTTCCTTTTCTCCGGCGATTAAGTAAATGAATTGTCCCTGTCACTTCCGTTCTGACCAAAAACCTTCCCTCTCGTGCCTTCGTACTCGCCCTTTTCTTCCCTGAAGATATTCTTGGTTCCCTCAGACCCCTCGAGTCCCCTCCCTCGCAAGACGAGACCTATCATCCCCCCCCCAGCCCATTAACAGGCATTCCTTTTTCTGCGGTTCGACGCGAAGACGCCTCTTGATTACTTTTTGATTATGCGTCCTTCCCCCATACCTTCTCCTCGAGGACCGCCATTTTACTCCCTTATCCCTGGAGCTGCTCCCCCTGAGTGCGCGTCTTTCTTTTTCTGGGCCAGGGTCTTCTCCACAGCCCACCCCGAGCCCCATCCTCGGAGGTTCATTTTCCCCGCAGGCTACCATAAGGGTCCGATGTGGACTTCTTTTTCCCCTTCTCTTAACCTCCTAGCGCCTTTTTTCTCGTCCGTTTGAAATGAGAGCCCCCCCCCCCGTCTGAGGTTCCCTTTGAGAGAGGCGCTTTGGCCCTTGCTGTAGCCCTTCCTTGACCTCTATACGCACCTCATGTGTGAACGGAGCCTTTGTTCGCCCTCAGCCGCCTAGTCGTTGCCGGTCTACCTTCCTCGTTTTAACCCCAACTTCTATGCCCCCACAATGATCACAAGCTGCCCCCTCTCCTACTTGTGTTGAGAGAGATTCGTTTTTGGCGTTTTTCTAGAGGGTGTTGTGTGAAAAGGGCCCCTTTATAAAGTCCCACCGGAATAGTTTCTTTTTTTGCTTCTTCGCAGGCCGTGACTTGATATAGATCGCCGGAGGAATCCGCAATGGGCCGTGCTTTAGCCAGCCTAGCCTATACCGGATGTCCTTCCCACCACCCGAGCACGATACCTACGCGAGAGATTTCCGACGACGATTCAAAAGTCCCATCGTCCCCCTGCGCCCTCTTTCTTCCTGCGTGCTGAACCTTTTCCCCCCCTTTTTTCCCATTCCCCCTATTCTTTGGTTTTTTGCCCTTGGAAACCATATCCGGTCTTGGTCGCTTTAGCAGGTAGAGCCTTCACTGATTTTCTCTTCCTCTGAGAGTGGCTCCCTCTCCTACTGAGAGCGGAGAGTCGGCAGGGGCCGTCTATGACTCGCGGGACAGTGAGCTATTCTTGTCTCGGACAAATCGTCCGACTTTTTCTTTGCTGCATCCAAGAGGAAGATAGTAGGTTCCGTTTGGTAGTAGTTTCAGCTGGACCCTCATTTTCCCTCCTCCCCCCGGTGTGGGTTTCTTCCTCTAATGGTCAGTTCGAAATGTCCCGTCATACTTTTATAGTATCCGTAGGTCTTTGCTCCTTCCCCTGCGTTGGCCCTCCCTTTTCCGGTTTTTACGCCCTCCCATTTTTTGGTTTTCGTCCACCTTGAGTAGCTCGCCTTTTTTGGCTCTCGTTTCCGGTGTCCACTGATCGATTGCTTGAACCGTTTGTCCCACAACTTCGCCCCCCCCCCCATGATTTGTCCCCTTTGGTAGGCGTCTCTCCTTGATTGAAGACGCGTTGGAGCTTTTCCTCCCCGCGTCCCCCTTCTCTAGCGACGCCTGGATTTTTTCAGACTATGCCGTTGTTTTAGAATCTTTCCTTTTTTCCGCCCTTTCTACAGCTCGGTTTGGGTGATTTAGGGGGTGTGAACAAGCCCCGGTTTTAATTACAGCGTTACGGAATTTTTCTGCTGTTCCCCCTCGAATTCCCCCTTTGGTGGGTCTCCCCCGAATATGCCCTCTTCGTCTTTTGGTTTCAAGAGCGCGGGTGATCCCCCTTTTTTCCTCGTTTGGTGACGAGTTTTGAGTTTTTTGCTGTTGTCCCCAGTCGACGGCGTAATAGCGTTCTCGCCGACGCCCTTCTTCCCATTCCTTCTCCAGTCTGTGGTCCTTCCTGAGACCCCGTCCCCAGCGAAAGGGTCGATACCCTCCTCTATTCGGCCTGTCTTCCCATCTCCGATTAATCATCGAGCGTTCGTCGGGCAAGTTTTCTGATCCTCTTCTGTGAAGGCCGCGCTTTCTTTCCGCCGTTTAGGAGGCGCCTTCTTTTGCCTAGTCGGTCTCCAAGAGTCCGACACCCTCCCTTCGATTCTTCCCCCCGGCCTCGGGCTTCTTCCCCTTTTTTTTCGCTTTTGAGTGTAATCGATTCCCCTCCTTTTTCTGTGATTTTGATTATAAGATTGGACCCCCACCGGTCTGCGCTAGCCTCATCCTTCAACTTTACCCCCTGGTAATGTCAGGTCTTCCCCCCCGGCCTCTCTTAAAGAGTATTCTCTCTTCCATTTATTCCTTTTCCCCCCTACTACCGTTTTCTTCTCTCTGTCCTCAGGTTACATTCTCCGTTACCCCTTCTCTGGATCCGTATACGGGAGAGCGACCATTCGTTTCTTGTAGAGTCTTCGATGCGTTTAGTTTGGCAATGTTGGTTGCAACCTTTATTTTTCTTTCCCGCTCCCCTAAGACGTTTCTTTTCCCCTATGTCAACGCTCCCCATTGTTCTTTGGAGAAACTTTTTGTTCCCGGTAGAAATTTCTTGCCTACACATGCATTTACCTTTGAAGTATCCCCGCCGACGGCGGCGGAATACCCTCCCTTTTCCCTGGGTCCCTGTTTTTCAAGACCGGGAGCGATTCTTTGTGTTTGATCCTTTTCTGATATCTATTCTGGACTCCCTCTCTTTTGGCTTTCTCCCGGCTAATGTACATCTTTTCCCCCCAGTTCCTTTGCAGATGCCCTCATGTTTTCCCCTCTCCCCGAATACCGAAGGAGAAGGCCCTCCCGACTCTTTCAGGTAAACAATACAGTTGTGCCGATTTCATCCGGCATTACACCTTGGCAAGTTCCTTTTCGACGTATGTCCTATCCCTCCCTACCCCCTCGTCTTTTTCAACAACGCCGACGCGCCGTCCCTGCCCTTGCAATAAAAGCTTGTACCGCTTTCACCCCCCTCCCCCCCAAAAAAAAACCCCCGGGAGCTGCCCTGCCCCCGAAGGTGGAGCCTCCTTTTCCCCCGCAATTAACACTTCTCCTGGTCTTCCTTGGTCCCGTCGCGCTCTCCGGGGACGAAGGGAAAGTGCTCTCCTTCTTCATCCCTTTGATAGCCAAAGCGGCTCGCCGCCGATCGGGCACCAATTTGGTTTCTCCCCCGGTGTGAAGCCCTACCCTTTCCCCCTCCTCCTTGGCATTCCCCTATAGTCAATGGGCTTATTAAAGAGGCTTCGTTCTACAGACCCGATTTCTTTTCGTCCCTGTTGGCCCTCACCGGGAGGGTCTTCGGGAGTCCGGCAACACGTTTTTACGACCCCAGTCAATCGCATAACCCTCCTTTTTTTTTTATGTCTTTTTCGACCCAAAAAAACCTTTTAGGTTTCGGCACCCACGCCCACTGAGGTTATCGCCCGCTTTGGCTGCATGCCCTTTCTTAGGCTGCGTTTCCCGCTCTTCCTTCCTTTACTGCCCCCTTCCTCTTTACTATCCACCTTTTTATTCTTCCTTTTTTTCTGTTAAGAAGAGACTCGCGCTCTTCTTAGATCTCGCATACCTCTAATCGCGCCTTTTCCTATGAAATTCCTTTTTTCTCCCCCGATAGGAGTCGCCACCGGTTTTTATGTGGACCAGAAGGGGAAGTCTCTCCCCCCTGCACAGTCCTAAATGAGAACCCAAATAATTTTTGGTTCTTTCCTCTCTGGAGACCCATCCTTCCCGTGGCCGGTGAACTTAGATATCTCCCCTCTAGCTCGGTTTCCTTGTTTTACAAGTTCTTTCAATCTTGGATGAGGAGAGCTCCCTTCGGGGTGAAAGGCGGAGGGGAATCGGTCCGAGTCTCTTCCCCCGCCGGTTGTTTCACTTGCTCCGTGCAATTGAGCGCCTTCGGCGCTTTGCCTCGTCGTCCACACCCCCCCCTCCCTTTCCCCCTTTCATACACACAAAGCTTCCTTCCTCTTTTTCCCCCTCCGTTGGGTGGTCTCGAAGGCCTGCTTTTCTTCTGTTCTTTCGGCACCGGTTTCCCCCCTATCTAGTACCCTAGTGCAGCTTTTTCCCTCTCTATTAGAAGGCCGCCTGCCCCACCCACTCATTTTTTCCTTCTCTCGACCCCTGCTCCCCCCATGAAGGGCCGTCCGACGCTTCGCTCATTGGTCTTTCACCCGAGGAATATTTTCCCCCAAGTTCGTCCGCCGAGTGCCTGTTTTCTCTTTCTTTAAAAGTCAAAGTCTTCTTATGAACCTGTCTTTCGTGCTTGTTTATTCAAGCAATGAATGGAACTTCCCGCGAGCAGTCCTGTGTAGACTCTGTTTTTGAGATCCCATGTACTCGATCGCTGATGTCTCCGATCCCCCTGCCTCAGGAGCTCGTCGCGTCCTTTTTTAAAGCCCCCCCGTTATGACTATTGCCCTTGGGAGGATCTTTTAAGGGGAGGCTCCGTGCACTTTTGCGCGATTTGGCGATGACAGACCTCTCCTGTTTCCTTTCTCGTGTTGAGTCGTTTTACTCGGCTAGTCCCCCTTTGGGTCCCTGACCTCGATCTAATGTTTGGCAATATGGGGCTCCGGTTTTCCGTATGAGTCGAAGAACCGCCTTTTTTTCCTTGCCGTGTGGGGCTAGCCTCTTTTTTATTGGTTTCGCCATCTTCTTTTCCGATGTCCTGGAGCGAAATTTTCTTGACTATCCCCTTCAGCGGCCTCGCGGATTCGTCTTTATTCCGCAACCCACAATGAGGTGTCTTATGGCCCAGTTTCGAGCGTTTGTTCCGCCAGTTTTTTTTTTGCTTCTGTAGAGCCGCCTTTTTCGTCCCTTTTATATAGGAGAATCCGGTTTTCCTGCCTGAAGAGAAGGGAGTAACGGTCTCTCAGACCGGTCGTTTAGGGTTCAATTTTTGAGCCCGTAGGTCTCTTTTTGTGATGGTTTTTGTGGATTTTCAACGCCGGTTTCATTCCCTTTTCCCTCCGGGCATCCCGCTTCTTTCCATCTGTGGGCGGCTCCTACCATCCCTTTCTGTGCCCTGAAGGTGGAAATCTCCGGCCTTTTTTTGTCGGCGCCGGTCTTGTGGGGTCGGTCTTTAGCCCTTGCCGTCGCCCTCTTTGTGTGCCGTTCCGAGCCGCGCCCGGTGGAAAGTGTGGTTTTTCCTGTACCGTGAAAGCATGGCCACGTCACCGAGAAGGTAGTATTCCGAATAGTCTCTCTTTGTCCTCGTGACCTCTTCGGCCATAGGGTTTTTTTTTGCAGCCGCTGATATCAGTCCTTCCCTTCCTTTTTTTCCTTGTGTCTCAATGAAGCAGTCGCGTCTCTCTTCTTTTCCCGGTTCCCTTCCCTCCCTTCTGGTCCAGTACTCTTTTTTCGGCTCGATAAGGCCATGTAGTACTTCTTTTTGGACACTCCCCGTCTGTTTCTTATCCTTACTACCGTTTGACCCCCAATGGCTGCGCTAGCGTCGCCTTCCTCCCCCATGGTCATGTTTGCTTTTCTCCTATTCCTAGGTAAAGTATCGCCTGTTAGGGAA
>Ga0179593_1292346_pt1 | contig 13300 bp, 23 predicted proteins | sample CZODoug2_1_08_16_FD_185931 | JGI IMG/M metagenome (GOLD analysis project Ga0179593, IMG submission 185931) | Vadose zone soil fungal communities from Angelo Coast Range Reserve, California, USA - CZODoug2_1_08_16fungal (PacBio error correction) | ecosystem: Environmental > Terrestrial > Soil >... | reverse complement strand
TTGGATTAAATTTTTCCCCGCCAACTTTACGTTGACCTTTGTTTTCTACTTGGCGGCACCAGGGCGTTAGTTTGCGCTGGCGGTTGGTTGAATGTCTTGTCCTTCAAACTTGCACTTTCCAAACAACCCATCCTAATTATCCCCTCTTCCCCCCCTTTGGGCCCGTCTTTTTCAGTTACCCTCAAATCCGGACCTTCGGTCTGTGGTTTGAACAAAGGGTACCCAGTTTTTGACAGACCAACTCCGTTTTGTGCCCACCCCCCTTTGGGTTTTTTTTATTTGTTTTTCCCTTCGTTGCCATGTGCAACGCCCATTTCCCGGAAGGGGCTTCTTTCAGTTCCTCCCCCCTCTTTTTTTTTTGCGTCCAACGCACCCTTGCCCTCAAAATCCTTGTTTTTTCCACGGTTGGGGGAACTTCTTGACGGATGGTTTTTTCCCCCAACTTTACAAGTTGGTGGGACCCTTCTCACCTCGGGGGAACTTGCACCAATCTACTTGCAATTTTTTTTCTTTCGTCCCTTTTTTTTTACCCCCCCGATTTCTTTTTCCAGTTTTCTCGGTTTTCGGCTGGTTTTTTTTATGATTTGGGCTCCTCCAACCTTTCCCCTTAAGGGCAAATTTTTTCTTGGAAGACAGGGGGGAAACGTGCCCCCCCTGTGAAAAAACCCCCACTTCGGGGAATTCGCAAGGGTGTCAGATGTTGGCTTCTCCCTCTTTTTACCCCCCTCTCCCTTTCCTGTCCCCCCCTCCCCAGGAAAGACTTTTTTCTGATGTTTTTCCTCCTGCTTTTTTTTTTTTGGCCCACGGGGAGGGCACTTTTTTTTTTTTTTTCTTTTTTTTTTTTTTTTTTTTTTTTCTTCCGTCGGATGTTAAATTCCTTTCAGGGCCTTCCCCCTTTCTTCCCCCCCACCTTACCACAACTTATTTTTCTCCGTGCCTTTTTGGATTCCTTTTCCCCGGGGGACCCCACCGCCCGAAACCCTGGCCAGAAAAAACGTTCGGGGTCCTATTCCCCCCCCCCACATCCCTTGCCCCTCCCAACGGAACCTCATTGCCTCCCCTTCCACGTGGTTCCCCCCAAAATCCTTGGGGGTCCCAGCCAAACGGGGCGGCTTTTTACCTCTGTTTCGGCCTGTGTTTTTTGCAATGTTGTTTTTCCGGGGACCTTTCTCAACTCTTTTTAATGAGATGAATAGTTTCAGTGAAAACTTTGCTTTTTCCGTTCCCCTGTGGGAAAATTGTGTTTTCTAAGGGGGGCGATTTTTGCCACAAACAAAAAAACCCTTCCCCGGGGGGGTTTGGGTGCTGGGTCCCTTTAAGAACAACCCAGCCCAGCCGAATATTTTCTTTTTTGTCAGTCAAAACCCTTACTGTTCAAAAGCCCGGGGTTCGTCCCCAACACCTTTTACCTCCGTCCACAACGTAAGGGTGATCTGGCCCCCCCCCCCCCCCCCCTGTCGGGTCGGGGGGGTTGCTAAAACAACTTTCCCCGGGAAGGGATATTTTTGGCCCCACACCCCTGAAACGGGGATTTTTTTTTTTGGGCCTTTTTTCTTAAGGTTCCCCCCCCCTTGGGCCCCAAAGTCTTTGTTACTTCAAAAAAGTTTTTTGTGGGGAACCCCTTTTTCTCTTGTTGGTTTGGTCCCCTTCCAGGGAATTTCCCTTCGGGAAAACCACTTCCCCCCAAATTTGGCAGGGGCTTGGGATTCCCCCCCTCGGGGAAAAAACAAAAACCCCTTTTTTGCCCCTTGTTGATTTTTTTGGGGGGGCACAAAACAACAGTTCACGGGTCCCTTTCTTTTTTTTTTTTCCCTTTTTTCCTTTGGACACCCACTTTCGGGGTTGTCGCTCCACCCGGCAGGCCTCATTCCTTTTGATTATTTTACACACTCACCAAAAGTTTTACCTTTCAAACCCTACTCTTTGGCAACGTTTTTTAAGGGGTTTTTCCCAACACTTTTTTGGCTCCTTTGACTTACCACGAACTCCCTTTTTTGGTCAAAGGGTCCCCCCTGACTTGCGGGTTGTCCTGTTTTTTTCCCCCCTTTTTTGTTTTTCAAGTCTGGGGGCAGGGGGGGACCGTCTGTTCCCCCCAAAACCCCTTCCTCCCGCGGGAAAAAGCAACACTTGCGTTTTTTTTCACCCGTTTTTTTTACCCCCCCCCCGTAGTTGTCCCCCCACCCCCCTCTTTCTTCCGGTTTAGGGAAAAACACCAACCCAACCACCTCTCACCTACTTTTTCAAATTTTCCGTGGTTGGTGTGTTCCGGTCCCACCACCTTTTTCCTCTTTTCTTTATGTTGATTATCTTTTCCCCTTTTTTTTTTTTCCCCTCACACTTTTTTGGGGGGGGCATTGTTTCCCTGCAAAAAAACAGGGGTTTTTTTTCTTTTTTTGAACCCCCCCCCCCCCCTTTTTTTTCACTGGCTCTCATTGTTTTCTGGTTCAAAACGGGGTTTTTCCCACCGGGGGTTTGGATATTCTCCCCCGGTATTCCGGATTTTGGCCCTCTTTTTTTCCCTTGGGCTTTGAAGGGGGGGTTTTGCTTTACCGAAAAGGTGAATTTCTGGGGTTGGTTGTTTTTTCTGTTCCCTTTGAAGAAACAAGGTTTTGCCCTTAAACTTGTTCTTCTCCCCCTTCTTTGGGCAAGGTTGTTGTTATTGATTGCCGTTACTTCTTCCTTTCACTTTTTTGTGTTGGGTCGTTCTTTTTTGGTTTCTTTTTGTGCTGGGTTCATTCCTTCCGGAATTTTATCCCTTTCTACCCCGGGGCCTTTTTCCTTGCCCCCTTTTTGTTTTCCTTACCGGGTCCCTGGGGGGGCCCCTTTTTGCCCAGGGGGCAAAAAATGAGTTTCCTATATAGGAGTTCTTCTCCTCCTCTTCCCATGTTTTGTGTTTTTTTTGTCTACTCCTTTCCCCCCCCCCCTTCTCCCGAAAAATCCTGTTGATCCCTGTTCCCTTGCCGGGTTCTTTCCTTTCTGGCTGTCTTTTCTGGCCGCGTTGGGCAACAGAGATAACTAACTAGCTTCCTCTCACCCCCATGAGAATCGAACAGCCACCTCCCCCCCCACAAAAATGTTTTTTTTTAGGTGGAAAAAGTTACCGGCTTTAATCCCCACAACCGTCAATTTTCTGCTTCCCCCCCAACCAGTCTGGCTGTCTTTTTTCGGCCTTTTTGGAGGCAGAAAACCTTCTTTTTAACCAGGTCTGAGTTCCCCCCCCCAAGTCCTGTTGCTTCGGAATACCCCGGTTTTTTCCTCTCTCCCCCCCTTGGAATTGTTTTGCCCGGCAACCATTTTTTTGCTTTCCCCCCCCCAAACCCTTGGTCTACACACAAACACCCCCTGGTGCCCCCTTGAAACTGTCTCAAAAAGGCTTTTTCACTTCCCCCCCCTTCCCTCTCCCTGGGGTTTTTTGAAAAAGGTTTGGTAACCCAAAAAAACCATTTTTCGACTTGGGGGCAAAGTTAATTTTTTCTTTTTCCCTTTTTAACCGTTTTACTTCCTTTTGATTTATTGCCCCCATGTGGTCCCCCCCCCAAAGGTCTTTTCCTCCCTAACCGTTTTTCCCTTTTTCTTTAATGGGAAAACTGTGACTCGGATAAATTAGAAATTTCCCTTTTTCTTCAGAGCGGAGTCTCCGATTAGTGAAATTCCCCCCCTATTCGGTACATTCCCGTTTTGCTTACGGTTTTTTTTAACCCTTCCCCGTTTGAAAAGTTTTTTTTGTCCCAGGAGGGGCGTTTTACCCTTTTTTTGCCACCCCCCCCCCCATTTAACCTGGTGCCCCCTTGCCCCGTGGTTGCATTCATTCCCTTTGCCTTTGGTTTTACAAATTTTTGAAAGTTCGACTTTTTGTGGATTTTTGTAGTCCCCCCCCTCGACCGGCCCATCATCACTTGGGACCCCCAGGTTGACTTCAATTTCCCCCCGGGCAAACCCCAAATCGTTTCCGGGTCCCCCCCTTCCGGCCGCCTTTCAAGGCTTTACTTTTTATGTTAGCGTGCGGCCCCTCACCTCGCGATTTTTCCAAAGGTCTTTTGAGTTTAAAAGGGAGCACTCAGTTGAGGGGAGGCGATCCTCCCCCCCCAAAGGCCATTGTGGTGTTTTTTTTTTGTTGGGGCGTTTTCCAAAATTCACACTGCGGGACCTGGTTTGGGGTTTCTCCCGTCAAGGCGGTTTGGTTGTTGCAACGGATTCTACTTTCCCCCCTGATTTTTTCCCCCTCTTATCTTTTTCCCAAAAAAAACACCCTTTTTTCCCCGGTCCCACACCCAATTTTGGTCCCCGCATGTTCCTCCCTTTTTTTTTCCCCTTTCCCTCCCTTTCCCGGAAGGGGGCAATGGATCCAAAGGATTTTTTCCCCCGGTGGCAAATTTCTTCCATTTGATTTCGGGGCTAATGGTTTTATCCCCCCCCCCTTCACCCTGTACCCCCGAAAAACTTTCCTGGTGGTTTTTTTTTTTTTTTTTCTGGTTGCATGTCGGCCTTTTTCCCCCCCCGAACCAACGTCCGTGAATTAATTTTTTTTTCCTCTTTCCGATCAGTAGTGTCGGGGTTGAACCATCCTTTTTTTTTCCCCCCTTCAGGGTTTTCTTGGACCAACCATTTCCCGCGGCGGTTCCCCCTTTTGACACGGGTTCCCAGTCCGCAGCCAGGAACAACGGCAGAGTTCTGTTTGTTGGACCTTTTTTTTCTTTTTTATACCCGAAGTACTCCCCCCCCATTACCCTAATCATGGCCTAAACACCTTTTTTTTTTTTTTTTCAGTGACCTTCCTGGTGGGCGTGGGTGTTCCCTTCCCTTTTTTTTGTGAAAAAAAATATTGTTCGAGGGTGCTCCCATAGGGAAAAAAAAACCACCATCCACCACCTTTCTCAAACTGGGAAGGTCCCTTTTCCTTGTCCAAGGTAACTCCCCCCAAACTTGGTGTCTTCTGATTTCCCCCCCGCGTTAGAAAGTTTCTCAGTTTTGGGGGGGGGGTCTGATTGAAACATCTTTTAACCCTTACCCCCCCCTTTGTGACCGGGCTGGTCCCAATTTTTACGGGACCTCCTGGCTTCTGTCGGAAGACTGGTCCAGTTGTTTCTTGGTTCCCCCTTTTTTTTTTCCCCCTTGAAATTTTGTTGTAAATTCTTTTCTTTTTCTTGGATTTTACTTCCGGGTTTTGGTGGGTACCCAAAATGATATCCGTCTTCGTAATTACCTAGTGTTGTTGGCCCACCCTTCCCACTTTCTCTTTTGGGTAGTTTCACCTCTTTTTTGTTTTTAAGTGTTTTTTTTCAATTTTTCACTGGGGTTCCCCCCTTTTCCAAGGTCCAACTCCCTGAGAAACAAGTCCTTGGTTGGGAGGGGTTAGACCCTTTTTCCCTCCTTTTTGCCCCCCCAAATTTCTTCTATGCCTCTTCCACTCTCCTGTTTGTTGTAGGAAACAAATGTTTACTGCCTTGCGGGTTGCGGTTTTTTTTTTATTATTTGGGTGTCTGCCCCCCCCCTTTTGACTTTCCTTGACTGTTTTTTTTTGCACGGGGCGTTTTTCTCCCCTGGGGATTTTGTTCCCTTCTGGAAAAATGACTCCCCCCCCCAAACAAACTATCCCGTTTGGTCCCCCCCTGCCTACTTTTTCAACCCCTTTGGGGGTGCCGGCCGATCCCTTTTTAACCACGGTGTCAATTTTTTTTTTCGTGGACACACTGAGGGCCGTTTCTTGACGAAAAAAAAAGCGGGCCCCATCAAAAACTTTGCGCTTTGATTTCTTTGGGTAAAAATGTTCCCAATACATGTTCCCACCTGCTCTGATTCGTCCCATTTCTCGATGGGACCTTCCCCAAACATTCTCATCCAAGGTGTACTTCTATTTGACATGCCTTTTGTCTCACAAGGGCACCACGTGTGAAAAACATTGCACCAAAAACCGGGCCTTACTCCAAATCTTGCCCCCCCCCCCCCCCCTTTTTTTTTCTCCGACCCGTGAAACTGATTTTTACGGGTGTTTTTTTGTTTTTTGGGATGGTGTTTTTTCTTCTTTGGCTTCTTTCTCCTCCCTTCCCAAACTTGTGGCCTGCCCACCGCGCGGTTCCTGGGGGGGATTGGCCCCCTTCCCCCTGCACCCAACTCGGAACTGGTTTCCTATTAAAAAAAAGACCCCGGTAGAATTGGGCTCTCCCCTTTCTTTAACTGGGGAGGGGTAAAGGGCAGGTTCCCCGACCTCCCTTCACGAAGATGGGTTCTTCCCCTTCTTTCAACGGTTTGCCCTTGTAAGGTTTTTTTTCCTCCCGGGTTCTTCCCCCTGGTACAGAGACTATTTTTTATTTCCCCCCCCCTGATTTCCTTGATGTGATTCCCCTGTTACCCCACCTCCTTCTGTCTTGCTTCCTCCCCCCTTCTGCTTTGACCCACCCAGGGCCCTTTGTCCCAGAACCCGTCAACTTTCGGGTCCCGTTCCCCCCATCCCCCCCCCGTCACTTCAACACCTTTTCACCCTTCCTCTGGGTTACCCCCCCCCTGTGTTTTTTTACGGTTTTTTCTCCAAGTTTTCAATTTACCGGCTTTTTTTCCCCCTTGGGGGTTTTTCGGCATTTTTCTTGTTTTTTTTTCCCCCCTGGGAGTTTTTTTTCCTCCCCCCCAATGATCCTCTTTTTTGTCAATCGGTTTTCTCAGGAACACGGGCTTTTTTTGGGGGTTCCGCACCCCCCCCATGAAATCGGATGCTTTTTTTTTCTTTTGTGACCCCCCAAACCCCCCCCCACCACGTTGGGCCTTTTTGGTCTGATCCGTCCCCCCCCCCCGAGGGGGTTTTTTCCCGTTTGGGTTGCGGGCGGTTTTGCAAACCCCCTTGGTAAAACCCCCTCGTCCCCCCACTCGGGGGCACCCCTCCCCAGTCGTACTTAGGGGGGGAACGCGGACCCTTTTTTTTTTTTTTTTTTTTTTTTTTTTTTTTTTTAAACTTCTTGGCAATTCTTCCCACTTTGTTGCCCGTCCCCCGGTCCTTTATTGGTTTGGCCCCCTTAACAGTTTGCCTTCTCAAAAAAAAAAACCTGGTTTTTTTTTTTTCCATTTTTTGGATATTTTCCAAAAAAGTTGACCCCCCTCTTCCACCTTGCCCCCCTGCCTTTTCTCTTCCCCCACATGGTTCCATTTTCTTTACATTGAACCCCCAAAGGCCAACCCCCCCCCCGGGGGCTTGGTGGGTGATTTGGGTGTTGGGGGCACCCAAGGCCCCTCAACTATTCCACTTTCGTGGGGTTTGGTCCTGTTGTTCCCTGGTTTCCCCAATTCTTCCAGAACGGGGTTTTGTACCCGAACCTGCTTTGTTTCCCACCACATTTTTTAGGTGGCCATTGGGGCACCATCTCTCCTTTTTGATACCAGGTCTCCAGATTTGGAAAACCTTTTCCCGTCTTCACGGTTAAGTTTTTTCTTTCTGTTACAAGAGGTTGCCCCGGAAAATTTTTTTTTTCGTCCCCCCAACTATTTCCCCGCGTCAAGCACTTGGGGCGGGCCCACTGGAGGTGAGCCCCCTTTTTCCCTTTTTCTTATTCGTTATTGAAAATCCAACAAACATCGCCCCCTTGGCCCCAATTCCGGGCTGGTTGTGGTTCCCCGTTTGGAAAACCACCCCCCCCTTCTATGCTTTTCCTTTCAAGGTTTGGGGCATTTTTGTCCTTTTTCCCCAGTGGGTTTGCACCCTTTTTTTTCCTATTCTTTTTTCGTGTTTCAAAAATTTTGTCCACGGTTTTTATCTCCGGTTCCCGGCTTGTTTTTTTTTCAAGGGCAATCCCTTTCTCTCCCCTGGTGAATTTGGGGCCCTTGTTTTTTTTTTTTATTTTTTCCGAATTCCCAGTTTCCGGACCTCCCCCCCTTGGGCCCTTGAGAGTGCGACTGTCACTTTTTTTTTTGTTTTTTGTTTCCAATTGCCTTCACTTCTCAGGCACACATTTTTTTGTTTTGGGGATTATGGTTTTTTTTTTTTTTTTTGTTCCCTCTTTCCCCTTTTTTTCTTTCGGTCTTTAAGGTTGTTTTTTTCTCTTACGATTCTATCTTGTTTGTTTTTTGGTTTTGAACGGGGCTCCCTGGGCCTAACACTTCATTCAAAGACGTTTCGCGGTAACCACCAAAGGCCCCTTTCCCCCCCCCTCCTTTTCCTTCCGCTGATATCTTTCCCTTTCCCCCTGTTTTTGGTTTTTGGCGGCAAGTTTCCACTTAGGGCGGGACTTCCATCCCCCCCCAAAGGGTTTGAGTTTTTCCTGTTTGTTGGCACGGTCTGTATTCGGGATGTACTTGGGGCCGTTTTTCATCCTATAAAAATGAATCCCCCTCCGCCCCCTGAGCCTTTTCCCCCCAAAAGTTTAAAAAAAAACCCCCCTCTCCCCAACACCCCCCCCACCCAATTGTTTTTTGAGAAAGTACTCCCACATCCCCCCCCCCCCTTCAACTTTATGATCCCCCCCCCCTTTTGGTGCTGTCTTTCTTTTTTCCCCCCCCTTCCTTTGGGCAGGACAGCATATCCCTCAACCCAGTTCAATTCCAACCCAATTTCTTCCCTTCAAAGGTTGTTCTTGATTCAACACCCCGGTGGACCTTTTTGCTTTTCACCCCTGGTGTGGCCCTTTTCCACCAGGAACCCCTTGGCCCCCTTTTAGTCCCCGGGACTTTTTTCTTCATTTCCAGGAGTTTGGGGAAGGTTCCCCCCCCCCCGTCCCCCCCACAACAGGTTGTGGCAAGGTCTTGGTCGAGTTCCTACGATAGACATTTTTGTGGTGTGACAACACCCCCAGGCCATTTTTTTTTTCCCCTTCTCCTTCGTTGGGGGGTACAACTCACTTCTCTTTTTCCTGGGCAAAAAAACTTGGGGACCTACGTCGCCTTTCGCACATCATCTGCTCTTGGTCCCGGGCCCGGAAAGACTGCGGGCTCATAAATGTTCCCCCACCTTACCGGCGTTTTTTTTCTAATTTGAATAGTTCCGGCTCCCTTTGAAAAAAGTTTCGGAGAGGGGTGTCACATTTGCCCCCCAAATTCCCCCAAAGGAGGGCCCTTGTGGTTTTTCCCTTCGTCTCCCATCCATTGGGGGTCCCTTTTCTTTTGTTAGGTAAATTTGGTCGGAGTTAGTTGGGGGCTGGCCAGGGTAAGATCCCCTTGAATTACCCCCCCTTTTCCCCCCCGTTTTTTATTTCATTAAAGAAAAAGTCCCCCCAAACACACAAAAACTATTCCGGTCCCCGATCCTTGCGGGCCCCCTTTGAGTTTTAAGTTCCCTTACCGTGTTTGTTCCCCCTCTCTTACCAGGGGCTGGTCGCGAGTTTTTTCCAGGGGGATGGTTTGCGCGAAACTGTGGGGGTCCCTAAAGTTTGGCAGCGCTTTTAAAGCCACCAAACTTTACCCCACTTTTTTGTTTTTACCCCCCTTTGCCCCCGAGTCCCTTCATTGTTGTCCTGTTTCAACCCCTTCAGTTCTCAACCCGTCTTTTGCTTTTTTTTAAGAGGGCAGCTTTTTTTTCCGCCGGCATTTTTCCCCCCCAGGGTTGTTCCCCCTTTTGCCCTTGAAACAAAAAAACAACCCACCGGGGCCCGCGGGGGCCGTAATTTAATGCAATTGTAACCGGTTTTGTGGGCGGGCGCAGGGTTTCCGCCTTCCGAGGCCCCAGGGTTTTCCTTTGTTTCCTCTTTTTTCATTCTTTTCGTCTTTTTATTGGATCGGAAAAAGTACAACCCCGGGCCCCCTTTTTTCGGTGGCCCATGGTCCCTGCTTTTTTCCGCCCGGCCCCCTTTCTCCCCCCGGGCGCTTTTCAAAAAAGGGTGTTAGTGTCCCCTGGACAAACGTTCCCCTGAAACATTTGTGACGTGGAAACCAATTTTTTCCGGGTTCGTCCGGTTCCTTTCGTTTTGAGTAGAAAACCATTTCCCTCCTCTTTCGTGGGTCCCCTTTTTCCCTTCTGTAAACCCTGTCTTTTCCCATTCTACCCCCCTTCGATACAACCCTTTCGCTTTTTTTTCCTGGTTTCGTTTTTTCCCTTCTTTAGGCCCAGTGTGTTTTTCTTTGTGTTAAAACTTCCTGGGAGCATTCCATCCCCAAAAACCCCCACCCCCAGAACCCCCTTTTTTTTGGGTTTTCCGTTTGAACCCCCCTTTACGTCCATTTTTTCGGTTCCCCCCAAATTTTACGTGAAGAAAAAAAAAAAAAATGTTTGGAATAAGCTCAGCCCTTTCCTTTTTTTTTTCCTCCTGTTTTTTCCCCTGTTTTTTTGGATTTTGTTTAAAAACCCAAATTCTCTACCCTTTCCAATGGGGGGAAGTCACCTTCCCCCCAATTTTCCCTTTTTTTCTTTTTTTTTTTTTTTTTTTCTGGACCTCCATATCGGCTTGCCCCCTTTTTTGGGGGGCCCCATTTTCCTTGGACCTTTAGCGTTGGGCAAAAAAACCTTTCTTTTTTTTTTTCTTCCTTTTGATGCCTCCGTTTTTTTTTATCGATCTTTTTTTGCCCCCATTTAAGGTTGATTCATCGTTGCAAGGCGTGTGATTTTGGTGAAGTTGCCTTTTCCCCCCCCTTCCGAAGACCGTTTTTTTCACCCCTTCAACGTTGTTTTGCCGGTCCCCCCCCCACCTTAGGCTTTTTTTTGGGCTGAACCCGGGGAACCGTTTTTCCCCCTGGGAGAACCCAATTTTTCATTTCTTCCTCTTTCACCCTTTTTCTTTTGTTGGAGGACTAAACTTACCCTTTTTTTTTTTTCCCCCTTTCCTTCGGGGTGAATGTTTTTCCCCTTCAACTTATGCCACCCAAAGGGGCGGGTTTTTTTGGTGGGTTGGTTTTTTTTTCACCCTTGTAAACCACTTTTTTTTTATTTTCTTTGTTTAAAAAAAAAACCTCTCCCCCCAACCATATTTTTCCTGCACTCTGTGTACAAAACCCTTTTTTGTCGCGCTTTTACCTGACGGACGGTTCTTGCATTTTTTTCCGGGACCGGTGTTCCGATTGACCCCCCCCCTTGGTCCACCGAAGTTTTTTTCGAAGTTTTCCATTTCCCCCCCCTTTGCCATTTTGGTTTCCCTTTTCCCCCAATGCGGGGAATCGCCATGGAGGGACGATTTTTTTCCTCCAAAATGCAGCATGGTTCCCCCAGTTTTGCCCTTCCCCCTGGATGGCTTTTGGGAATTTTTTTTCCTGTCCCGGGCCCAAAAACGGCAGAACTTTTTTCCTAACGCTTTGTTGAGGCCACCCATTCCCCCCCTTTTTTCTAGCCGTGTACAACTATTTTTCCCTTTGTTTGGTTGTGGTGGGGTTTTCTCTTTTCTTTGCCTTCCCCCTCTTTACCACTTGTTTTTTCCCCCATGCGAAATTGGCCCAAAGGTGCTCCCCACCCCCTCCCCCCTTCCAAACCCCTCGTACTGTGTTCTTAAAATCTTACCAGGGTTGAATTTTTTTTCTCATTCTTTTTTTTTTTACCCCTCCCTGAAAGCCTTCTCAAAAAAACAAACCCTTTTTCCAAACGATGAGACCCCCGTTTTCTTTTTTTTCTCCCTTGTATGAACGGGTTCCAAGTTTTCTTTTCATTTCGCGGCTTGTTTCGATGCCTCTCTTCGCCCCAGGGGCTTTCCCCTCACCCCCCCCCCCCACCCCATCGGGCCGGAACCCGGTTTTCTTTTTTTTTCCCCCCCCCCCCCCCAGCGGACCTTTTTGGGCTCCCAGGGGACCCCCTCAAACGTTCGTGTTACCCCGTTCGTGATACACCCGCCCGGTGTGGAAAAAAACCCCCCCTCCCAAAACCTTTTTCCCTCCTTTCCCCCCCTTCCCCCCCCCCACCTGTCTTTGGTTATTCCCCCTCCCTGGCCTAAGTCTTTTTACACTGCAGGTGGGATTTACCGCGGGCCCCCCTGTTTTTTTATTGGTCCCCTTTTTTTTTTTCACCCTCCTTTCCCCGCGACCCTCGTCGGGTCTCATACGTTCTAAAAACGGCGTTGTTTTGGCTGACACAAAAAAATTTGGGGTTTGCTTTTATTTACGTGTCTCTTTTTTTCCCCAACCCAAAACGGGCCCCCTTTTTTTTTGATTTTGGGAATTCGCTCAACCGGGAGTTGGTGCGGCTTGACGCCGCCCCCCCTGGCCAACATCGCTTTTTCCCCCCCACGGTTTGGGTTTTTGGCGGGGGTTTTTTTGGGGACCCCCACCTGGCGGCCACACGAGGAGAGAAACCCTTCCAACGTTCTTTTTCCGCGTTCCGAGAACCTGAACGATTTCCCTTTCCCTTCCCCCCCCCCCCTTGTTTTTTGGCCAGGTGGCTATTAAACCATTTGACCTATTTCAGGGACTTTAGCACCTCTCCGGGTGAAAACCCCCCCCCCCCCCCCCCTTTTCAGGTCTTTTTGGTATTTGCCGCCCAAAAAAGGGGACCCCTGGTGCCTTTTTTTTTGGTTTGGGTTTCCCCCTTTTCAACATCCCCTCGTCCCCCCCTGGTCTTTCCTGTCAACCCCCTCCTGCTAGGTTGATTGTAACCTCAAAACGCTGAGGTTTTTCCAACATTATTCGGCCACGCCTTTTTCCCTTAGCACTTACCCCCCCCTCCCAGGGTTACTTTTTTCCCAGTTTTCCCCCCGTTTGGCTTCCGTCTTTTTTCAGTGTTCATTGAACCACTTCAAGAAAACCGTGGGGAGTACCAATTGATTTGCGGGCGCACCTCCCACCTTTGTTCCACAGGGTCTCAAGGGCCCCCCCCCCCCCTTTTCTTTTCTTTCTCCAGGTACGTGAACCTTCCGCCCACCTTACTTGCCCAAATTCGCGTTGGTTTTTCGCGCGTTGGGGGAAAACCTCGCTGCGCTCAAGGGTTTCCCTTTTTGTTTTTTGGGGCACGTGTTTTCCCGTTTGAACTTTCCCCCCGGCAGATGTTTTGCCAAACAAACGGTTTCCCACGAAAATCTCGGGCCCGGGTTCCGGTTTTCCCTTTTGTTTCAGGAACTTGTTTGGTTTCCCCCCTTCTTTGGATGTGGATTGTTTGGTTTCCGGTTTTTTCTTCTTCCCGAATTAAGGGCAAAAAACTCAAAGGCCCCCCTTTCCTTTTTGTTTCGTGGGGGGCGCGATTGGAAAACCGGTTGTTTGGGTGGGTCGAGGGGGGGGTTTCACCTCCTCTCTTTTTTTTTTTTTGGTGGGTGCCCTTCTTGGGTTTGGTCTTTCTCTCATTTGGTTGTTTGGTTGCTGCTGGGATCTTATATCTTTGGGGGCTTTTGGGGAACGATTGCCCCTTCCTTTCCTTCCACCCTTGGATCTCCAAACCCAAACAGGGACAAACTTTGTAACTTTTTTAGGCTTTCCT
>Ga0179593_1421981_pt1 | contig 13301 bp, 21 predicted proteins | sample CZODoug2_1_08_16_FD_185931 | JGI IMG/M metagenome (GOLD analysis project Ga0179593, IMG submission 185931) | Vadose zone soil fungal communities from Angelo Coast Range Reserve, California, USA - CZODoug2_1_08_16fungal (PacBio error correction) | ecosystem: Environmental > Terrestrial > Soil >... | reverse complement strand
TCCACTTTTTTTTTCGTCCCTGCCCCTTTCTAGTCTGTTTTCTAAAATATTTTTTTTTCCCCACTACTTGCCTTCCCATTCCTTACTTGCGTCTGGTAGTGTTTCCATCATTTGCCTTTTCCTTGGACGATGCCTAGCCTATCTTTCCCTCCCCCCCATTTTTTTTCTCCGCCGCCTAGAAGTCACCGGAACTGCCCTCCTTCTCTTGCTTTTCGACTTGTTTAGCTTCCCTAGAGTGTTTTCACCCCCTATGTTGTGGGTTTCTTTTTTTTTTTTGATGATACTGTTTGTTTTGCGGTGAGTGTGTTTGTATTTTTTTTTTTTTTTTTTTTTTTGTTTTGGTGGTGTGTTCTTCCCCGGCACGTTTTATGGTGTTTTTTCTTTTCTCAGTATTGACGCACCGGCATCGGGGACTAAGTTACCCCCCCCCTCCACTTACCCCTGTACGTCACCTTTCTACTCAAGCGTTTTCAGGTGTTTTTTCTCTCCCCCTCTGCCACGGTGAACCAAGACTATTTTTTTTTTCTTTTTTTTTTTTTTTTTCTGGTATGCAAGTCAGTAATTTTCAGTTGGACCCCCCCCACCCTGTTCATAATGTTGCTTGTTTTTTTTTTTTGTCACGACGACCTCTAGTCTTGTTTTCGTTTGCGGAATCTTTATTTGTCACATGCGTTACTCATTCACTCTCTTCAGCTCACTCCCCCTTATTTGTCATACAGTTACAGATCTTACAGTTTCTTTCCCCTTTTCTAGTCTTTTAGTTTTCCAGCCCTCCCCGCTCCCCCCCCATTCCTTCCCCCCCCCCCCCCCCCACCCCGCCCCCCCCCCCCCCCCCCCCCCCCCCCCCCCCCCCACCCCGATCACCTTTTTCACTGTACGAAGTCCCTAGGCCACTCTGAGCCCCCCCAGACTTTAATGCTACCCTATTTAGGATATTCATCCTTGTTCTAATTTCCCATCAGTGTTTGTTGCTTTTCCCCTATACGTTTTTTGTCCTCTGCCCCCTGTCTAATGTATCTTGACATTTAAACTTTGTGATAGGCTACAGGAGTTTGCCTCCTACTAATTCTCTCCCCTATTTCCTCACAGTGCACACTTCCTCGAATAGTCATCTGAAATACTACATTGGACACTTACCTCAGCTGCTTTCTGTTGACGGCGACCCTCCCTCCCTGTAGAGACCGACTTGGCCCCATCCCCCTCACCCCCTTTTATCACATTACCTTTTTTCCTTCAGCCAACGATGAGTTCCTACCAGAGACATTCAAAAGCGGCCCACAAGTCTTCCGTAGTGCTTCCCTACTGACTTTTTTTTTTTTTTTTTTGTCCCCCCCGTCTAGCAATGTCTCGCCCCTTCTAACTCTATTTTTTTTGAAAACTTTTCACTCCCATGCTGTTTGTTACCACTTTGTTTTTGAAAGCCTCACATCTCTCCCTCTCTTTAGCCTTTGTCCCCCCCCCTTCTAGTCACTCTTTTGGTTCACCATCTCCCCCCTTTCCCTGAATCAATTGCTGTTGAATCTCTTCTTTTCATTGTACATTTCACCGTGACCAGTCCTGCTTCAGAAAGCCCGATCTTTGGTGATTCCCTCCTTCGATCTGAGTTTTATTATCTCTCTTCCAACAACGCCCCCCCCCTTTTTATTTGATTCACAATACCATACCGAACCCCTTTGATCGAGAAGTCATTGACCACTCTTGCGTAAGCTTCAGGCGTCCATCATATTGACGTTTTTTTTTCGTCTTTTTTCCTTTCTCCACCCGGACCCCTCGCCCCATTTCCCCCTATATGCCGTAGTAGTATGCTTTTTGCGACCAGCAGCCCATTTTTTGTCCCCACCAACTTTTTTTTCTTCTGTTTCTTTCTTGTACTCTTATTTTTTTTCATTCATGACCCCCCCGAGCCGTTCACACATCCCCTTGACGATACTTTTTCCATATTCCCTGCAATTGGACTCCTCCTTAGAGGTTTATGCAACCCAGTTGTTCTATGTCTTCCCGCACCCCTGGCTAGGATTTTTCCTCTTTTCTCTTTCACCCCAAGATTTCTCTCCCCATAGCCCCCCCACCCCACGATGTCCCCCCCCTCCCCCCAGTTGTTTCTGTCCCCCTTTTTCCTACGATGTTTTTAATTGTTCTGCTGTTTGCTCCCTCCCATGTTTTGGTTGTCATCCTCTCTTTTTTTTTGACTGCTCCTTTTCCTTTTCCTCAAAGGATCTTTCTTCTCTTCTCATCCTCTTTTTGATTTTTGGATGGATTTCTTTTCCTTTTGTCTATTTTTTCTTAGCGTGCTATTGCCTGTGACCATTTGACCCTTTTTTCTTTCCCCCTCTCTTCCTTAATCCACGTTCAGTTTTCGTGATTTGACAGAGCGTTGCTACATACATTCATGCGCGAAACACTGTACCCTTTGTTTCCTCCCAGTTACATTTGCTTAATTAACACACCAGCGACCATTTTCCTGATGCTTTCAACGATGGTCCTCATTTTTTTCCCCTGTCTTGTATGATCATACACCCTTTCCATCCCCTTACAGCTTGCCCCCCGATGACACCCGAACATTTTTCCCCATGACTGTGTTCCCTCCTCCAGACCACAACCTTGACTTTTAAGTCATGCTCGTCTACAGTCGTCTCCCCTTTAACTATTTTCGTGGCGAGTTCTATCATGTACCAAGTCCCTTTTCTTTTTTTCCCATGCAGGCCCTCTCCCTCACGCCTCGTGCACGGCACCCGCCTTGATTTTTTTGGCATTATTTTGCTGATCTCAATTTGCTATCTTCGACCCTCTCTCCTCACCTTTGACTTGTAAACTCTTCCCTAGATAGTTTTCCCTTTTTTTAAGCAGAACCCCCCCCACGTCCCCATGCCCCTCTTCCTTCGACCTTCCCGGATTGTCCCCCGTTCACCACCACTATACTCACCCCTTTTTCACCCTTGCGTCGGGATGATGTGGCTACTGAAGTATTCCTCTAGTGTTTTTATTTTCCCCAGCCCTGTGTGGGCTTCTTTTTCTGAATGGTGTGATTCCCCCCCGTACCCTATTATTTTAATCCATAAAAGGAATATTCCCCACTCCCCCCCCAACTCTACGCCTGACGCAACCTGTGCAAGATTGGTTCATCTAAGTTGGTGGTCCCCTGAAGACGAGGTTGACCACCCTTTGCCTGTGTCTGCCCCCCGCCACTTTGGATCAATGAGACTACGATATCCATTCCGGTTTATCCCCTAGCCCCACCCCTTAGTTGGCTCTTCCGACATTTCACATCCACCACGTTTAACCCACCTGTTACTGTGTTCTAACTTGCCTAACTCCCCCTTACTTCCTGATTTTGGCTACTACCCCCTTCTCTGGGTCTCCCCCACGTAAGACTTATGGGGTTTGCACCCCTTACACCCCCTTTTTTTTGAAAAACCGCCCACTCCCCCTTTGTGAACTGCTCCGTGTAGAGCCTGCCTTTGAGTCGTCCCCCCTATGACACATTTTAATACTTGTTCCCCACCCACACTTCGGTGTGCACCACTTTTTGCTCGATTTTGTATCATCGCCCTTTCCTCGATTTTTTTTCTCCCAGTTCAATCTTCCCTGCCTTGTACAGCGTTGTTATAGATCGCTTTTCCCAGCAGGTAATTGTCCCCCCTTCACCCTAACCCCCCTAGTTTCACTGATCAGTAGAGAGAAATAACCTTCAAGGGCATCCTGTATGCGCGCGTTATCCGCACCCCATGTCTACCATCACAGAGGCTCTGAAAGTGGTTCAAGTGAGAACCCCTCTTCAATCTCCCCCGACCCACAAAGGCGGTAGCACCCTTGGGGGTGTGTCCCCCCCCCCCGTTTTACCCAGTCGTAGACAACCCCCACATGGCCAATTTCTTGCCAAGGTCCTCTTTTCCATAGCTTTAAGAGGACTTAGTATGGCAACCCAACTGCACCTATAGGGGTATATAAAAGCTGGTGCAGCACAAACACCCTCCAATTGCTTCTGTCCCCAACTGGGATTTGTGGTGTGTATCCTGTCCCCCCTCTGTCCTTCTTTGACATTATTTGACAGTATAGCCCTAGCGTTCTTTTACTATTCTCATTTTTCATCAAGTTGTTTGGGTTTCCTTACTATGGTTATTTCCTTCGACTCCATTTTTACGTGACCAGGACCCCTTCCCGTTGTCTAGTGCTTTTGCTTGCCTCTCCCCAGACGATTCGTAGGGTTTCCCCACCCAACCCAGTTGATGGGCTACTTCTCTTTGAGTTTTTTGTTCCCGGTCGGGGACCCCTCTCAAAACATGAAGAGTTGAAACACCCGCGAACGTTTTCAAATTCTCCTTGATTTTTTTTTTAATTTTGAAAGTTTAACATTTTTGCAAAGGTTCAGTATTTTCCCCCATTTTTAGGGTACTCCGTTGCAGATGCCTGCGAATTCGAGCTCCCTGAACTAAAGGCACGATTTGCCCCGACCCCTAGTGTCCTTCAAGTGTGTTTCGCTCATTTGTAGCCATTACCCCCCCCCTGTATTTTTACTTCGCCCCATACCAGTTCTGTCGCCCCCCCCCCATAACAAAGAGCTATAATGGATCTTTTTTTTTCCCAGCTTCATTGCCTGTTATACTTGCAGGTAGCCCCCGTTTGTCTTTTTTTCTCTTGGAGTTTACTTCCTACGCCGTCCGCCTACGTCCTTCCCTGGAGCAGGCGCCCAGCTTCTACCCCCCCGAGGCACCTTTACTCCCCTTTGTCCCAAGTTTCCCCCCCTTTTATCTCACCCTTTACCCCCCCGTATTTGTTCTTCATTAGATTTTTCCTTTTACTTGACTGCTTCTCTTTTCCAGCTTTTTCTACTGTGGGCCAACTTTTTTGCATTGTATCTCTCTTTACACTTGGTGGACCCTCACCTTTTTCCACCCTTGTCTCCAACCCTTCCCTCGTTGTCCCCTCCCCGCCTTCGCTTTCCTTTGCACTTTTGGTGTGTCCCATTTAAACGCAAGGTACGTTATTGACCACCTCTCTATTCTTGCACTGTGCCCCCCTTATTTTTTTCACCTTCCTGATTTCGGATTTACCACCCTTCTTCCGAGTGTCCCGGGTTAAATCATCAGGGGCCACAGTTTGTTTTACTTTTGAATACTTCCCCCCAGAGATACCAGTTCCCCTCAACTTTTTTGTACTGCATTCCCGACCTATTTTCATCAGGTATTTATGCCCCCCCTGTCACTCAATCATCGGCTAGGTTTTTTCGTGTGCGTTCCCCCCTGACGAGTAAACCCGTCCTTTCCCATTTCCCCCCCCTGCCCCTTGTTTCGCACCCGTTCTTGCTTTTCCTCTGTTCACGTTGCTGCCAGTTTCCTTTAGAATTTTCCCTTCACCTGTTGACCCTTTTCTGCTTTTTTAGGTATAATGCCTCCCTCCGCCCTGGCTTTTTGACTCTCTCCCCCCCGAACATTTTTTGATCCTTGTCTCCCCCCTGTGTCTTCCCTATCCTTTTGTCACAGACATGTCCTTTTTTTGAAATTTACTTGATGTGTGCCTCTTTCGGAGGCCATTTCCCTTATCCCACCCCAATCCGTTCCGCGTTGTCGGGTGCGCCGATGTTTTCCCACGTTTGTTTTGTTCTGCTTAGTTGCATGTAAGGAATGGATATGGACCTTTTCCCTTTCCTCTCCTCCTACCTTTATGTGCTTTCCCCGGCGTGTTGTTGTTGCTAAAGCTCGACTTACTTGGTTTTTTTTCAATTGTCCCTTTGTAAACTTCTCTTAAGCTTACACGGATTTTCCCTCTTCCTGATTTTACACCCCCTCCCTAAATACTTTTCGGTAATCTTGAGGCATATCGATCTCCGAAGATTACATTCACCCTTACTCCCGAATCTCCCCCTGCATGCACGCACTTTCGTCCGACAAGCCTTTATTTGCTCGTGACTACCTGCTTGTTTCCGTTATATTTTACTATGAGTTTTTCACCATGTATTTGTCTATTCGTATTGTACCTTCCTTTACGACGCCCCCGTTTGATTTAGTTTGTTTTTTCATTCTTCTTTTTTTCCCCCCACCCTACTTTTCATTGATGCGAGCTGTTCCATTTACCCCTGGTAATAACTTGTTTCCTGACGCTGCTCGTCATTTATTTCACTAACCCCCTATTGTCTAGCTTTGAGCATGTCTATGTCTAACTTTCCCATAGGCCTTTCCCTCCCCTACTATACTGACCCCCAAAGCATTCGTAAATCGTCTTTTTATGTATGTTGTTAACTATTTTTGGCTTACAACCCCAAAATGTGGTTGATTTTTTTTGTTGCTTTTTTTTTTTTTTTTTTTTTCCTTTAGTTCCGGCGGTGTTTTCCCCCCCTTTTGATATTCGAGTCCCCCTTTCCTTTTTGCCTTCTAATTCTTCCAGAATTATGTTGTTTTTTTTTTTTTTTTTTCCCCCCCCCCCCGTTGCAAGCCAATTTCGCTCTTCTTCCACATGCATGCTAATAACATTTCTGTTTTTCACTGATTCCCTTTTTCTTGACCCTTAGTGTGCCCACTGTCTTTTTTGACTCCCCGACCCACCTGTTACCGATCTTATGATTGTCTGCTTTAGCCCCCACTGTTCCCCCGCCCTTTTTCCCCCTCCCCTCGTCCCAGGCCCGAGTTCTTTTCCCTCGACGAATATACCTTTGTTTAGATGTGTTATTTTTTTTTTTGTGTCCGTTTTGGAGGGTGTGCGGTGTTTTTTTCCACATGTGTGTTTTTTGACTTGTGGTTGGGTTTTTGGCGTTCAACGTGTTGCTTTTGTTTTTTGGTTGCTTTTTTGGTGGTGAGTTTTTCCTTGGTGCGGGGTGTGGTTTTTTTTTTGGTGTTTTGCTGTTTTTCCTTTTTCTTTTTTGTTCTCTGCCCCCCCCTATCCCATTGAGTCCGGTTGTTTATCCTAAATTCAACCCAGATGCAAATTTTTCTCCCCTTCTTGCACTGCATCGTTTTTCTCTCTTTGTCTTCCCTAGACAGACCATCATTAGTATACTATCTTCATCTTGTTTCCGCGGTTTTCTACATCATTTACTTCCAGCCCTTGAGTGCCCCAATCGTCGGCCTTTACATTGGCGCTTGCGAATTTTTTCCTTGTGTTTTGCCCCACTCAGTTCTCATGCTTCATTCACTAGCCTTATTTTGAGTTTTTCTGGGTTCTGACTTCCCCTTTTCACTGATTCTATTTCCCTTTTCGTCGTCTTTCACTGTTACTCCAGCTCTGTCATTCTGTTTTTTTCCTACCTTTTCATTGTCCATACTTCTCTTTTTCTTCCCGATCTAATCTTTCACCTCTCATCCCTGATACATTTTTTCTTTTAGGCTTTACTTCCTGATCCCCTGATTTCCCCTGACCGCTTAGTGTTTTTTCTCTGACCTTCCCACGTTTTTTTTTTTGTCTTCACTTTTTTTTGTACTTTCTCCAAAGAACTCCACATCCCTTTATCATCTGTCTGTTAGGCCCCAATCCCCCTTCCTAATTTTCTCCTTTTTCTTTTTTTTTTCCTTGGTGAAGATGAGACTTTCCATCGCTCCTTGCCGATTCCCCGATCAAAGGGTATTTTTTTTCCTTCGCACTGCACTTCACCCCCACGTTTTTTTCATCCCAATTCCCCCCCCCCCGCCCCCCATTCCTCTGGTATTGTTCCTTTTAAGTAAGTCTTGTTCATTCCGGCACTTTTTTTCCCTACTCCCCTAGGCAGACTTAACCTCCCCCCCACTTTTTTTGAATATTGTGTAGCTATTGTGGATCACCATTCTCCTGTGCTCATTATTCCTCCCCCCTTTCGTCCCTTCTTTAGTTTCCTTAAACGCACTCTTATTTTTTGATTACTACTCGCTGTTTTTTCGCCTCATCTTCCATATTTTCCTTTATTTCCACATCAACTTTTTCCCCCCCTAGAGTTCAGGAGGTCTCGCGCCTTCCACCCTTTTCCCTTCCTCCTAAACCCTCCTGATGCTACCCCCAGTCGCTGACGTTATATTCCCCTTTGTCCTGGGTTATATTTTAGCCATAATCCTCACCCCCCCCCCCCCCCTGCTGTCCTTTCCCTCTTACGTTTTCCCCCTTTTGTCTTGCCTTTCAATTTAAAACGTTCTTGCCGCCTTCCCCACCCCCGTGACGGTCCTATGGATTTTGCCATGTACGATTTTCCCCAAGTACTTCGTCAGTCGGCCTTTCGCTGCCAACCCCTTTCCCCCCCCCCCTCGTACTCTGCTCGGTTTTGGAAGTTTTAGTAGTTTTCTTTTGAACTAGTATGTTCTTCTTTGTTTTTCTTTTGAGTCCCCCCCCTCCCCCCCCCCCTTTTCATTTTTCGAGCTTCAAGGCACTTTGTTTTTTCATATTTCTACTTGCCTGTTTCCTTCCTCCCACTGCTTTTTACCACTACACCTTTATTGCAGCACCCCCCCCCAATTGTTTTTCACTTTACCACGCCCCTTTTTTTGGTTTTTTTTGAGATTGCCCACACCTTTTTCTACTAATTCAGCCTTCTTTCTTTTTTTCCCCACCCTTTCAAGTCCTCCAATTTTTTCACGATCGTCCCCTGCAATCATCACCCCCGATTTCTCCCCTTTTCCCGCGGAGATCTCCCTTTAGTCTGACGTCTTTTTTTTTGCATGGTGGTTGCCTTTTTCCCCGTACTATTGCTTTTCTTTTTTTCCTACGTGCCCGACTTTTTTCCCCTCCAGCCCACTTTCCACGTACCTACCTCTTCCCTGCTCCCAAGCCCCCCTCCACTTTTTTTTACAGTTCCTGACCCTCCTGACTTCCTGTTTTCCTTTTAGATCTAAGGAGTGCCCCCTCAGATAACTGCTCCACTCCTACTTCTCCGTACTCATTGACTTTTTTTTTCCCCTCTTTAGCCATCAGTCCTTTCTAAGCCCACCCCTGGAATTTTTCTCTTTCCCTTTTCCCCGTTCCCACCCACCCACCCTCATGATTTTTCTTTTTTTTTCTCTTCAGTTGCTCCGCACTTTTTACCCGTCCTGACCCACCTACTTTTGTCCACGCGCTTGATCCCACCCCCTTTATTTAATCCCTTTGGCATAGCCTCTTCTTTTTCGCATCTCCTCCCCTCCCCCCACAGGTTTCCCCCCCTTACCCCCACCTAATCTTTCATGGCCCCTCCCCCCTTAACCTCTTAGTGTAATTCTCTCCTCGCGAGTCCGTTTACGAACCACTGATATAAGGGGTTGCCCATTGCCCACAGGCTGAAAGTCCTTGACTGTCTCATTTACCGCTACTAACCCCTGTGGACTAACCCCCCCCCCCCCCCCCCCCCCCGCCGCCCCCCCGGCCTTGTTTCCCTTCTGTCTTTCTGTTTTCTCCTCAATTTATGATCTGTTATCAGCCATTCATTCCATCTCTTTCTTATTTTTGCATATTTCCAAGTTTCCCCTCCAACGCATCCTCTGAACCCTCAATTTATTTTTTTCCCCCCCAGTTTTTGATTTTTTCGGATCGACACTTTCGGCTCCTCTACCCTTGCCCCCACATTACCCCCTGTCCAGATATGTTCTGGAATTTTTCCTAAGTTTTGTGATCGAGCCCACTGTTTATCGACTCACCTGACTTCTTTCCTGTCCCCCCCATCGTGTTTCCCCCTCCAAGTCTTGCCCACCCCCCCTTGTTGGCTATAGTGCCCTTTTCCCCTTTCCCCTCCCAACGTAGTTCCTTGTTGATCTTTGGACACTGCTACAGTTCTCCTTGCCCATTTTGAAGTTTTAGCTTTACCCTTTTTGCAACCCCTCCCTTTTTTTCTCGATTTCGGGATTGTCCCCCTTTCGTGAATCCCTCTGCCAGGCAATTTGCGTACCAGTCGTCGTTAGGACACGGCGTCTCTTTGTCGCGAAGTTTTTCCAATCAAAATCTTCTCCTCATCCGCTTCACTTTTTTCACTGTCCTCCTCTGTTTCAGTCACGTTGTTTTTCTCTTTACTTTTCCTCCCCTGACCCCCCGCTCAATACCCCTTTCTCCTCCTTTTTTCCAGTTTTCTTCTCCCCTTTTATCTTCAGATCTCCTACTTTTTTTTGCGTCTCCGATCCGGTGGTCTTTCTATAGGGAATTTCCTTCGAATGCCTCCCCCCTTCCTTACCCCCGTTTTCTTTTCCGTCCCCCCCTCTATGGTCAAAAATTCTTTTTTCCTTGTACAAAACCGATCTGCACGTTCCTTAATGCACACTCCCCTTCCTTTGATCAGTCTTAGTATTTCCCACGGTTTCCCTACCAGCGGCCAAACAACATATCTCCCCACCCCCCCCCCCACCCCCCCTTTTCCCCCGCCCCCCCCCCCCCCCCCCCCCCCCCCCCCCCCCCCCCCCCCCCCGCCCTCCCCCCCCCCCCCCCCTCCCCCCCCCCACCCACACACTCTCTAAAGAGATCTTTCCACCTTCTCACTCTGCTTTCTTCTCTTACTTTTGCACTCTGTTTTGGTCAAGCATAGTTACGCCCCGACAGTGTACCCTCTCCTTCTACTGACTTCCTTGCCTCATTTTTCTTCTTAAACGTATTTTTTTTCCCTTTGACATCTCTTTTTCCTCTTGTTCGATCTAGAGATTTTGTCCCAAGCCCCCCTGACCCTTCTCCTCCCGAACTTTGTAAATAGTTTTGCGCGCGGTTTGACTAGCTCCTTTCAATTCCCCCAAGGCTGCATCTTTTTTTTTTCTTGTTCTGGCCCTTCCCCCCCTATTACCCTGCCCCATTTTCAACCCCCACCCCAGCAAGCCCCCCTTGTCGCTCACGCTGCTGTTTTGGACTTTCGTCGCTTTCCCTCTACCGACCCAACCGTGCCTACGTGTACCTCCTCCGTTTTACCAAGACCACCCCCACCCGTACCTCTTCCCTTCCCTTTGTTTTTTTTCCCTGCCCGCCCCCCCCCCCCCAAGTTTCACCTATCCATACCGCTTTTCTTTTCTCCATCCCCCCCTCTTCCCCCCCCACTTCCCCTCTCACCAGCCCAAGAAGCCTTCCCCCGCCCAGTTCTGCCTGATTTTCGTCTCTTCCCATCAGTCAACCCGTTTTCGTTTTTTTTTGACTCCTCGATGCTTTTTCCTTACACGCCGTTTTCCCGCATCCGAAATTGTCCTGCTCATCCCATTAAAACAGACCCCAGTTGGCCCTCCCCTTCCCCCAGGCCTTCAATGTCCCACTTTAGAATGCTATCCCCTCCTCGAAAGCAGGATCTGGCTTTCTTGTTACAGCCTCACTAGCCCGTCCCCCCAATCGTAACACCGCCCCCCGTCTTGCCCAACCCAACCCCCCCCCCCCACCCCCCCACACCTCCTAGTTTAAGTCCTGACCGTAGAATGTGCGCATCTGGTTGCTCGGAGGTAAGTGTGACATTTCAGCATCCCCCGAATCTCTCTACGTGTTGCCAATCCAGGCACATTTTTTTAGCCCTCCATGCGCATTGCGGTGCCCCCTCCTTTCAGCGGTCGGAGTTTTTTTTGGCTTGACCCCCATAGGTCCTCTTTTTATCCGCTCCCCGTTGCCCGTTCCATTTCAACCTCCCGGTTTCATTGCAATATTCCAGATGCCTGAGTCACACGTGTCACCCCCCTTCCCCTTCCTCCTACAATTTTTTTTTGCCCCCCCCAACCCTCCAGTTCGTTTATGGACTGGCTCTGTCTTTCTGTCAGCTCTATCCCCTTTCTTTTTTTGAGGCTCGGCTTTCAACCAAACTTTTGCATTCCCCGCATTTTTTTCGTTCCCACGTCAGGTATTGTTTCTTGGTTACCAAAGCTCCCCCCTTGGGCGCTTGTTTGTGCCAAACACCCCCCCCACCCATCCTCCCTCCGGAAGTCCTGATACCCCCCCCAGGATATATCATTATTTACTGGCACCTCCTATTTTTTTTGAGACCCACGCCTCTGTATTTGGTAGTTGACCTTCTCCCCTTTCTTCCACTAACCCCCCCTTCCCCCCATTTTCCACTTTCCCCGAGTTCCATCTGTGGTTTTAATGCATTTGCCCATTTTGTTTCATGCCCACCTTTGTGCCCCCTCCAAACCTTCTCAAACTGATCCGAAGGGCAAGCCATGTCCTGTTCGGCAAAACACTCTCCAGCACTGGTTAACTTTCTTTTCAGGCGTTTTGCTTCCACACTGTCTTTGGAGGCCAAACACGGGGAGTTAATATCTCTCCAGCTCTAAGTAAATGCCCACCAACCCGCATAACACTTATCGTTTACTTTTTCTGGACTGAAAGTCGATGCTAAGGCCCTTTCCCTTTCGTCCCCAACCCTATCTATAAGATTTCAAGACTTATCGGGCCGCACATTGTTATTTTGGACTATTGCTATCTTTTTTTTTTTTGATCCTTTCGTTAGTTTACGTTTGTCGATTTTTTATTATCTGCCGGCCATCTTACCCTAAATAGATTGTTGTTTGTACATTCTGCAAAAATTTGTGTCTGTGCTCACTTCGTTTTTAATTATAGGATGTTTTTCCGCACACCTTTTATGTAGAATTGATTTGGGGACCTCCACGTCATCTTTTTTTCAATGTTTCCTTTTCCTTGAGTGTCCTCTTTCCACTGCAAATCTGCGGGCACTACGCTCAAATCACGACACTAAACACCACCACAATGCCCTTCTCCTAGCCGTTATCTCACGGAGTATCATTACACACAAGGTATGTCGTGTTGTTGCAAGAACCCCTGACGGTATGTGTATGGGTAGCGGCCCATTCCATGGACCTTCATCGGCAGGATTTGATAGTCCGGCATTTCCCCCCCCCCTATATCATTTTGACTTTTACCCCACGTTACAGACATAACTAAACACCCGCAATTTTTTCACTTAACTTACTCTTTTGGCCCCCTGGGTTGTGGTCTGGTTTTATCACTTTAGACTTTGCCTCCCACGTTTGTTCCCCCCCCATTTGTCCCCCTGTGGATGTTCTTTTGAAATCCCTTCTTCCTGTTAAAACCTGCCCGATGCTTCTTTGTACTTTGTTCAGGGATTTGTCCTGGATCCCCTTAACCAGTTTTCTCTATCCTTCTTAAATATGATTTGATTATAGTATTTTTTTCTGCCGTCTTGGCCCATGATGACCCCGTTGGGTACAAAAGTTCCCCACCCATGAACCCCTTTCTCCCCTTTTTTTGTCCTGTCCCATTGGCCTTGTTCTCAAGCCATGAAGTTTCCCCCCGTAATTGTCTGACTTTTTTAAAGGGCAATTTTGTAGAGCACTCTTCATTTTTCACTTCCTCTCTCCTAGAGCAATGACGGCACGGGCTGATCTTTCTTTTGTTTGTAAAATTTCTACTGTGACTCTGTATTCCCCCCACCGTTCTGATCATTTCAG
>Ga0179593_1547650_pt1 | contig 13302 bp, 18 predicted proteins | sample CZODoug2_1_08_16_FD_185931 | JGI IMG/M metagenome (GOLD analysis project Ga0179593, IMG submission 185931) | Vadose zone soil fungal communities from Angelo Coast Range Reserve, California, USA - CZODoug2_1_08_16fungal (PacBio error correction) | ecosystem: Environmental > Terrestrial > Soil >... | reverse complement strand
TGTTCCACGGCCCCCCCTGGGTGTCTTTTATTCTGATGAACCGCGGCGAAGTTCGCGTAGCCGGCGCCGTCCATCGCGATACCGGATTCTCCCCCCCCATAACCAGGCTCCTTGAACGCAGATGGAATTAAGGGTAGTCTCCAGCGTTGGTAGTCCTATCTAACGCTATGAGTAGGGCAGCTTCTTGCCGTTTCCTTCCCTGTTCTCCGCAGGTCTCCTATCATAGTAGAAAGGGCGCCGGTTCTAAAGTAGGGTCCTTTGTCATAGGCAATTTCGTCAGGAGGTCCTCTCATCATTGCTTGGCGGCTGTTCCAGAATGGAGCCCTGTCCCATAATTTTCGCCCAAGTGTTCCCAGACCCTAGCAACAGCGGAGCCACCCCTCCCCTTTTGGCCCCTTCCCGACATAGAAGGGAGGCCCCCAGAAACATTACTTCCGGCACCCCAATGGTGAAGCTTCCCCCCCCAGGCCTTTAGTTCCCCCCCTAGATAGCGTAGTCTTAGCCCCAGGAAGGCGAGGAAAATGGTCAGAGCTCTCCGCCTCTGACCTTTTGAATTTTGACGACGACTCTTCAGAAGAGAGGCGAGAAATAGAGATCTGCCGGGCGGTTGAGTCTTTCTCGGTACGAGAATGCGGCTTATTTTTAGCTGAAGAGGGTTATAGTACGGAGTAATGGCCCTCTTTGTCGGACAAGTTTAGAGTTGCTTCTCCGACACGTCGACTTTGCGGCAGGTAGACTTCCCCTCTCGCCATCGGCAGAAGTTGTACTGATTTTTCTCTGGGAATCTCTAAATCAGTTCCCTTAGAGATATTGGCTCGGTTCCCGCCAGTCATTGACAGTTTCGTCTTATTCGGACTGTCCTCCTTCTCGATATCGGAGGAAGATACCTTCCCCCCGCTGATACCCTCCTTCCTCTTCGTGAGCGCGTGGACCACGGATCCCAGAGGATGCTTCGCTTGCTGTCGGGCAGCGTATCCTGCGGGTATTGCCGGCGCATTCTCTTCTTTTCATACTCCTCCTTTTTTGAGGTCTTTTCCCTCGACCCCGGCTGGACGCCTTCCTTTGCGGCGCATAAAATGGTCTTGCTGGTCTTCACGCTCAGCGCCGTCTTCGCTCCCTTCCCCCCCTTCCTGGTGCGCGCCCTTTTTTTTGAGTTCTAGAGGACCTGTTCCCTTTTCCGACAGCAACGGCAATTCTGTCTGTCAGCCCGACCAATATTCGAACCCAGAAAGCCGGATTTCGCCCCCTCCGCCACGGTACGGCTCCCTGCAGCATTTCTCTTGGCGATAGACGTCTTCCGCAAGCGGGCGCCGTTTTTCCACCGCCGCGAAACTTACTACCCTCACTTTCCTGAAGACGTAATTCCCAAAGGCTTCGCCCCTTACTAGACCTATAGCCCCGCCGCCCCCTATAGAGATTTCTCCCGAGGCGGCTATTGAACTTTTTTTGTTTTCGATGTCTTTTTCGAGATTCTGCGACCTCTCTTTGCGGCGAGACTCGATCGACGATTGGATTTTGCGCAGACCTGCGGCCTTGCACATGACGGGCGTCTCTTCTTTCTTCCGATTTCATCCTTCCCCCACTTTTTTGGTGGCGCCTCTTTTGTCTGGGACAACTGGTTTCGACCATTTTCCCGTCGCCTTGCTGAACCAGTCCCCCCTAGGATTGCTCTCAGACTCCGGACGCGAGTCCTTTAAAGTAGCATAGTTAAAGGCCCATTCGCCGGCCTGAGACGGTAGACGAGTTGATCGCGACGGCGTCTTCGGCGCAGACGACGCTTCCCCTTTCTTCAATTTCCCCCCATAGCCTTTCTTTTCGAACACGCTGCCCTACTTTCAGCTCGAGAGGCCAGTTCATTATCATTAAGAATCCGGAAAGCTAAGCCGGAGTTCTGGTGTATCGGTAGGGCTCTGTTTGAAGGCCCTCCTCCTGCCGTCGACTCATAAACATGCCATCCGACTGAAGAAACTGCCTTGGGCCGTGGGACCAGGTTCTTAGGATCAAGTGTCCACCGTGGAGCGATTCCTCAATTACGATTTTTCCGATCATTCCTTTTTTTCCGGGATCGAGCGCTCGGGAGCAGATTCCACCATTCGCGCTGAACGGGAGAAATTTTCACGCGCGCTACTGGAAGAAGGTAGAGGCCAGCTCCGTTTCAGGCTCCTCAACTCCTTTCCTCCTATCAGGTCATCGGAGAGGGCACATCAACCAAGAGCGAGCGCATCCGAACCGACGTGCGCGAGTCCCCCCCCCTCCTAATTTTTGATCTTCCACTCCCGCTCGCGGCGTGCCAACAGGAAAGGGCCCGGTCGTCTCGATGGTTCGCCGATTCCCGACGCAGCATCCATGTCTACATCGACCTTTTCTTCTTGCCCCTGCGCCCCCCTGCTGCGTGCAAGGAAGCTGCGTTGGGAACGGCGAACCTCGACTCCATGGACGCACCTTTTCGGCAGATGAGGTTCCTGAGAGGCGTTGATGAGGGTGCGACGCTGCTGCCGGTTACCTCATGCAGTTTCACTTCATCTTCCGCCCCTCTCCCTTTATGTGGTTAAGACCATACGGTCCATTCCCACCACGGCCGCCGCGGCTGCGACCTTCCCAGGCGTCGGCGACACTTTCTGATTTTTATCGGGATAGGTTGATGTGGCCCATTTTCCAGAACTCCCCTTCCTAGGTTCTCATTATCCTTCAGTGAAAATTCAACTCAGGTTGTTAGAACCGATGAGACAAGACCATATTCCTTTTCCCTGCATGTCGGTCTGTCGCAGCGGCTCGTGACGACCAGCCTACTATCTCATTTTCCTTGTGAGGATCTCGCCAGCTTTTGAATTGAACGACCATGCTTCGAGGAGAATGTTTGCTCATGTCCAACCCTGAGTTGAATGGGCTATCTCCTTGCGCCCCCTCCTGGACACTGATTCAATGTCCTTGGTCCACCATCCCCTTCCTAGCCCTTTGACCGCCCGGAAGTAGACTAATTTCGAGGCGTGGCGCCGCCTTTTGGAGTGCAGGGGTTTGGACGTTTTCCTTTAATGGTCACATCGTCCCCGGCAATGGCCGAGTTATCGGCGCCCGCCCCCTCCCCTTAGGTCAGCAGAGCCCGGCTCGCCGGCAAACAGCCCTTCGCATCGCCGCGGGGAAAAGCTCGATGCGGCCATTGGAGTTCGCCCCGTTTGCACGCACTTCTGAAGTCGCGTTTTTGCAGCATTTCCTCCCTCTTCATTGTGACGTCGTCTCCCTTATTAAGGTAGGGACATGTTCCGGCGTCGCGCTGATCGGGGAGAGGAATCAGGTAACCGGTTTGTTTTGAGTCTCCTTCTTCTCGGCTCTAGAAGAGAAGTCGCCGCTTCTCCTCCCGTTACAGCGGTGTAATTACAACGTCCCGCGTCTCTTCGATTGTCTTCCCTGACTGAAGCGCGGATTTCTAATGATAGGAAATCATGCCCGGCGCCAGCGGGGCTCTGTCAGAGCCATCCTACTGCCGCGAACAGCCGGCGCTTTCTTCCTTCTGGAACAGGATTTTTGCAACCTAAGGGTGGATCGGCGACCCCTTCCCGGGTCGTGCCACAGAGGTAGTGAAAGAAACTCGCTCTTCTAGCAGCGGGCTTTCCTCCTCGCCACGGGACCCCTTTATGCGCCATGGTACCAAAAACGCAGCCGGTGATCCGGCTTCCTTATTCTGGCTTTGAGCTCCCGCTCTCGTCTCGAGACGTAGAAGGACGTCCATCATCAATACCGACCCCCCCCCCTCGTTCCGGCGGCGTACTTTTCTTGAGGCGATCGAGCGTCTGGTCGTAGGAAGCGTTTTTCCTTTTTTCTCTGAATCGGCGAGGTCCTCCGGCTCTCCGGCGGCGCGCCTTCGAGACGTCGCCTCCCGACCGGCCCCGGGACGGCGAATCTCCGGGTAATTTCCCCTGTCCCATTTAGGAAGGAGCTCGCTTTGATCAGTTTTCCCCCATCTTCTTTCTGGCGAGCTGTCAGAGCATGAAGAACGTTCCTACTGGTTCGCAGTTGAACAGACCTTTTTTCCCCCCGGCCACCGAATCCCCCCCCTGCCTTTTTTGCTGTCGGAGTACCTGAGGAACGACATTGTAGACTCCCGTCTAGCCGCCGATGTGGGTCCAGGGCTGCGCCACGATTTTATGCTTCTCTTTGGCCCCCCGGAAACTGTCGCGCCCGCCAGCTCGAACCGGTGAAGCGGGACATCGTATCCTCGGGACATCTTTCTCTTCCGAAGACCTGGCTTCCTCCTGGTTTCGGTCGAGCCGCGGCGCTTAGAGAAGATTGAAGCCCTTTCGCTTTTATAGTACTGTTAGGAAAATGATGTTCTTTTTCGCGATCCCTTTTCCACGGCGCCCTCCGGCAGGTAGAAGTAGATCTCCGTTCCCTCCGTTTCGCGGTTTCGTCAGGTCCTCAGTGTTCTAGGCGGGAAGCGCGAACTTTTGTTTCGAGACTTTTGCCCGTTGACGTCGGATGTTCAGATATCGGAGGGGGAGATACTCTGCCCTCCCCGGCGCGACCCCGGGAAGGTCTCTTGTCCTTTCTGCGAAGCGTCTTCCCTCTCCATGATTTTTTTTTTCCTGAAGTCTTCCCCCTTTTTTTCGGCGGCCAATCTCTCCCCTCCTCCGTTTGATTGTTTGAGATTTCCTGCCTCTGCGCACCGCCGATGACGATTCTCATTTGCTTTCTCCCTCATCATGGGATCTCCCGATCGGCCTACAAGGCCCCCCTCTAGCTGGGGCCAGAGTTATCACGATATAGAGGAGGGACCTCGACTCCACCAGCAACGGCAATGCTTTTTTCCATCCAAGAGCCCCCCGCAAGCAGTTTCGCCCTTCTGCCTCTTCGATGCGCGACGGATTCTGCGATCGACGTCTACATGCGCCCGGGGCGCAGGCGGCGCACCCCTCTGAAACGTGCCTTTCTTGAAGCCCCTTCTCCGCTTCAAGTGCGCGACTTTCGCAGATGACCTCCCCTCTCCACGACCCGGCCCCTAAGTCTTTTCTTCGTGTCGTTTTCTTTATGAAATATGTCTCCCCCCTTCCTGGTCGAGCTTTCGAGCGACAGTTCCGTCTCGCCGGGAGCGCGCGTCCTCCCGCGAGATCGTTCCTTTTTAGAATCGCCGGCCCCCCCTTTCTCTCGGGCGTTCTCCGTAGGGGAAGCTGCTCTCATCCCATCAAAGGGACAAGTGTATTCTTTTGGTCTCAGCTGTTTTGACCCCCTTTCCCATTATTTCCCGTTTTGATGCTGACAAAGCTCTCTCCCCAGCCCTATGCGTTTTTTTTTGGTGGCTTTCGGTGGTTCCCTTTTGCACTTTTCCTTTTCCCGCTATTCAAGTCCCGACGGCCCGGCGCGGTTTGCTCGAGACGTCTCCTTGCGGAGCGACGCTCTCCCCCAGCATCTCCCCCATGCCCCTCCTTTCTCCGAGTTCAGCTTCCGGACGACCACGCGCCCTCCTCCCCGGAATCAGTATGTCTCCTTCAGCCCCTACTTTTTCCTCTTAACGTTTTTCGTGGGTTCTTCGGAAGGCGACTTCCGAGAAAGTCTGTCCAATGTTCCGCAAACTGCCCAGATCAGTCGAATCCGATGATTGGTTTTTTCTGGGTCGAGTTTTTTCACGTGGTCTTGAGCAGTTCCTACCAATACCAAGCTGTCTCTTTCCGGAGATCCTGCGGTATCCATAACATAATGGGGCACTTTGCCTTGATTGAAGTCCCACATTTGCTGCACAGAAATGGAACTCCCTTCCTGCCTGCCCGCAGGTCGAGGTCAACTCTCGGATCTCCGTCGCTTTACTCCCAGACGGCTGGAAGGATGCTATTTTTCTACTCGCGAGGGTTACCATCTCAACAAGCGCACTTTTCTCCGAGTTTCCGTATATTACCCTCCCGACGAGGAGATGTCTTCCCTTTCGAAGAGCCTAGATTCTCCCCGTACCAGGGCCAACCCGGTTTTCGTCCCTGATGTTCCTCTCAGGCGCCTCCGCCTCCTCCCATGTTCTACAAGAGGTACGAGCTCGACGGAATGCGTCTAAGTCACAAGAAGGCATTTTCTCGAATTTTTAGTTTTTTTTTGAACCCTAGAAATGTTGGAAGAGAGCCCTGGGCCCCGATGCCCCTGACAGTCGCGGTGTGGTGTTTTTTTTTTTTGGGTTGTTTTTCTTTTGGAGAGCCCGGGGATGAGCTCACCCTCGTTCTATCCTCATGGCCTCCCGCCCTGAATCAGCATAATCCATCTTTCTTTTTCCGATGCCCCATTACGTCCAGTACACAACGGACGCCCCTTCTGCGCATACACGCGGCATGAGCCACGTTCTCGAGCTTGTCACTTTGCAGGGATGTTCCCCACTTTCAGCCCCCCTCCCCTTTTTTCAATAATTTTCCTTACGGTCCTTTATCTATCTTCCCCCTTGAGAAAGATGTCTCCCTCCTATGTCTCCTCGCAGAATGTTCGCATGTTCGAAGAGGGCCCCGATGACGCCAAGACTTCTTCTCTCTTTCCTCCTCCCTTTCTAGGAGATTTTTTCATCGCCCTTTCGACCGACAATCGTCCCTGGAAGACATTTTTTTCCTTTCTCTTGTTCTCACCCGGAGTTCATTGTAGTCTTTGCCCTCGGTCCCTCCCTTTTCCCGAAATCTTCAGTTTTTCTGGCTGCCCCCCTCACACGCATTCTCCTTGCCCAACCGGCAAGCATCCCCGATTGCTTGGACGCTTTGTTGCTAAGCAGTTGGGCTTCCGTGTTGACTTATTCTTTTATTCCTCCTTTCCCTGAACCAACATGGCGATCTGGTATGCGGCCCGCGTTTTGAACCATGTCCTGCAGCATTCAAACGAGTCCGCTGCCGGCCTCCTACCCAAGTTTGCAGCTTATAGCCCCGGGCACAATATGCAGGCGTGCCCGTCCGTGAGCCTTCTCGTTTTCTATTCCCTTCAGACAGCATGCCTTCTATGACGTATTCTTTCAGGTGAAGGCCCCCCGATACGAACTCCCTTCGCTGGTAGACTGGATTGCTCATGGCTTTCTTCCCCCTCCTTCCCACGGGTTTCTTGAAGTTTGTGTGCGTACCCCTCTTCGATCGGCGCTAGGGTTTTATCTTCTTTTCTCCGACCGCCTCTTAATACTCTCTCCTTCTCCCTTTAGAGGGCATGCTAGTTTTAGAGAGGGTTTTGCCGTTTGCGCGCCTCGTAAGTCGCCCTCTTTTTTCGGTCCTTATAGAGAAGCCTTCGAGAGGACCGCCCTCCTTCTTGGCCTCTCCGGCGGCCAGTCCTTGACCTCTTGCCATGGATCTCCTGAGGTTTTTTTCTTTCTCTCGAGACCACGTGACCATGAGTCTGATCTAAGAACCTCAGGATAGCCAGTTCGCATCTTAATTGCTCCTTTTCTTTGGTTACCCCCCCTTTCTAGAGAAATGGTAAACTGCCCCCGAACCTCTCTTCCCTCTTTGGCAGTTTCTTTGAAAAGCACTGCCCTTACCGGGAGAGCTTTTTTCGTAGAATGACTCTCTCCCCCAGAACGATCCCTCTTCCTCTCCCCTCCGGCTCGTCTTAGGTCAGTCCCTATTAGGTCTGAAGGAGATCGAGTTACGGGTCGTTAGCCCCCCTCTCTCCTTTCCTCCCTTTCACTGGCGATGACTTTTTGAATGTGGAAATTTCCTCGATGATGACCACCTGACGGATCACCCTTCCTCCCGAGCCCTTTTTTCTAGATCCTCCCTCCTCTCCGGGCAGGAGACTTCGGTAATTGAAATATGCGTCCAGGCAGAGATTCTTTCGGAGAGTTTTCTATAGCCCCAACCCTTCCTCCTTCCTAGGTATTTGTTTTTACTCCCCTTCCGTGACAATTACTTTTTTTGCAAAAGGGGTACCCACTCCGGCAAAAAAGCGGCCCCTCCACAGAATTCTCACCGAATGTGCCGTTTGATTGCGAGGTTTCTTCTTTCTTCCGGGGGTTCCTTCACCCTCCGGTTCCCCCCCCAGAAATACGGAGAAGAATATCCGACGATGGTCTTTTGACCCCAGGATTCCTCCTATACCTCCCCCCTTGGTAGTTAATCGCTCTTGTCCTGAGCTCCCCCCTTGTCCCAAACTGTAGCTAGGCATCCCGAGCAAGATTCCCCCCCCCCCGGTTCCTTCCCCCCCTCCTCTCACGAGTGGGGTGGTTATAGCCAGCGCGGCCCCTCCTTAAATGGCGTCATAAGCGTGGGCTTGGCTTCGGATCGTTTCTCCTCCCTCGGCTTTCCTCGGCGGTATTTCGCCCAGGACACATGATGTGCATTTTCGCTGGGCGGTTCTCCCTGCGCCCCTCCCTTCCTTTTTCTCTATAGGCAGGAGGCCTCCGCGTGCATAGTCAGTACTGCGCCTGTGGCCATTTTTTCAAGCGATTTTTATCCTTTTCCTCCCTCTCAGTGAGTTGGTCGGAGTAGGAACTTTCCTCTCTCTCTCTTTGATAAATCTACTCTGACACTCTAGCCCCCCCCTCTTTTCCCAAGGGAAGGACTTCCTAAGACATCCCGGATTCCCCCCGCGGATGCGCGCCCGGCTCTTCAGAGTCATCCGGGGAGTTCTCCTGATTTCGGCCATCGTATCTCTCCTAATCACTTCCCGTGTTTTTTAGAGATCTGGACGGCCTTCCTGCTCCCTTTCCTGCCTGCTGCCCCTCTCCCTTTCCCTTCCTCTCATGGGACCCCCTTTTTCCGCTCGCAGACAGGCGCCTCCCACTGCACGGGGTGCGCGGCATTTTTTTCTCTGGGGCAGAGTATTCATCACTTATATCTAGTTGCTCATCCTTCTCTCCTGTTTTTTTCCTCCCCCCCCCCAATATCTCTAAACCCTCCTACTTAGCGCATCCCGCGGCCAAGGTTTTCACCTGACGATTCGCAGACGGATGCGCCTTTTTGCGCTCGACGTCTCTTCCTGGCGCTTTTTCCCTTCGCGAAACCTGCTCCCCCCTTGTAATGACGCCGACTACTTCTTTCCCTCTGCGCGAAGGCTTCTTTTCCCTGATCCGAGACCACCGGTCGCTACGCTTGCTCTTTGCCCTCGTCTTTGTAGAGGCACCGTTCTCTCGGCTAGAGCCTTTTTTCCTTTTCCTCGAAGGACGAGCAGGACTTACAGCTTCTCGATTTCTTCTTCCTCCATGAGTCCCGCCCCGGCAACATCGTCCTGGCCCTATGTAGGGAGCCCCGTTCCTCCAGCATTTTCACAAGGATTTTTTTGCCGCTTTTTTCTTTCCACCTGTGTCTCCCTCACGGGAGGCATGCTTTTCCAGCCGAAAGAAATCTTTCTTTTTCCTGCGTTGGTGAGCGCCACTGATGCCCCTTCTTCCTTCATATTTTTCCCTCCGGAATCAGCCGGCCTTGCGCAGGTAGAATTTTTCTTATAGAAGGCCGATTGGCTTTTTTCCGTGCAGCTTCCCCCCCCCAGACTTCATCCTGCCTCTTGCAAGGGAAGAAAGCTTTTTCAATACGACTTTCCTAAGCCCCAGAGAACCTTAACCTTCCCTCTCCTGAAACTCTCTGGTAACTTTCATCTTCTCTCTTTACAGGCGCCGTCTCGAAAGGAGAAGTCTCGTTTTCCTAAAAATGACCTCCTAAACCGCTGATTGGTCGTGGGCCCATTGCTCGCTGATAAATGTTTCTTAGCAGGCTCTTTTTTCTGAAGACGATGAGGTTTTAGATCCCTTCAATGGGGAAAAGAAAACTTTTCTCTCTCGGAGCAGCACCCAACCCTTCGCATGCGCTCCAGTCGTCCTATGGAGCCGAGCGCCTCTTCCGTCTGTTTAATCTGTACCGGTCGCGATTCCGCCGCCGTGGAAGGCTCCTATCAAGGTAGCTTCCTAGTCCATACCGCTAATACGAATAGACTCCTCAAAGTGCGAGACAAGGAATGGAACTGGTAGGAGCCGATCACCTTTAGCCTCTCGAGTCTTTTTCAAGAGGAAAAACCGGTTTCTCTGTCCTCTCCGAAGATCATTCCCTTCTATTCCATGTCTCAAATAGACTGTAGTCTTCCACCTGAATCTCCCTGAGCCCGATGCGTGACCGGCTGAACCCGGAATGGAATCCCGCTTTGCCCGTCTCGTCGCCGCTTGAGTTCGGTTGCTCTTCTGCTTTGCGCCTCCTCTCCAGTTTTCGAGGAAGCCATCCGCCTCGCCATTCTTTCGAACAAGTCCCCCCACGTGCTCCCCGGCTCCACCTAGCTGATATCCTGTCCGTGGGCTCTCCCGGGCTAGGCGGGGTTTGGGTCCCCTTTCAGCAATCTCCATGCATTCTTTTCGAATGGCAAGTCTACCTTCAAATCTTTTTTCGACACGATGTCATACATGTTTTTAGGTCATCTTCCGGGCGATGCTCCCGGAAGACTTTCTAGTTTCCCCCCTTGTGTGGTGGAGTCTATCGATTGTGCTGCTTAATGTCTACCCCCCCCCCTTCTGCGAGCTCTTTATCATAGGCCCCTTCTTTGATCTCTCTTTCCCCTTTACATTAATGCAATGTCCAAAGATGAGTTGAAAGACTTCTCCCAGTTTTCCCCTTGACATCCCCCACCAGCCCTCTCAGCGTGGCGCGCGGCGTGGAGGCGCATCCGGGGCGGGCTTTTTTTTCTTTGGACTTATCTGCCCCTGCCGGAAATGTTCTGTGATGCGGTCTTTATGACGCTTCCAAATGCCGGTATCCCGCTCCCCAGAAGCGCCGTCCCGGAACCTCTCCCCGCATAGAAGAGTTTTTCCTGAAATGAAGTGGAGTTTTTTACCGCAGCCCCTTTGTTCTTCCTTCGGTGGACTCTTTCTCCCCGGTTTGCCGTCGTCTCCCCCAGTTAGGAATCCCTCCCGGTTCTCCGCTTGACGCTCCCGAGAGACTTAAGGGTGGCCCAGTGATGGAGTCCAGACCGAGCGTTATGTTCTCGCAATCATAGACGCGTCTCGAAGTTAAAGTAGCTTTTTGTACCGCGCACGTATCGGGCTCTTTTTCGTCTCTTTTTTCTTTTGATGCCGGTGTCCTGAGCTTTTCTTAGAAATGATAGGTCCTGCCCCCGGAGCCCTTCTGTCAGCGCGGCTCAGCTCTTCCCCCCCCTCCCCTCGCTTCCCGGCGTTCCCTTTGCCATTGCCTCTGCAGCGCATCCGGCTCTCCCGCTATCGTACTTTTGCCCCTTATTTGTAGTGTTACCCCCCCTAACAGCAGGATATCGGTTCTCTCTTAATGGCGCTTTCCGCACTTTTTCCTTTGATCCTCCCCACGGACCCCAGGTGCTTCTTCGGTAAAGGGGAGGAACTTTCCTTCTCTTTCTGAGTAGCTCCCCCCCGCCCGATAAACTTACCAGCCCCCCTTCTCGTTCTTTTTTAAGGCGCTTCTGAGCTTTTCTTCTGTACGTCTGTGCAGCTTCCAGAGGAAACCTTCTGTTCTTTCTGGCATGTGAAATCCCAGAAGAGTCCTTCTTGAAATTTCCCGCATCTCTCCGAGCCTCCCTAGTCTTCTTTTTCTTCGTCCCGTGGTACTTGAACTTAGGCTTCTTTAGGCAGAGCCTTTTTTTTATTCTTTCCCGAGCCTTTCTCTTAATAGGTTTCTTTCTTGGGTAAGAAGCCCGACCGGGAACCCTTTTTCGCTTAACCTCCCCTGAGGATCCCCGACTTAACCGACTTTTCCCTTGTGATGGAGATTAACCTCTAAGGATTCCCCGAAATAATCCGGTCGAGCCTCTTTCTTCCTTACGTTCCCTTCCGACTGATAAAATCGGCGATATCTCCCTGTTTATTCATAGAGTTTTCGAGGCCCGCGATCCTCCATCTCTCTTGGCCGCGGAAAGTTCCCTGAGTGAATTTCCCCCCCGACATTTTTTTTATCGAATTTGGGGCTCTGCTTCCTTTCGAGGCATGCGGCTTTCCTTAGAGAATCCTTTGACTCGGCGTATCCCCTTGCTTCGGTTAATTTTTGGCACCTTCCGCCTGTCTGCGGAAGGTAGAGCTCTCGCCAGGCTTCCCCTTCGAGCCCCTTCCTTGGCTATTTCTCCTCAACCTTCCCCTGTTTTTCGAGATTGGATATTTCTTGACCAAGAAAGGTCCTTTCCCCCCTTTCTTAATGTCCTCTCTCGATCGTGAGTAGCAGCAAGACGGCGCCTGGGTACGCCGGCTCCTTTTTTGAAGGACCAAGCCCTTATCCCCTTCTGATCGCGCAAGGCTTTTCAGCGTCATCTTTTTCCATGAGGCCGACCCCCTATTATTCCCACTTTTTCTTTTTTTCCTTTTTTCTTCCTAAGAGCCCCTACCCTTGATCAGACGGGAGCGCATACCTCTTCCTTGCTGGCTCACGCTAGCAGACCTCCTCCGGTTCGGGAAGAGTATCTTCTCCTATACCCTTTTCCGATAGCCGACAGCCAACGTGACTGGGGCTGGTAATTTCTCCCAATATCTCTTCCCCCCCTTTCAAGCCGGATTTTTTGCCACGGGCGCTAACGCCTTCCTGGCTATTCCTTCCTCCGCAAGCGGCCGAGAACAGACCTGCCCCTTTGGACCATAATTTCCTCCCCCCCAACACAGACAGATTCACTCTCGACTGCGCCGAAGCGTCCCCTGAGCACACTTTCGACGATTTAGTAGTAGTTTGTCGTCTCTTCCGCACCGGGTAGAGCTATAGCGACTCCAGTTTTTACTTCAGCCCTATTTCTCATTCGCGCTGATCGTGGTGAAATGCGTAAGAATTTCCCCGTCGAGAAGGGCCCCTTTTCTTAGTTTTTCCCCCTTTCCTTCTCGAAGTCCAGTCTTTGAAGGAGGTGGTCTCCGCTGTTTGACCTATGGAGATTTCTACCCCGGTCCCGCTCTGCTCAGCTCTCCCAGACCCGCGAGATGATGGTTTTTCCTCTCGAGACGTCCCCTACCTCCCTACACTGCCTCCTCCCTTTCCTTTCCTCCCCCGGCGCCGTTCCGAGGATCGCGACGGTCCTTGCCTAGCCGGCCTCCCAGCCACTTCCCCCCCACATTCTCCTTCACCCCCCCCCCCCCGCCGAGTTCCCCTTCGGCAAGGACTCCTGCCCTTCTCCTCATCTTCCTCTTATTTTTTAATCCCTCTTTTCCTCTGAACGACCTCCTGCTTGCGCGGTTTCCCTGTTTTGATGTACTTCTCTACGAGACGTATAGAACTTGTTAATACACCCTGAAAATAAGTAACCCCTTGATGAATCTTTTTTTTGAACCTTAGCGCCATGTCCGAGGTAGCTTTAGCAAAGGAAAAGAGGCCCCCCCTCTGTAAGATCGCTCCCCTTCAGGCTGCACCTCTCTCCCTTTTCAATCACTTTTCCCACCTCTCCTTCCTC
>Ga0179593_1356585_pt1 | contig 13302 bp, 21 predicted proteins | sample CZODoug2_1_08_16_FD_185931 | JGI IMG/M metagenome (GOLD analysis project Ga0179593, IMG submission 185931) | Vadose zone soil fungal communities from Angelo Coast Range Reserve, California, USA - CZODoug2_1_08_16fungal (PacBio error correction) | ecosystem: Environmental > Terrestrial > Soil >... | reverse complement strand
GCTTTGCAACTGCCCCCCACGAAGACCTCCTCCGGAGACGAGACCCTCCATCTCCCCCCTTGAAACAGAAATGCCATCGTCGCATCGTCTCGCCATTAGTCCGCACCCTCCCCCTTCCGCTACCTTTTTTTAGACGATTGCCCCTGCATCATTGTTTCGCGCTTTGCGTCCTTTGCGTGGCTGGTCGTCTCGAAGCCGACACCCGACATTGATGGGGCGAATTCTTCACCTCGGCCAATTCGGGGTGTTTCCTCCTCCCAGCCGCATTCGATCTCGACGTCCTTTACTTTCTTAACAGCCAGAACCCCACGACCCTTCTCCCGATTCTTTGATGGAAGGTCCATGGAATTACACCCAAGCTACGCCTAAGGCAGGAGTCTTTCTGGACTCCGCGCATCACCTCGCCGCTCGTGCCCGAGGTCAACGTCTTTTTTTCCCACAAATTTTGGGCGCGGACGTGAACTATTCGAGTGATGGGCCCCCTTTCTTTCTATCTCTTTGACCTTTTGACAGTCTGATTAAGATTCCCCCAGAGAACTCCAAAGTATACGTGGAAACACTGGTTTGACTCGTCCCCCTGTGCAGCGACGGGTACACTTCCGCCCACGTAGGGTGTGTTTTTGACTGATGGTCTCGTTTCGTCCGTGTCTGTCGCGGCCGAGGTGGACAGGTATTTTAAGTGGTTTCGCACGCAATGCGTTTACTTTCGCGGGATTTAAGCGTGAGAAGTGCGTTTTCTTTACTTTGTTCACTTGTTTTTTAATCCGGCGTCAGCGAGGATTAACGATGTTGCACGGTCGCGCTACAACAATTCAAATTTTGCCCGCTGGGGCAACCGCAGTGTCTCGTCCCCCTCTTTTGGAGCTACTTCGACAAGAGACGCGACCGCTCTCCTCCCGGTCGCTCGTGGGCGGGCCCTCACCTGACCTATGTTTCGTCTAGTCCGAATGGAGGGAGGTTGATGTGTCTGTAGGGAATATGCGGGGACCTTTTTTCTCTTTTAGTTGACTCGTCTTTAGGGAGCGCTATTCGTTGCTTAATGACAAGGATTATTTATTCCCGCTTGAACTTTCTTGCATTTGAACCTCGGATGCAGCGTCCACTTTTTAAGCGATGGTGCTCTCCCCGTAGTTTTGCAAATGCCCCTCTTTCTCTTGCTCGGTGATTTGTACTTCTCTGCCTGCAGTTTACTATTTTCCGTGAGTATTCACCGCATAGACTTTCTTGCTCGCCCTGACTTTTGAACTCGGACCAAGTCCCCCCCCTCTTCGCTGCTTATTAAGTGTTGTCTGACCCCCTTTTCCAATTCTTGCTCGACGGCAATTTCACCCTTCTCCCTTCAACCGCGAGCCACTGTAGTGAGCGCTTTCCGCAAAGATAAAACTCTCACGATTTTGCGACCAGGATTCTCCCCCCGGCGTTTTGCGCCGGAATCCCCCACCACCCACTTTTTCCGCAGGAGAGGAGATCTTTGTGGCGAAGGTGGACCTTTCTCATTTGTCTTAGTCCCTCGAGATGCCTGTGGGGAACGTAGACGATGATGACCGGGGTTTTCTCATTGGCCACCTAGGGAGGAATGGGTCGGAGTCCTTATGTCGCTCTTTCCTCCGGCGCGCCCCGAGCTCCTGCCCAGGGAGCGCTTTCCTGTCTTCTTCCTTTCCGGTAACATGTCTTCCTCTCCGTTTTGGATTCGACCTCTCTTGGGTGTCAGAAGACAGCGGTTATTTTTTACTCTCTTCCTTGAGTCCAGAGCGATGAGCGCAGGTCCCTGACGAACGTGGACGCCCACGAGAAGGCGCCGAGTCCGTTCTCGCTTTATTAGTTCCTGTGATCGAGCCGTGTGAAGGGGACGAGCCTCTGCCCTGAAACCCCTCCAGATTTTCGGAGAGTCTGCGTCGAGCAAGTCTCCTCTTCTCCTTTTTGTTGAGAGAATGACCGACGTGCGACTGCACTTCCCCCTCTTTTTTTTCCCAAGCTTAGTCCTGATAAAATTTGTGTCGCGGTTCCTTCCTTGCTCTCGATAAATATAATTATTCGAGCTTGTAAGAGATGAACCATTCTCCTGGTTCGGCTTCACGCTTTCTCAGATCTCTATATCATCTCCCCATCCAGTCCCTGACAAAGCTTTCTTTGGTACTCAAGTTTCGTGGTCAGCCACCCCGTCCGACCCCGTAACGCGTGAATGAGTTCCCTATCCTCCAGGTCCCCTTTTTCACCCCCCCCTTCAGGGAGCCGTCGTTCTTCCTATTCCCTTTTCCGCCATCCTCTCCGCCCCTGCCTTTTTGTTTTCCTTTTCTCGAACCCCCTTTTCTTAGACGGCCGACCCCCACTTCGCAGCTTCCCAGCTTGCGGTTGCCCCTTCAGAAAATATTAACTTTTCAACGAGGTGCCAAGGATGACGACTGGCCGGCACTTTCCCAAAGATCGACTGGTGGCTTATCCGCCTCATTGCCGGTTTCCCTCTGGACTCATTCCTGTCCCTGCCCTCTCGCTGTGGCATTGTTGAGTCGATCGGCATACATTTTTCTCCGGTACCCCCATGACCGATTTATGATTGCGTGCCACCAGTGACCCGAGCAGGCTTTCCGCCTTTCATGAAAAGTTTTTTCTTTCATTCTGGCAAGGTTTTCTGTTCGAGCCTGTCGCATGCTCCTTTTATCACCCATTTTCTTGGGGTTAATGGAATAGGGACACCCGCGAGCTTGTCGGCGATGGCACATAACAACGTCGCGCAACCTTTTTCCTTTTCCTTCCCCATTTTTTCCGTATGGTGAAGCTCCGGCGTCTCTGCCCCAAAGTGGAGAGTGCATATTGCGTCGTGGTCTGAGAGGCAAAGTGCCCCGACTACGAAGGTGCGGCCGTGACCTTCCTCTACTGCCTTAAGAGGCCAGCCTCCAGGAGGCACGCCCTTCCACCTCTCTGATGTTCTACCAAACTACTCCCCGTCCTCGCATGTCTGTTCCTTTCTCCCTTTTTCCAGTAAGAGTTTTGTCGCTGCAGGCCGCTGGGTGTCGGCGGCCTTTCTTTTTTGGTCAGCCGCCAGCGAACACGACGATTTTTTTGCAAGGCTTGCCACCTTGCGTGTTGACCTTTCTTCCCCTTGACTTTTTTTTGGTACTTCAAACACCTCAGCACCCCTCCCTCACCCCCTGCGCCCCTCTACTGCTTGTTACTTCCACCTGGGCAGGCCCACCCCACACCGCCCTCCTTTTCCCCCTCTTCAGTGTCGGGGTCCCGGAAAACCTATCAGTCCAACACCACCGCCCCTTTTCTTCCCTCCTTTTGCTCTGAAACAGCATTTCCATACCAGTCTTTGCTCTTACTCACTTTTTAGGGCGCTGTCTGTGTCATCTCCGCCCCCCCCCCCTTTGTGGCCGATCTTCCTTTGCCTGCCCTTCTTCCCTTCTCGACGTTCTGCGCCAAACTGGTGGTCGTCCCCCCCACTTCACCGGCTACAGACGGCGGCGTCATTGTTCCTGCTTCCTTTTTCTTTTTCTCGTCCCCCCGGCATTCTAGTTTCTTCGTTCTGTTTGGTTTTTTACTCCATGTTTTCACACCGCCTGATCTTGAATAGTTAGAGCGCGCTTGACTGGGCGGGAAGCACGGGTTTTCCTTTTTTCAGGACAGTACCTTTTTGAAGGCACCCGATGTACAGACGTTCCTTTCTGACTAAAAAAGTCCCTAGTTCCCCCTTTGATTCATCCTTTTCGGCTTCGATAGTACTCTCCTCAGCGAATATTTACGAGACCTTATTAGTTGTTTCTGGTCTCCTTCTATTTTATAGTTGATTCATTACTGCTCCACCTTTTCTTTTGGGCGACCCTCGCCTAGGTGTGTCCCTTTTTTACTTATGTTTTCTGGGTTACGGAGGCTATCTAAGTCTTTCTTTCACTTGCGCGGTCGCTAACGTTATGTGCCCGGTACGTCCCTCTGGACCAATCGCCTTTTTTCACCCTCGTTTTTGCCGCGAACTTTTTCTCGTCTTAGACTCTCCAGACCATGTGAGGCCTCTCGGAAGAATGTCTGATTTTGTTTTTCGTCTTCTTTCCTCCCCTTGCACCTGCCGTGCGCTCCTTTCGTCTTTTCGCCCGCTCTTGTCCATAGATTTTTTTCCTTCTACAGTACCGTGTTCCTTGATTTCAGACAGTGCCTTGCAGATTTCCTTCCTCTCTGTAGCGCTTAGGGCCCTTTTGCCTCTGGCCCCTGTCCTTGACAATGGTCACTGGTGTTAACGGCAACCATAAAGTCTTCCTCTTCCTTCCCGAAAACGTCCGGTCCGCGCGCTGCTCCCCAGCAAAAGGAGACGAAGAGCTTTCGTCCGAGGGTTTGTTCCTTACCGTCCAGACCGGAAAGGTAATCCTCTTTTTCTTGACATTCCGGCCTCTTCCAAATTCGTCTCTGTGGTCTCCCCCCTGTTGGCACACCTTCATATTGGATCGCCTTTTTAGCAACCACGTCTCGACGCAGTGGAGGATCAGCCCGGGTTTGAATTAACCCCCTCCCTCCTGCTGGGCGAGGAGTTCGGCAGAAGTCATCGGAGATGCCGCATGCCACGGTTAGTAGCTGCAATTATCCCTTTGGCGACTTCTCCCTTTTCTCCCCGTCAATTTTTTAGTCTCCGGGGGAGGATGTACATACGTCATGGAGACAGCGAACAGCTACTTTATCTCTTTTACCTCCCTCGTTCTCTTGAGCTTCCTGTTTTGAACGCCTTTCTGATTGGAGCGAGAATGTGCGGTCGACCCTTCCTTTAGATCCTCTTCTTCCCGATCTAAGTGGTAATTACCGCGGACACTGGTTACGCGTGACGAAGATCGGGAGATTCCTTTTCCCTCGGTCCCTTTCTCAGACTCTTCATATCTCCTTCTTCCTCCTCCGTTTACGCGCTTTTCTTTCTTCCTTTGAAGTAACTCTTCCTGAGTAAACTTCTCTTCCCAGGTGTCGCGGTTCACATCGGCGTGCAGCTTACTCTTAGGATGTCCTCTTTCTCTCTCCTTCCTTCCCACGGTTCAGCGATAAACCCTTTGCAATTTGTTCACCCGTCGCTCCTCTATAGATGGACTTTCCCTCTCCCCTCTCTTCGTCATTCGCCAGTTTTTCACCTGGTTTACTTCCCCAGCTTTTATAACCGTACGAGTGAACCGAGGCGTCCACCGATCAACGTAGATTCAACCTTATGTCAGTCTCCTTATTTTTTCGCTGCCGATATAGCATTTACTCTTCAAGCCTTTTTTTTTCTTGCTACCTATCATTCCCACCCCGCCCCCACCCTGAACTCCAGAGCTGGGGGTGCCCACCCACCCCTATCGGAAATAAACAGAGGTACCGACCCCTGATGATACCTACGAATCGTCCCCCACGCGATGAGCTTTGGATTTCGGTCCGCCCCTACCAGGAAGTGCGGAAGGCCCTCCCCATCCCCCTCTTTTAATTCCGACGCTGGTTTATGTACGAGTAGCGCGCGGCAATCCAGGTTTCCCCTCATTATTGATTCATCCCTTCCCCCTCCATGTGTCTCCTTCCGTTCAGATATCGCTTTTGCCCTCCCTTCCCACGGGGTTTACGAAGACTGTGTCGCATATTTTTTTTCTCTTTTTGACTAGTTAGAGTTCCTAACACGCTCGCGAGCGCTTAGACATAAATACACATCGCCCTATCGTGCCGTCTTTCTCAGAGTTCCCTTCCTCGTGGCTGGCCTCCCGTCGTTCAGCTGAATTCAGTTATCTGATTTTTTTTTCTTTTTTTATTTCCTCCAAATGACAGTTCGAGGCCGGTATCTGCCTCGGCCACAAAGAGAGCAGTCGACAGTCGACTGACTCCTTCCCCCAGTCATGCCGTCCCTCCTGTGTCCACGGCGCCTTCCAATTTCTCCGTACAGGTCCGCCTGCGTTGCTATCCTTCTTCCTTAGCATCGTGAAAGCACGCAGTCGTTCCTCGCGGGCTGCGATGTACCCCTCTATGTTCTTTCCACTCTCAGTATGCCAGTCTTTCTTATCTATGCCCTTTGCCTGCCTAACCCTCCTTGGTCCCGGTCTGGGAACCGCAGGAAAACCGAGGGTGCCTTCGTCCTTCCATCCCTTCTAAGTCCACCCTCCTTGCCCCCACGTCCGCGTCGCTCGTCAAGTGGTAACTTTCCCCTTCGACAAGGTAGCTCGGCCGCCCGCCTGTCGGCAATTGTTTCCCTCTTCAGTCACACCCCCTCTGCCGTGCTAGTTTCCCGGTCCGGAAATATTTTCTCTCAGACCGGTGACGCACTTCGTTGGAGGCGTCGTTCCAGAGTCTCCCTTCCCCCTTTTTTTTTCTAGATTATAGGTCCTTGGCCGGCCCTCCTTGATGGTTGCACCACTCGTACCTCTGCCCCTTCCTCGCCCTTCCTTTTGCCTCGCGGTCACGATCGCGAGTCTGATTTGGCCCTCCCTTCTTCTTCTAGTTTGCCCGTTGTTCTTTCTTTTCCCCCTCGTTCCTGGGACTGGTGACACTGCACAGCGGGTGGACTTCCCCTCCGATTCGCTGCGAGTGAGTGTCAGGAGTTATATTGGCTTTTTTTCTCCTTTCCCGTACTGTCTCCCTGCCCCTCACCGCGGGCCGGCGGGCCACCCCCCCCGCCCCTTTTCCCGCCTGTTTTCCCCCCCTCCTTTCACCCGACCGTCTCGACTTCCTCCCCTCGCCCGTACCCTGACCTCTTACATTGGGTTCCCCCTCGGCCGACTCGTCACGCGCATCCCCTTCGTCACGCTTCTGGAATAGTTGCTGAGACGATGTCTGTTGTAAAGGTTCCCTGGTCTTTGGCTAGCCTTCTCTTGGTCTTAGCCGCGCGGCGTTAGTGGAAGGTTGCCTCCCTTCTTTTCATTCCCTGACTTTCTTCCCCTAATCTTTCGGAGAGCAACGAACGTTACTTCGAGTTCTACCTTTTTGCCTGAACCTACTTTGCTCTCGTTCGTCCGTGATTGCAGAGCACCTCTCCCTTTTCGCGAGGACTCAACCCCCTCCTCTCAACTAGACGGAGCCTCGCCAGGGCTCTCACAGGCGTTCCCACCTTCTCTACTGAATACTCCTTTCCCTACGCGACGGCGCCTAAGGCTCTGTTTCCGGGTCACCAATTCAGTTTTCAGTTCTTGCCCTGCGAAAGTATGGGCTTCTTTTTTCCCCTCGTTCCCTCCCCCTCTGCGAAAGGCTGCCCCCCAGTGGCGTTCGAGTTTTTTTTCCCCTCATCCGCGAACTTCCGGACAGCGGGCTTGTACCTTACTCCCCCCCTGATCGCAATGGTGCGCGAGTGCGTTATTTTTTTGTGAGATTTTATCCATTTCCGTTCTATTGCTGAAGCACCCATCTCTGGTGTCGCCCAAGTGGTTGACTCCTCTCGATGTTTCACTGGATTCTCCCCCCCCGGCTCCGTGTTCCGCATGGGCGAGGAGGACGGATCGCAGCCTTCATCTTGCGCGCCCGCTCCTCCCCTGCCATCATTTATATTTTCTTCCATTGGGCTTATCCCCTTGCGCCTTGAAGTTTCATGTTCCTTTTACCTTTTGCCCAGCCTTCCCTACCTTCGACGCCCCCCAGCGGGAAGGGTCATTGGTGTCTGTGACATTCACTCCCGACCTCTTCTAGAGGCCGCCTTGACGCTCGAATCTTTGGGAGTCTGGCACCGAGAAGTGCGCGGCTCGTTCCCGCTCCCCCCTTTACTCCTGCATAGAGTTTCTCTTCTCTCTTTCAGGACACTCGCACCTGTGAGCGCCTGGACTAAGTCGTTTTTTCTAAGAGCTGTTTTTTTAGTCGTTCCTCTCCGCTGCGTACATCTCACCTTTCCTTCCTTTTTTTCAGTGATGTCTTCATCTGTCCGCCGAAGTGCGCGAATGGACCAGAGACACTTTGTCTTGATTCCCTTTTTCTCCGTTTCCTTCCAGAGACTCACGCGCTCTCTTGATACGCTAACATGCGCATTCTTCCTCCGCCCTTCTCTGACCTTTCCATCCTCTCTCCGCAGGTCGACCCGATCAGATTCACTCCCTGAAAAGCTATTGACTTCGCCGAGTTTTCGATGGTCCAGACACCTCCCTTCCAGAAACGTACCTCTTGAAGAGCGCAGCCACCCCCCTTTGATCACTGTTACATTATGTAGGGTTGCCTTTTTTTTGAGACGTCGTCTCCCTCCGTCTCCCTAAGCATTCCGCCCCTTTCGTAATTGTGTCTGCTCCTTTCGTGAGGCCCCCCTTCACTCCAAGCGTTGGGGCTGGCCCTTGACCATGACGGTAAATTGGGAACCAAAAGCGGCGTCCCCCATTCGCCATACTTCCTCCCTTGAATCCTCAACTTATCTCTGGCTTCGCTTACTTCACTCTCTTTCCTTTCTGGAGCCCCCTCTTTTTTCCCTTCAGCCTCGTTGCTGTGACGAGGAGATTTTTCCTTTTTCGACAGGTTTTTCATTTCTTATATGGAGCCTTCCCCCCCCCTCCCCAGTCCAATTGTCAGTCTCTTTCCTTCTTCCAGCTTTCCTGAGGTCTCGGAAGTATGGATTGTTACCTCCCCACCTTCACCCTTCTTCTGACTTTAAATCCCCCTTTGCTATTTCTTCCTTGTTCCCTGTCTCCTTCTCTCTCTCTTCGGGAGGGCACCACTACAACTCTGAGCCCTTTTCCCTTCTTTCGGTCCGCTTGGCACATTGTGCTTTCCTCTGATCTCACAATTGCGCTCGTTGTTATGTTGCATTTTCCCCCCACTTTAGCTTTTCTTCTCTTCCCTGCCCCTGACAAGAGAAGCGACACACCGCGAGAAGATTCCTTTTCCCTCTACCATTGATGAGAGCATTCTTTCTCCAATCGCCAGACACCGAGTACCTGGCTTCTCTTCTCTCTCCCCTTTTATTCCTCTTTTACGTTTCAATCCCTCCTCTTTTGATCTGTTCTTTCGCTTCGAATCTATCTGACAGACTTCTCCTTGGCCCTTGCCTGGCTGGTTTAGTCTGCTGCCCCTTTTCTTCTCTGCTCATATCCCGTACAACCTCCTTCATTCTCTTCCTTTTAACCCGTTTCATCCCCCCCCGTCTGACTTGCCGGTCCAACCAATCCCTGGCGACTAACACGACCCTATTAATTTGTTTTTTTTACCCCCCACATCGAGACAGTTTCCCGGCGCTGCACCCTCATGGCTAGTCCTCCCCTTTTTGCGCAGCGTGTTCTTGGCCTTTTTCCCCATACCTGTTTTTTTTCTTAGATACCTCTGGCCCGCGCCCGGCGTTAGTACGCCTCAAAACTGTCTTTCAGCGTTCGCTTGCCCGGTTCCCTTCACGTCGTCGAATGTAACAGATAGTTTCGTTTTTCCCTAGTTTTGAGGTTCCGATCGGTTCCCCTTCTTGTTGGTGCCGCAACCGGTGGACGTCCAGCGACGTTCCCTTTTGGAGTTGGGAGGTTCCGGCTGTTCTTCTTACTTCCTCCCTTCCCTCACCGCTTTTCGTATTTTCTTTTTTGAGATCCACCCGGCCGCCTCCCCCCCTCTACCAGACTTGATGCCCGAACGTTTTAGTTTTTTTATTTCTCCCTAGTCCCGACCCCTCCCTCCCGCCGCGAAAGGGGCTGGCTTTGAGTCTTATCTCTGCTACACCTTCGATATTACCAGCTTTTGTCGAGACGATGAGCCCCCTGTTTTACTAACGGGACGGATTTCCTTGTTCGCTTCGTCGCTCGCGGCGTCGTGTTCGTCTTTTCTTGGCAGCCTGAGAATCCTTCCTCTTCCCTTTCTTTTTCTTGATCTCCAATTCCAGGACCCTCCTGCACGCGCAAAGTGGGTGGGAAGCGTAGCATCCACCCAGTGTTTAGACAATCTCGTTTCACCTCTTGGCTTACTTTGGTTTCTTCTGTTCCCCCTTTTCCCTCCTCCGAGTGGTCCCTCGTTTTTAAATGCGAAAAAATGTATTAACGGCTGCATGAAGAAATCGTCACCTCTGACCTTCCCTCCAGCCCTTCTCCTGCCTTCTTCTCCTTATCTCCTTAAATTCTTTTTTCCGTTTCCGCCCCCCCTCCCATTTCGAATGGTCGGACCCTTGGAAAAAGGATGAATGTCTTTTCTCTTTCTTTCCCCCACACCGCTTCCTCCTGCTTGCTCCCCTTTTCTCTTTCCGTCCGCACTTGTCTCGGTCTGTTTTACCCCTCTCGAGCTTCACTTCTTTTCGCTCCGCTAGGATCGTAATTATGGAATTTGGGTTGGGGGGTGAAAAACCCGCGTTCTTCATATTGCGTCCTCGTCTGGATTCTGCTGTTGGGTGGCTCCTCGATCTGGTTTCCCCCATTGCCCCCTCAGATTCCTCCCTTGGGCGAGGAGACGGCTGGCTTTTCCCTTGCGTCATTCAGCGTCCCCATAATGTTTCTTCGTTGATCCATGTCCCCGTACATTCGCCTCCTGTAACCGCCTTCCTTCTGGATGACACTCTTGTTCTTTGCACGACGACCTGTACGAAGTAGAAGCCTTTAATGGGAATGTGACATGTTTTCCCGATGTACTGACGCTCAGGGTTACTCCCCTTGCTGAGTGTGAACTGTGGAAGCTCAACCGAGTCATTTTTGTCTAAGATTGACGATTCCTCCTCCTCAGAGGATCTCTGAGCTACTTTCCCCTCTAAGGGAACAGACAGAATATCGTGGATCCCCTCTTCCATGCGGCTCACGTAGGCTATTTCATCCTCTCCTCCCAATACCTTTTTCCGATGATCTCTACTTTCGCGGTACCCGCGGCCCTCTCGTAAAACGATCTGTTAGTTCTCTTAAAAATGGTGTCGCTTCCAACCTATAGTTGAGAGCGTTTCTCAATCTCGGTAATCCTCTTGACCCCGGTCCGGAGACAACTTTTTTCCCACTTTTCAGGTTCCCCACGGCGCCGCGGAATACATCTTCCCCATTTCCCTTTTCCCTACGCGGAGTACTATCTTTTCGTTATGGCAGACCGCGTCCACAAATCCCGCGTGTAACGAGGTCTCCCTGTCCGCAATTTACTTAAACTTTTGCGTTGAATCTCTTTGGATGCGACCCATCCGTATCCGCCGACTCACTGTCTGGGAATGTTTTTCTGTGAAAAAATACACTCCCCTCTTCTTTTTACCCCTTTTTCCCCACAAGCGATGGTCTTGCACCTTCATCAAATTATTCCTGTGAAATTCCCCCCCAGTTAGAAACTTTTTACAGTTAGTGACGTCAACCTGATGAGCTAGGGGCTTAAGGTAAGGAAGTACTTGACTGTCCTCCTATTTTGTGTGCTATCATTATGCCGCGTTCTTTCCTTCTTCTCGATAGGACATTCTTATCCTTTCCTTCCCCCTCGGTTTTGCCGTCCGTGAAAAGAAATGTAACGGACGTCCCCCAGCCTTCATGCGCATCGTCGTATCTGGAAACTTTTTTCCTCTTACTAGTTACCAGTTCCGTCCCCACATGTCGATATGGAGGTAGTTTTCTTTCGTCATCCCCGTTTCTTATGGTCAATCCGAACCCCCAAAAAGCTCTCCCAGCCTTTTCCTTTTTGAGATTGGCGCTGGGCTGGACGATCGTCGATGTACAACAATTTCTTTGTTTTTTTCTTTGCCTGTCCTAATGGCAAACTGCCCCCTTTCCCCGATGAAGGTCTATTCCCCTGGCAACCTCAGTTCCTACGTAGTTCCTCAATAGACAAGGCAGCCAGGCCCAAAAAAAAACCCCCCATGACAGCATCTTTCTCGAACAACTTTCCAAGCCTTCCTCCCCCTCCATAGAGCCGACTTCCCAGATTTTCGACGCCCGTTCGGCGGTGAGAGAGGCACTTCGTAGAGGGAGCCAGGAGTCCTCCTACGATGTCCGTGGCTTTCCAGGCGGCCAGATTTCCTGGTGATTTTTGTCCCCTCTCCCGCGTGAAGAGCTTTCAGTCTTACGTAAACCTCCCCCGGACCAAGACTGGCCCGCGCTCCCTTCTTTCCAGTACTACCATGGTTTTTTCCCCCCCACCTTGATCTGTGAACTATGGCCTCCCCCGTTCGGTCGAAACTCATTACCTTTAAACAATACCCCCTCGTTCTTCTTTCGCTACTTCAACCGGCATGTTCTCGTTTCATCAGGTTTCAGTAGACAATTCTTCTTCCTTTTTGACCAGTTCTATCCCCTGTTTTTTTCGCTACGAATACTGGCCAGCGACCCTTTCGAAGTCGTCTTGATTTTCCGGACCGCCCAAATTGTGGGCAGCGCCTGTCACTAGCCGTCTGTCCCTACTATTGGAACTGATAGGCGTGATAGCAAGGAATGGCCGTTTATGCCGCTCGGCGTTCCTTTGTTTTTTCATCTCTTTGAAGTAATCTCCTAACGGTTCTTTCTTTAACCTGGATTGTGGGAAAGGATACGGAAGGCTCCTTTACCCAGGCCACCGCGTTGGATTTTAGGTTGAGAACCATTTCCCTTCCTGTTTCTGACCTGCCCCCAGACTCGTCGTAGGGTAGTCCACTCGTGAGTCCGTGCGCCGGACCCCGTGCGCGAGCTCCCCTACCTTAGATGACGGAGTCCCCTCCCTTATAGTAGTTCCCCTCACCCCAGACATGAAAGATTTTTGCGAAGAGTTGGGAATATCCCTTCTTTTTTTGTCCGGAGGGCTCCGGTCGCTGGATTCGAGTGCTCTTTCCTTCATGCGCCTTTCTCTTGTCATTGTTTCTTCTGAACATCGTCGTAGGGATTGCCCTTCAATGAACCTCCTTATGCCCACCGGCACCGGTGTTTTGTCATCCCGCCCAGGAGCGTACACACTGGTCAGCCCTTCCTCTTCGATGACGCTTTAGGATGTTCCTCTCACGACATGTCGGTTTCGCCCCCCACTTTCTTCAACCAGAAATAGCGAACCTGGATCGAACGGAAGTGTTTTCCTTTCCCATAACCCCACCTTGCAGATCTCTGGCTGTCCCTAAGGATTTTCGCCTGTAAGGAATCGGACAATTGGTCCTGGGTTTTTTCCTTCAATAATGGACTTTCCGGACACCTTTGCCCACCGGAGGTCGAGTGCGCTCCTCCAAGAAACAGGGTCCCCCTTTTGAGTCCAAGTCTTAAAGGTGCGTTCCTCAACTCCGGACTCTGGTGAAGACCCCTTCTGTCCATGTTTTTTCGTTGGTGGGTTTTAATCTTCGGTGAAAATTTCCGATTATTTGGCTGAAGGGGAGCCCATCGATGGTTCTTGCTACATGTGAGCGCTCCTGACCTCTCCCGGCGGTGTTTCAATCCGGGGCGGCAATGCTTGGGAGAGGGAGAGTTCGCCCGAAGTATCCGGTGCTCCCCCTCGTACATCACATAAGTGGATGCGCACTTTTAA
>Ga0179593_1288828_pt1 | contig 13302 bp, 12 predicted proteins | sample CZODoug2_1_08_16_FD_185931 | JGI IMG/M metagenome (GOLD analysis project Ga0179593, IMG submission 185931) | Vadose zone soil fungal communities from Angelo Coast Range Reserve, California, USA - CZODoug2_1_08_16fungal (PacBio error correction) | ecosystem: Environmental > Terrestrial > Soil >... | reverse complement strand
GACGCGTGCGCAATTATTGGCGATCATTCTCTGCGGTCTACCCGTTTTTCCCGCCACCCACGGCCTACGTCCCGGACTGACCAGGCGCCTGCGCTCTTCTCATGCCTTAGCAATGCAACAAACTGAGTCATGACTTGTTCAGGGCTGACCGACCCAGTCAAACTATACTCTGCCCCAGCGGACTTCCTCGCTTGCTTTTTTTTCAGACCCTTACGCCGAGGCTCCAGGTCGCTCTACGGAAACTTCGGCAAAACGCTAAAGAAGGCGGACACCGCCAATTTTTGCGCTCCGCAGCTCTTTCACCCAACTGACGAACGCGCTTACGTTTCTCCGGTGAGGCGACTAGTTTTGGTGACCCTTCGCAATCCCGTGCGGTCTCCCCCCAAAACCCCCTTGAGTCATGCGCCCGCTACTAGCCCTAGTGATTCACAGTCAATACGGTGAGCCGCAAGTGTCCGTTTTCTTCAGTTAATATCCTGCCTCCTCATAATGCTGCAACGCGATTTCTTGTAGGGCCCCGGCCGTTTTTTCGTGCATCCGCCGCCGGCTTTAATTTAACTTTCTTTTACTTCTCTCCGACCCTTTTTTTCGGGGCGGCGTTGTTAAGACACATTGAAGGATTCTTCCAACGCCTTTGCCTGCATATTTCCAGAATTGGCGTCCCCCAGGTCCCAGTGCAGTCTTCCCCCCTTTTCTGTCCCCCCCCTTCTTTTCCACGTTTAAACCACCAAGAGCTTGAGTAACCAACGGGACTTGCTTAATCTCTGCCCCTGCCTGAAACGTCCTTTTCTCAATTCCGCCGGCTATGCCAACTCACTACCAGGTCGGTTTGGGGGAGTTAAATACGATTCCTAGTTTGTTAGCTCCACTGAACAACACCCTCCACTCCCCCCCCCTTTCACGTTGCGGGACCGTATGTCAATTCTTGGTTTCATTGCAGCCTTCATGCTGTATTTGAAACTCAATGGGAACGGATGTTTATTCAGACCGGTTTTTATGATCTTTCTTGCTGGATGTCTCCCCAACGAGTATCGCTCTTTTTTCAGTCAGTCGTAGCTCCCAATCTGGTGTTCTTGCGTTTTAAGCCCCTCCCTCCCAGTCATTCTTTATTACTTGAGCCGGTATCAATTCAAGGAATTGTCAGTACGGGGGGAAATCAGTGCCAGGTTATCGCGTTTGTCGCATTAGATTTCCTCTCGACGGGTTTTTTGGCCGTTTGATTGGACCCCCCCCCCCCCCCCCCCCCCCCCCCCCCCCCCCCCCCCCCCCCCCCCCCCCCCCCCCCCCAACAACCCGAAGTCGCGTCTTGAGCTTCCTTTCACGCTCGCAGATAAGGGTCATATGAAGGGGTTAGATCACGTTCTTTCCTCGGCCCGCCTGTCGCCCAGGAACTCCTGAAGACTTCGAGTCAAACTACAGTCCCAAACGTGTTTCCCGGTTGGCTTCATTTTTTGTCTAAGCGGCGGATTTTGTATTTTTGATGGACGCTGATTGGAGTCAACCAACCATCAAGAACGCTTACGAAGGGAATAGGTAATGGCCCATTTGACGGAGTGGCAGCTGTAACTCCGTGGAGAGTTTACGGACCAGCCCCCAGATTTTTCGCCGGCGGTTAAATCGGACCGGATCAGCCCACGAAAAGGTTGAGCCAATCAGTGCCCCCCCCGCTTAATCAAACATCTTCTACCCGACCCACCTAGGCGATTCGTGATAAGTTTCCGACTGACTCTCGTCGCATCAGATCAGACACTCCGTATGTATAACTTTCCCTCGACGTGGGCCCGCGCAAGGAAAGTTGAGTCCAGTTATTCACTAGACCCAAGGTCCAGAGGCCCTAGACCGCGCGGAGCCCCTGTTAACCCCTACAACCCGAGAGACTTCCTTCGAGCGAAAGATCTCATTTCAGTCACTTTTTTAGGCCACACAAGCTTAAAGCCCCTTGACAAAAGGTGCAGTTCTGTCCCGGCCGGGACCGGGTGTTTCCTCAACGACTAATGCGCGTGGGCTGAAAAACATTAGCCATTATTTCCCCTGGACCTTTTTTTCCCCAACCACGCCCCCGTCATAACGCAGGAACCCCATTAATGTACGGCCTTGTTTCCGAAGCAAGATTGCCTTCAAGATTGCGTGCGCAATGAGCTTGTTCTCAGACTTCGACATTGGCAAGTCGACGCCTTGACTATCTCTAGGTAATTCCTTTCCCTACCGTTGTGTGAGACTAGATACCCTTCGTCTTGTAATTGTTTTCCCCTTTTCATTAGTCTGATTCCCCCCCCACGTCGATGCCGCCTCCAGCTACTTTAATTCGAATGTTAATGCGAGCGCCTCAGACTCATCCTTCCCCGTTGCTTTGTCACCGCGTTTCTTCTGGTTTGTTGCCGGTAAATGAGATATTGGAAGCTCTTTAGGCCCACTTCGGCAGGCTGTGCCCCCGCTCTTCGCCGCCCCGCCAGACAGACTTTCTTTTCCGGTCTTGGTGACCCCGCGGTTGAGTTCAGTCTCACGATGACCTGAGTCTCTGGTCGAGTTTTTCTCGGTCCCCAAGAGTTTCTCCTGCCATCTTTTTCGTTTGGACGGGCCCCCGAAACCGTCGGCTGCTCGACCTTGATGTAGATCCTATGCTAACGTCCAGTGTCTCCTCCCCGCGACTCGATTTTTTTTGACAAGTCGCGCACGCCCCCCGTATTGTCGACCATCTTTCCCCGAAGAGACTTCTCGGCCTGCCAGCACGTTCCAGAAGAGTTAGAATACTTCTGGATCAATTTCGTTGTGTTCACTGATTGCGCCCGTTTAGCAGCTCTTGAGAGGTCCACCGCGGACAACATTCTTGGAACCGCTGACCCTCCGCGCGTTTGCCCCTCCGCTTTTACGCTTGACAACGCTCATGGTCTATGTGTTCCCTTTTTTCTTCCTTCCGTAAGGTGGATGGTCTTTTTTTTCACGTTTTCCTCTGAGCCCCACGCGTTGAGACAACACCACAGAAGTTCCTACATATATCGGGACACAAGCGCTTCCCCCCCCTTTTACCCTTTTTTTGTTCCGGCCGGGGAAGCGGGGGTCCTTCCTCGGCACGTTCCTTCGTCTATGGACTCCTGGCCCTCGTCCAGAAATTTTTTTTTTTCATCATGCAGATGCACTATCCTCGTGGCTTGGCTCTCCCGAGGAGACGATGACACCACCCAACACCAAGCTTTCCTGAATATCGTTTCTCTTCAGATATTTCTTTTCATTCCTTCCCTAGCGCCCTCTCCCCTTTTTCAGGTTGAACCGCTACTTCAAGTACTTCCGTTCGGTTCCCTGTCGGCGTGAAAACAGGCGAATGCGATACCCGTCCCTTTTATCTTACTGACTTCCGCCCTCCCTTTGAATTTCGTGGAAAGACCCCTTACCACTTCTTGACGCCGACCTTCCACCCCTTTCGGAACACCTTCCTTGTGCCCCGCGGTTCGTTTTCAAAGCCGCCTTCCTGATGTCCGGCCAATCCCTGAGTCCTTTGTGGCCCCTCCCCTCCTCGGTGACTTTTTTTTTGCGTATTGTGTGCAACTGCCATCATCACGCCCTCCCCCCACAGCAGGGATTCTTTTTGCGATACCTATGTGCCAAATTCGTTTTTGACCGGCCGTGTCTTCAGTGCAGATTTTATTAAAAGTCACGGTCGTGCTTTCCTTTCAGCTTTTTGAATGAGGGTTATGACCCCCACGGTACCCGCCCCGTTTTGTTTTTTCCGTATCGGTCACCATTTCGTGACCTCGGCAAAAGGGACTTTGCGACCTCTCAATTTTTCACCGAACCAACGACGACCACATGGTCTCGCCGCCTACTTTTCAATTGAAATATATTCGACTAGTAGAAACAAACGGCCTTTTGTTTTGCGTACGACGCCTCCGCTCTTTGTTATTGTTTCTCTGCCGATCTTTCCGTCGTTCCCCTTCTTCATACCTTATGAACACTGCAAGTCTATTTGAGCTAGGTCGCGGCCTTTCTAGTTCGTCGAGATGTATAGGGTCACCGCCTAGCTCGCTTTTCCTCCTAGTGAGCACCGCTTCGCTATCGGGAGCGAGAGACTTTATTCCTCTGTGCCTTGGACTCTCGGGTCTCAATTCGTGTTGTACTAAGAGTTCCGTTTGTCTTTTCTTGTCACATTGCTTTTCCTGTGCGGGCGAAACCCACCCCAATGACTCTCCTCCTATGGTCAGGCTCTAGTTTAGGGATGGGGGAGCCCGGTAAAGGAAGCGCTCCTGGTTTTTTGGTGACTGACGGTAAGTCTATGACGGAATGTCAATATCGGGTTCTTGAGGCCGTTTTTGTTCGTCGATGAAACAGAGTCCGGCAATCCATGATCCTAGGCTCGTAACTATTGGGAGAAGCCTATACCTTCTTCCTCATCAAGTTGTTGTTTTCTAGATAATGCGGGCTCGATTCTAATTTGGGAAGTTGCGTCCTTTATCTTATCTTCTTTCTTTTCCCCTGCTATTTTGTTCGTTCCATCCTCTTTTGCTCCACCCGTCCAATCTCTCCCCCATCTTTTAGCCCAGCTTGTCTTTTGGCTCCTCCTGTTTCTTCGCGTCCCCCGTACCTTTTTGGATTACACTCCCCCTCTGATTCGGAGAGTTGGAGGTACCGCTGTTTTGTTTTCTTAATCCACGGAGCCTTTAAAGGATGAAAGCGCGTCGACCTAGCGTGACTTCCCGGCATAGCCTCAAATCCCGAAATGTACTGGTTCCTTCGTGACGCCCCAGCCTGGCCCTTATAACGTCCCTTTCCCCTCTGGCTCTCGTAATGCTCGCCGCACCGTTCTTTTCCTTACCGTCCTCCCCCTCCCTTGGTAGGTCTCGCGCTCCCCCCTGGAACTGAGGGCCAAAACAGTCCTCCAATCAGGGACCCGCCCTTCGCCGAGTTGCTCGAATCTCCCCCGCATGTAGCCACGGTGCGCGGTCTTTACTCCGCTCTCGGCGGTACCGCGACCTGGCCGCCCAGAAAACCTGTGAAGCTCATGCGCTTTCCCGCTTTTTTTTTCTCATAAGACTAGGCTTCTCTTCTCCGTTTGAAGCTCGTACCAGCACCCCCCCTCGCTGCATTATTCTTAGGCCCTCCCCCCGGGCCGTTTTCCGCTTTCAGAATTTGATTCATTTAGTAGTCGTTTTGACCATTTTTTTTCTTCTTGTGACTCTTTTTCAAAATTTCCCTTACTTTACTTCGGCCCCCACACGGCCCTTTTTTCCTATGGCCAATTGGCAGCAAATCCCAGTGCGTCCCACCGGGGCGGGTTCGTTTGACAAACCTCACACCAATGTTGAAAGACATCCCCCTGCCCGTGACTTTTGGAATTTTTGGCAACGCCAATGCCCTGCTGGCGCTTGTGCTTCGGGCTATCTTTTTCCCTACGTGTGCTGGGCGTGAATTAATGCCTCAATATGTATCCATTTTTTTGCCCCCATCCGCAACTTTCCCTCAGCGGGCCGGTTCTCAACAATTCTCTCTTGGTGTGCCCTTAGGTTTTTGAACCTACTCCCAGTCGTAACTTGACCTATCTTGGATATCGTGGTCCATTTTTCTCACGAAGTCCTCTCTTATTTTTCTCCGTACCTCCCAGAGTAAAGTTCCCCCCCGTTCGAGGTTTTATGTCAAGCCGTTCACCTTTCATTCAGTAATGACTAGGTATAATTCCCATGAACATGACTCCGCGTCAGATACTCGACCCCATCACAACACCCCACAACACCCCCCCCCCCCCCCCCCCAGATCTACAGCATTCGCTTTTTTTTTATTGCCATCTTCTAAGAGACAATGGGGGTGCTGCTGTGGATTGTCCCCCCCGCGTTTAGACGCTTCCCCTTTTTCAATTGAACTTGGGTTGCGATTACACGCTTTGTTGGGCCGTAGGTCGCTGTTCGCACTCTGGAAGCTGGCTCACAGGACGTGGCCTTCCAAGGTCCCTTCACCCCCAACATATTTTCTAGTTGAATTTCTTGAAGGATGTCTCAGTTGTATTGTGTGTGCCCTGCAGTCAATTGACGCCCGTCCACCTGAATCCAATGAACTCATTCCGAAGCAAGTCATGACACCATTTCAAATTATCTTCTGCCCTCAGTTCCTTTTTGCATCTGCGAGCGGAGTGTAGTGCCTATACAGCTTTTTTTCGATTTTGAACTCCTGAAGCAAAGGTCTCCAATCAGTGTCCAAACCTCTGTACGCCCCTGGGAGAGTAGGATTTTTGGAAGTACTCGCCGTCGTTCGTACAGTCGACTTGGTGGACTTTCGCACACACAATCTCGTCGTCGAAGGCTTGCCCGTGCCCCGCCGAGAGTCGTCGCATATCAGGTATAGGCCGCAATCGCTTGTTTAGGGGCCGGTCTATAAACCCGTAGGGCTCTTCGGTCGAAGTTTCCCTTGAGTCTTTCTTCTGCGATCGACCCAACACTGGGGAAAGTCCTCCCCCGAAAACTGCCTTTAGGCATGCGGGTGACTTGTTGAGTTCAACCTACATCCAGCTGGGGGGACACCCCATCTGCCCAGTCGCTAGCATGTTTTTCCGTCCCCACAAATGCAATTAGTTGATTACCTTTTCACCGCAATTCATGTACGGCTGTTCCCGGCGTTCCGTTCCCGTCACCGCTACGCTTGAGGCCCGTGGCGCCTGTCGCCTTTTTTTGGTAAGAAAGGCCGTTTTCCTTAAGGTCGGACGCGGATCTATTCCCCCCGTGTGTTCGTAGCGCTCTGAGTCTCTTGTTTCTTGGATTCCGGCTTCTGATCAGGCACGTCCTCGCGGTCCGCAAGAATCATTGAAGGCATCTATCTTCGGCGCGCGAGCCGAAGTACCTGACTCTTTTTCCGCGCGGTACTCACCCTTGCTTTCGGGCTGTTTGCCTTCCCGGCCTCTTCTCAGCTTGGTTTTTCCCTTTAACGCCGACTTTCTTAGGCTTGAAATTTCTACCCTCCGGCACAAACCTGTTTCAGGAGTTTCGTGCGCAGCGGCAGGCCTATCACGAGGATCGAAGGTGAGTGCCGTTTAGAGAGGTGCTAGAAGCCTTAAGCGCCTGGGAGATTGAGGACCGGGAAAACCCGAGGTCACGGCTGCCAGCCTTTTTCTCGCGACTTCTTAGGACCTCCCCGGGATTCTCCTGTACGCATCCGTCGATGTTGTTCGTCTGACTCGGCGCGCACCTATTGTCGATTTGAAGACGTTCCTCTGCATGAAAGTCGCCCGCCCCCCGCTCGAAGTTATTGTATACCAGTTTTTAATGGGGGGCACTGATTCTAGTTTTTGTGACCAGATTCTTGAATAAGAGCTCCAACGCTGGGTTCCCTCATGTTCTTTTCGCCGCTCTTTTTGCCACGCCCCCCACTCTTAGCGCGCACACGCTTCCCATTACGTCGGTCTTCTCTTCGAGCGTCGAGGGATTTTCTGTCCCTGGGGGCTGGCTGTGAGCGGGCCGCTCGTTAACAACTACACAGTAGACCTAGCTAGTTAACAGAGCGCTTACACAAAACTGTCCCCACGGTGTGACTTTATTGCCCTTTTCGGCGCTGACGGTGGCTGCCGGAACCTAAGTTGCTGTAAAGCTTTCCGGCCCCTTTTTTAACATAATCCGTGTCTTTCGACACCCCTTCTTTCCCTATTCAGTTTTCGAGTCTGGCAGATACGGACCGCGCGCCGATTTCCACCGGCCTCCAACCCCCGCTTTTCTGACTGAATTTTCCGCCTCAAAACGCTTCCTTTCATGAAACATTCCTCCTCGCTTCTCGCTTGGGTAATTTTTATCCCGACACCTTACTCAGCTTTCTTTTTTCGTATTTTCAACGTTTTTCCTACGTAAAGAACCCCACCGCATTATTTACGGACTTATGTAAGGAATTTAGTTTTTTCCACAACATTCTTCAACTTTCACCCAAGATTTGCGTCGAATTCAGACCCTAAGCCACCTCCGGTGGCCCCGCTGGGTTTTCAACCCACTCGCGGATGGCCCATTTCAATGTTTTGAGCAGACCTCCTCTTTTTCCAAAGTGCGTGCGGGTGGTTTTTTTGTCCCACACTGTCTCTCAAACCCCTTACGTCCTCCTTCCGCCCTTCCACAGACGGAGCATTGACTCTCCATAGCCCCCACTTCGAGACCTGATCTTTTGAAAATTGCAGAGATTCCCAATTTATTTGAGTTCCCTTTATCTTTTTATGACCCCCCAAAACTATTGTTTTCTTCAGGGGTTATTTTTTTTGCCTGGGCATTTTCTTTTTCAACGAGGATTTTCCCGAATACTTCACATACTTTTAACCCCGACGTTACCACAGCAATTGTCTGGACGACCTACTATTCCCCTTTTTCTACCATCCCAACTTCCGCGATCCAGAAACACCCACCACTTCGGGATTTCCCTAGCCGCCTTCGCTTGAGGTTATCCGATTTGGACGATCTTTTTGCAGTTAAGAAGGAGACCTTCTTGCTCGAAGTTTTTGAATCTGACCGCAGCTGAGCGCAGGATCCTCCTGTCTTCCTTCCTTTCGGGAGGCCACTAGTCGGGTCACAGACAGCTACTCGACCGAGAAAGTGCAAATTGCTGGGAGCTGGCGGCTTTTTGCCTTCGGTGAGGGAGCGATGGAGTTTCTCCTTTTTTTCTTTCTCGGGACTCTTTAAATCCCTTTTTCTTGGTTCCAAGTTTATGAGAACTGAGTGTCGGACCCTGCGAGATGATCACCAACCAAAGGAGGAGTCTTGTCTTTTCTATGGTTCCCGGCTAAGCTTTTTTTCCTCCCCCTCGGCCCCCCTTCCTCGCGAAGGGTTAGGAGGATCTGGTCTTAGGAGAGACTTTTTCCAAGAGCATGTTATACTCCGTTTGAATTCGTCCCTTTGTTCTTGGTGCGAGCACAAGAAAGATTGCTTTCATCGCGCGCTCTAGTACGGTTTAGAAATACTTGATTTCGCCGCCATTTTCCTTCTCATCTTCTTTCCTCCTTTTGGTTGTTTCTCTCGAGATGTTCCCCAAGTTCCTTTCTCTCTCAATTAATGCTCTCATTTTTCATCCCCCAGCGAGAGGGAGGACAGCCAGATGACGGTTTGATCGCACCGCCGAATACAAGTAAGATAGCCTCTTTGTCTTGCAACGGATTAGACGTTTTAACCCAGCTTCGATGCCAGAAGGAATACCTGACGAGGATGCGAACACTGTTGATGGGAGTTGCCTCCAACAGTGCCAATTTCCCCATTTTACATAATAGCCTTTCCTTCTCCTTATCGTTTTTTTTTCGCGCCGTAATCAGTTTGGCCGCGCATGTTTTCCTCCTCTCGTCCCCACAGGAACTGTGTCTGGAAAACTCCTTCCTCAAGCTTTCCAAGCCCTATCGCTCGTCACCTCTTCCAAACTGCGGCTCTTCGCTCACCTGTTCCCTTTTTCCCACTTTTGCGCCCTGTCGGAACGCGGGCCCCTGAACCCTCCGTCAATCTGTCCAGTTCCTAGGCTCTCCCCGCTGTCCTTCTTGTCCAGGTCGTTGTTTTCATAACACCTTTATGGAGACGGTCTCGGTCTTGGGCAGATCCTCGGTTTTAACCCTCCCTCCATCTCCTCGCCGGCGGCATATTTCCCGTGCTGTTTTTCCTCCCCGATCCTTTGTTTCATTGATTGTCCAATGCGAGCATTTTTAAAAGGTTTTTGCATCATCCTCTGGTTTGTGACGGTTTGTCTGGAAGAATCGCTCCCCCCCCCCCCCCTCACTTATTTTGGTACAAAACAAACGCACTTCTGTTTGTGTATTCTTTGTGATTTTTTTTCCCACCACACACTTCCCTTTTTGTATCTTCCCCCCCTGTGAATTTTTCCCACAGTACTGCTGTCACGCGGAGGGACACCCTAGTCTTTGGTATTCAACCCCTTGCATCTTTCAAACAAGCTATTGACTCACGGGCATTTCAGAACGACGCTTGCGACTGTTCTTCCCTTTCTTTTTTTTTTTCCCCGATGTAGTTGTTCGCATGCCCCCCGTTATGTCAAATGTGGCTCGGGTTAGTTTTTGATTTTACTTTTGTCTTTTTTTTTTTTATTTTTCTCGTCCCCTGTGTCTTAAAGGGCTTTCATTTCTACGACGTTCCATGGTTGGTCTCTCCCCTGTTCACACAACCCTAACCTCACCTTTTTCCGCAGGGACCGTTATGCGCCACCCTATTTTGGCATTGCCATCCTTGGAGTTTTTGTTTTGCCATGTCCTTTTCCCTTTTCTTCTTCAAAGGTCTCTGAACTCGAGCTCACTTCTGATAGTGGGACAGTTGCTTTTCAACGAGTCTCTATTCTTTCCCCTTTCCCGTAAGTTCCCCCTTTTGGTGTTTCTGGATTACGTTTTTATAAAGAAGCACCCTGTGCCCTGCTATGTTTTTCCGCCTTATGGTATCAAATGTCAACGACAGTAAGCTTAGCCCTCTCACCGAGGGAATTTCATGCCAGGATAGGTGTTTTTCTCGAAAGCATAGAACCCCTTTTTTGCGGCCCTGGCTTGTCAATAGCGTTGTCCAGTCGGTCCCTCTCGGCCCTATCTGATCAGTGTATGTCCGAGTTTGGGTTACACGCTTTTTGTTCCCCGCTTTCCCCTTCGTTCGCTTTCTACGATTTAAGTTTTTTACCTCCCGCGAAGGCCTCCAAGGACACCGTCCCCCCCGTTTTCCAGGGGTTGGGAAAGGTGTTCCGTCGGAGAGGTCTTTACGGTGTGTATGTGTTGGACGTTGAGCTTTCACAGGGATTCTCTTGCCGAACTGTTCAACAAATACCCCATCAACTAGACACGACCCTGGAGACTCCCGAACATTGAATGATAAGTAGGGACAGTTGGGAGGGAGCCCGGTATAGGAGATTAGCAGTAGTTCCTTCTGACCCTCAGGCTTGCAAGAGTTTTTGTGCGCGGGAACCGAAAGATTCGACCCATCCTTTGAGGCCAATCCTGACAAACCAGTAATCCAGCTGATCCACTCCCCCCCCACTTGGTGGCGTGATAGGGTGCCTGGGACCGTGAAGAGCATTCGTTTTCGACCCGGTGATCTACCATTCGCCCCCCCCCCCCCCCGGTGTCGAGCGTTCATACACCACCTCGCCTTTGCGAAAGCCGCCCGCTCTTTTGCCGCGCGCGAGTTCTTCCACATTCAACACACCCACCACAACAAACCACCACCCCCCCCCACAAAAACACACACAAAAAACAAAAACCCCCACAACAACCCAAAACCCCCAAAACCCCCCCACCACCCCCACCAACCCCCACACCAAACCCCCCCCCCCCCCCAACACCCCCAACCAAAAAACACCCCCCCCACACACATTTGTGGTCGGTTTTTGAACACACGCTCCTTCCACTGTCACTCCCCACCCCGTCGGTTCTCAGGGGCCCTTCGCCTTTTTTTCTCATCAACACCTTGGGGCGGTCGGCGCGTTCGTTCCGCTTTCTACCGGCATCACCGACCATGTCTAATCGTGATTCTTTCCCCCCTTTCTCCATCCACGGTCTTTCGGCCGCCCCCTTTGGTGGTTAACACCAGGGGTCCCCCTCCACGTCAGTCCGTTTCGGGTGTGCGAAGCCAGCGTGGCTTTTTTCTTCACCCGCTATATCACCTTCGGAGTGGGCTCTTGAAACCCCTGCCCCCCCCGGGTCCGCACCTTGTCAAGAGCAACGAAATCCCTTCCTTACCGGTGCTGGATCACGTGGAGTACTTCCTGTACGTGTCCTTAGCTATGCGCTCCGGCCCAAGAAGCGCCGAATTCACGTTTTACCCAGTGCGATTGTCGCCGTGTTTATCCAACTTTTTCCCAGTTTTCCAAGGGTCACAGTCCGACCCGCAGTAGTCTTCCTACTCCCTCTCTCCGGTGCTTTTTTGTGTTGGAGAGAGACCTGGCCGTCGAGTGCCTGCCTTCCAGCATTGTACCATAATTACCCCACAATCTTCAGACTTCCCCGACAGACCGAAGGATCTGAAGATGGTCTCATCGGAGCTCCCCCGAGACCTTGCTTCACCGCCAATGATATTCTCGCTTTTGGAGTTATCATAAACACCTCGGTTCTGTTGAGTTGCTTGCTCCCAATGGCTCTCCCCGGTTCAGTCCCGAGGGTTTTCCCAGTCCGCACTGAACTAGGCACGTGTCGTGTAAACCATACCCGCGTCCTCCAATATTTCCCAGCCCAACTTTTTAAGGCGGTTTTCCCAGCGTTTTCGAATAGGACTGTTTCATCCGACCGGTCCCAGAATGGCGGAGTGGTCCGCTTGGTATGGTGCCCCCGTAGCTCATGTGTTTTCGTCTCGACATGTAAAACAACAGTCAAGCCAGAGCTCGTAGCTGAGGCGGCCAGAATGCAATTTGGTCGCGAGATTATTATGGCCGCCGTTAGTTTACCCAGAACATTTTTTCTTTGGGCTGATTTTCCGCCCCACATGTCCGCTTCTGGTTGTGACGCCTCGTGTCGCCTAGGCGTACTCTTTAGTAGCTACGGCTCTACGTACCTGCCCAATGCCACCGTCAGCACCCCCTTCGCGTCGCTTTAAGTTGCTCTATTCCCCTTTGATTGTGTAAGATTGAAGTTGGTCCCCTCTGTGCGACCCCCGTCGTTCCCTAGAGTTCCCCTACTTTTTAGTGTGAGTTTTTCCCGGCTCGAACGCAGACGATTCGTCTTGTGTCGATCGTTTCCTTCTCCTCCATCCCCTCTTCGAATAGTCATTCACCTTAAGCTGCAAAAAACGTTCCTGTTCAGGAATTGTCATGTACAGGACCCTTTTCTGTCCCGTTCTGAGGGGTTCCTGTTGCCCCTCGATCCTACTTGCAGTAGTCCCTCAGACCTGGATGCGACGTTCTCACTCAGTCATTTCCCCTCCACGCCTGAACGCCGTTCTAGCCCCCAACACCAATCCCGACTACAATCTGCTTCCGAACAACCCTGGACTGGCGCTTAAGGTGATCTTCCGTTTCCACTGCTTCCGCTGCGAAGGCAGACGGATCCGCTCTTTTTCCCCGATTTTCCCCACTGGACCCTTTCCTCCCCCTCCCTTTCTTCTCCGCGCGGACCACGTGTTTAATCAGTACTCCAGTCCCTCGATCTGCCTTCCGTATTTTTTTTTTTTAGAGTGGTTGCCCCCCAGATACACTTTTCAGATATTTCCCCCAGCCCACGCTTCTTCCCCCCCCTCCCCACTCCCCTTCACAGACGCTACTAAGTCGCATCTCTTCCCCGTCGAGCAGCCTCCGCGCCCCCTAGGATCCTGGACCTCCCCCCCCCGGCGAGCAAGTCCTGCGGCTGAGTCACCTGTGTTCCTTTTCTCCCTCCTCTTCACTTCGTAGTTT
>Ga0179593_1666954_pt1 | contig 13303 bp, 10 predicted proteins | sample CZODoug2_1_08_16_FD_185931 | JGI IMG/M metagenome (GOLD analysis project Ga0179593, IMG submission 185931) | Vadose zone soil fungal communities from Angelo Coast Range Reserve, California, USA - CZODoug2_1_08_16fungal (PacBio error correction) | ecosystem: Environmental > Terrestrial > Soil >... | reverse complement strand
GTTCCCCTTTCAGGTTCCTTCCATCCTTCGCCCGAAACGCAGGCTTCGCATGGAGTTGTGGGACTTCCTCTCCTCCACTCCTGCAGCTAAAATTTCTCCAGGGCGCGGATAGTTTAGTTATTCCATTTCCCGTGATGGGGAGCCCCGTCTCCCTTTCTTGGCCTAGGCGGCCATTTGTCATAAAAGTGACTGCTACCCGCTTTTTCCCTTCTTTTCTCTCCTGATTATCGAGCCCCTCCTGACGACCGACCCTCCGGTGGGTCCGAAACTGACCCCCCCAACAAGAGGGAAAAGATCGTGTTTCCAAAAAGTCTTTGGTCCACAACCCACAGCTCCAATTTACAGCGAGTTAGATCTAATCTTACTACATTGCCGGACCGGTACGGTCCCGTTGCTGCCACTTGTCGCTTAAAAATCCCCCCCGCAGAACCAGGCCCCCCCCCATCCCCCCCCCGGCAATCCCACTCACCTATCTCGTAAAAAACCAAACATAAGACTGCTCACGCCGGGCGTTGATAGTCCTAGTAGTGAACCCCGTAGGAGAGCTGCCTTCTTTCCACATAGCATTTTTCAGCATTATAAGAGCCAGTACCAACTTCCTCCCCCTTACCTACCCTTGAAGGAATTCGAGGATTTTTTGTTCTTGGTCTCCCTCCCCCGTGCCCCCTTAATGCCGCACGGAGTTTCCACGGAGCGTTCCCTTTTCCAACTGACATCGGGTTGATTATTTTCTTTCTTTTACGACAAGCTCGTACCTAAAGAGATCGGGTTCGTAGTGAACTTTCAGTTGTCGGGAAAGTTCGTTGGGATCTTCACATTTTCGTGATTAGAAGGCAGCCCTTTTTTCTTGAACATTGGTTTTCTTCCCCCCATTCGCGCCCCTCCTTGTTTCACCGTGCAATCGGTGCCATCATTCCCATCGTATTCTGTCCGGCCTGTCTCGGCTCCGTGGTTTCGCCGACTTGCCCCCGGTCCTTCTGACGCGCCGTCCCTGCCGTTTTCCATTACGAACTTTTCCGCCTGCATTCTCCCCTTCTTTTCTTCTCCGCGGACAGATGCCGCAGTTTTTTGCTCGCATTAGACGGTATTCTTGTTTTCTTCCCGTTCTTCCTTAGTCTTTGTTTGTGGCGGCTTTTTTTTCGTTTTTTTTTTAGTTCGGTACTTGATGATCTCTTCTCAAGCAAGCTTTTTCCGAAATTCGCTTGCCGTGTTTTTCCTCTTGTTCCGCGACCCAGGATCTCGTATGTGTTAGAAGTCCCACTTTTTGAACGGTTGGCATGTCAATTTTTTTTGTCGTGGCAGAAGGTGGGTCGATCCCACATCGTGACCCACTTTTTGTGTTTTGACTTGTGATGTCGACTTTACTGTTAACTGTGCCCTTTGTCATCGCCCCAGGCTGAGCACCGCGGCTCCGACTCACTAAGTTTAGAACATGAGGTCCGAGTTCCAGTTTTTCTTTTCCGTCCTCCTTCAATACTCCGCCGGTGTTTGTAGAGATTTTTTTTTAACTCCCCTGGGCCTTGCCCTAGACCTCCTGGATTTCTTCCCCCTCCCCGGATTTCCAAGCAGGGCTGCTTTTGTCTTCCTTCTCTTTTTCATCTGCTCAGCTGACGTGTTCCCCCGGCAGTAACCAGTCAGCGCGACTAGAGGCACACCAACGACAACCGGCCAGGCGGAACGAGTGGGCTCGTGGAGCGCCTCGGGTTCACTCTCACTTACTTACTGCCTACAGTTACATTCACATGGCGCTCATTTCTCATTATTGCCACCGCTAGGAGCGATGTTTCAAGCTTTTCGGCCTGCGTTTTTTCCTTTAGGGCGTTCGTGCTTTTTGCCTGAGGAAGACGTCTTCCCTTTTTTTTTCCCGATTGCCGGACCACGCCGGCAAGCAGGGTTAAACCCAGATGAGACTTGATCCAAGTCGAATCCCTCCAGGATCCCCGGACGCGTCCACAACGCGCCAAGTAACCTTTCCCTTGGAGAGCGACCGTGTTCCCTAAAGAGCATTTCACCCGGGGTGCTTTGCCCCCCCCGGTGGCCTTTTGCCCTTGAGTAGTTCCAATCCCCCCCCTTTCCGGTGACGATTTCTTCACTCCTTGCGCCCGTTTCCACCCTTTCGCGAACCCATCTTGGCCCGAGAATTGAGTCTCCTCCTTGACTCTATGTCCCTTGAGGTTCGCCGATTTTCTTCCCCTCGACTTGCGCGAATGGATTTTTTTCAATCCTTTGCCCACCCCAGGAACAGTCCGCTAGTGGGATCCCCCGCCCTGGCCCGACCCTTTTAGGGCCCCTCAGGTAGCTTCGCTACCCCTCCTTTTGCGTGGACCAAGATTCTATGGTTGTACCAGTCCAAGTTTTTCATAAAGACCCCTCGACGGTAGCCGCTTGGCCGGCCCCTCTTCTCCTTCCTTTTTAATTAATGGCTCCCCTCGCGGATCCAGATTTACCCGTAAGTAACCTTGTGTTTTCCGTCAAGGGAAACATCTTACCCTTATAGAACTGGCGCGAGAAGGCTGATGTTTGCCGATGGATGCAAGAGCTTTCTTCAGCCCTAAGAATAGCAGGTGTCTCTTCCCGCCCGGCTGATCCGGATTTCACTGTGTTTTATGGTGACAGTCCCTAACCCGCGTTTTTGCTTTTGCCCTCGTGGCCCCTTCGGTGCTGGCGGTGGTTTTTTTTCTTGGTGCTTGTTTTACAATTTACCCAGAGATTTCCCCCCAGTACAGCGGTTGTGTTGGAAGGAAGATCACCTCGGTGGCTAGGTCCATTTGATTGGGGTCCCCTCTCGTCCAGAGGCCAAGTTTTTAAGAGTTCCTTGGTTTTCCCAGGTCACTTCTACCACCATGTGGTTCGTTTCCCCTCTGATGGGGCTAGAGCTTTTCAAGGTCCCACCTAGAAGGAAACTCCCGAACCCTTCACGTTATTAAGCGGTTTCAGGCCCGACTCTTCCGTCTAGGCGGCTTTTACCCGAAGCTTGGGGGGCCCATTACCCTTTCTGCAAGGGCGACTACCGATTGCCACCCCCCTTGGCTCAGTTGGTTCTTCATTTTGGTGCCGATCGACTTCTCAACAACCCAGTCGCGGAGATGAGAAGCGCTTCGCTCGACGCATCTCACGGTCTTCCTTGTTTGCACTCGCCCGCCAGGACAGGGATCCTCCGCTTGCCTCCGGGCCTGCGACTTCCCCCCCTCCATAGAAGCCAACTGGCATCGCCTTTTTTTCGACGTCTCTTGTGATCTACGTCAAGAGTTTCCTGTCGTGAAGACACCCCCGGTTCGCGCGGCTTTTGCCGTGGGGGCCGGTCTTCTGTTTTCTTTTGAATCAACCCACCCGCTTCGCTTTAGGGCTGGTCCCTTTTTTCCGCGGGACTGGCTTCCGTTCTGGTCTGGACGATACCCTCGCTCGCCGCGGGCTTACTGCATTTTCCTTAATTCCGTGTTGGTGACCCCCCTTCCTTCCCCCAATTGGACTCATCTTCTTGATCGTTCATGCTACTTTTGTCTCGTCAGTTTTTTTGGGGGGGGTTTTTGGTTTTTTGGGTGTTTTGATTTTGAAAAGGGCTGACTGGTTGGGGATTCCTTGGGTCGAATTGGCTGCTATTTCGTAGTTTCCCTCACTTTGTTATTCCGGCAGACTCGTGATTTGGCAGACATTTCACAGAATTTTTTCTTAACCCCAGGTGTACAATTGGTTTTTTTTTGAAGATCGTCCCACCTTCCGCAAAATGGCCCGAAGGCTCTTTCACCTTCGTGAGTTGATGTCAGCACCTCTCCCCACGCTTGTGAGTACTTTTTTCCTGTGCGCGCGCTTCCCTCGACTTTTGTTCGCTCTCCCCGACCGCGTTTCTTCCTTTTTCCCGACCCGCCGTCGGATGACATCCCGGAATTTTTTTTTTTTAAGACAATCTGGTCCAAGGATGACATAAGAATTTTTTGAGCAGATGAGATCGCCCCCAGTGTCCCTTCTTCAGTTCTCAAGGAGTGGCACTCCCTTGGTCCTTACCTTTCGTTTAGCTATGGTCTGTACTGCAGGCCGGGATCGTCCGCACTCAAAGAAACAACACCACCCACCCCAAACACCCCCCACACAACCCAACCAACCCCCCCCAAACAACCCCACAACCCCCACCACAACACCAAACCCCCCCCAAACCCCTTCTCCAATCTCGATGGCCAGCACTTTAAACTCAACTTTTTTTTTTTTTTTCTTTAAAGGCACTGAAGGTCGCCGCGTTGGATCGAATTCCCGATTTCTTCCCTCCTTTGAGGGCACGTGGCCGCCTTTACCCTTCAACTCGACTCCTTTTCTTCTTCTTCCATTTTCAGATAGATGTTAATCATCCTCAAGCCCGAAGTCCTTGATTTTACGATGTACCTGAAAGACAAGCCCGCCGATCTTGGTTGTCCTTCCCCCTTGTGACTTTGACCCACTCGGCTCCCTTTACTTGTAGGTGCCCTAGGTCGGTCTCGGCCGCCATGCTCACAAGAAGGCTTTCCAACGTGGCGGGTTTAAAAGTTTCATACGAAGTACCCAGATGAGGATGTTTTGTGCCATCCGCCGACCCCCCAATTTGCAAGCCTCCTTTTCGCGCCCCCAAAAAAACTTTTCCAGTCCCCTCATTTAAAAAGGTCATAATATCTTCTTTTTTAATAATCCCTCCGTGTTTCTGAGAATCTACCGGAAGTAGGTTCGTAACCTTTTTTTGTCTCAGTTACCCCTAGGTTATGTCACCTGTCAGGCAGTTTCGTCCCCGTTTCAGACTAATTTTAATTTGATTTTCCTGTTGAGCCCCTTCACTTTGACTGTGTCCCGCGTTTTCTTTGTGCCCTTCTTTAAAGGCGGATTTTTCCCTCGGCACACCCTCCTTCCGTGGCGCGGCACTCTCGACTTTGACCCCCCTATCCCTAGGGCTGGAGTGCTGTCCGATAGGCCTCGTTATCAAGTACTTTTCCCTTTGCGGTTTGAACTTCTGGGGCCACTGGCGGCGTTCTGCACGCACTTGACGATCGTGCGGATTCATATTCTTTTTCGTCTCGCTTCTTTCGTTAGCGTCAGTCTCTCTCCGCGACTGTTGCTCGACCCTATTGTTTACAAATTAATAGAGCCTGCACGCAACTTGGTTTGGGCTTCTTTTTTCTTTTTTCATCCCGAGATCCTTTGAGCTTTCACACCACTGAAACTGCCCCTTTTGTCCTTCGGTTCCGCCGTACTTCCCTCCTTGTGCGCTTTTAAAAACTTGCCGACGAAGCCGGCGTGCTGTCTTCTCCCCCTCCACCCCTGATACGGCCTATCGAGTTTCTACCTTACTTAGGGTTTAGGCGAACTTAGTCTTGATTATCCCTTCGACTGCTCTTTCCTTAGCCTCTGAGGCCTTCCTGGCCGCCAGCGTTCCCTGATGTGGTAAAGATTGCTCCCTTCCTCCGCTCTTTGCCCATCAACGCGATTTCTTTTTTTTTTTCAGGGCCCGATTGACGTGGGGTTGGCTACACCCAGCCAGCCTGTGTTTTCCCTGTCCACTTTTATACGTGGTGGCATGTAGTGCAAAACGTCGCCCCTCTAATCCGCCCAGCCTTCTTTAACGCCTCAAGCGCAAAGCCCCTCCTTTGAGCCTTTTAGACAGGCCTTAGGTTCTGCCCCGGCCCTTCCCTTTGCTTCTTCCAATTCGTCTCACCTGACTGATTCGAAATTGTCTCCAATTGGCACTCGTATATCCAAAACCCTGCTTCCGCAACCTTTGCTTTCCGGGGTGGCTCCCGCGTCTCTCCACGTCACCCGCGTTTTGATGACCAGATTCCCAGTCACGCCCCCGCGATTTTTGAACCGAAGCTGGTTCTTTTTCTTCCCCTCGCGCGGCGTCAGTCCGCTCCCGCTTACCTCCGAGCGGGCCCCTGCGTTTTAGGTACCTAACTACCCTGACGTCAGATCACCCCCGGCAAGATCGCTTCTTTAAGTGCAACGTGTGTGTTTGCTAGTTCGAGTTTTCGTTTTTCAAGCGGCGCGAGCTTCGTCTTTAAAAGGGGATGGCAGGGTGCTCTTTCCTAGTTTTTATCACTTGTCCTGCCCCAATTACTGATCCCCCCGGCGTCGTCGTGCCCTAGTTGTTAGGAGTGTTGTTGGTCTTTCTTTTCACCTCATATACCAACGGACTCGCGTCAGGTTTCCTTCTGTAACTCTGGATTCGAGGGCCCCACTCCCAGAGATTCCCCTTTGTGCCCTACTTCCCAGGACCTATATGAGTCTTTTGATAGCCTTTTTTCTTTTTCTTCCACATCATCTCGATAGAACCTCGCGAAATCGGATGTAGATTGCCTTGCCCCACGATCCTCGGTCAATTATTGGTTGCTGCAATCAGCTGTAACCCAGTCGAACTTTTTTCCCCCCACGCTCCCCTCCTTTTCGGTTCAAATAAGAGAAGAACCTCTTTTGTACGTTGGTTTCCTGGTTTTCGCGTTCACAACACCATCCCCAGAAGAAAGACAGATTGCCCTCCCTTAGCATCACGCTGTCGACGCGTCAACCCCCCTACTGCAGGTCGCCGGCGGGATCGACCGACGCACCTGCCATCGTCTTGGCTTTTAAGAGAGTAGTCGACTTTGAAGATTAGTCATCCCAGGTCGATCCTTTGAGCCAATCTTTGCCCCCTTGCGCCGGATCACTTTTTTTTTTTGTCTGTTCTCAGCAAGCTCTGGGCCCTCCATGCATCCTCCCGGATTTGTCTTTTCCAAAGAGGGGCTCCCTGAACCCCCCCCTTTGCTCGCCCTAATGAGTTTTTTCTTTCTTTATCTCTATCTTTGCCTCGAACTTTTCTATTTTTCCCAACGGCCGGGTCTGTCTTTCCCTTTATGCAGGCCCCACTTAGAGTTGTCGTCCCAGTATCTTGGCTTTTTTTTAACGTCGTTTTGAGTTTACCTTCCCTTGAGTTGAAATGTTTTAATCCCTAGCTGACTTCCGCGCCCCCGACTGCCAGAGCCCCCTTTTTGCTTTTAGGCCTGTACGGATCTTGCCTCCAGTTTTGTTTTTGTGGCCTCGCATGGTGCCCCCGGACAATTCTCTCTTCTCTTTTCCAGCCGCCGTTCTTTTAGATCCCCAATTGCCGATGCCCGTTGGCGCCCCCATTCGTAGTTCGTTGTTTTCCCTGTGCAAGCGATCATCGCGAAGTTGGCTTCTTTTTTTGTAGGTCTTCTTGTTCTTTTTTCCTGCTCGCCCCCCCTGGTGTGCGCTCGTTTGCCTTCGTCCGTTTTCCCTATCCTGATTTTTCTTCATCGTTCCCCCGAAAACTGTCCCTTACTTTTTGGACCTTAGTTTTTTTCGTGATAGGCATCACTTATAGTCGTTGGACTGAAGAGCTTTCCCAGAGCGACCCTGCATGACCCGGTTGATGCTCCCTTGTAAGCCTGATCGCGGTTTTTTACCCTTCATGTTTTTATGTCCCCCCCATAGTGCCACAATTCTGAGTTGCCTTGAGCGGTGGTTTCACTCCTACTTTTTTCACCCATTTTTTTTAAGTTTTTCTTCGTCTCCCCCTCAGGTGAGTCATATACTCGCGATCCCCCTTCCCGAATCTTTTTAATGACCAATGAGTCGGAGCGGTCCTTGATTCACTGAATATTATTTCCTCCTCTTTGTTTTTGTCTCTCTCGACTGACGATCTATCATGGTTCTCCCCCCCCTAAACCAGGGCTGAGTCAGGTACTTCCCCGCTGTTGGAGCCATCTGGATCCTCCCGACTTTCTACCCAAAGAACCTCTGTACGGAATTCGAGCGACCCAGACCTTTAACCTTCCCGTGGGAAGATGGGTCTAGACCAGGATCCACCCGCGATCCCATTACTGACATTTGCCACCCTCCAAGGCGCTTCGTTGTTCCTCCGCGATCTTTCTTCGGTATATCACTCGGGGCCTCCAGTTCCCCATTTTGGCGCTTCGGTTTGCACCTCTCCGCGCAAAGCTTCCCGCCGCCGGCAACAAGCCTCAATCCTCCCCAAAGCCTGGATTACCCAGTAGTCTTTGACCTTCGTCACCCCACCGCCCCAAAATGCCCAATGCTTTTTTTTGTTGCTCGCCCCCGAACCGACCTCTTTCCGAGGGTTGTTTTGCTTCAAGGGGATTACTTTCCCCTCACGCTTAGGGACTTCGTGTCCAAGCCGGTGTCCTTCCCCCTCCGACCCCCTTCGCGAACACCCCTCGTTCTGATACTCCGAGCTGTCCGGACTTCCACCTTGTCATGATTTTTCGCAAGATTTTTCCAAGTGATAAGGGATCTCGGTGGTCACCCATGGCAACGTTCCGCCAAGGCCCCCAGTGAAGATCCAAGATACCTGCCCCCAGCCGCCTTCTGAGCTGCTTTCAGCACCCTCTGCGCTTGTTTTCACGCTTATTTCTTTGAGAAACTTCCACGAGTTTATCATCACATCCATCGCAGAGGCCGGGAAAACTAGTTACTCCTCCCCTTGGCCCCTTCTTCATGGAGGCCCCTAGACCGATTTCGTCCGCGAAATGTTATCCTCCGCTCCAGGGCGACCTGCACCAAACAGGTGGCTGACATGTGAAGAAAATGGAGATGTGAAGTCCTAGGAGATGTTCTGAGAAGAAGCTCCACCTGTCTATTCCTTTGTTAGTTCGGATCTTTTTTGACACTTCTCTTAAATTTGTCTGGTGAAAGACTGGAGTGATGTTTTAGGTGAAAAGAGTGATTTTGTTTGCTTGGCGGAGAGTGAATGTCCTTTTTTGAATTTACTCCATGGACCAGGTTTCCAACGTACAGCTTTGGGTCTCCCGGAAGATCCCGATTTTCCATTCTTCGGTGGGGTTTCACTCTTATACCCCTGGGGCCCGATTGACCCAGTGGTCCTTCCCCATCTACCCCTCATCTGGTCCCCCCTTTTCGTTCTTCTTTTTGGGTCCCCCCCCTGCTTCTTTGACAGTGCTCCCCCCTATCAAGAAGCCCGTTTTTCTTGGTTATTTTTTACTTCGGATCGGCAGCCCCTGTCCCCCGGTTGCCGGGACTCTCCCACCTTCCTTGTTGAGGCAACGAACGAGGCTGGCGCCGCCCCGTGGGCAGCCGGGGTTTTCTTACTTCCGCAACAAACCCACCTCACGGTCAGGATCTTTCTGTCACCTCGACTGATGACAGGACTCACGGGGACCCCGACGCCGCAGACCCTTAACCAGCTTGTTTTCCGTGTCCTAACCTCAACTAGCAGTACGCACCAGGGCCTACATCGTCCTCTTCTTGACAGTGGTGATTCCTTCTGCGCGCTTTTTCGTGAAAGAACACCCGCCTTTCCTTCTGCCGGTTCGTTGATCAGGACTGTAGTCTGGGTCAAAACACTCCCTTCTTTCTTTTGGGGGAGGTTTGGACTGGCTCCACTTTCCCGTTCCGGGTCTACACGCTGCGCCGCTCGCCCCCCACCGGCGTCACTTCGCGTGTTTTGGTTTGATTTTTCTTCCCCCCCGTTTTGCCCTACAAGTTTTTTGATTAGTAAGTGCCGCATCCTATGCTCCGAGGCCTACGCAGAGCTTTTTTGAGGCCCTTCTTCCTTTGATTCTATCTGGATATCAGTGTCTGGCTTCTGGATTCGTTCGTTCTCTCGATGGTCGGCTTTTCCCTTGCCTCGTTTTTTTAAGGTCGCCATTGACAGACGTGAATTTTCTGACTTTCCCTTTATTTCTGTTGATGCAGCTCGCCCACCTTCCTCTTTCGAGTTTAAAACACTCTCTCGCATGGTGATGTCACTCCTCAGACAAGCTCTGGATGCGAGTCTTCTCCCGAGAATAAACCCGACTCCCTCCCCGTTTGCGACACCCTCACCGGCCCCCACTTTTATTTTACTCAACTATGGAAGCCGACAAAGCGTAGGCTGTCAATAGAAGGCAATTGTTCTCCCTTCCACTATAGCTATCCCTTCGCCCGTGAAGTTTCTTCTCAAGGAGTTCCCTCCGCGGCTGTCATGGGTAGCTCATGTGCCGCTTTTCCTGACTCTCTGGATCCAGCCTGAAGCCCCGAAACCCCTGAGAGAACATTTTGCTTCAACTTTTTTGTAAACGTGTTTTTCCTCGCAAGAGTTTTCTGTGGCGATCGACTCCTCCACTTACCGTTAATCCTCTCAGGAAGCTCCAGTATCTCCTGCCTCTAGTTTTGGAGACCTTGTCTTCAGGACGCCGCACGCCTTCCCTTTACTGTAATCCTCGGCACAGACTTACAGTGTGCTTCGACATGAATTGTGCCATCCCCCGCTTTTTTCGGTGTGGCCCCACGATCGGTGCTTACCCAAGCGCGCCCTTGCCTCTGGTCGGTACAAGCGGATATGCCTTTTCGTCAGCCGGTTTTTGTTACCGACGGCTTTTCCCTTAGCGCGGCCTCCCCCGTCGCAGTCCAATCTCGCTTTAAGCCTCCCCTGCGGATTGCCACGCTACCTTTACTGCGAGACCCCTTCAGGTTAAAGGCCCGAGGTCTAAACTCTTCTATTCAGGGTGCGACGCTCTTTCAAGTGTAGACTTCTCCACAGTGATTTTGTGGCCCTAAAAGGTGATTGTAGTCCCCAGCCTTGTCTTAGTCCTTCATCGTCATCCTGTAATTTGGACTGCTGAAGTTTCCCCCAGCTATTACCGGAGAAGCTTCCCCCGGAAGAGACTCCCTCGCTTTTTCCCCTCCAGAGGTGGGACGATTGGGTCACCCCCCCCCTTCTTGCGCCCCCGAGTCGAGCGGCGGGGTTTTTTCCCTTTTGACCCAATTTGTTCCGAGGTATTCAGTCGCTCCGCTGCACTGTCCCGTACGCCATTCGACTTTGCGATTATAGCTGACGGGATCTACGTTCCTCACCTCCTGTGTCGACGGCTTTATCATTCACCACCCCCCTGCGGCGATTGAGTTTCGACCAGTTTTTACAAAGTCGTCGTCTTTCTTGTTCCCAACACTTTTTCGTCTTCAGTTGCGAGACCGTCTTGAAATTAGTCTTCTTCATCCGCAACCCCCCTTGTGGCGGTTCTCCGGGTGGTTCCCCCCCTCCTTTTCTTCCCTTCTCGCTTGCCTTCGCAGCCCTCCATCAGAGGATTTTTCCGAGTTCATCCCTTTTGAGGCTCCCATCGGCGCGGAGTCCACATGTTTATTCTTTTTGCCTAGACCGCCGTTCGTTTTTATCGACCCTCGGTGCATCTCCCTCTGGTCAGCTTGTCCTTCCAGCAATGTCTCTGCCCCATGCCGTCGCTTTTTTTTTTCGTCTTTCCCTTCGTTTCGTTACTTTGGGTTTTTCTTTATGCCGCAACCATCCCAGACGTGAACCTTGCCCAGGCCAACTTAACGTTCGGTGACCCCGTTTTTTTCCACGTTCACTTTTACTTTCCTTCCCCAGGCAGCCTCGAGAAAACCTACCCTTCGCCCAGACCCTGAGCCCGTCAAGGCCTATATACACATAGTAGAAAGGGGCCTGCCTAGACGAAACTCTTCGTACAATTTAAAGTCGCAACTGACCGAAGCCGGCTGAGCCACTTGGCCCCGCTTCGTTTCCAACCCATTCTCCGCCCTTTCAAATGGCCGTACCGGTCTTCGCACTGCCCCAAGAAAGCGGCCCGCCTATGCCACGATTCCTCCTTTCAGCCGTCTTCTGCAATGCTCAGAATCTTGGATTGTCCTACCCTCCCCCCTGTCCTGCCGCCACGACCTCCCCTGTTGGGGTTTTTTGGGTGGGGGGGTAGGCACCTCTTTTCACGAACCGCTGAATGTTTTGGACTCGCACCGTAGGCATTGAGCGCGCGCTCCTTCCCCTTTGGAGTGCCTATTTCGATTCTCTGCTCCTCTTACCGCACCATCGTCTGGGTCTTGGTTCTATCAAGTTTTTTTTTCGTCTCTGGTCTGCATCAATTAGTCGTCTCCTCCACTCCCTTTTCCTCGGCCGCGTTGTTGAGTCCCTCGATCTCCCGCTTCAACCTGAGCTGAGGGCTGTCCGTCGCCCATGAACTTTATCAGTCCCTCCAACGGAGACTGGCCCGGCTTTTCTCCAAAACTCTCAAGTCGCGGCCTTCTTTCGAGCGGGGTATTCTCTCATCTCGCACGAACGACCCTCCCTTCCCAAGGACCCCCCTCTTCCCTATTGCTTCCTTGCCCCCCTCTCTTTGACCCCACTCCTCGACCGAACCCCCTCTAGCCCCCCTCGGCATCGTGCGCTTTTCTGTATTTGGTTGATCGCGGCTTTTTCGCCCCTAACAATCCCAAAATTCCTCCCTGACCACTTAAACGCGGCCCCATAACCTTTGCCTTTACATCCCCAACAGGGCAAGCATCCCTTTTCCTAATAAGAAACCCCCTTCTCTTCTGTAGGCTGATTTCTCTCGGTCTTTTTTGCATCCAGCCAAAGGTTCTACCCCTGCCCCCCCTCTTTGAAAATTTCCTCACTAAGGATGAAGTCCTGAGCCGACCTTACCTTTGAATGCCATTGAGGATTCCAGGTAGGCAAATCTACCGACCGTTTTCGGCCTTGTTTCTGATTTCTCTTCTTGTCTTGCCCCCAAATGAGATATAAGCGTCCCCTCACGAGATCTGGTGCTTTCACTAAGAATAATGAAGGGCCCTTTTTTCTTTTATTCTCTTTCTATTCCCTTTTCGGTGCGTTCCCGATAGTTCCTGATTTTAGTCTGACACCTTCCTCTTGCTGTTGAACCGTTGCCGGTCCCTCCCACTGCACATGTTTTTGAAGTCAGTCAAAGTTCTCTTCTTCAGAGTCGACCCGATGGCGACTTCCATCGGACTGAATCAGCCCTTCTTCCCCTACGTCCCCGCCCTTGTTCGATCGTGCCCCGCTCACTCCGACTTGCTTCCCGAGCACCACCCCCTGTTAGTAGAGGTCCTGAAGTATACCTCTTCCCGCCGGGATTTGTCCTCTGTCGCGGTTGACGCCCCCTTATTTTTTTTTGTAAGTCTCCTAGCCCTTCTGATAGGTTGCGTTCTTTTTTTTTGGGTTGCCAGATCCCCCTGGTACATTTTGCTTAGTAATTTTTTTGCCGCAACCTTACGAAATTCTTTGCGCATCCTTTAAAGATCCCCAGTCTCTCATTTTCTCGCTTCCTTCAGTAGACCCCTCGATTGAATTATCCAATGCAGACTTTTTCATCTCCTTTGACGGCCTTTTAGAGGAACGCCACTCTTTCACTTCTTTCCTCGTTGCTTTGAGTGTTCCCCAGCTTAATTACTGAAACCGGTGTTTTATCCCTTGGATAGCTCAGCTGGTTTAGCTTCGCAGCTTTCTTTTCCCCCCTCCCACTGAATCTGAGAGGATCCAGCGTTGGCCCTGACCTTTTCTTTTGCCAGA
>Ga0179593_1590844_pt1 | contig 13303 bp, 18 predicted proteins | sample CZODoug2_1_08_16_FD_185931 | JGI IMG/M metagenome (GOLD analysis project Ga0179593, IMG submission 185931) | Vadose zone soil fungal communities from Angelo Coast Range Reserve, California, USA - CZODoug2_1_08_16fungal (PacBio error correction) | ecosystem: Environmental > Terrestrial > Soil >... | reverse complement strand
ACACTCCGTTTTTTTTGTGGTCCCCCCTCTCCTTTATGCAGCCCTCATAGTCCCCCGGCAGTCGCGTAGTTTAAGACCTTACCTGTGGGTTGAACTCCGAATCATTTTCTACCTTTTACCGGCCCTGATCCTTTTCTTCTTCACGATCTCCTTTTCCCCCCAGTAGGCTCGGGAAATTTACTTTTCCAGTAGTGACAGCGTCAATGGGCTGTTGGCTTTTCCAAGCTTTTCTTTTTAAACGCTCCTCGGAGGCTTCGCAAATGTGATAGATATAAGGAATCAGGCTTTCAGGGCGCCCAACGTGAAATTACTTCTTTCCCATGGGATCTTTCTGTCTTCTTCCTTTTTGTTGGCTTTTTTTTTTCGACTCGGTTTCGGCATCTTATACCTTCACGTCAGGGTGGGACGCCGGTTCTTTCTTTTACTTGCTACCAACCTCTTTAAAAGTTCCCCCTTTTTTTTCTACCCAGCTTGCTCTGCGCTTTGTGCGGGCTTTTAGTAGTTTTCTTCGTAGGGTATCTTCCCTCCTAAGTAATATTCTTCCCGCTTTTCAATTCTTTTTATTATATTTTTCTCAGCTCTTGGAGTTTTCCTCTCCCCCTTTCACGACGTGGCTTCTCTTCCGATGCTGTTAGTAGAAAAAGGCGCGGTTTGGTCCTTTATGGGGCAATCCCCTTTTTCGGGTGTGTAATTCGGAAGGTGGACCACTCAGCAGCATTTCCCGATGTTTGGGACTCGGTTGGACTCCCGGCGTAGTTCCAGTTATCCTGTACCTTGAGGAGTAGAGCGTACATCCCCCCTTTTCCCAACCGAGTTCCAATAAGATTCCTCTCTAGCTTCCCCCTCCCCGCTTTTGGCCCCTCTACTTCTGAAACGGACAGCTCGGTTTGACCTGCACTGAAACTCCTCGGTTTTTCTGGTCGGTCCCTTCCCTCGTGTTCCAATTCTTCTGTTTGGCCCACTTTCCCCCCACAGGATTCCCGCAAGCACCTTTCCGACCGAGACCCGGCTCTGGTCGGCTGACTTTTGACTTTCTTTTTTATTCCTCTATTTTTTTGCGTTTCCTCGGGCGGGGTTTAACGTCGGAGGCGTTCACCTTTCCCTCCGGCTTTTGATCGATTTTGCCAACTTGATGAAAAGACTACAAGCCATGCTCTTTTGGGTGGTTTTTTTTTTTTTTTTTTTTTTTTCTTTGTTTTTCTTTTTTTTTTTTTGTTTTTGTTTGAGCGGTCGATTGTGCCCCCCCCAATTCGGGATCATTTTTTTTGCTTCCCCCCCCTCGTTTTCGGATCAACCTTTTTTCCCAATGATTTGACCCAGTTTTCCTACGGCCTGAGGCGGCGATAGGTGTTTTTCATTTTCGGCGGTTTGGTTTTCCCGCGATGGATCTTTTTCCCCTTGACTGCCGGCGTACGGTCAACTTTGTCAAGCGCAGTCTTGATTGACCGCAACCTGTATTCATTTTTTTTTTTTACCTCGAAAAGCCGCTTTATATTTGAGTAACTTTGACCATCCGGCTTACAGTACTTTTTGGAAGGACCGTACCCAGACCCCCGGGACCCTAAAGTCTCACAGCCAATTCGGCCCCCCCGCGACAGCCTTTGAGTTCGTAATTGTTCGAGGGCTGCTCACCCCTTGCTGAACCTGGTTTCTTGCTCTAACCTTTTTTGCCCCTAACGCCGCAGCATTTAAGGCGCCATCCCTCTTGTCATCCATCAGTGCAAGGAACCTTCTCATCCCCCCCAACGCGATCCTTGTCATGAATGCCCCCTCACTTTTTTTTAAAATTTTTTGACCGGGATCAATTGTTTCACAGTGCTAATACGATCTTCCATTTTTTTCGTTTTTTTTTTGTTCGTGCAGGACTTCCTCCCAGTCGTCGTCCTTGTCGTACTTTCCCCAAAGGGGCAGTCGCTGACGGCGTAACCTCACCTTCTTCGTCCCCCCTAGTAGACTTTTTTAAGAAGGAGCCGACAAAACAAAATGGGGGAAGCTTCCCGAACCAGGAACCTTTTGCCCACAATTGATTCTTTTATTTTTCTTTTTTGCCCCTCGCGGATCGGGAGTCCCAGAAACCTATTTGCGAAATGATAGCCACTTCCTTTTCATTTGCAGCTGTTTTGCCTTTTTTCGTTGGGGTTTCCCCGAATAGTCATGATCACGTGATCAGAACATGCTGTGGGATTCTCAGAGCCAAGGGGCGGAACCGGCATCCTCTCTGTCCAGTTTTTGAGTCCCCGCTTTCGTAATCAGAAGTTTTAACTTTTGTTTCAGTACGTTTTTCCCTTGAGATCTCTCAACTGTAACAGATAGGCAACGAAAATTTTTGACTATATCGGTGGACTTGTAGGAGAAGGGATACAAGTGGGAAGTGTCAATCCCCATGGTTCGACCTTACTCGAGCCTTCCGTCAGAACTTCAGAGGCATGATAGAGGGTTATCTGCACTGTGACCCCCCCGTGTGTTTTTTTTTTTTTTTGTTGTTTTTTTGTTCTTTGGTTTTTTGTTTGTTTTGCACGGCTTCTCCGTACTCGCATTCAGCACAGCCGCCGGCTGACCCCCAACCGCGACGTCCGCTCTACAATTTCGGTTTTTGTTTTTTTTCCCGAAAGATCGAAACGTCTTTTGGCGTCACTCTTCCGACCATGATCCTTTTCGCCCGCGCCGACCCAAAAACGTATCAGGGCACCCTTGAGTAGTAGATAATCTCGGCTTTTTCATTAGTTGGGTCGCAGTCTCCTTCATCCCCAAAACGGCCTCCCTGGAATTTCCCAACTATCTACGTAGTTTTTTTGCTTCTTTTTGCCATCTTTCATACTCCCCCTTTTCCCGATAACAGTCCTTTTCTACCTCCGTTGCGGGAGGGCTTTCCCCTGTCAGCTGCTTACGTTTGAGGTCCTGAGCGGTGGAGATTCTTTTCACTGTTTCTTATGTCTTGCGTCTCCCAGACTTTTTCCCTTTTAGGCGTTGGAGTGAAAATCCTTCTAGTTTTTTTTTTCCCCTATTCCTTTCCCCGTTGCAACCTTCGCGGCGCGAATTTGCAGAACACCCAAAAAACTGCCATTAGCAAGTTTCGCCTCTTGTTCAAGTCGATCCCTCTTAGGCGGTCAGTGTGGATTACCATCTTTTTTTCCCAGTTTTCCTCTTCCCCCCCCCGTCTCCCCCCCCCCTTGCCCACAAGATTACAAGGCTTTGCCAGGTTTTTTTTCGAGCGTCCCCATCGAGTGAATGAATGCGTTCGACACCCCATTTAGAAGTTTTTTGCCTTTTCGATTCCCTTCTTTGTCCTCTTGTACTTGTTGCAATGGATTTTTGGGTCCCCTATTGATTTTTTTCCTCTCAAGTTTTGCTGGAAACGTGCCCCAATTCTGTCCCCTAACGTTTTTCCTTCCTGTTCCCCCCTCCTCTTTTCACCTTGCGAGAGGAAACCTATTAGACCCCTTGGCTCCCCCCCCCGCACCGGCGGCAGCAACCACCCCTTTCTCCTCTTTTCTCTCCCCCCCCGTTCTTTTCTCTCCGACCCTCTGAGAGGCCCTCCCTCCCCCCCCCCCCCCCCCCCCTGAAGGCTACTGCTGTTACGATTCTGTTCCTTCTTCAGGGGATCCCAGAAGCGATCCTGTTTCTAGGCCTCCTGACCCTACGCGTCTCCCCCCCCCCATCTGCTCCCCTAAGTCCCGAGACCTACTACTTACGCCTCGAACATGTCTTTTTTAATATGCCCCCACTCCGACTTTTTTTTCCCATGGCCTTTCTATTGAAGGCATTTTTTCCCGGCACGACTTCTCACCCGAGGATCGAACCTTTAGTAGTTTTTAGTCCCCTTTTCCCCCCCGTCCGTACTGCCCCCCCTCTCTTCTTCGGCCACTGGCCCCCTAGCTTAATGAGTCCAGAACTTATGCGCGACTTTCCTTTGCTGTCACCAGCGCTCAGTGCTCAACGTGTTAAATGAAACCCCCCCTTCCTTCATTACCCCTTTCCTGGCCTCTCGATGCTAGAATTTGGCATTCCTAGGGTCCCCCGTAAGCCGTTTCAGCCAACCGCCAAAGGATTTTCTTCTTTTTGTCTCAGTTTCCTCCCCAAGGCTAGGTTTCAACAAAAATTATCCCGGCAATCACCCCCCCGGCCCCTTTATTTTTTTGCCCTGCCCCCCTTCAGAGAAGCCCCCATGGTGCTTTACCCCCGAGATTTTCCCATTCCTTCTCTTGAGGTCTTTTTTTTTCCCAATCCCCCTCAGTAGAGTACCTATTAAGCGTTGTGCATTAGTTTTTTTTCCCCCCCTTAACTTTTTCCTCCCCTGACGTTTTTCCCCAGAGGTCACCTTACTGATGATAGTTGGTTTGTGATTCCCCCACCAGTTTTTGTCCGTTGTTCTTCTGTAAATTCCGCAAAGTTTTTTTTTTCCCCTTTTTTTCTCAACCGTTTTTTTTCCTCTTTAGAGCTTAATGCGTTTATAGGATTGCTTTTCTCTTGTTTAGGATCAATCCCCCCTCGTTACGGATCCGGTAAATCTCCCCCCCCGTTTTACCCCCTTCTGGCCACTTTTTGCGAGAAGGACCTTTGTATACTGAGCCCCCCCCCCCCCCCCCCCCCCACCCCCCCAGGTCGTCGGGTGTCACCCCCTCGGCGGCGCTTCCCTTGTCTTAGCGCAATTCTTCATGGGACATTGGCGATTTTACTAACCCCTTTGGCGCGGAACCGACGACGACTCAAATTTGCCCTTTTTCATTCGTGTCTTGCCTTTTTGGTCACCTCCTTCCGAACTCCCCCTATTCTCCTTCGAAGACTACCTGTTTTTTTTTGGTGAGTAATTTTTTCTCCCACGTGCCAACGGGTATCCCGGCGCCGACCTTCGACACTCTTTGTTTAATTTTTCTTCTCCTCTCACTGAAAATTGGTTTTTCCCTTGGTCTTCTACTCCTATTCCTTTGAAGAAAAATTTCAATCCCATAGGAAATACCCCCCCGCTTTTCCCTGCTTTCCCTCCTATTAGGATGGGACCCCCAGAAGCTTCCCATCCCCTGAGTGATGGCCTCCCCCGACCCCCCCCTAGTCCCTAGTGTTTCATTAGTCCCTTCAAGGGGGAGTTCCCCCCCTATATTCCTCTGCTGACGACGTTTCAAACTCCCTTGGAGTCGAATTGGCCTCCGGATTGATGGGGGAGCTACGAACCAACTCACAAGGGAACCCTTTGGATGATTTTTTCCTTCTACTCGAGGGTTATTTTCGTTGACCTCCCCCAGAGATTTTCCCCATGGAGATGCCTTCTTTTAATGTGATTTTTTTTTATTTGAGAGAGGCCCCCCCAAGTGGTTCGGGGCTCAGGAAATGTGGACTTTTTTCGGCTACTTTTTCACGTACCTCATAGGCCTGTGTTGATTACCCCCCCCCCCCCCCGAGACCCGCCCTCCTCCACCTTTTTCTTCTCCATTCCCCCCCCCACCCCCCATCCTTTTCCCCAAGAAGAGAACTGACCCCCTTTTGTGCCTTTTTGTCTTTCACCCCTTCCTGCCCCCCCATTTTTCCCTTCTTTAGTAAATTCTTTGGACCCCTCCTGCCGAAAACCGCCGGCCTTCTTTCTGGGATTCAGTTTCCTTTTTCTCCCCCTCTGTCTCTTTTTTTTTCATCCGGACCCCTTGCGCAAAGTAATCGGTTTTGACAAGTTAGTTTTCCCTGACGGCCCACCCCCCGGGCCCCCATACGACTTTAGCCGTGTTTTTTTTGAATTTGTTTCCTTTTTTCTTTCGTCGTTCTTGGAGAGGGATTTTCTCCCTTCCTCTGCTTTTTTTTGCGGGTTTTTTTTTTTCCCGACCCACAATGGTTCTCCGGCGATAAGCCCCGCAAGGGACCCTCTTGGGTTGTTCCCCCTTTCCCTTGCCCCCCACCATACCGATAATTTGGGGGGTTGCGCGGCCCCCTGTGGATCCCCCCTTTTTTTTCACTTGGTCCTCCCCCGGTAGCGGCTGCTCAGAGTTTTGTCCCCAATCGCCTGAATTCGTTCAAACTGCAGTTTCACTTCTTTTTCCCCAAGCGTTCCCTGCTTTTTTTTTCCCGACTTTAACACTCTCGCTGGCTGTTCTTCCCCCCTTTCTGCTTTTTTTTCCAGATGCGATTTTCCTCTTTTTATCCCGTTGGGGACCCCTTTTGAACGGACGTTCTGGGCATCCCCCTTTTCCCCATCGTTCTGAGCCTAGCATTTGCGAATTTACAGTCACCTTCCCTGTCCCGGTGCCGGACCTCTTCCACTGGGCTCAACAATGTGGAAGTGGGTTGTTAGCCACCCTTTTACGGCGGACCCCCCCTCAACCCCCTTCCTCCCGACAGTTTTTTTTTTTTTTTTTTCCTCTCTTCCTCGATCCTTTGGTTTCAATTGATTGTCTCCGAGCGTTATTCTCGAGATTTTACCCAGGGACCCCTTTGAGTCCCTTTTCGCTTTTCAAAAAACGACTGCTCTTAGGTCCCTCGGGATGCTTCTCTTTTTTTCTTTTCCTCTCCTTTTTGCCCCCTCCTGCGAATAGTTTATGCGGGAGGTCTCTTTTCTCGTGCTTGCCTGGGAATTCCTTGTGTTTTGCCGGCTCTGGTCGTCCTGAGTACTTTGGTCGACCTAGGCCCACGCGAGTTTTCCGTGGCTTCCGATCTCCTTGTCCCCCCCGCTTATAATTTTAATTTTCAGTAGTGCTGGTTCGTCACATGCCATGGAGGGATTTAGTAGTGATAATTCCGCGTTTTTCCTGTGTCTTTTTGGCGCACCCCTCCTTCACCACCCACCTTTCTGCTCATTTCCTCCCCCCCCCCCCCCCCTTCTTTGATTAGCTCCTTTCCACCGTCTCACACCCCCCATCTGCCCCAACTTTCCGCTGGTCCATTGCTTTTTTCCAACCTTGTTCCCCTTGGCGGTTTTGGCTCGGTCAAACCCTACCGGTTTCTGGGACTGTGAACTTTACTCCCTTGGCCGTGCGGCTTTTCGACCCCCGACACACCCAACCTTGGATTTTCCTCTTCCCTTCTTCCAAAGGATTCCCCAGTTTTATGCTCTCTTTGTGCGGGCTGCGGCTTCTTAATTCAGTGACCCCTTTCACCCTCTCCGGAGGTCCCCCGGTTCGTGTATGACCCTGGAACCACATTGCACTTCCTTTACTACGCGGCACCATTTTCTCCCAAGATCTTTTTATCCCTTTTCCCCTGGGGAACGCCTTTTGCCTTTTCATAGCTCATTTCCACTTCCCCCCCATTCCGGGGTCCCCCCCCTGCTCCACCGAATGCCTTTGGCCGTGGTCATCCTCCCTTGCCACCTTTTTAAGATTGAACACCGGCAACCACACCCAGACTGTCTATAACTGAGTACATCGCAGCGGAGACTTGCTGCGAAGGTGGTCCACCCCCCCCCCCCCATCCTCCTGACGCGTGGAGGTTTTCTTCGGCCCCCCCAACAACTCCTTATTTGACCCTTCTCACGCAGGCATTTTGCTATGAGTTTGTCTGTTAAGGGTTCTTTTCCTTGCAGCCCCTGGGACAAATCTTTCCCACTCAGATGTAGCCCACTGTTTGCCCCATTTTTTTTTCCAAGTCCTACTTGGGGTGCACCCATCGAGCTTTAGTTCTTCCCCTCCAAAGAACCAGTCCATACTATAACCACCAGTTCCCGTGGGCCCCCCCCTTTTCGCAGGTATATGGGGCTACGTTCCACCCCACTGTCTCCTACGCTTCCAGGTGCCTGGGTACCCTTTTTGCGTTTTTCCTTCCCTCTGGTTTTTCAAAAAAGTCTGAAGGGCGTTCTTCTTCCCCACCCTCTTTTTTTAGGTGGACCACAACGTCCCAACATCAAAGTCTTTTGGAACTAAGTATCTGTTCCCCCATTCGACACTTTTTTTTTTATCGAAAAGGCACTAGTCCTCATTTAGGTTCCCCCCTCCCCCTGGCGTTTGTGCGATCTTTTCCAGGAACTTTAAAAGTCTGGGGCGCGCCCTTCCCCTGAATGGCCTTTTTTTGGAGGGTCTCCCCCGTTTTCCCTTTTTTCCACATGGTGAATCTTTGGCGACAACCGAGCTTTTTTTTGATATAAAAGCGGTGGCCAATTTGTGCACCAACACCCCTTCTCCCCCCTTCTCCTACTAATAGGAAAAGTTTGTTTGGCCCGAATTTCCAATTTGATTGAGTTAGGAGCTTCGACCTTTTGTCCCCCCCCCCCCCCCCCCCCTCGATTTTTCCCCGGGGTCTTCCCGTGCCCCTTTTTTCCAGTGGCCAACCCACTTCAATAGCCTTATCCCTCACGAGTTTCTCAATCTTCCTTTGATTTTCACCGTTTAAACCCTTCCTGAACTTTTTTCCAGAAGACTCCCAAAGCGCCCAGCCCCAATTTCATTCTTCCCCTCGTCGGTTGTGTTTTGTCCCGTTCTTTTTCACGGCGCCCCCTGTTTCACCCAGTCCTTTTTCCAAACCCCCCACTTTTCTTTGTGAACTTTTCGTTGGTGACCATGGTTGCGACCATGTCCTTCGGGAATTGCAGGTAATTTTGGACGCATGCCGTGGGGTGCTTCTTGTAGGTTCCTTTTCCCCCCCTCTTTACTGAAACCTTTTTTTTTTTCCGACATTTTTCACCGTCTTGCCCTGTTGTCCTCCCCCTTTTCAGATCCCCTCCGATTTTGTTTTCTTCTCTTTCCTCCTCCTCTGGGTTTTTTTTTTGTTCCTTCACACCCTTTTTTGAACCCAGGTGATGTCCAACCGGTTTTTCCCAGACGTTCTCTTCGTTCCCCCCACCCAGTGTTCCGATTCTTCCGACCTGGGAATACGTGTACCCCCACCTACAACTCCCCCCCTTTTTTCCTTTTGATTGTAAAACCCCCTTTTGTTCCCCCCCTCCCTCCCCCAAATGTTTTTTTTTTTTTTTCCCCAAATGCACCACGCCCCAGGATTTTTTTTTCTGCCCTCCCCGCACCTGTGTTGTCACCCATGACTGGGTGTCCCAAAATGGATGTTAACGTACCCCCCCCCCCCTCCCACCTCGGCTTTTTTTTTTCCGGCTAGTTAGTCTCTTGAAAAACTGTGCAGTCTACGGTTCGTCCCGGCCAGCGGTTCCCCCGTCCCAAAGCCTCTTTTCCAACCTCCTTCTGTTTCCTCTATTTGAGTTTTTTTTTTCTTCGATTTTTTTTTTTTTTCCCTTCAAGGACTTCTTTCCCCACTCGTTTGACTTTCTCGTTACGGAGTCCTACTCATCCCTTTTTTTCCCCCATCGGCAAACGTTTTCTTTTCCTTCCGTGCCTTTCTCATTTCCCCTTTTCGTTGAGCCTGGTTTTCCCAGTTTTTTTTTGTAGATCATCTCTTGTGCAACCCTGTACATTTTTGGTCTCTCAAACGGTAATTTTCTTCCCAAAACCCTCTTTTTTTTGCCGTGAATTTGTTTCTTCCATCCTTTCTTAACCCCCCCCCCAAGAGTGTAGTTAGCATTTTTTTCACTAGGGTACTTGTTTCCGCCAAACTGTCCTTTTCTGGAGTTCCCTGAAGATTCCCCGTTCCCCCCCCCTGCTTGTTGACTCCTTGTGATTAAGTGTTTCACGAGTTGCGTCCATCTCCGCGCCTACGCTTTTCAGCAACCTATCCCCTCCCCCCTTCGCTTTCTTTTTAACTTTTTTTTCAATAAGTTCCCTGGAATCCATCGACTTCCCCCCCACTGAAAACGGTCCCCCCCGCTGATTTCTTCCTTTTTCCCTCTCCTCCCTCTTGGCCCTGTGATTCTATGGCAATTCGTATGTTCAGTAGGCCCCTATGAATGGTCTTTTTGTCTTTTTGGTTCCGCCCTTTTTAGTTTTTCGAGCCTTTTTCCCCCCCAAGTTTAAGACTTCCTAGTCTTAGTGTTCCATATTAGTGCATTCTCCCGCCTGTTTAAGGGCGCCCCCATACCTTCCTTTCCGGCTTGGCTCCCCCTCTTCATCTTTGCAGAGTTTGGCATTTTACCCCAAGTCCTTGCGCACCACTTGCGAATTTCCTCATTCCCCCTGCCCCAGTCCTTTGTCTTCCCCCCCCTTTTGGTTCTTTTGCCCCCTTTTTTCTAAAGGTTGCGTCGGCTGGTTCACAGTGGTCCCCCCCCGTTTCCCCCCCAGGACTCTTTTCCTTCCCATGTTGTTCCTTCTTATTCTTCTTTGTATCCTCCCCCCCCGTTTTTTCCTTTATGGATGAAACCCCCATTCGAGGGGTTTTTGGCGTTTTCATGATGTTCCTGTCTCTTATCTTCCCCTTTTTTTTGAGATCTCGGGATGGTTTAACTCATTTGCCCCGGCTGGATATTATTTTGGCGATTGTGTTCCCCCTGTCAACCTGACTTTTTGTTCCCCCCCATCGTTCTTTTTCCGCCCCCTTTGAGACAAGCGCCTCCAACATGGTCGCTTGGTTTTTAATCGTGCCCAGGGGACCAGCATCGTTGCATCTTTTTTTCAATGCGTCCGAAGTCTTACAGAAGCTTCGGATGTGGTCAAATCCCCTTCGCCCTTTCATGTTTAAATGTTGGTTTGAGGCTTTTCTAGATCCCCCCCCCCCCCAACCGCAGTAGCTATAACTGAATTTCTTTGTTTTTTTCGCAGGTCCAACAAGACACTCTCGCTCCAAAAAATTCCCCCCCCGGATCCTTACGGATGTTCCCCCCCTATTCCGGTTCTTATGAGGGCGTTTCCCACTATACCCCCCCCAGTGTCCCAACTCCAAAACGCAGTCTTTTTACCCCAGCCCTGGAGTCCCTCCCCCCCCCCCCCTTTCCCCCACTCTTCATATTTAGGAATGCGCTTTTTGAATTTACTCTCTTAGGAAACTTGGGGACGCCGGTCCAACCTCTAGAGCCCCTTCCTGGTCCTCCTTTCCCTCTTCCTAAACTGATTGGGAACTGACGTTTTTTGATCGCGACTATGAGGCCATCTTTCAGCCCCCCGTTTTCAATGACCTTTCCAATGATAGCATGCTTACGTCTTCTTCCTCCAACTTTCGTTACCCCCCCTCGTGTCAGTCGTTTTAGAAATACAACCCACTTTCCAAATGTGTCGCCCCACTTTTAGTACCTGGCCCCCCTCTGATTCTAATTTAGGACTGATTCTCTTTCCTTTTATGTACTTTTTCAAGTTACTTTTGAGCCACGTCGTATTGAAGGCGTTCCCCCCCCCCTTCTCCCCCTGAAAGTGTTTTTGGATGCCCCATTGTACGCGACGGTGCTCCCCCGCCCTGCGCTCTATTGTGACTGATTTTAGACTTCCCCTGAATTTCCCCGTTCCCTTTTTTCCTGGACTTCAGTTCCCGACTTTTTTCAGGCACCCGTTCCCTCCGCCGCGGACCCCCTCATCGCCAATTTTTCCCCCAACGAGGGTTGCACTGAATGTACCCCCTCGTATTTTTTTCCTCCATTTCTCTGAAATAGGACAGAGGTTTGTTAGGCGCGATTTCTCCAGTTGTCGCCCCCCCTCACCCTAGAGAAGGAATTTCTCCGCGCCCCCCTCCCCTCCCTTCCCATTTCCCCCGGACTTTTTTTCCTCCACCTGCGAGAAAATCCTCCCGTCACATGTGTGGACCCGACTGGCCAACCGCACCCCCCCTCTGCTGCGCACTGCCTGACCGTTCTTCCTTTCACATTTTCTCCCCTTTGAATCGGCGTGATTTTCCTCCATTTCACCCCCGAATGTCCCCCCCATCTCTGTCTCCACTCTTACCCCCTACCACAGAAGTTCTGGCCGGGTTCTTTATGCACCCACTCTGGGGGGATCTCCAGCACGCATCCTGCGAACTCCGCTATCCTGGTCTAACTCGGGCTCGCCCTTCACCGTTTTCAGGACGCCCGCCGCCCACATTTCCCGTTTGCGGCCGTATCCCCGTCCCCTGACCCAAAGTCCCAGAACCCCCTCGTCTGGCCTGATCGCCACTTCGTCTGCTGATTGGAGAAACATTTGGGACCCTTTTCCTTCTTTTCCCTCTCTCCCCCAGACACAAGATAAAGTCCCTGGCCCAAGACCCCCCCCCCCTCTGAGTAACTATGCCCGAGCCCCCTTTCCCAAGAGACCTAATTCGTCTGAACGACCCTTTTTTCTTTCCTTCCCCCATCCCTGAATGTTTAGTCTCCTTTGTTGGACGTAGAGCCCACACCTTTTCTGTAGCAGACCCCTAACACGGCGTTTTATTTCTGGTGGGGCCCCATGTCGGACGCTTTTTTTATCCCCAGGTTTGCCGTTTGAGTGCACCTTTTTTTTTTTTTCTTCTCACGTCAGCTGCTTAGCAGGAAGTTTTCATCTCCCCCCCTTTTTTAAGGTTAGCCTGCCCATGATACCTAGTTTTCGGTTCCGCGCAATTGTTGCCTTTTCTTACTGATCCCCCCCCCCCCCCCAGGTCCTCCCTTTCCTTTTTCGCCCCCTCAAAGTTTTTCATGAAGCGGGACGATTTCGCTCCCCCCCCCCCCAATTTGCTCGTTCGCGCGTCGCCCGACCGATCCTTTAGGGGAAAACGTTCGGCCCCTCCTTTCGTCCTTTCTCCCCTTGAGTTCTCCCTTCGCCGGCGCCGCTTCAACGTAGCAGTTGCCCACCAGAGTAGTTCCTCTAAGCCCGCTTTCTTCCCATCCCTGTTCATCCCTTCCCTTCGTTTTTCGAAGTTCCCTGTTCCCGTTTGCTGGCATCCCGAAACCCCCCTTGCATTCTGTCTTTCCCCCCCCCCTCTTTCTGATAAGTTTTTTTCGTGGAAGCTCGCTCCCGTTCCGGTTGTAATCGACCCCCTTTTGGTCACCTCTTATGTATTCCCTCCCTGTGTAGCCGAGTGTCATAGCGGTAAGCCGCTGCGGCGGTTCCTGAGAGTTCTCTGCCCCCCCCTTCTCCCCTGACCCTTTTGAGCTTTTTTACGCAGATTGTCCTTTATTCGGGCGTCGGAGCCCGATCCGGTGCTGGCTCGAAGGCCCCTACATCCCGGAGCCTGCGAAAGTCTGAGCTAATACATAGCCTCCCCCCATCCTTCTGTTTTTTCCCCTCTCGTTGCTTCTTGGCTACCAAGCTGAATAGCCCTTTCCTCCTAGTCCGCTTACAATTTCTATATCCCGGCGTCCCAGTTTTTGCGTCCGTCCCCGATGTCTCGTGACGTTTTACTTCTTCCCTTCGAGAGAGGATTTTCCTGCTTCGCCGCAATTGCCTGCTGTGAACCCGTCAGTTTCGATTGAAGGTCGTGCCTCTGCTATGATTTTTTTGAGTTTCCCCAGTGCATAACTGGGCTGGTCAGTCCGTAACGATCTCGAGGATCGCTCTCCTCTTTCTCTTCCCTCGGCAGAGATTTTTTTTAGTTTGTTGTCGCCGTCGAA
>Ga0179593_1438247_pt1 | contig 13303 bp, 14 predicted proteins | sample CZODoug2_1_08_16_FD_185931 | JGI IMG/M metagenome (GOLD analysis project Ga0179593, IMG submission 185931) | Vadose zone soil fungal communities from Angelo Coast Range Reserve, California, USA - CZODoug2_1_08_16fungal (PacBio error correction) | ecosystem: Environmental > Terrestrial > Soil >... | reverse complement strand
AGTCTTTTTCCTTTTTGTTTCCCGTTTACTGTAGGTCATGCCTTCCCCCCCCCAAAATCCAACTCTTCTTTCACGCCCTCTTTTTCTTTTCTAATTTTCTTGTTAAAGAAGGGAACAATCTGCCAGACCCCATTCACTTTTTTTTTTCTTTAAGTTCACTCTTTCTTTTTGCTAACCCCTGGACTTTCCTCCAGACTCTTCGAGCTCTCTTTTTACCAACGCCTCAGTTTCGCGCACTGCAATCCCCCCCCCTCTTCAGTTCACCCTTCGAGGCTTCCTCCCCCCCGAGCGTTGAGGCTCAGCTTTGCTCTACAGTGTTTTTTCCCCCCCATTGTAGCGGAGAGTGTCCCACGACTCTTCTGAGCTGCGCCGACTTTGTTGATTTTCCCAAGAAAACAAGATGTTTTTTCTCCGCGTTCTTCCTTGTCAAGTTCCCATGTGCTTCTCCCAACGCTTTCTGCTGCTAAAGGGCGGCTGGATTTTGATCTGACCTTCCTCCCAAGTTCACCATTCGCTGCTTTGCGTCAGATAGTGTGGTCCTTTTTCACTCTCTTCCCTCCATCTCCCTTCTGCTCTACAAAGGAAAAACTTCTTGACCTACACGAAGCCACGCCGTTTTAGGCTTCGCTTTCTTCTCCTCTCTCTTTTGTTGAACCGTTTTTCGCAACCCTTTTCTTGTCTTTTCCCCCCAAGTTCCCTTGGTTCGAGGTAACTATTCGCGAAATGTTCCAAAAGAGTTTGAAATTCTTGCTATCTTCCCCCAATGTTTCTCAAACTCATCAACTTCTGTTTCACTCCTGTTGCCAGGTCCCCCTTCTCAAAAAGAGAGTCCCCAACAGCGCCAGCCCATCCTAGTGGGCCGACTAGTTATGGATCGGTTTTAATAGCTGCCTAGTCCCTTAATTTCTGGGCGAATTTTTAAATCCTCAGTTTTCGACTCCAATCGGCCTTTTCCCCCCCCCATCATTCGTCCTTTATACTCCTCCTCTCCCTCAAATCCACATTGTCACGTAGTTGCGAAGGCCGCGGATCGTTTTGCCTTTTCTGGGAGGTGCTCCGTCCAAGTTTTCCAATAAGGTCGAGACACGCCGAGTGGTTATCCTTTTTTCTCTCGACCTTTTTGTCTTGAGACTGACCCTTCCGGAAGTTTGGTTGGACGACGGTTCGCCCCCCCCCACTTCCTCCGTTCAATTCCTGAGCGAGACCGTTGTGGCCGTCCGGGTTTGGCCCAAACTTGACGTCTCCTCCCCCTCTCGTTCGCTCTTAATCTCCCTCCAAATATAAGTTAAAGATCAAGCTTTGTTTTTTTTCTACAACCGTCCAAGGTTGGCTTTGTGTTACCTATCGCTTTTCCCGCTGAGGACTGTCTTTTTGACTTTCTCAGGTCCCAAGAAAGACTGCGGTCCCGAGGGTCTACACTTCCTAACCCCTTTTTTCCGCGCGGGTTCGCAACATTTGTTGATCCTTTTTAATAAGCCACGTTCTTGCCCATACAGAAAGAAGGGGTTTCTTTGGTATTGCTTCCACACAACGTACACCCGCCGCCTTTAGTTTTTCCCATCTTTTCCGTTTCGGGCCGGAATCTCATTCCCTTCGATACGCAAACAGAAGAGACGACCCTCCCCCCTACTTTCCCCTCCAAAGCTTCCCCTAATGTGAAAGTCCTGAAACACGTCACGAGTTTTTTTGGAAGTCCGCCCTGCGGGATCTCGTCTTGACTGATCAGTAAGAGACCGCCCCCTGCTTGTCCTGTTTTTTTTTATAAGGGAGATAAATTTTTTTCATCCCCCATCTGTGCCAACCCTTCCTCCCCCCAAAATCCTCCCTTTACTGATGAAGAAGTTTAGCGATTTTTAGCAGACCCGGCCCATGCGCTGCATTCACTTCCCTCCAGCAACCCCATTTTCTCTTCCGAAGCTCCGGAAGAACCGTATAGAGCTTCCATAGGTGGAGGATCGTCTATCCCTCGATCTAGAGTTCCGGTTTTTCAAGCATAGCCTCTTATTGGCTCATTCCCTCGACCTTCTGACTTTTCCTTCGACCGTTCGTGCGATTCCTAGCACGTGTTTTTTCTTTTTTTTCTCTCCAGAGAAGGAAGGGTTGGCGTTCGTGACCATGTGACCCGGCCCTAGTGCCTGCTTTTTCATCCCGGCTTTTGTGTTGCGCGCTGATTTTCCTCTCAAGACCATTGTTCCTTGGCTTCATTTCTCAAGCTTTGGCTTTCCCAATATCGTGTGTTTCCCATGCTCCCCCCTCTTCCCCCCTCTACTTTCCGCAGTAACTCCCCCCCGTTTCCAGCTTTCTTTGTTATGGACCAGAAGTTTGGGAGGACGAATTTTTTTTGCCGAGCCTGGCTTTTTGGATCCCTACTAAGATTTCCCCCCCCCTACGCGAGCCGCTGATCGCTCCCATGGAAGGCCCCCTTTCTCTTTCCCATCCGCCTCTGACGAGTCCCTTCCATAAAGCGAGGGCTGAGTTTTTCGACGTGACATTCACGCTTGTTCTCAGCTTGACTAATATTCTGAGTCCTGTCTATTTTTTTTAGGATTGCTTGGATCCTGCCTCTTGTCTCGCTTCTCTTGGGAGTGGATAGACTAACCCACCTCTTATGACGCTACTGTTTTTTTTTAGAAAGTTGCTATACGGCTCCCTGCTTTCTTTTCCTCTCTAGTTAGAGGCTTGAGCCGCGATTCACTGTTTTTCCAATCTTTTCCATACTATTTGATACCGTTCCGGTCCTTTTTTCTCCTGCGACTTTTTTGATTTCCCCCACTCTCAATCCTCCGGTTGTTCGATCTGCTTCCCTGGTACAGAACCGCGACCGTTAGTAATCCAACAAGCTTTTTCATCGTCTAGTTTTTTCTCCTTTTGTTTCCCCCCTGCATGCTTCAAAAGCCAGTGCCTTAGCTCCTCACTTCCTTTTTTTGTTCAGCGTAGTCGAGGTATAATCCCTTCCATTTTCTCGCCTTCTCCCCGCCTCTTCCTTTTCAGATGTTAGGTGCGGCCCCTGTCTGTGACGAGATTTGCTCCTTTTTTTAAAAATCCTCCGTTTTCTTTTTTTCCAAACGACTTCCTTTTACAATCCCCCCCTGCTAACTCCCCTTTCCCATGCCTTCCCTGGAATCTAGGTGCGTCCCTTACCAATATGAGCGGAGATCGGTTAGCCGGTAATTTTTCCTACGGAATCAGTGGGGACATCATGACAGGTCAGAATTCTTTTCCTCATTTCCCCTCCCCTCTTATTACTTCCGCCCCTTTAAGGACTTTGACTGAGGCAGTCGGCGAGAGCTTCTGCGATTTATTTTCCTATCCTCCTTTTTTTTTGAGTAGATGAGCTCCTCCTCTCTTCCCTTCCACTCTGGAATCAGATCAAGGCCCCCTTGTGGTAAAACGACGAATGCGATTTCTCTACGTTTCCTCCCGCTTGTTTTTGCGTGATCAACTTCTTTTCCCTTCAGGTCACCCCATTATAAGGATTCTTTACGCCTATTGGGTGACCCTGGTCACCCCCTCCGATAGCTTTCCTCCTACGCTTTGTTAAATCTCTTTTCTTCCAGATCGTTTTTCCGTCTCTTCTTTTTTCCCCCCTGTCTAATATAGTCGCAGTGTTTTCCCGCAACTGCACCAGCACGCTATCCTCCCCTGATTCTTTTTTTCGCCCCTACGTCCTATCCTCTGGTCCCTTCTCGCTCTTTCCATTAGAGAGCATGTGGTGTTTCAGTGATTCCGCACCCTTTGGAAACCACCTATTCCCTTTTTTCCTGTTTTTTGTTACTAACGGTCGCTTCCCCTTCCCTTCCGCCCCCCCTCTCTCTCAAATGAGGCGGTACAGGATAAGAATCAGAATGCGCCGTAGATTGGACCGACATTTCGGATAGCGCTCTTTATTGTCCACCCCAATGCCTGTCGATTGATTCCTCTTCCTCTCCCATTCCCCCCCTTATTTCTTAGAAAAGAAGTGCGTTTTCCTTTTCACTCTTCTAGTCTTTTCAGGCCCAAATTATTTTCTCTATTTCCCAGCCCCTTCTATGAGATGCTAGTAAGTCCTCAACTCCCCCCGCTCCTGCCACCTCTACTAGAGGCAAATGTAGGAGCGATAGTTGTCATGGTCAGTTTGCTACAGCCCTTCCTCCAGGAGAGCTGCGCGTATGGACTGGTCCATTAGGTCTCGGCTTTTTTTTTTTTCCTAGGTGTTTTTTTCTCTTCGTTGTGACTCCCTGACGATCCCAAAGTGCTGACACGGTCATGGTTGGACTTTTCCCCCCCCCCTCCTCTGGTTCCCCATCTTTTGAGACGCATGAATTCAAAACTGTCCCCATATATTTGGCTCATCTTTTTTATCCGCCCGTCCCCCCCTTTTAGAAAAGGGGCCGGCCCCTCCCCTCGGCGCCAACTCCAGTTGTAGCTGTTTCACCTCTCACTATTTTCGGCACATCGGCGGAAGGTCCCCCCTTCCCAGTCTTTCCCCCCCCGACTTTTTTTTTTTACTAAGACAGCCACTTTTTAGGCTCGGACTTCACCCCTTTCCACGAGTCCATACCCTTTTCGTCCCGACCTCGGCGTGTTTCCCCTGTTGCTCCCCCCCCCTCTGCTGATGTTTTGAAAAAGAAACATGCTGCCGATGAGCTTTCATAGCTCCTCCCCTGAGTCCCAAGAGTCTAACCTGTTCTTTTTTCTTTCGACTCAGGCCCTGGTTTCGTCGGAATGGACAGACTCGCTCTCTGTCCCTTTTTTTCTTCTTCGACGCCACTCATTCCCTTTTCTAGCTCCTCCATCTTTTCCTTCTTTTTTTTTTGTATGGGGAGTTGACGTTCCCTCCCCGTATTGGATAGAGGCCACCGTTCCTTTTTTTTCTTCTATTCCTTGCGAGATAACACCTAACGAGTCCGTTTTTTGTTCCCAACTCCGCCCTTTCCCCTCGTGTCGAGTTTTGGTTTTTTTTTTTCCTTTAAATTCTTTTTCTTTTTTGCTCTTTTGCAATGTTGCTGACGGCCCTTTATGTTTTCCTTTGGTCCATTCTCATTTTCTTTTTTCCCCTTAAGAGAGAGTAGCCTCCTTTTCTGGAACGATCGCCTCTCCTTCGGAGTTGTGCTTTTTTTTTTCGTGATTCCCCCCAACGGCTTTCTTTTCACAAAGGGAGGGGTCCTTATTACTTCCTTTCCCCTTTTATTCCCCCCACTCTTCGGACCCGCAATTGTTTATTGTGGCTCCTCGTCTCTTCATTTTTACTCGCATAACTTCCCTTCCTTCGCGTAAGCGAGGTCCCCCCCCCAAGCCACCCCTTTGACCCCTCTCTTTATCATTCTCCTGGAGATGAGTCAAATCTATTTGTTCTTTTTATCCATCGCGACGCTGCGGCTTTTCTGTCTGTTTTGTATCCTCCTTTTCAGTCCCGCCCCTTTTTTCATTCTGTGCCTGGAATGCCCCTGATTTCCCCTTTTGAGTGCCCTAACCTTTCCTTGACAAAGAACAGGCCGTTTTTCTGCGGCTGTTTAGTCAAAGTGGCTGTCTTTTTTTTGCTAAAAAAATTTTTCACGTCTTTGATCTGTCGGTCCTTTCCTCCCTTTTCCTTCCACCTTTCCCATAAAACGATCCTTCTCCTTCCAGACAGTTGAAAATGAGTTGGCTTCTTTTCTCCGAGTTCTACTAGGTCTCATTTTTGTACTTTCCCTCTTTCCTCGACAAGAGATTTGTGGCGCCCTGCACTCATTTTTGCGGCTAGTCCCATCCTTACCTCTCCCTCGAGATTTTCCCAGTGATGGTTTCTGTTTGCTGGGAGGTGCCCTCTTTTTCTTTCTCACGTTATTCTTTTTTTAAAATAAATTTGGACCTTGAGAGAGCCTTGGCCCAAAGCAGACTGGCAACCTCTTTTTTTTAATTTTCTCGCTTTTTCTTACTTTCCCCAACCCCCCCCCCGTCTGCGAGTTTTTGACGTTACCTATGGTTCACCCTCAAAGATATAGGGTCGCCTCCCTTCCCCTACTTACGTCAGTTGCTTCGTTATTGTACTCTGTCTAAGGGTTTTCGACCTACAGCTTTTTCTTTCTGTCGCTTTATATTTTCCACCTTTTTGACCGGACTCCTTGCCTCCTTTCTTCTTTCCCTTTAAATCACAAGGTCATCCCCCTCTCCCCTTTCTGAATTCGAGTGCCCACCGGTTCGATTTTTCATTCGACGCCTTGCGCTTCTTCCATTCTTACCCTCTGCCTCCCCCTTTTCCTCTCTGTTTCTTTTCTTTCTGAATAACCTCCTGCTGCTCATGTCCTTTGTTAGTATCTTGGCCACCCCTTTCTAATTAGTTCCCCTTTAAGCGATTTTCGATCATTTCCTTTTTTTTCCTGTCCGCACTTTGTTCTCCCTTCTCAAGTTCTTCTTTGGTTTTCCTCGTTCATCGCCTTTCCCTCTCTGCGCCTTTTCTTTTCTTTGATCCCTCGTTTTCTTTCTGCTTCGTTTTTTTTGGTTCCCCTCTGGTAAAAGGATCTTCCCCTCCCCCTTTTCCCGTTACTCTATCTTTGCTTGCTTTCCCTCTATTCTTTTGTGTTTTCCTTCCAGGCCCTTTTGTTCCCTGCCTTCCCCCCCCATTTATTTTGCCCTGCTTTTTTCTCTTTTCTATTTTTTTGAGAGCGATCCCCCTTCCTTTTTCTTTCTTTTCCCTTGTTGTGTTCCACAGTATTGTCTTTCAGCTCTTTCCCACAAATCAATTCTTTAGTTTTTTTTTTTAACGCAGTATGGCTTCCGTTTATTTTCCTTTTTAATATACGTTTAACAAGATGCCCCCCTCCCTCATGCCAGACTCGTTGTCCTCCTTTGAAATAACCCTTGACACTGGCCGCCTGAATACTTTCGCTCTTTCCCCGCCAGGTTCCCGCTTTCCCCACACGCGCCCTCTTTTTTTCCCCCCCTTCCCCTCCCACCTATTTGCCGTCTTGCGCTCAACCGATCGTCGTATCTCTTCCCTTTTCACCTCCCAGCGAAGAGTTTGACCACTCTCCTTTCCTTTTTCAAATTCTCTTCTCGGACGCCTATTGCTTCGAAACAAATGTCCCCCCCCCCCTCTGCCGCGTTTCTTTTTCTTTCCGAATGGGAACTTCTTTTCAAGTGCTCTCCCCTTTCCTTACGTTGGTGCTTTAAATGGCGCTTTCTTCACCTTGTTATATGGACACTCCTTTCTCCCGGATTTCACCGTGATCTTTCCGTCCGTGCCTCTTCTTTTTTTGTTATCTGTCGTCAAGTCTTTTGCCCCCTCCCGTTCGAGTACCCCCCGGCCAAACTCCTTCGTTCCCAGCCCCCCTCCAAGACGCAGTCAGTCTTTTCTTTGAGGCGAAAGTATCTAGGTTTTTTTAGAGTTGACCTAGGTCTCCCATCTCATCGTTGGAGTTGGTCATTCCCCCTTTTTTCCCCAATCTAGAAATTACCCCCCCCTTTGAGGTTCTTCTGGCGAGATTGGGTCTTTCTCTCCCAAGGACTACTTCACTGTTCGTGTCACTCTTTAACGTTCCCGGAAGACCCCATCGATAACCCTCTTCCCCCTGCCCCCATTTCCTCCCCCCCTTTGAAGTATCTAGTTTCCTTTTATTCGGAATCGGTTCTAGTCCGACCCTTGGGCCGCAGGTCCCAATAGTAGATTAGACACCCCCCCCAAGATTTTCTCCCCCCCCTCTTCGCCTCTTTCTCGCCCCTTAGCACAGACAATCACCCCCTTTCTTTCTTCCTGCGATGCCTTCTGTTTTTTCGATTTTTTTTTTGCTCCGGGCGCCATTCCCTCCAGGCTTTCTGCATTTATCTTTTTTTAGAATTTTTACTTTGATTACCTTTTGCCCCCTGCCTTTTTTGGCGTTTCAGGTTGCTTTTTTTTCTAGGTTAATTCCCCCCCCCCGCATCAGGTTCCATTCACGAATCTTCTTTTTTGGAGTTCACTGCTCAGGCTTGATACCCCAACTTTTTCTCAAGCCGCCTCCTTTTAGGCATCTAAAATCCCAAACCCCCTGTTCCGTCTGATCCCTTTAATGTCAAGGTTTTTTTGTTTTTCCTCCTACTTCCCCCGAGCGGCTGTTCTTTGTTTTCAAGGGCGCCAGTTCCTTCCCTCCATGACTATCTCTTGCTCAACCTGAATCCCCCTGTGCGTCCTTTAGTTCGACCATTGGTTTCTTTTGGTATCGCCTTTGTCATACTTCGTGTTACTTTCCATAGGACCCAACCCCCCCACTAAACGCCGCCTGATCTCTGGCTCCCTTTCGTTTTCCCCCGCGGCGGCGACGCGTCCTCGATCACGCCCCAGACGCCTTCCTCAGCCCCCCCCCTATGAAAATTCCCCCTTCTTTCCTAAGGTGCACGCCCTCAACCACTCTCCCCGTGGTTTGGCCAGTTCCTAATTTGATTTAGGATTCTATCGTCATCTCGCCCCTTTTTTCGCTCGCCCCTTTATGTATCGGAAGGAATGTTGGGCCGTGGTTGTGTTTTGTGTTTGGTTGTGCGTCACCCCTCCCTTACGGGAACAAACTCCCAAAGGGTATTATCTTTTTGACTCTGAGAGTTCGCTCTTTCTTACTCCTCACAGGCCCATCTTTAGCCTGGCCATGCCGACGAAACACTGATTCGACGAAAGTCCTCACCGACCCTTTTAGAGATTATCCCCCTTAGGCTGTCTATGACCTTCTCTCGCTTCTCCTTTTCTTTTCCTTAACCATTTTTTCTTTATATTATACCCATAAGCCGTATTCTTTTCCTTTTTTGATCTTTATGGACACCTCCCCGTTTTCGGACTTCTCTCACTTGTTTTTCTTGATATCACTCTAGAGCTTTGTTTGGTGTGTTTGTTTTTTTGGTGTTTTTTTTTTTTTCTTTTTTGTTTTGTTGGGATGGCCGCTTACGTAGCCATTTTCCCAACCCGCCATTGGCTTTTTTCAGAAATTTTTGGTTTTCGTCTTGTCAAGGCCCTGTTCTATCTCCTTGTCCTTTTGTTTTTAGACCCGCCTGTTCTTCCCCCTCGTTATTTCATGCGTAGCCCATCGGTCCCCCTCATTTGCTCCCTCCCCTTTTTTTTCACCATTCTTTTTGGCTGGACGACTTTTTTTAGGAAGACTTTCCTTGCCTTGCTGGCTCCCCGTCCTCTTCCCCCCCTCCCCGTCGAGATTCCTTCGACCGCGAAGGCCCCGATTCCTTCTTTCTCCATCGTCGACTCACTCCGCCTGCTGCTGAGTCTTCACTGCCATGTTCCCCGATCTTCTTCCCCCGACGACTTGCCTTTCCTTCCCCTGATTTTTTCCCGGCTTTTCCTTTTGCAGCTGCTCCTTCTTTTCTTCGATCCCCCCAAGTGTGAATGAGAGACTTTTCGAAAGTTGTCATCTTCTTCGCCCGTTTCGGTCTCCCCTATTACATTTGTACTTGATTTTTTGGCAGGCTTCTTTCCCCTTTTTTACCCAATAATAGGCTTTCTCCTGACGGGCCCCAGCCTCGCAAATTCTTGATTTTACTTTTTCCAGCTCGATGTTTTCGCCCTGTGGTTTTTCCTGTTTTTCCATCCCCCTCCCGTTCCGCCCCCCCAAACCCTAACTCTTTCAGTCGGTCCATTTTCGGAATCGGCCTTTTCCTGAACAATGCTGCGAGACACTTCAGTCTCGCAATCCCCTGGTTTCCCCCCCTTTATTTTCATCCGTCCTACGTTCTTTTCCTGTTTTTCTTCGTCTTGCGCTGCTGCCGGTGCGGCTCCTTTCCAGAGATTGCTAATTTTTTTGTTTTCACCTCCTCCGGCGAACCCAAGTTCTGTGTGTACCCCCCCTTTTCCTTTTCCCGTCTCTGCGGCCCTCTTGTTGCTCTTCACGAGCCCGGCGATTTTTTTCTTTTCCCATGCCCATCTTTTTCCTCCTCTCCCTTTGTCATGATCACTTGCCACTGTCGACTCTTCGATGGGTTTTATTTTTTTCTCACTGCACGCATCTTCTTTTCCCCAGGCAAGGGACCGTGCAGCATTCCGGTTATTAGATCCCTGGCCCCCCGAATCTCCTTTCTCAATAGTTGCCTTTTCTCTCTTCGCGGCTTCCTCGACGTTGCCTCATTGTCTTTTCCGGGAAATTTAGGTCCCCCCTCATAGCTGCTTTGAGTCCTAAGACCCATTCCCCCCTCAGCTCTAACTTTCTTTCTACTTTCCACTCCCCCGTCGGCAACTTCCTCCTCTTTTTTATAGACGTCACTATTTTGCAGGGCATCGATATTATCTGTCCGCATTTTGAATCAGTGTCCTAATCTATTGGAGGTTCCCTTTCGTGTTTCCTAAGTGATTTCTGTTTATAACAATCTACGCCCTCTATAGAAATTGAAAACCTCTAATTACCCCCCTCCCTTAATGACCTTCTCTCACTATTTTCCTGCTATTATTTTATGGTGACTTCAGTTCTTACCTTTCATATTCCTTTTTTTTTCTTTTTTCTGTTCCCGTCTTCCTCCCACATTCTTCCCCCCAACAAGACTTCCTCTCTCTATATTTTTTCCATGTCCACCCGGTAGATTTTCCTCCCCCCTTTCCAACCTTTTCTTAGAAACATGAGGCTGGACGGCTACCACAGAATTGCTCCCCTGAGTTTCCTCAGGTAGCGTCTCAAGATTCTTATTGTCAAAAACAAATTCACAGTTCCTTATCCCGCCCTCTTCCACTTAACTTTTTTTTCTAACATATGTTTTTATCATGATCAAGCCTACCCTCCTCTTCAGGACCCCTATTGTTCTCATCAACACCCCCTGGGCTTCTCCTTGTTAGGTCTAGAGTATCTTTTCCATGCACCGAGACCCCGTTCCACTCCTACTTCACCCAAGTCTCGGGGTCCTCTTCGTTTACTGGTAAAGTAGACGCTCTTTGCTATTGTAGGAGAATTTTTTTTGCGGCCTCTGTCCCCTTAACTTCTCCGATTCTCAGGCGGCTCGGCGTTTTTTTTAATATTCTCTTTCCCGCTTTGTCGTCCCTCTCCCCACCGTAGTCCATCACCCAGCTACCTTTTCTTTCATACCTTCCCAATACTGAGTTTTTTCCCGGGCGGGTCGCATCCTAAATTCCCGCTCTTTCTTACCTGACGTCTTCCCTCTCTCCCAGGCGGCTCGAAACAGGGGCCTGACATACTTGAGAGAAAATAAAGACTATGCTGCACCTACTATGGCGGTGTCCCCTTTTTTCTGCTTCCCCCCTAAAACCAATTCGTCGCTTTCTCCCCCACGTCCGATTCCAAACGTTATTCTTTCTGCCATTCACTCTGCAAATGGACCATTTCCCATACCATCAGCGCTGCCTATTACTCGTATCTGGAAACTTCTTTCCAACTCCCGATGCTTCCTGATTTTCTTAAACAAGAACTGCCCTCTTTTCCCCCCCCGTCATTCCTACTCCTTTTTGAGATACACCCTATCCCTTTCTCTTAGTGACTTGTCTGACCTGGTAAATGTTCGTGGCAGGAGTTGAGCGCCGCGCGATTTTTCTTTTTCTAAGACCTCGCAATCTTGAGAACGGATACTCTTCCAAGATCCCTTGCTCTTTTTTGTTGAAATGGGGAGTTTTTGTTCCGTCCTTAATCTCCCCGTAATTTAATCTGCAAACTAAGGTTTTTTTGGATATCTATGACGGATTAGATTCACCCATAAGAGATAACTCATTTTTTTATTGTTCCTTTCAATGTGTCTTGGTTCATTTTTTTTTGAAACCTTTCTCTTGTTGCAATTGACCGGTTTGATGATCATTCGTATTTATGTTTTTCGTTCCTCCTTTATGGATCGGTTTAGCGCTAGCGATGCTCCTCGTTCATGGCTCTTTTCTGCTTGGTGTGTAGTTCTCCTAACCACAAGAAGTTTTATGTTTTTTCTTTTTCACAGTTAGTTTTTTCTCAATTTCTACCCTTCCATCCCCTGTCCCTCCTTGTTTCGATGTTGATAAATAGTTTTTCTCTTCCCCTTTCTTTTCCTCGGTTTCCACTCCTTCCTTCGTAAGCGAATTGACACACCCCTTGCCACCTTTTGCTTTCTTTTTGGACTCCCCAGATGTAATTTAGACCTTCCTTTTTTCTTATCGCGACATTTTGAGGCTTTATCTTTTTTTCAATACCCATTGAAGAGCTAAAGACCCCTCCTCATTCCCTTGTGCCTGTTTCAATTCACTGATAATTTTTTTCCCCTCCCCCAGGCCAAAATTTTAAGGGACGGACTCGGCAGGATGTCCCCTGTTACTCTTTTTCTGCCACTGAGACCCCTTCTCGGTTTCATCGCACTATCCTGTTCTGTCCCCTTGGAGACGTTCGTCCCCCCCCCTCAACACCCGTCTTTTATAATTGAGCAGACTTTAGGCCATTTCCGCACTCCCCTTGTTTCTTTCTTTCTCCGCCGATCCCTCGTCCTTTTCGATTTTTCCTTGGATTTTTGCTCCTCCCTTATATTTTTCGCCCTTACTGTTTGCGGGACTATGCCCCTCTTCCTCGACACTTCCAACTATTTCTTCACTCTTAGGATTTCTGGCGTGGGTGTCCCTCTTTCCCTCCCGCTCATGGGAATTTTCCTCCACCTTCCGTGAATATGTATTTTTTTCTAGCCAGCATTGCATCCTATTGGCCCCCCCCATTTTCACTTTTAGAGTCATGTCCCTGCTCCCGCTGTACAACTCCTTTCGATTTTTCCGACCAGGGTTAACACTTAACCCCCAATCCCCAACTAGAACTCCTTTCCTTTGCGGGGTCTTCGGGTGTTTCACTACGTCTCTTTTCCTTTTCCGAACTCAGCTTTTGTCGCTTTTCCTTCAAAACCTATCCACACAACGCATCGTACCTCCTCTCCTTTTCCTCGTTCTTCGGTGTCCCCCCACTTTACAGAAGCCTGTAGCATCGCGGCACGTTCGATTGCGGAGGAGAGCATTCTCGAGCTTCTACCCCGCTTCCTCCAAAGAGGCCTTTTTTCTTTACTCGGTCGTTTCCTCTCCTTCTCCCGTCCTTTCCGTCTTTTTACACAACTCTTTCTCTCTCTTTCCAATCTCGATTCGCCTTGCGCCCTGACTCGCAGCCGCTTTTACTCGCTTATTTGGTTTCAGTTGCGCTGATCGACTTCAGGTTTTTTTTCCGTTCGGGTTCATGCGCTCTTCACCTTCTGTCTTCCCTTTTCTGGGGTACTCCCCCTATCTTTGAACCCCTATCGCGTTTATGGGTCTTTTTGTCCCTTTACCGTCGTTACCCCTTTCTACGGTTTTTGTTCTCAAATAAAATATGATTTGTTGTTTTGACCTTTTAAGGACTCGAATTGCCCGACGTTTGTACGTCCCCCCCCTGTCCAGAATACCTTG
>Ga0179593_1399333_pt1 | contig 13303 bp, 18 predicted proteins | sample CZODoug2_1_08_16_FD_185931 | JGI IMG/M metagenome (GOLD analysis project Ga0179593, IMG submission 185931) | Vadose zone soil fungal communities from Angelo Coast Range Reserve, California, USA - CZODoug2_1_08_16fungal (PacBio error correction) | ecosystem: Environmental > Terrestrial > Soil >... | reverse complement strand
ACTTACACCATTTCCCCCCCCTCTTCCATCCCGGCCTTTTGGGTGATTCGATTTAACCAGGTCCCAGAAGGAACAACGGTTCATCACACGACTTTGAAGCCTCTTGACCCCGATCTGCCCCCATCCCCGCCCTCTTCTATGGCTTTGAGCCTCCTTTTTCACCCGTTCTGAGTATCGTCGTCCCAACCCCAACTGGCACACTCGGACGCCGCTCCATACAGAAAACCTTGACTCTCCCTGAGAAAACCTCTTCAGTTCCTACGACACTTGGTGTCAACTTGTTCCATCTGCCTAGTAACCCTACCACTTAGTCCTTCTCCACACTGTTTATAAGGAAGACAAACGAACAAATAGGGTGGGTACATTCCATTTTTACCCCCGTGGAGGTCAGAACAGCCCGGCAAACGACAACCTGCAGTTCACTCCTACTCTTTAGCCCCTACCCCCTTACACACCCTTTTCATTTTCTTTTCAATTTTCACACCCCCTTTGGGGCTAAGACATTCTGATTATGACCACGCCAACTCATGTACCACAGTAGCCAAGACTATCAATCTTTGCACTAAATTCTCCTGCCAGTTTCTTCCATTTACGAATTCCCCCACTTATCGTCACCCCTCTGTGCTCTTTTCCCCCCCTCCTCCCCCTTGACTTGACAGAAACATACTGTGTACAAGCGAGTTTGGACCTTCCCCCGAGCGACTTTTATTTGACTTGGACCCTTCCTCCTACACCCAGCTGTCCGTGAGAACACTCTCCCTTTGAAGTCCGTCAGCACCCTCCTCCTTCAGGAAATCCTGTGGCGTAGTCACCCGATCAATAGGGGACATCCTATCAGTGCTTCATCACCGATGATCCCACGAGCCCCCAACCCCAGTAAGGGAGATCTCCCTTGGCAATTCTACTCCATATACTCTAGCCCCTGGGCCTGGACATATGCAGACAGTTCTCTCTGCATCCTCCTTTCCGAAGCCCCCCTCCGATCCCTCTTCAACAAGTTCCCCCAACGGTATTACAAGAGGAGGAACCCATTGAAGCGTAATACCCTAAACCGACCGCACTGGCGCCTCCGCCTACTATCACGTACTGCACTCAAGGTATCCAACTCCGGTTCAGCTCACCGTGTTCATCGCTACTCAAGCAAGCGGTTAAAGCTCCACCCTTCCGAGAGAACCTTGTGGACTGCACGTTTTTCTGCTTCCCTCTTTCCTCCCGGCTCTCTCTGCAACCTCTTTTGCTCGATGTCTTTCGGTCCCCAGAGCGTTCCTATCGTCCTAAGAGGTCAAAAAGGCGAAAAAGCGAACACCCCACACCAACCGACTTTTGATAGCTAAATGAGCAATGCCATTTTTTCCCAATACCCCCCCCGGTGTCTCCTAGTCTAATTCCGGAACCCACACCGTCCCTCTGCGTAACTTGAGACCACGGTTGCCGATATCCAGCCCCCCCGCCCGTTCCTTTCACTTAAGGTTCAGCCTGATGATGCAGCCCTCTCATTGAGCCCCTTCCCTTTGCACCTTTGCCGTTAGACGGGATGCATTCATCCCAATTAAAGTGGATAAAGAAGAGGAACCTATTCAATAATTTCCAGAAGCCTTCCCGACGAGTTATTTAATTTTCTCTTTCTCCTCGGCTTACACCTTCAATGGCTTTTTATTGGCGGCAGTCCTGCCTTCCTTAAGACCTTGGATTGTACACCACCACTGTGGGACTGAATCCTCAAGCCCCCCCCCCCCCACCCGTTGAGAGGGAACCCCTTGAAGTAACACATCTAGGCCAACCGTCAGACCACGGCCCGTATTTTTCTTTGCTTCTGAACCCTCTCCTGCTACCGGTCCCCCCCGCTTCGGTCTTATTTTGCGACCCTCCGTATTCCCTTTTCATCGCACCCCTCTTCGTCCCACTGACAGCGACAAGACCCTTGACCCATCCGCGTGCCGCTGCCCAGCCAACCCAACACTGCCACCCACGTGTGTCAGCCTTCACGCTCTTTCCCTCCGGCGGCTCATAACGGCGGTAGTACTGAAGAATGATCTCTTACTGCCAATCAGTCCCCCCCGCCGCCGAGCCACCCCCCCCCCCACCCCCGCGCATAGTACTGACACTCCCAGTTTCCGCAGAGTTCCACCTTTACCCTTGCTTTTTTGTCCTACGCATATCATCTTTCCTAAAGAGCGCATTTTCGCTTTGGGGAGAACCTTTCGCGGCGGTTTCCGGGCCGGCACCGTTACTTTTGTTTTCCTTTTGATTCTGTGTATGTGTACGGCATCGCGTGTCGGGGGTTAGAGGGTTTGTGTTTGTGTTGCTTAGATTGGTACGTTGTGTAAACTTAATCTGAATCCTACCTCAGATGTACCTTTATCCCTTTTTTCCGGCTTGTTTTTGTTTTCGTAGGGTGTCTGACCTTAAATCCCCTTGAGCATATCCTCCTCATCACTTTTTCTTTTAATATCACACCACAAGTTGTTGTATGTTTATAACAGACCGATGCTGACGCGCACTAGTCCTAAAGGAATGTAACCCATACTACAACACACAGCCTCTTAAGCATATTGAAAAACCCCGTAATTCACTTACAGCCCAAAGCAGCGTTCATTCAAACCAGAAACCCGACAGGACCTATTACGATCTTTCTCAGACTCCACGCATTAGGCATCCACCCAGAGCCTCCAAAACACAGTCCTGACTTCTCTCCTCATGTCTTAACATAGCGTTCCTACACACCCCCGCCCCTCTTCCCCCGATTTGCCCCCGATCCATGCCGACACCTCCTTCTAAACTGCTCGACCGGTCCGGGCCGCTCTGCCATCAATCTTCCCTATCTACAAAAGTTCGAGCCTGTTATTCCCATCCTTACCCTTCCCTCCTTGCCCCTGGGTCGAGCGTAGGTGTCCCCGAACCCATGGGACCTGCCGCAGGATGTCCCCACTACTCTTCGTGTGGGATAAAGAGGGATCTCCTCCCCCCTTGTCCTTCTGACTTTCTCACCAAAAACTGTCAAACATCCGGTTCCGTGACCGAGCCAGCTATTTCAGAACAAATAACTGCATTTTGAACTTCTAGACCCCGTCCACCCCGTTACATCCCGACGCCGTACTTCCAATGAACGCTCCCTCCTTTTGCCCAAGGATATAGGCTTCATTAAACGACTCCCGCTCAAGGAGCACCCCTTTAGCCTGACACCCCGTTCGAAGAAAGAACCCGTCACTCCATTAACGTTCCCTGCCGTCGCCCCCCATCGCCAATTTGTTCCACAAGAACACGCTTAGGGGATTCGTTTCTGTGGTAAAACGGTGGCTTTGGGGGAGTATGTTCTGGGTTCTGGGTGTACCTTTTCTTTGGGGGCGCCCGTGGGGGGGGCGGGGATAGTGTAGTGGTGCGGTAGGGCGGGGTTTTTTGGTCTACGTGTCAGTATAATCGGTGGTGGGCCCCCCCGCCCTGGCAGCTTACATGTCGATATTGGTTTTTAATTTCACCTAAAGGCGTTGCCCACATTCGTACTCCCCTTACCTCCTTTAAAGAATAGGGCCCTTACCCTCAACCTTCTTTCGGCCTAGTCCCGGTCACCCGTTGTCGTTAGACCAACAAACAATCCGGCGGAGGGAGACAAGAGATCTATCGCCGAGTTTGTCACCTTATCAACTTTATCCACCTCCTCTGATTTACCTCCGCTCCGGCTCTCCCCGAAACATCGTTTCCCCCATTTGCGCTCCCCGTGCCTGATCCCTAAACCCCTCAGATACCAAGGATATCCCTTTTCCGGCTCTGAAACAGCCCTTCTTTAAAGAGAACCCCCTCGTCAAAAACCCCGTGAGGTCAGTCACCTCCCGTTTCCTTTTTCGGTACCCACCGAGTAGTTGAGTCGTATAGATGACCCGGCTCCCTACATCTCCGAATAGTTCTGTCGACCATTCTAACCGACATAACCTTCGGTTTTTTTTGAAATTTGAAACCGAATTTTGTTTTATCTTTCCTTTCTGATGCCCCGAACCTACTTATTTTCAATAAAATTATAATTAATATGAAGTCAGGAGATGAAGAAAGCCACCCATCATTCTTCCCCACCCTTTCAAGTTATCTCCGATGTGAGAAGTTCATCGTGCCACCTTGATTTGAAACCCTTCCCCCACCACCAGGGCGCCCTGCCTTCGTTTCCATCCCCCTGTAACCCTCACTAAGAGCCTTTTCAAGAAATATTAGAGATCCCCCCCACCGGTACCCAGGTCCACCTTTTTACCCTGCCCCCCCCCCCCCGACCCTAATGATTCTTCACCGAGCACTTTCGACGTTTATGCCCCCTCTGTACTGTGAAAATCTCCCTCAGACTACCATTTTTTGTTTCCACCCCCCCCCCCCACCCCCGAAACCACTTTCCCTCTTCCCCCTATCGCCCCTGCGGACTTCTTACTCCTTAACCGCTAAAAAGGAAAAATGGGAGCCCCAAACCCTCGGGTTTTTTTTGTGGTCCGTCAGATGTGTGCAGTTCTTAGTGTTCGGGCGTTTGTTTATGGGGGGGGTTATTTTTATTGGTGGGGCCAAACTTCGTCTTCCCTCAGACGCTCCAACCACCTTATTTAGACACCGCCACATTTTTCGCGCTCATTTTTGACGCGGAGAGCTTCCCTAACCTTGTCACTACTGCACCCCCCCTGCCCACCAAAAAACCACCCCGATTCGTCCTCCTTGCTGCTGCCCCCATCCGTCCCATGCTCCTATTATTCCCACCAACTTCCCCGGATCTCTATTCTCAGAAATCGTCAAGTTCATTCTAATCTTGTGCCCTTTTCGTTCGTCCCTCAGCTACCTAAGCAACGCCCACCTCAACTGTAAACTCCCCCCCGACAGCAATACCCAGACACGTACCCCGTTATCCGCCTCCCACTTCACCTCCCCTCAATAAATCCTTGCGACAACACCAGTCTTCAGAAAACACCACGCAGCGTTTCACTGTCACAAAGGTATCAGTCTTCGGAACCCAACCCCGGCACCGACCTTGCACCAAATTTTTCCCCTTCGCCCACACACCCACCAATGATTCAGTTTGAACCCCCCCCCCCCCCCCCCCCCCCCCCTCTCTCTTCCCGCAACCTTGTGCTGTTTGTCCCTTTTCTGACTGTGAATGGGTTTGTGTGTTTTTGAGAGAGGATTGGCTAATTGTCGGGGCGTCGGGGTTTGTGTCACCTTTCGTGTGTTTTTTGTGTGTGTGTCGGTGCGGGGGGGGTTAGAGCGTGGCTTTAATGTATTTTCGGTGGCGGGTTTGACCCTTGAAGGAGGGCTGTGTCAAGGAATACAGTCCGGCCGTCGGAGTTTTGTTTATGTTTGCGCAGGGATTTTTGGGGCTGGGGGGTTGGTTTCGGGGGTCCTGCGGACTGCTTTGGTGGTGTGACCGCGCGGGGACGTTTTTGGTGGGTGTATCGTTTTCTGGGAGACTGGGTGGAGGTGTGGTGCGTTCTTGTGTGGTGCTGACAGTGGATCCCCCTGACGGTCAACTCACCCGCCACCTTTCTCCCGCCCATCACTTTCTCATCCGATCCCGCGGAATCGTTAGCTCCCCTCCGTGCAACGGCCCTCTGTGCTCCCTTACAGAAGACTTCGACCAACCCTCGTTTGTTCTTTCTACCTTGACCCTCGCCTCCTAGATCTCCCCCGCCAGACCCAGAAAGAACTCGCCAGCCTACCCCCCAAACGCCCCCGTGCCATAGCCCTATCCACCGCCCACACTCCTATTACCCTTACCACCAATGCGTTATAAATAACTATTGAACTCACATGCCCAATTTCCCCCTTGGGAAGCACCAAATAACGGTCATCGTAATTTTTCCCCGAACTCCATCGAAAAACATCCGACCTAAAAGAACATTGAGATTCCATTCCTCGAGTCTGGCTTGCCCATATCCCTCTTCCCGACCCTCGCAGCGGCCCCTCTTGGTCCAATATGAGATCAGCGGCCTGCTGGAAATTTCCGCTAACGTCATAGCCCCCCCACCGCCACCAAGCTGACTTGCTTTTTTTTTTTTTCCCCCCCTACTGGTAATTAAGGTGACATTCCTAAGGGCCCGTTTGGTTAAAGATACTCCAATCAAGGGAACACCGTTTATACTATATTAGTAAAAACTAGATCACCACAGTAAGGTTAATCTATTCGCGCATTATCCTCTCCTCTTCTACCTGATACACTGGTTTCCTTTCCCCCTCCCATCTCTTTTTCCTTCCTCCCTTGTCCTCCAACTGCTAATTCCAAAAATTACCACAACCCCCCCAAGCAAGACCCAAGAGGAGGAAACACCAACCCTGCTTATTACAGGGCAACCTTCCCTGCTCCTACTTCTACGTTACCGACACCTACATCCTTCCAAATTCCTGAACGCCCCCAACACGACCCCACTACCGGCGCCCCCCACTGCTCACGTTATTGCGAGTTGGATTTCCTCCGTCACAAAGCGGTAGGTCAGATAAACTAGAGAGACAGCCTGGATGTATTGCGTTTCTTGCCCTTTGGCAAGCAAACTTTTCACAACCCCAAGGATATGGTAGATGTGTTCGTTTACCCCACCGCTTCACTCTCGTTTACCATCCCCCTCCCATTTTTCCCCCAAAGTGTTTTTCTTGAAACCCCCTTCACACCCCCACACTTTTCATCGACCTGTAGCGCCCACTTCCACGCATCCACACAGGCTTTTTATAACGCCCGCGAGTGGATTATGAACTTTTCAAAACACGAATTGGAGACCGTCCTGAAGATCTCCCCCCACTTTCCTTTGGTCCGCACCGGTCAGTGGGCCGTTCCCCACTTTTCCTTCCATAATGGTGTTTAACGACTGTCGTTGAGCCAGTCTGTTGACCTCCTTGTTGGTGCACCGGTGATAGAGATTAAATTGCGCTCGCACGACTGCCCCCCTAGAACCATTCACCCGTCCCCTTTTTTTTCCCCCGATCACAGGTTTCTAGTCTGTTTCTCAGTCCCGTGCTTTATTAAACTTAGGAAAAACCAGATGAAAACGTAAGTATTGGGAACGAGACCCCCCTCTGCACCCCCCCCCCCGCCTACCAGCTCATTGGCTTCTTTGTTATGTCCGTAAGCTACCCCCTCTCTCTTGTTCGCCGGTCTAGCCTTTAACGACCCTCGAACCGCGGACTACTACCCCTCCCCCTACTTCCACTCGCCCCCTAAGCTTTTTTGCTTTCAAACACATCCAATGCTTGCGTGTGTGGCCTCTGCTTACCTTCCGGGACTTTTGCAATCCGCACGTCCCTTATATTTTTTGAAATCCCAGTCTGTTCTCATCCCCCAAATTCCAGAGAATAACATACGCGGCGTTTGCATCACTCTCGCGCTCCCCTTAAGTTTCTCTCAGGCGTCCCCTTATTGTTCCTCGATTTCCCGCGTCTTCTTTGGTTGATTACGGGTCTTGGGCCGCCTGTCACTTCCTTGCTGGGCGTTTTTTTTTTTTTTTTTTTTTGTTGGTGTGAGTGCTGTAGAATCTTGTTGGGAAAGACCCCTCCGCCCCCTAAGGCGCAGTTTATTATTGGGCACATGCCCCCCTTCGACTAATCCACACCCCATCCGCCACCCCCATGGAAAACGGCCAAAAATGAGTGGTGTCAACAAACAGGACACGCCTTAGTGGAGAGCCCATCCCCCCTCTGGCACCGGCCACTTTTCACCCCTTTTTTGGTTTGCTCTGGTTGGATGGCGGGGTTGAGACCCCCTCTTTTTGTTTTGACGATTTAGGATTGGGAGCTGGTGTGTCGTTTTTTTGTTTCTTTTTTTGGTCTATGTAACGTCTCCCCCTTTACGGCTTCATGACGTTTCCGACAGTCGTTTTCTGTTCGATGTTCGGTGTGTGGTCAGACTGCCCTTTCTTTTTGGCGAGATCTTTTCATCCATCCTTTCGCCTCTTTTTTGTTGTTGAGTGGTGTGATTAGCTCTGCTCAGAACAGGATAAGTGGAATCCATCACAAACCCAGCTTTACGTACAGTATCCCAGAAATTTATTATTCAAGCTAGTTGCGAGTTTATGACCACCCGCGACCGCCGCAGACTCCATTCTACACGCTTCCGGCATCCACTCCCACCACGCCGCCCCCTCAGATCCAGCCCCCCCCCCAAAACTCCGACCTCTTGCTCGACCTCTTCTGCATTACTTTAAACCTACAAAAACAACTACCCTGGTCAGATTGACCCGATCTTTGGAGTCCACCAAGTAACTTACCTGATCGCCGACGCGGTTGCATTCCGCCCTCACTCCCCTTTTTTTTTTTTCTCTACTTCCCTCCCCAGTTCCCATAGCCCGGAAATAAACTGCCTGGAACCCGAAGGTCCCCGGCGTTGTGCGTGCTGCCAGCTCGCGCGCAGAGCCCTTTACTTCCTTTTTTCCTTCTTTTCGACCTCCTCTGCGGCGACTCCCAATGACATGAGTTAGCCAACCCCAGAAAGAGTAAGTTCCCGGCCACATGGTACCTTGTTCAGCACTCCAATCCGTCATTATTGAGTTTCCCCTTTCCCCTCGCTTGTACCGTTCACGGTCCCACCCTCCCCCCCCACGCCCTGTCAAAGAAGCAGATAGTTAAAAGAACTAGCGAACGCCATTAAGTACGCAACTTTCCTAATGGCTGACCCGCGGCCCATCAACACCCGCACTCCTTCACTCTCTTTTTTCCCTTTCCTTTCCTTTCCTCAAAGCCGACACGCTCACCTTTCCCAACTCTCGATTCACCGTTCAGCTGCACGAACATTCTCAGTTTTTTTCCTCTTTTTCCTCGCCCCCCCCTTACGCCCACCATGCGAACGGATGCGATCAACAGCCCCGCCCCCACACGGAGTCAATTTCGACCGACTACCCTTTGCCTCCCCCTACTCCCTGACCCCCCCTTGAAAAACACAACGACGCTGAACTGGCCCATCTCCCGCGTTCCAAAACCACGAGTGGTTCTCCTTCTCCCTGGCCAGTCAATTCGGTTCTCATTATCCTACAGACCACCCCGCCCGTTGCGTTTAGAAACCCTAGACGGAGCCACCCCCCCACGACCTTAACTTTCAGATTATTCCCTTGCAAACTCACGTTTTTGCTTTAGGATTTCCCCTAGCTTCTCCTCCTTCCTATTCCCCTAACACCCTCTCCACCCCGATGATCCTTTGACGGACAAAGTGCGCTACCACGAACCAAAGAAACGATACCTTACGCGACGAACAACCCCCCCCCCCTTGTCGCGGATGACCACACCCTCTTCCTCCCTGCCCCCCCTCGATCAACAACCTCTAGAAGGCCCCCGTTCCTTTCACCTGACCCCAGTCGTGAGCCCCCCCGTATCCTTCTGCCCCTTCACCTCTCGCTAAGCATCCGCTACATCTTTCACATCCTGTGCCCCATAACCAGTTGGGCCTTTTTCAAAGTTTGAAAGGAGAGAGTTTACCGCGGCCTACTCTAGCCCAAGAAATCAGTTTCACCTTTCCCCCCTCCTTACAACTCCGCTGATTAGAGATGCGTCCAAGACAACACCTTAACAGACTAGATGAACGGTACTACTTTCTCACTTCTCCTAAATTGAAAGCAAACCCATCAATGAACCATAACCCACAAAGCCCGCCGTAGGGCACGTCCCCCCTTCCTTCCCCCCTCGTCAACCCTCTCTTTCGCACTATCCGGAGGTTGTCCTGAGTTAGATCTTTTTTTTTTTAGTTATGACCTTGAAGTAGTGAAGGAAGGGTTTGCTGTAAAAAGGTTTTTTTTTTCCTTTTAAGTGATAGTTATACCCCCCAAGTCCCACCCCTATCCATCACACCACATGATGTAAACGAAGAATTATTAGGGTTTTTTTGTTCCTGATGCCTCGTGAGCTGGGACGGCTCGATGGGGATGGTTTGTGTCTGTTTATTCGTAATCTTTTTTCTGTTATTGATTTCGCACTTTTTTTTTGGCTCTCTCTGTCTTCTTGACCTGGTTACAGGAGTGGTTTTGTTTTCCAGGTCGGTGTTTAGATGCATCTTCCCCTTTGGTGTTCCTCTTAGTTGTTTTTGTTTCTTGGTTGTCTTTCACATAGTTTGTTCTCTCTCTTTTTTTGGGTTTGGTGTTTTTCGTGTTCTACGTGTAGGTCAACGCTTTCGTTTGTGCTTTTACGCGGATTCTTAAACAGCTATAGTCATGCCCACCATCCCCGGTAAATTACGCCCTCACCCAAACCACCCCCCTCAATTTTCACAATAGGAAAAGCACCACCCCAAAAACTTCCACAAACACAAATCACGTTTGTGTTCATCGCCATCAAAATACCCCTTGATAGTATCTTTCTCCTACTCTTGCGGACCCACGGCACCGTCCTCACTGGTACTTTCGTGTCCTTCAGGACTCGCCACGAACAGCTGACCACTACCCATGTACCTCACTTGAATCCCTACCAGCCGCCCTCTTTTTTACGCCTTCTATCCGACTCCCATCCTTCAATACCAATCTTGACCATACGTGCAACTCCCTACCTTCAACTGAAGGCTCATTTCCTTCGGCGCTCCCCCATTCCCCACTCCTTTGCAATCACTCCACAAACCCACCCGCCTGACCTGGCGTTCGATCCCCTCTCACCCTCCGTTCGGTTGTTTTTTGTTTTTGACTTGAGCCTGTGAGTCGTCTTTCGATCTCGCCCGTCTGGGTTGGCTGTTTCGTGTGTGTTTTTTTCTCGACGGTTCGAAGATGATAAGTGATTGTTTTTGGTTTCGGCCTGGGTGTGTGTGGACCTTACATTTTTAGTCCCCTTGAAGGTTTAAAGAAGCGAGGTCTGCATGGGTTTGGCGAAGGGTGTGGGGGGGTTGGACTTTTTATTCACCATATGGTTCTTCGCGGTGCTCTGCTTACGGAGGGGATAACAAAGTGTTGCTGGGCATTCTTCGTTATTTACATGGTTTGATGTTGTATGGGGTTGCTGGGAGGGGGTGTTGGGTTGTGGGGTTTATCCGTGCGGCACCCAGCGTTTCATAGGCTTTACCGTCGGCTATTCCCTGTTACCGTCCGGTGGGAGAATAGTATTAATTTGGTGTTGGTAAGGGTTCATTCCGCATGCCGGTGCTGTGTGCGTGGGGGGCGTTTTGTTGGGGTTTGGTTCCCGTGGGTGTGTTAGGGGGTTTTTGTGTGGTGCCTCAGCCACTTTTTTTGCGTGCGACATAATCGTGGTTGTTTGAGTTGTACCCCGGTTCCAGTGTGGAGTTTCCCTTTCCAGATGTGTGGCGCAATTTTAGCGGCTGGGGCACCAAATGGGCGTTGGTTCTGCTTGGTCGGCTTTTTGTGAGTTTTGTTCGCTTGCTTGAATGGCACAGCTCGGGGGGGGTGTCGCGCCGTCTGTGTGTTCCCCCGAATTATATTGCTCTTTGCGGTGGTTACAAGTCCCCCCCTGTGTATCGTTGTCGATGGGTATGATATGATTATTCGTGAAAGCCCGGGTTGTCCCGCCGAATTATTCCGTTGGTGGGGCATTTCGCCAGGGGGGGGGGGGGTTGGGGAATTAAAATGTGGCAGTGTAGCGGCTCACGCTTTGCACCTCTTACCGCAGGAAGAACTACGACATCGTGCTATTGGAAATACCCCTGAATGGTCCTTTGGAAATTATGTACAACAACCCAAGACCTCATCCTTGACCACCCCTTCCTGGCTGCTCTACCTACATGGAAGCTCTGTTACATTCCCTAAGGCTGAAGCTTGGGGCGGCTCTATCCCCCTAACACATCACTTCAAACCACCTATAGGATTATCCAACCCCATGACCCCCCACCCCCCCTTCCTCTGTACGGGCTCCCGCCCTCTTAGTCACTCCTTTACTTAGATACCTTAATCGGGAATGCGAACAAATGAGGGTCTTGTCCTAAGCATCCTTAACTTGCCCCACCCCCCCACACCAAGGTTCTTTTGCACACAGTTTTTCCTGGAACACTACCATCTCCTCCAGAACTTCTATCCCTCTCTTTCGCCCTGAACGCCTCTCTTTAATTAAGCCTGCCGAACCCGAAAAAGTCCCTTTCTGACCATTCACCCGTACAGGAGACTCCATCGGAAAATCGGCACCCCTTCCCTCGCGTGACCCCCTTTATCTTTCTGCGTTTCTTTATTGTCCTCAGTCACGTGTCCCCGGCAACAAGGAGATTGGAGACCCCGCCAACGCACGCCAACTCTCATGGCAACCCTTTTCTTGAACCCCTCAGTCGTCATTATATTCCCTTCTCGCTTGTGTCTTCTATGGGGTGGTAACCTGCCCCGGGCGCTGTTGTTTGTATGTCATTTAATTCCGCACCCCCGCGAATGAAGCAGGTTTTGGGGGGTCGGGAGGGGGCGTAGGCCCGGCTTGCCTGGTAAGTGAGGGGTGGTGTTCGGTAATGTTTTTTTTGCTTTTTTGGGGGGCGTTTGAGGACAGGCTGTGGTATTCGTTCGGTGGTGGGGGGTGTTCCTGGCTTGGGGGGTTGTATCTTGGACTTCCACGGCCATGTGGCGATTTGGCGGAGGTATACCCTGTATGAAGAGGGGGCCGGGTTTCCGAGGGCAGGTCGCAGTCCGCTTTAGTGTGAGATGTGTTGCGTTTTTTGCGATCGCCAGGCTGTGCAATTATATTTTTATTCAACCGGCTTTTTGCTTCCTCTTCGCCTTACGGAAGTTCTTTGGGTTTTCTTCTGTTTTTTGGGGGGCGTTTTTGGGCCCGTGTGGCGGATCTTGTTTTTCCTAGTAAGGCTGCGCTGGGTCGTTACCGGGAGGCCCCGTGGCGTTCGTAACCTTGGTGGTTGTGACTGCCAGGGGCCCGGACACCCGTTTTACCCCCCTTTTGTTTTCCTTCACTCTCCCCCTTGCTGAGGGTACCCCAATAGGGATTCTTTTTTTTGAGCCTCGATTCCTTTTAGTAGACCCTTCGATATCCATTTCCCAGGAAGAAAGGGGAAATAACGGCGTGACTCCGCCGCACTGTTCACCCCCTTGACCCCCACTTCATCTCTTCCGTCTTTCTCTGGAACCCGGTGTTAGTCTCTCCGAATCCTCCTGCACATCCTCCCCCCGTCGGAGAGAAGGGGTCAAGACATAGTGTTCCTTTCCCTGTCAATCGGACCCTTTCTTTCGTTGTAATCTCTTTCTCATAGGCGAGCATACAAGGCGTCCTCTGGCCTCCTTGCTTGTCGTCACTTACTGTATCTTTCCCCTCGGTTTCTGATCGATCACTTGATCCGCGCTCGCGTTCGTGGTTCCTCCCTAGCAAGCCCTGCCTTACTTTGACCTTAAGGGCACATCTTCGTGATTGGCTTTTTTTCTCCCCTGAACTTACCCCTCCCAGCTCATCC
>Ga0179593_1385115_pt1 | contig 13303 bp, 17 predicted proteins | sample CZODoug2_1_08_16_FD_185931 | JGI IMG/M metagenome (GOLD analysis project Ga0179593, IMG submission 185931) | Vadose zone soil fungal communities from Angelo Coast Range Reserve, California, USA - CZODoug2_1_08_16fungal (PacBio error correction) | ecosystem: Environmental > Terrestrial > Soil >... | reverse complement strand
TATTTTACTGGTAGGCCATACCTCTTCTTTGCTCTCCTTTGCAATTCTCACCACGTCGCCCCCTTTCTCAATACGGGCTGTTATTCAGCACAATCTCTAACTTGCACCCTTTTTACCTGTTTTTACTAACTGTCCTTTCGAGTTTTGGCCCTTGCGGGGTTTTTGTTGCAGGTGGCGGGTATACACACCAAATTCCTTTGCGTCTCGCGGCCGTTCGCCCCCCATACGCGGCTTTTAGCCGTCTTGTTCATGTCATGGGACCAGATTTTTAGTTTCTGGGAGTCGACTGGATGGGGGACGCTGTTATCGTCCATTTTGGCTTTTTCCAGTTACAATCCAATGTCCGGCGAACACTCCCTCAATGGCTCACGTATCCCTAAACCCTGTCCTTTTTTCCCCTTGTTTTCCTTTGCCGCGGCTATGTGCACCCCCCCGATTCAGCCACCCTTGTTCGCCCGGCCTTCTTTTGGGTGTTCAAGCTCAGACGGGAACCTCCAACCCGAAGGACGACTAATATCGCTTCCCCGTTTCTTTCGACCCGGCTGCCGTTTTCCACCGCCCCTGTCCCTTGCCGGTCGTTCCATTCGTCATCGGACGACGCGAGCGCGTTAATCATCATTGTTTTATCGCAAGTACCCCGTCTCCCGTGGTTGTCGGCCTGTCCCCTGAAAACTCCAGTTCCGTCATTTTTTTTCAAGACCCTGGCGTCGACATTCTAGGCCCCTCCTTGCCGCATTATCGATCCCATGTGTTCGATGCTCCGGTCTATGTTATGTTACTCTCTTTCCCCTGCATCTTTATGTGAATAGCGTCCTCCTCTGAATCTTTCCCGGCAACGTAGAATCATCTTCGCATAAATGAACTTTTTTCCCTCTTTTGTTAGCCCCGCCAAGATTGACGGTCCTCGAGTGCCTACTTTCCCGTCAAACGACTAAATTTCAGTATGTCTGATGAGCACGTCCACCAGGTCGTGACGCGGCTTATCGACGCTTCCTCCCATCCCGCAAAGGGTCGCCAGGCTATTTGAGTTGTCCAAACACCCCCTAGCCGGTATTACGACTATCCCCGGCCGTCCTTTTTCAGCCAGCAACCGGCGTTGTCCTCCCCTTGTTGCCGATGTCATTCCATTCCAATTTCGCATCTCGACCCCAAGCAGATTAAGTGCATCTGGCCAAGTTTTGGCTTTCGATATTATAACCATCGCTGCCCCATTCTACTACTCGTCCATGACCGATGCCATTAACTGCTTTCCGCCGTTTGACCAGAAAATCCTTTTTGGCGCGAGGACAGGCATGGTCCCTCCCTCGTCTTTAGGTCGTCCGCGGACGTTTAGGCCCGGTCTCCGGCTGTAACACGTTTTTGGGTCGTTCTCCTTTCCCCCTTTTCATCCTACGTTTGTTCTCCCTAGACAGCCATCCTTGTATACTGTCCGAGCAGTTCCCGTTTTGACCTCACCTCCGCGGAGATCCCCCCTCCCCGGCTTCCCTGAGGGCCTTTCGAGACCCTCCGTTGCTTTCCCCCTTTTTCACCGGGCCAGGTCTCAGGTAGAGCGGCCTTCATTTATGTTTTAGTGCCCGTGCCCAGGTCGGATTGATGGCCCTCTTTTTTTTTTTCACCGAAGGTACTTTGTCCGAATTGGCACGACGGGCGGCGTTGCGTCTGTTCACGCCCCTCTTCGGCCATCGTTCTTTTCCAATGGATACCTTGCTCGTATTTTTTTTGTTGCACCCGTCTTCGCTCACTCCCTCGCAGTTCGTTCCTGACATTTTCAGGCTTGTTGCTTGCTATATGCTTGCGACGAACCTTTTGCGTCTTTTTTTTCGCTCCTGAACTTCGGTCCTATCGCTAGTGTTCACGAACCATTTTTTTTTTTTCCTCGAGCGCTGCTTCCAGATCACCCCCGGCCCTCCACCTCGGTTTTATCTGTTGACTGCTTGGACCTGGCTCTATCGACTTGTCGGGCTCGCTTCTTTCAACTGGGATTTAATCTTATTCCAGACAGCGATGCGACAGTTGCTTTCTTTGAGGCGCGCGTCGGACAAGGACTTAAAAAAAAAGCTTTGGTCCCTGCTAACCGTGGCAATAAGACTGGCCCCACAGACCCCCCTGGATATTAGATAAATTTGTTGCTTTACTTCGATGATGCCTGCATTCGATCAATACCTTCCTTTCTTTTAGAGAAGACGTTTCGTGCTCATAGTCCACGTCCGCCGCTCTGTCTACGAGACATGTCTTGAAGATGACTCGGGAATTTCCCAAAGCGACTTGCTCTTTTGAGGATGGCGCAAGCGGCGCGTCCTGGTGTTTTCGGAAGCGCCTTGGTGACAGTCTTCCAGGAGGCGGTTCACAGTTTCCGATTGACTCCGCGGCAGGATGGGGCTCCTGTTTGTTATGTCCTTCGTTTGTATTCCAGTACGGCCTTGGTCCTTTGATTCTCTGATGTTGAGGCTTTCTACCGTGAGTGACTGATTTGCATTCTTCAGTTTCCAACGATGGGGACCGCCCTATAGTCGAAGGTCATAGTATCCACGTATCAATTTCACTTCCTTTCTTTCCCCCCGCTAAATCCGCTGTCGCCCTGAATAGTCATTTTTCTTTGGCTGTAATCAATTTCCAACCAAAACAAACACCCATCAAAACGAATATCACCAAGGTATTTCTTGGATCCGTTTTCAACCAGTGCTGCCACGTACGGAGCCATTCCTCCCCTGTATTGCTACTCTGTATGCGGACACTTGCCCCATGATCGCCTCCCCCCTCCTCTGAGATAGACGACCTTCCCCCCCTTTTATTCATAGTTTTGTTGCGAGCGATGTACTGGTCTTTTTCGATGTCATCTCTTCGAGACTTTTCCACCTTCCTTCCGCACCCAGACTAAGGCGGAATTCCCTCAATTGTTCGCCGGCATCACGGTGAAACGATACTTTGGGGTCCTGCTTCCTCCTTGGAGTCGTTGAAATTTTCTTTTTTTTTCCGGTGGACGCTCCCCAGCAAAGACGCACCTACAGTGACGAGCGCCGGGAACATACGCTTTTTCTCCCTTGCTACTTAAAAGTTCCCGGTTGAGGGTGGTAGACCTTTAGTGGCTTTTTTATATCCCCATCATTTGCACCACTGTCTGCCCCCTTCCCAAAATCGAAGCCATCTTCAGTACTCCTCTAAACTCAACATATCCTGAATCCTCACACGGTATGTTATCTATTCCGTATTAAGGAACCCATTTCCAGAGGGGACTAGCTGGTTTTTCAGCGTAATTGCAAACTTGCCCCCCAGGTAATCATCGCTCTGTTCGTCTGACCTTCGACCCTTCCCTCCTTTTTCACCCTAAAGGTCCCCGCGCGTGTCCTCGCATTCTCCTCGTTTTCGAGAGCGGTTTCATTCATCCGATGCTTTGCATCGGCATGTACCACCGGTACTAACCCTCGCACCTTCTCCTATGAAAATCCCCCCTCCTGTTCGCTAAGAAGGCTTCGGTCTTGTGTGAGATTTTTTTCCTGCATCATCGACTGAGTCACGCCATGTGTCGAGCTGCTGCCACCTCCCTTCGCAAGGCTCTTCAGATCGTATGTTTTCTCTCTCCATCGTTTATTGGAAGGCGACTGCCCGTTTTGACGCTTGACCCTTCCACTGATTTTCGGTCACCCTGTTCGAATCCTGCAGTCTTTTTTTACTCCTTCAACCCTCCTGATAGCCGACTTGAAAAGATGTCCTTATTCGGTGCGGGGCAGGTATTTCTCCCCTCAGAAATATTCCCTGTTGATGGGAATTGTATGTTCTCCTGCGACGCGCGCAACCCCTTTCGTTTCCTTTTCCCCCCGTTAATCGCCCCGTTAGCGAACACATCACTGTTTTCTCGCCACAGTTTCGGAACTGCCTACCCAACCCCACTTTTCGCTTCAAAGATGAGAGGCCTACCAAGGCGATGTGTGTTATGATAGCCAACCCCCCGCTTGGCATGCCCACCCCTATTTTCATTCCTTTTTTACAACTTAGCCTCAGATTGCAGAGAGTCTCCGAGCGAATATCCCCCCTCCCCCCTGCGATTTTCCCGATGCAACTTTCAGCTCCTTTTTCGATATCTCCGCTTACGAAATCAGCGCCCCATCGGTGAATTCAGATTAGTGTCCCCCTCCATGCCCCTGTTATTTCCTCCCCCGGTGAAAGAACCTTCCTGACGGATCCCATGGGTCCCCTTTCAAGTCTCAGATAATTAGGATTTTCACCCCTCCTTTGGGGGGGAACCTCATTTTTGTGGATTGCTCTCTTTTCCCCTCCTAATAAGTTGTTGTGTTTGTCTCTCTCCAGACAAGGCAGTACCCCCACCCGACTCCCCCGCATGTCGTTAAGATGCTGAAACTGACGGGGCAGCCCCCCCCTTTGTACCCCGGTTCTTTCTTTTCCCCCACCCCGAAGGTAACGCCTTCGGCTGAGGTACCTTTGGATGTCCCCTCTTGTCCGCTTGTGCTCGATGTCGGTGCCCCTTGTTCTTCATCGCAACGAAACTCATGTGCCACCGGCCTAGCGTGCGAGGCCCCTGAGCTCCCCCTCCTAGTGGAGATCGAACTTCATGCCTCCTGTATGGATCTCCTATTGCCCGAGGTTTTCTTCGCGGACCATGCCTTGTCTCTACCTCCTTTTCCGGGCTTTTGCTTTTCCCGTATGATACTGTGCGGACGAACCCCGGTGCTTTCTCGCTCCCACTCCGTTGCCGTTGTCCGAACACCATGTTGCGTACGTCCTCCCTACATAAACACTGCCTCTTTTCCTCGTGGCGGGATTCCCTTCTATTTCAGAAAGAGACTTTCTTCTTGTGGGCCCGCTCTTCACCCTGGGATTGTTAATGTGCTGTCGCAGCTTTTCTGAGCCAGTTCCGATCCCATGTTGCTGGCTTCTCTGAGAGGAACGCATAATCAAGTTATTGCTCCCGTCATAGACCATACACCTTTTTTTTACCCCCCACGGCCACATGGTACTGCGATCAACCCCCCTGTTGCTTGAAGTAGTACAGATTTGCTTCCTCGTGCGATCAATACGGTCGTCCTCTTCTTCCGGGCTGCTTTCTAGTCCCGTACGTCCTCCCAATCCGTCTTCCTTGTTTACGGAGGAAGATTTTGCGCCCTCCCGGCGTTAATTGCCCCAAGAGTCTCGCTAATGGCAAGAGGAGCGGTACCTTGCGGTATCATTCCTTACGTTCAGCCTTGGTTGGAAAACCCGATTGGAAGGCGGGTTTGCTGTTCCCCATTCTGCGCCCCGTCAAAGTCGAGGCGGATTCGGGTCCCTTTGTGTTCCCTAGGGGTCAGTTCGCCCATTTTCTTTACCAAGCCCCCTTTTTTCCAATCTGCTATTGTTGTTGATTACGTGTCTTCCTGTATGAACATTTTTCCTTTCCATTGCCGAAACTGCAATCTGGTGATCCCTGTCCCCCCTCGGCCGGGCAGTTATCCAGCTCCAACAACTTTTCCCCCTTTAAGGTCATCACCCCGGCTCCTCCGAATGTCTTTTTCCGAATTCAGAGCATCCTTTTCCTCGTTTTCGCGAATTCTCCCCCCCTTCCCCCCCCCCCCCCCCACCCCTACACACCCTACTCTCCAAACGGGGTCGACCCGTAACACCAGTGATGCACTGTGACCCCCTTCCTTTTAAAAGCCCGATCCCTTTTGGTCTTCATGTTTGACCCATTCCTTCCCTCTTCCTTTTTCAGAACAGTCAAATCTCCCCTCCTCCTGTTTGATCTTGGTTGTTTTTTTTTTTTTTCTGATTCTTCATCGCTTCGGAGCGATCATTTTGCAAGTTTCCCCCATCTCCCCTAGAGTATAGGCTTTCTCCCTCTTGTGCGAAAGTGGAACTTTTCACTACGGGGGGTCCCCACCTCCCCCTTTTTCTATGTTTTTTCCTTGGTTTGGTTGGTTTGTTTGAATTACATAAAAGCGCGCGATTCTGGGGGGCTTGGTCTTCCCACCCTCCTTCCTTTTTTTTCTCCTTTTTTCTCTTCTACCTCAAGGGTAACAGATGCCTGGTTGTTCCTTTAGCTCGCTCTGATTGCCGTTCCACCCTTTCAAGTTTCTGCAATTAACTCCTCACGTCCACAGTCAGCTCACTCGCTCCCTTCACCCCCGCCTCTTTAAAGGGCATTTCCCTTTCTCTTCCCCCGCCACCCAGAGTAGGGGCAACACCCACCGCGGATCCCAACCCTCCTGAACGTCCGCTTTCGTGGCAAGCGCGGACGGCCCTAGCCGCCAATAATAGCTCTGCACTGTCTTCCCCTATGGCGGCTCTTTTCCACGCGCTTTGAAATGGCATCGCGCCGTCTTCTCGCGGCCATTTACCTCCCCCTCATTCGCTCTTCCTCCCTAGTCAATTTTTGTTCGGCGGCTTCCTTTCTTTTCCCAACTCAGCGTTTTCATAAGGCGTAGTTACGTCTGATTCCCCCGTCGTCCTCCTTACTCCATTTCGATCTGCGCCCCCCCATTCTCCCCGGTTTGCGCTTCCCTCTCGTATGTTCGCAGTCTCCCTGGACCCTTCTCCCCCTTTTTTAGTTAAGGTTTTTTTTTTTTTTTTTCTCATATTTCCCATGATGTTTCAGCAACCCGTGCATCGCTTTCGCTAGCACTAAACCCCTCTCCGAGCGACAAGAAAGTCTCTCCGTTTACTTTTTCTTCCCCCCTCACTCCAAGATTTTTGACGAGCCCGGCTAGGACGCGCTACCATGGGGTTTTCGTGCCCCCCTCGCGAATCGCTCAGTGCCTCGACCCCCCTCCCTTCGATTTCTTTCTCACAGGAATATTTCTTATGCATGACACCAACCTCACGCTGCGCGAATTTCCCCACCCCCTTGTTGAGGGTCTTCCCACTCCCCATTCCTTCCCTTCTGCAACATCCAGCTGTCAGTATGTCTTTTTCAACCCCGAACTATGCCGAAGATCTTTTTCTCCCACCGCAAGTCCGGCGAAGAGGGTCGTCATCTTCTTCTATTACTGATGTCCCCCTAGCTCAGATCGCGGCAAATCTCCGTGTTCACCCCCCGATCCGAGCGCCGCCCCCTACACATGAGAAATTGGCCATCTTACCTTCTTTGGAGCGAGATGTTCCAGTCCTTATTCTGTGACGCTAAGGCGTTGTCGTCTGATAGGAAGGGGAGGATTACCTTGGGTTCTTTCTCCCTTTTCTTCTTCCTACTCTAAGTGGGTGTTGTGATATTCCCGCACCGAAGTCGATTTTTAAACAGGACGGATCGGACCTAAGATTCGTCTATTCCTCTTTCTTACCTGAAGGGGTTGCTGCTGCACACTCGGAGGTCCTGTTAGGTCACCTTTTCCCGTTCCTCCCGATGGCTTCCTTCCTCTTAGTCGCTTCCCCTCTGTGGGACAGCCCGTCGTCTTCCTCTCCCCGAAATTCTGCTTTTAGCCGGGATGCTTCTTCTCGGCTGTTCCGATCTATGCACGTAATCTTCACAGGATGTGATTCTCGCCTGACTCCCCCTGAACTTCGGTTCTTTCGCCATGTACTTTTTTTCTAAGTCCAAATAGAGTTCCGGTAGCGCATCATTTCAGGTTTTTTTGTTTTAGATATCTGAGACGAATTCCTATTTTTGTTTTTTTCCCCCCCTTCCGATCAAATTAGTACGTCGTTCCCTTTATCAACACCATGGTGCGGGCTGGATTTGAGAACTTTCCCCCTCCCCCCCCTCTTATCTTTATTAGGTTCCTCATGAAGACCGGTTTGTCCCATCTTGGTCGGTTGGATGTTCAAATCCCCTTGATTGTTCATGTTCTCCTTTTCTCTCCGAACTTCTCTCTCCTGTTTTGAAGGATAGACTCCTTTTTAGGCTGCTTTTCTTTCCGGCGCGCCTTAAAATCGCTCTGTTTCCCCTGTCATAAGATCGAACATATCTCCCCTCCTCCCTGTTTTTCTTCACGGGTCCAGACTCCCCGACCCCCAACTTATCGATTTCTTTTGCCGTTGTTTCCTTTCCCTATTGACGCCTTTTCTTGATTGCCGTCTTTTCATAGTAAACGCATGACTCCACTGCTTTAGCCGTTGTACTTGATGCGAGTCCCTCCTCTGCGACCCCGAGAGATAGCGATTCGCGCCCTCTTTCATATTTTCCCTCGTTTCTCTTTTTTCTTTCCCTGTTTCGCGTTCCTTCTTTTAATCGCTTCAATCGATGTCTACTGCGCGGTGCTTTTAACTCTGCGCTTGACCGCCGTCGTCTTCCTGCTCTACCGGCCAGGTTGTGCAGGAATCGGTTTTGGTTCTTAATTCGCACTCCCCCTTTCCAGTATAGGCGATTTTTTCGCCTCACGTGATTTTCCTTCCGTAAATTTTATTCTTGTGATTTTCTTCCCCCAACTTCCACCTGATGGGATCACCCACCGGCCCCAGGAGCGGTATCTTCCCCCCCCTCTAATCTTGACACCTTTTAAGGTACCTCCTCCCTTTTTCTGTGCCGAACGTGAATCTTCCCTCTCTTTTTTGTCATAAGAAAAACCCAGCACCCCTTTCCCCTACTCGAACCACCTTTTTATTTCCGCAGTGGACTTATCGTCCACACAGTGATGCCAAGTTCCCTGGACCTACAGCATTATTGATAGATTTTTCTGGGAGGCTTTTTGCTTTCCAACAATTGATCGCTATTTCTTCTCGCGTCAAAAATCTCTATTTTACCTACTCCCCAGTTTTTTTTTTTTCTGATATTGACGTCTTTTCTCGCTCCCTTTTTTCGTCAGTTTGCAAGGTCCGCACACCCCTGGCTTTCGAACTTGAGCAAACCCTGGCTCCATTGGTTCTTCCCCCCTTTTTCCCCCCACTGGGAAATACCTCACCTTTTTGTCTTCTCGTTACACTTTTTTCGTGTTTTTCAGGTGTGCCCTTCCTCAAAATAGTTTCCTGCCCCTATTTTCGGTTTCCCCATACGCGGCATTTAGAGGTCTTGTCCCAATTTACCGATGTACTGTTATTTTGAGAGGCTGGTATGGCGTTTGTTATCCGGTTCCCTCATTTGCAAGTTTTCTGCCAACTCAATTAAGAAGCCCATCAGTCTTAGACCCCCCCCCCCTTCGAAATGGAACAGTGGCCTTCAGTTTCTCAACCGCCACCCCCCCGCTTTTTCGGACAAACCCCGACAGGAAGAGACGTTTTACCCCCCCCCACCCACACCCACCAACCCCTTCCCCCCCCCCCCCCCCCCCCCCAGGTGTTTTCCCACGGCACCCACCTAGCTTCCTCCCTTCGCCCCCCCTTCTGCTACAGAGCCTGCGCTTTTTTCCACCTTCCCTGTCGTTCCCCCTTTTTTCCCCCGTCCATCGACAAGGCCAACCACGCAGGCGTTTTTTTCCACTTCTCGATAGCTGCCTCCCTTCCCTTACCTGTTTCCAGCTTCTCATTTCTCCTTCTAGGGTTTTTCAATCTCTTTGTTTTCCTAGAAGGAGGAGACGATGCTCATGCACTCCCCTTTCCCGTCAATCTCGAACTACTCCCCCCCTCCCCAAGTTGTTCTACTACTCCGATATCCTTCCCGCGTAATTGCTGACCCGATTATTTCTTTGATCTCGGCGTATAAAGGCCATCCGCTTTCCCTTTTTCCCTCCTTCCGCACGCCCCTTTGCCCTCCAACATGATTCTTCCCCACTGTCGACATTTGGGCTTTCTCCTCTAAGTCCCACCATCACGAGTTGATCCGAAAGGCCCCTCCCCCTCTTGACGCGATCGTATCTCCGTTCCTGTACTTCCCTTGCCCCGGACTTTCCCCCCCCCGACGCTGTGAGGGACTGATGATGATCGTCCGCCTTTTTTCTGCGGCGCTAATCGATCCCTTGCCTCTCGTCCTACCCGCTCCCTGGTTCGCGAAAAAGGACCCGGTGAGTTCCTCCCACTTGCCTGAAAATGATGCGAGCCTTCCCCCTGGCCGATGCGTTCTTGTTCGCACCTCGTCATCGCGCCGCCTCCTTAGCCCCCCATCCCATTTCTTTTGCATTTTCCAAATTTAGTATACTCCCCTCTCGAAGATTAAGGGTTACATTCATCCACAGTCCGTAAAGGCGCCGAGGCCCCCCCTCCATCAGCTTAGGTTGTCAGCCTCTCTCTACATCGAGCAATACATTACTCCTGTGAGCCCCATCGAACCTTCTTTGAAGCCCTTTCTTCCTGAACGCCGCTGCCTGTAGCCCGAGAGGGCTCCTTTGAAACCCGTTCTCCTCCGTCTTCTGTATGCAGGCGTGATGTATGACATTCCCCCCCCTTCCGGCTTCTTCTACTCTCTTCTTTTTTTCCTTTTCCTCCCCTTTTGCTTCGCCCGCCGCCGGTCTTTGTAATCCCCACGGCGCTCCCCTGGAATGACCTTCGAGATACGTGTATTCCTAGTCCCCGATGCGCAACTGATTAGGTTAGGTAACGTTTTCCGTCCGCTATCTTTGTGACGCCGTTGCAATCTTGTTCTGCTCTATGTGGGCAGAGAATTGATGGAATATTTATTTCCCCCCCGAACGCTTAACCTCCCCTTCAGGCTCCCTCCCCGATTTATGAAGTGTAATAGTTGACTTAGATATCCCCAATTGAATACATCGTCCCCCCTTTTCTTGCATTCCGCTTTCCCCGGTGTCTCAATAACGAGGACATTCTTTTAACTTCGCGCCATCATTTTTGATTTTTTCGGACGTTCTCAGGACCTCTTTGTGCGACGAACCCCCTTTCTCGTTTTCTCGCGCTCTCCCCCAGCACGAGTGTTAACTAACCCTGGGGTCGTGCTTTTTATCAGAGCCCACATAAATACCCGCTTAATCTTTTTTGGCCGGGAATTAACAGACCTTTAACTCGATATCTATTGTGCTCCCTCCTGATCAACTTTTCCTGTTCGTAGGCGATAAGGCACGCCGACCCCATGTTTCCGAGAAACATCATTTGAACTGCCCGCGGATTTCCTTGGAACCCAAGCGGATGTCCTGTATCTACTAAGATCCAATCATCTTGATCCCCCATTTGTGCGACCAAATGTTGAAGTTTACTCTCTCGTGCCTTCCGACCCAGCCCGACGAATTATTCGATTTTTCTTTGAATTATTCCCCGCCCCCCCCCCGCTGGCGATACAGTGTTTTCCATCCTCGAGATCGGAGTCTTGCCTGAGCTTCGCCGCGGATCTCCCGATGCGGCACGGAGACGTTGACCGGGCGCCCCGTTTAAGGTTTGTCCCGGCGCCGCAGCTTGAACGAGCTTTTTTATTTTTGACGCCCAGCCCCTGCAGGTGAGGGCTCCGCAGAGGTTGTGCCGACATCGGGGGCAGTACAGCCCGTGCAACCTTTCAAGTAGTCCCCCGAGGTGGAGTTTGTTGATCAGCCCTGGGCGTTCTGACATTTTAGGTTTTTTTTCCAACTGCACAATGATGGGGAACGGACCACCCCTAACGGTTAATCCGGAGCAGTTTCTATAAGCTCCTCCCAGTCCTCATGGCCCCTGTTAACTCATTCCGCTCCCTGGTATTGTGCCGAACGGCCCGGGTCTTTATCTTCACTTCGCGTCTTTTGGCTGTTCTCCCCCCCCCTCCCCACTTCAACGCCCAAAGGAGGATCAGCAGTTTAAGAATCGCCCCATGAAGGACCCCAAGAGGGGATCAAGTCCGCGACCCAGTGTACTGTGATGTTGCGGACTGCAAATCCCTGATGAGATCTTCCGTACCTCTTTTCTCCTCCTCCTTGTGATCGAATTTTTTTTCCTGGCGATCTCATCTTAGCGCTTTCCTTTTTTGCCTGGTAAGAACTCCGCTTTTTTTTTTCCAAATTTGATTTCGGAATTGAGAAATTTGTCGACCCACTTTTGGTGTTTCGATACTGGGGTTACTCCTGCCCTTCCATACCTCCTTTGGAGATCGTCGTTGTTTGGTGGAGAATTACCCAAAGGCGCCGTGGGACGATGTTTGCCGTTCCAAGGCTTTAGCTTGCTTCCCTTCAAAGGGTAACGGTTTTTTTTTTTTTTTTTTTTCCCCGGGATAGCTTGCTCCGGAGTGGCCTGTCCATCATTTGCCTTCAAGACTGAGAAAATGTCAGGCCCCTCTCCGCTAACTTTTATCCTAGCCTAATCCTTGAAACGGTTGTTCCCCATTTTTCGACTCACCCGCTGCACTCAAACCTTGCATTAGCGCCGGCTGTGGAGGTCCGCGCCGACTTTCCCTTCCACAAAAGATCGTCCATTTTCCCCAGTTGTCGATCTTACTAGCGGCGAACCTGTCCCGAGCCGCGTGTTCGCTCTACGTCGTCTCTTCTTTTTGCACACTTCAATGCCGATGCATCCTCGTCCCCAGGACACGGTCTCCCCGTTTCCCCTTTTCGTGCGTGGACTTATGCCCCTCCGCATTCCGAAGAAGCTCGATCTAGTACGGCCCGGACATTCGTCATCCTTCATTTCGGCTTTTTGCGAAATATCCAGGTGTAGTCTTATTTTTCCTTTCTGTAGTTCTCTGGTTCCCCCAAGGTCCCCCTCCCGTCTTCGGCGCTTCCCCCGATGCCGTGCGCTACCGATTCAACCCTTTTCGCATCGCTGCCGAGCTTTCTCCCGAGCACATTCCAATCCCTGACTTTACGATTTACGACAAGAGACCTTTTGACCTCTGGTATGTAATTCCGTCCCCACTGCCAAGATTCCTTGTTTCCCTGGGACTGCGTTTCCCCGTCTCTCCCTAGACCATTTGTTTTTTACCTGGCGTCGCCTACGTGCTGGAAACTCTTTTTTAATTTGTCCCGCTATTCTTTAGCGCACCCCCAAGAGGGCCCCCCTGATCGGAGCCATTTAACCTTCCCCCCTTAGCTTCCTCGACCCGACGTTTGTTCATCGATCTTGCCTGCCAAATTCCCCGATCCCATGCTTCAATTTCGATTCCTTACAGCCCCCCCCGATCCGTACGATGTTGTGTATAGCCTTCCTTCCCTTACCCGGAAGTCTCCCGTGGCGCTGCCTTTCCCTGTTGCTTAGGGAATAGCTCCCCATGCGCACTCCATTCGGAAACCCTCTTCCTCGCGATCGTCACATGGAGGCCTGGAATCAAGAACTCTGCGTGGCGATCTGATCCCCGTCAGGGAACAATGAGGCGGACGCGCCTGACGGCGGATAAGGGTGCTGACCCTTTGCGCTAAGGTTCTTCCTCTCTCTATAATATACCTTTTTGTTTCGAGATCCGCCGACGGAGTGGTCCGTGAGAACCATGTTTTTCCATGAAACCGAAGGAGCGTATCCATCGTTCCCCTGCTGGTGAGCCGTTTTTTTAGTTCCTGGGCCGGCGGTTACGGTATCCTTAGTAATTTTAGGGTCCTTTTTCGTC
>Ga0179593_1754636_pt1 | contig 13304 bp, 20 predicted proteins | sample CZODoug2_1_08_16_FD_185931 | JGI IMG/M metagenome (GOLD analysis project Ga0179593, IMG submission 185931) | Vadose zone soil fungal communities from Angelo Coast Range Reserve, California, USA - CZODoug2_1_08_16fungal (PacBio error correction) | ecosystem: Environmental > Terrestrial > Soil >... | reverse complement strand
CCCACCCTGTTTTTTTTAAGCAACTTTTTAGTTATACGTGCTCCCCCCCTTTTTTTTTCTGTTTCGTACCGGCTACCAATCGCTCGTTGTGGGTCGTGTATACCTCCTTCCCCCGTCGCCGTTTTCCTCTTTCAGGGAGTCCTCACTGAACGGCGAAGTTGACCTGTACTCTCCTTCGGTTTGGGTCGGCGTTTTTTCCCTCCCCTTTCGCTCTCGAACGCAAATTTTCTCCCTCTTTATTCCCCCCCTCTTGCTTCCCTTCCTACCCCCGTGACAGACGCAAAAACGTTCTTAAGTTCGTTTTCTTTTTTTTTTTTTTAACAATATCTCTTGTTTCAGGAACCCTTTTCTTCTTTGGAGCAACAATCGTCAATCTATGTGCCCTGGTTGCTTTTATCTCTAACGGCATAGTCGCGTGCTGGTCAATGCGACACCCTCGAGAAGTCTTGAGGGTCCTCGCGGTGCTTCTCGCGCCTTTAGCTACGAAGCGGGCCGGAGTATGTTTTCACCTCCCCCCCTTTAGAAACTTTTCCCCTGTCTTCCCTTCCCCCCCTCCTTCCCCTGCCAAACGTCCGTTACGGTGGCCGCTTTATACTTTTTTCGGTCCATTTTATTGCGTTTAATTCCCAACTCACATTGCACAGCAAGCGGCTCCTCTTTTTCTTGATTATCTTCCCCATTCCCCCCTTCATTATTATTATTTTACGGAGGTCTTGCTTAACCATTCCCGTTTTTTCCAGGTGTCCTTCAAAAACCTTTCCCTTCCTACTTGCAACTGGGGTCCTATTTTACCTGTGGATTCCCGTTGTCGTCCCCCCCCCCCCTTTTTCCTCGTCCTTCCTTACAACATCCCGCCTTTGCGTATTGCGCACTGGCAAGCCAATTTGCCGAATTTTTTTTTTCCTCTTTCACACTTTTTCCCTCCAAGACCTCTTCGCCCGGAGGTGCATTGTGGTTCGCTCTTGACTCAACTTGCGTTTCAGATCTGCCCCAAGTCCGACCCACCTACCCTCTTTTTTTCCATGGTGTCGTTGACCCTCCTTAGGCCTCGTAAGATGTGATGGCCCTTTTCTACCGACCTCTTTTCCCTTAATTCTTTCTTTCCATCCCTTACAGAATTCACGGCCAAGGTCATCCCATTTCATGGACCTTACCTCCTCCTGTGATGAACCACCGGAGGCGGGGACCCCTCACCTCTTTTCCCCCCCATTTGATGTTGTTTTTTTTGGTTTTTTCTGGGGGGGGGGTTTTTGGTGTTTTTTTTTTTTTTTTGGGGGTTTTTTTGGTTGTGTTTTTTTTTGTGTGGTGGGGGGGGTTGGCGGTGTCCCTCCGCCACCTCCCTTTTAGCGGGACAAGGGGAACGACCTTGTGTTTTTTTTTCAGCCCGCCTGCGACCATTCCTGAGCTGAACCTCTAGCTATTCACATCACTTTTTTCTTATGCCTTTCCCAGAGTCCTCCCCTTCCTCCACCCCCCCATCAAACCGGGGCAGATACTTTGTTTTTTTTCGTCCCCGCGATTTCCCCCCTTTCCACTACCATCAGGGCAACCTAATGATCGGTTGGTTGCCCCCTCTTCACGTGCCCCTTTTTCCTTCAAGACGGCGCCCAGGTTTTGACATTTTTTTTTCCAACCATTGGCCAAGGGGGACCAAGGGATCCAGGAACCGCCCTCGTTTGGAACGCCGATTCCTTACCTTTCCCCCGCCCTTTTTCATCCTTTTTTTTTTTTTTTTTTTTTTTTTTGTTGATAAATCGAACGTTGTTCGGACATACGTCCCCCCCCCCAGAATCGTATCATGACAAGATCTTCTTTTCATCCCCCTCCCGTTTTTTTTTGAGATTTCTTTTCAAAATTCCCCTTCCCCAGGGGCGTTTGGCACCAGTCCTGTTCCCTTTTTTTCAGATGGTGATGCCAACTTTCAAAAGTCCCGCCTCCCCGCGTTCCACTAGTTATGTCTTCTCTTTTCCTCTGAAAGCATTTTATTTCTCGTCGGCGGCGTAGTTGTAGCGGCGCTACGCCCCGCATTTTTTTTCCCCCTCCTCGTTCTGGCACCCCCCACGCTTCATTAGGGTACTTTCTTTTTTTTTCTTTTCCCTCTTCTTCCTCGCCTCTGCCTTGCTATGTCCACGTTCTGGTTTTTTTGCCTGCTTGTCCGCCCACGATCTTTCCCTTTTTCGAAGCCTTCTACAACTCTTCCGAGCTATAATTGGTCGCCTTTTTTTCCAAAGCTTCTTCTTGGCCAGATTTTTCTTCAAATTGGCTCATTATTTGAAAGGCAAGGGTGTCCCCCTTTCCCCCCTTAGGCCCCTACAGGACTTCTTTTTTTTTTTGCGGGTCCTTAACCCTGTGTTTGACCCCCTCATGGGGATCGAGTACCCTGTGAACCTTGGGCCTTTTCGGGCTTCCCTCTTCCGACCGGCCCCTATTGAGGAAGAGATTTATTATGTGTGATAGACCCCTCATGCGTGCTCGGAGGTGATCTCCCCCCCTTCCTAGTCCTAGGACCTTTTCCCTCCATCCTCCCTAGAACGCCTTTTTTTCGACCTTTAGACCCAATTAAGTCTGGAGAATATTTCGTCTTTTCTGCCCTTTTGGGAGCTTTTTTTTCCCCAGTCCCTTCTCGCAAGGGTCTTTGACGTTCACTTTTTCCTCATTTCCGGCGATTTCTGGTGACGATTTGACGCGGGAGTTTTTGACTTCTGACTTCCCCCCTGTGTTCCCCCCCCCCCTTTCCTTTTGTCCACGCCAACGGAAGGTGGATTTCTAACCCTCCTTTTTGCCGGCCGGCACCCTTTACCCCCCGTCAAGAATTGCCAATCCTCTCCCGGTTTTATTTTCTTGAGATTCCTTCTGTTCGATCAGGTGATTTTTCCTTTCCCTTCTTCCGTCCGTCCCTAAACGATTCTTTCTTCCCCAGCACCTCCCTTCGGTGATAGAATCGCACGCTTTCTTTCTTTTTTTTTCAAATCTTTTTTCAAAAGATCCTTCCTTTTCTTTGGTAGCGCAGTCGCGCCGTTTTTCCTTGAATCCGCCCCTCGAAACCTTCCCCCCTCCTTTTCTGCTTTTCCAGCCTTCCCTCGCCGTCAGCGTTAAATTCTCAATCTGTCCTTACCCCGATTTGTTACGAAGATGTGCCTTAACCTCCCAGAATCGCGGAGATATGGGTATTCCCTCCTCTTCCCGTTTTTTCCTCCTTTTTCCTATCCTCTCTGAGTCGAAACGGTCCTCTGCACTTCCCTTTTGGTTCCGAGAGATTTCCCCCTTAGTCAACGACGTCCCACCAGTTGCAGGAGGAAGGCGCAATCTCAGACCTCTTCTACTCTCCTGTTCATCCTTTTTTCTCCCAAAGCCGCTGTCGCGAGGCAATCCCCCGCCTTTTTTCGGGACACTCTTTCTAAAGAACTCCTGACCCCTGGTTCAGCCTCGGTCACTTTCGCAATCTTTTTTTTTTTCTCAGAGCGCCATTTTTTATCCTGTTTGGATATCCCCACGCCTTTTCTCTGCAAGTGCCCCTCTGGCAGACGAAAGGTCCCTACTCCTTTCCCCGGTTTTTTTATCAACTTTTTTTGGTCGGCGAACAATAAAGCGGCCTCCTCCGGTTTCCTTTTCCTTTTGATGTTTCCTCAGTTGTCACCCTTTCAAGCGTCTCCTGTCGAGGTCGCCGGCCGCCTTACCTTTTTGTCTTTTGAGCCCTTTCCCCTCTCTGACGGCACCGTCTCCATTTTTTTCGGCGATCGACTTTCGACGCAAAAAACTCCCTCGGCTGTGTCCTCCTTATATTCGGGCCAAAATCGTGGGAGAAACCGTCCTTTTTTTCTGGAAGCCTCTTACTCCAGTTAACGACCGTTCCCTTCCGCGTGCTGGAAATTCCGACACCTGCGAGAAAGTTATGGGTCCACCTTCTCTTCGTCTTCTGGGATTCTCTCTTACGCTACCGAAGCGGGCGGATTTCTACCCGACCCACTGCTTCCCTCCACTCATCGGATCATATGCTATAAACGTCCGTTGATTTTTCCTGCCTCCCTTTCGCCTTTCCCGCTGAGGCATTTTTTCTGGGGAGAAAAAACCTCCACCCCTTCCCCCGCACTTTCCTCTATAATTCTTTAGCGACTTCCAATACCATTTTCAACCCGTGCAACCATTTTTTCCACTGGTCCTTCAGGTTTTTTCCCAGCTCTTCTCCCGTTCGTACTCTCGTTGGTGAATATCCCCCTTCGCTGAATGCAATTTTTTCTCACCTGGGATTACTCCCCGGTGTCAAAAATTTTCTTCCCCTTCCTTTCTTCCCCTCCCTTCGCACTCGGCAAAGTAGTTCTCTTGCGTCTCTTCCAGCCCCTGGGAAGAAGTGGGCTTTCCCAGCTATTCCAGAAGAAACTTTATCGCACGGAGGATATTACTGTTTCGCTCCGCGAATCCGCCAAGCTTTCTTTCCTTTTGGTTCTCCCCCCCCCCCGAACTGGAAAGTGCATGGTCTATGGGTGACTTTTTTTTAGTCCGCGAGGCCATTTATCCGTCCCCTCCTTTTTTAGAGAATTGGATTCTCCGGGGCAGGGCAAACTTCTACCTTCCTCCCCCCCTTCACCCTTCCCCTTCCTGTACTCTTTCCCCCGGGCGAAGGAAAAGCCTCCGGGCTTTGACTGACCACCAGTTTTCCCACCTGAATGCCCTTTATGGCACGATGGAAAACTTTCAGTTGATCCGTTCCCCCTTGTCCCCCCCCCGATAAGCGCTGCATGCGCGGCTCTCGCTCTGGCCCCCCCCTTTTTTCCATGCGTTTGCCTTCTCAGCAAGGACCTGTCCACCTCAACCGGTGGACATGAGCTCTCTTTCTTGCCGTTTGGCATCTTTCCCTCTCCCCCAAGGGCAAACTAATGAATTTTTGTTGTACTTGGAGTGCTCAGCCCAGGTTCCCGCGCAATACCGACGCCCCTTTCTGCCACCCGCGGCCCCCTGCCCTTTAAAAGGAACTAATCGTTTTCCATTTGACTTTGAAAGTTCCCTCGGATCGATGGGCAGTTAACTGACTCAGGTTCCAAAGACGCCCGGGGTAGTCGTTTCCTTTACTATTTTTCCAACTGTTTATATCGTGTTGGTAGAGAGATTATGTCCTAGTATGATTAACCTTTTCCAGTTTCCGCCTCCCCCACCTTGTCCCTGTATTTGAGTCAGTTCCTGCCATCGCGAGCCCTGCTTTTTTTTTTAACAGGCGGATTTCAAAGCCCGCCCTCGGCCTTTTCAAAACGATTTCTTTTTTACCTTTTTCTCCTTCCCCCCCCTTTTGTTTTTCGTCGGCGGCGTTTGTCCCTCTTGGGTCCTTTCCATCTTTGCCACTGCTTAGTTAGGATCCCCCCAACCGCTTCTATTTCTGGTACTTCAGTGCGCAAGCCCGCATTGCTCATTTCACCTTTTCTTTTTTTTGTGTCAAAACCGCTTTCTTCCTTCGAGAAGAAAGTTGATGGCCCCCTTATTCTCTCCTGCTGCGCCCTTTCAAATCCTTCCCCCCCCTGGCTTAATTATCTGAAGTGCCCGTTTCCTTCTTGCCCTTTGTGGTAACCTTAAGAAGACGGGTTCTGTTTCATCCCTTTCTCACTTTGGATCCCTTTCGGAAACCTTGGGTTTCATTCGGCATAAGAACGCCACGGAGGAATCCTCTTGAGTTCGACGAGTGTCGGTCTAACTTTTCCTTCTTCCCCGATTCCTTTGTTCCCTAAACCATGACTCGCAGTTTCCCCGCGGCAAGTAAGACTTTTCTCTTCTTCTCGGGATCGGAACCACCCATTCTCCTCTTTCTTTTTTTCCTGGTAGCTGGCCTATAATGGTCCCCCCCCACTTTCCCCGTTAAAATCACCCTCCGATGGCTCCTGGGAAGCTTTCCCCCACGTCGCTCTTTTTCTATTTTTTCTTTTTTGGAAACCCCTTCCCTTTCGTGACCCCAGTGTGCACCCCCGCCCCGTTTTTTTTCCCCTTTCCAGAGAGTACGAATGCCTGTTTCCGGCCCAAGAAATAATCCGTAAATGACCATCCGTGCCCGACTTTATCCCTTATGGGATTGCTTCCGAGGACCTTCCTTCTCTTGTTGAGATCCCTGTTTCTTCCTCCCCCTTTTTTTTTTCCTGAAGCTTCCGAATTTCTCCTCAGGTAGATGCCAACGCAAATAACGGACGTTCAGCCCTTGTCGCCTCGTGTTTTCGGCTTTCTCCTTAGCGTTTTCTTCAACCTACGTCCTCCGCTTCTTTGCGTATTTTCTGACCACCCCGGATCCTTCCCCTCGAACCCGATCCGACCAGACTTTCTATTTTTTCCCTTCTTCCCCGTCCCAAGATGTTGCTCTCTTTACGGCACATCCGCCGATGGTCCCCCTCCTGATTTTGCATGAACAATCAACCCCTCTGCGGGCGATCTTTCGTCCCCCCCCCTTCCAGAAGTGCCGGTCGGTCGAGTCACGCATTCGACGACCGGGGAATATGAACCCTCTTCCCCCTCCGTTTGTCCGGTGAGCGGTGACAGTTCTTGCACTCGACCCCAGTTCTGAGGCCTCTTGAAGAAAATGTTCTTCGGCTCCACGATCACTGGTTCGATCCCGAAATCGCTTCTGACCTCCTTATTTCTTTCCACAAATCCTGGGCCTCCCTTCCCTGTGTCCAGAAACGTAGGTCACGTTCGTCTGCTAGTGCTTTCCTGTTCTTTCCCTCCTCTTTCTCCTCCGTTTTGGTTTAGTTCTCTCACCACCGCGCTCGACCTCGATTGCAACTTCTTCAGACTCCTCCGACCCCTTCTCTTCGTCACGTCCCCTCTTTTGTGGTGTCGGACGACACTAGGTCCTTTTTTTTCCGGTCTCGACCTTTCACGGTTTTTTCCTGTGGACACGGTTGAAACGGCGAAGCCCTGTCTGAGTATCTTTTGCTCCTTTTTCGCATGCAAAATTTTCGGTGTTCCCCTTTTCCCACGCTCTCGCCCCCGTCACCGGTTCGAAGATGGAGAAGTGTTGCGTCCATGCTTCCCCCCTTTTTCGTGCGCTTCTCGCGGCGGTTGTTGCCGAAGAAATTATTCCGCTTCGGTCCCGGTCTGCCCCCAATCGCGATCTTTTCTTCCCGCTGTGTGACAGGCAGAAATCTTAAGAACTCCGCCCCCCGTTCTCCGTCTCTGTTCTTGGCGTCTCTTTAGCGGTTGGGCCTTCTCGTTTCCGGTGCGAGACGTCCCATTCTTGAAAACTGAGGGACGGATTCGTTTTTCCCCCCCCGAACCCATTGAACTTTTCTTCCCCCCTCCCTCGGGACAAATAGCTCCCTTTTCCTCGTTTTTTCTTCTACATGCGCGGGACGGCCCCCCTTTCCCTTGGATTTTGGACCCCTTTCCCAAGAAACCCGTGACCTTTTTTTCTATTATCGCAATCCCATCCGCTCATTTGGTCATTTAAGGACGGTTCTTTCCCTTCCAAAGCCCGCCGGAAACGTACTATCGGGTTCCCCGAAACTTCACCCTTTCTTGTTTTTGCAAGGGGGTCACGCCTTCCCGACTCCTCGGCAGTTAATTCCACAGGCCTTGACGTTGTCTGATAGCACATCCCCACGGCAAGCACTGTTCTCCCAATGGAATGCGTCACTTTTCTCTCCATAAGACCACGTTTTCTGCCTTCCCGCCCTCACCTCCTCTCCGGATCCGACTCTTCGTTATTCAAGCTCTTTTTTCCACCCGAACATGGAGAATTGTTCTCTTTTGAAACGGCGGCGGCATCTTTGTCCCCGATTTGCGTCCCTTTCCCTCCTCTTTTCCTTTTTATGCTCCTTTTCCATCATGTTCTTACTCATAATACCAGTTTTGGTCTCCCCATTCGGATGTGAAGAACCTCCCGCCTGGATGAACACCTGCGGCGGGGACCATTCAACCCGAGTTCCTGACCTCCACTATGGCCTTTTCCAAGGGAACGACCTGCTTTTCTTGCAGCGCCGCCCTCATAGCTAGGTTTCTTCTTTATGCGAGTCCCCCTGGCCATTGAGTTTGACGTCCCTCCAGCAAGGACCGCCCTGGTGGTCGGTTTTGCGTCGAGGCTCAGCCTGATGACATTCCCCCAATTAAGCGGTTTTCCCCTCGCAGTTCCCTTCGTGGATGGCATTCTCAGACAGGCGCCGTCAGAGCCTCCGCCGCGCCCCCCTTTTTTCCCCTGGAGGCCCACGGGACCTTCATGTGAACGAGGGATTCCCCTTTATCCTGACTTTTATCGTGCTCAGCGATGGGAAGGCCCCTGAGCAGGTTCCACCAGACGTCTTGGGCCTTTCCTCCTTCAAATTCATGACGTACGGACACGACCCTTTTCCCGTTTGTTCTTTTTCTCTATTTTTTTAACCAACTAGTACGACTTACCCAAGTTTTCTTTTGGACCCTGCGTTCTCCATCGCCTGCTCCCTTCACCTTTTTCCAATTTCAAAGTCAGCTCGGCGTTCCCAAACTTGTTCCTCTTTTCATGCCCCAGCTTTGATATTCGGAGGAGGAAGCAGTTGTCGTTGCGTCTCCTCTTAACCCCATCCCCTTGGAACTGCTCTTCACCGCTCACCCTGTAGATTCTCCCTTTTTTCCTTCGATGCCCCCAAGCGGCCGACATTTCGTCCTTCTCATGTCCGGTTTTTGCTATTTTACACTCCTCTGTCTTTTTTCCCCCAAGGGCCTGCTGAGATCCCCCTCGAATTCATTTCGATGAGATCCTAGGGAGTCCAATTCCAATTTTTTTTTGCGATCATCTATGAATTTGAGCTTGCCCCCTTCCCTTCCTCTTTTGTTTCCTTTAGCAGTTTGTTTGTTCAGCCAGGAGTTGTTCCTTTCCTTCCACTGCACTCTGAGTTCCCTTTTGCCCCTTGGTCCGGGTGGAACTGGGCTTTAACCCCATTCTGCCGTCGGATCCTGGTCGGATAAAGCTTTCACATAGTCAGCCGACTGAGTGTCCCCTCGCCACCATTGGTTCTCTCAATCTCGGTCAAGAGACCTGCCGAACGCTTTTCCTGCCCCCTTTCTGACCCCCCTTCTCTTGCGGATTCTTTTCCTTACTAGGGCGACAGTCCCACTTTTTCTTGCCCAGCCTTTCCCCCTTTCCGCTGTTGTCCCTTCGCCAGGGGTCTTTTTTTTTCCGTTTTTTGACACTCGGAACACAGGGTTAATGACCCCCAGTTGCAAACTCCTCCCCGGTGAATTAACCCCGAGCTTCCGTTACTCCGCATGCGTCGGCACTGACCTAATAAGTACATGTTCGCTGCCTTTCGGGTTTTTTTTCCTGCTCTCTAATCAAGGAGAGGACGCCGTTCTTGATCACGTTGTACCCACCACTCAATACAGTGCCTTTTCTTCCGCCGTCTTTTCCGACCCGCTCGTAGGTGCGGCCCCTCCCTTCTTTCTACATTCTTTTTCCGGCGCAGCTTGTACCCCCCTTTCCTTTTTCTTCCTTTCCATACTTCAATTCGTTGGTTAGTAAGGCGCTACGTCTCTCCCGCCGACTTCACCCTCGAACGCCTACACCCTTTGCGTGTCGAATTTACAATTCCTTCTTCTGCACGTCGTTCTTAACTGGTAACTCTGTTCTGCCTATCGACGGCATACTCTCTGTTTCTCCCATATTTTTGCCGCCCCTATCCTTCTAGGTTCTCCCCGCTATATCTCCGTTTGTTGCCTTCCGGTCACGGTCATTTTCGTCGGGAATCTTTAACCGGCAGGGTCGAGGATCTCTTTTGCCGCAGTTGCTTGTCGTCGACCTCTCTCATAATCTTCTCAGCGAATTTTAACTTCGGCCTTCCCAACCCTCTCCCGAATCGGTTATAGCCCACCTTTTCCCTCCCTTTTTTCTCGGCTCACTCCCTTGAGCTATTTATATAGACGGTGAAGAAAAAAGACCCCCTGGTGCAGAACTTATTCCCCCCCACTTTCGTCTTCCTCTTCCCCTCTTTTCTTCCGTGGTGTCTACTTTTCCTCAGCCTCCTTGTTTTTTTTCTTCCCCTCGATCGAGCAACTTGGCAGAATTTTCCCTTTCACAGGGTTTATGTTCTCAACGGATATTTCAATCTTTTTCTAGTTGTGGTGTTCCTTCCTCTAAAGGCGGCCCCGATTACTTTTCCCGGGCTGAGTTTGGAAGCACCCGCACCGGTCCTTTCCCCCGCGGACTCGAATTTCTCCTGCCCCATGTTAGGCGGGGTTCCCCTACTGTTTCACTTCTCCTTCCTTTTTGGACGGTGACCATCGACCCTGACACTTACGCCGGCTTTTACATTCCCTTTTTGCGTTTGAATCCCCCCGATCTCCGCGATTCTTTTTTTGTGATGGTTCATTTTCCCCTCATTGAATTTGTGGTGACATCAGGTTCAGATTCGACGAGTCGTTGTGGAACTTCACACCGGCGCGAACGTATGGGTAGGGAGTTTTTTTTCCGTTCAGCGCATCGGGGGTCGCTTTTTTTTCTTTCCTCCCTTTTTCGGGGCGGACTGTTTTCCAGGACCCCCCCTCTCCCCTGCTCGTTAGGCTTATGCTTCAGTCAGTTCTTTTCGGGGGCCGCATATACATGTTTTTTTTCGCCGTTCGGTGGGACGGTCCTTCCTTTTCTGGCTTTTTTTTGAAAAAACTCACCGTGACCCTCTCCCTCCTCTCTCCTTTTTCTACTCTCCTGATTATCTGAGCAATTACAATGAAAACTTTTCCATTCTGCAGCGATGGTCCCCCATGTATTATCCCGCATTGCTTCCGGTTAAATCACTTTCCGGTCCAATTTCCTTATACAAATTTTCCCGACGGTTCCCAAAACCACTCCGAGGACATCATCGTCCCCACTACGGCTCCAACAGCTCCCCCTCTTAGTTCTCTTCCCAAGCTGCGAAGAAGTCCAGCCTCCCTTTTTCCTTCTGCGAACTCCTCTACTCGTTTTTTTTTTTATTGGTGTGAGAAGAGAACCTTCTCGGGCCACTTCTTCAAGCCCCTCCTTTTCTGCTCTTTACGAACCCCTGCCGGCCGCTTTTACATGTGTTATGGGGTACCTTTGCGGTCATCTGTCGGAACCTTATGGCCACGTGACCTCTTTCGTTTTCTGAGTCTTTTTCTGTTACTCATCCGACTCCCTCCTTGGCTGGTACTCGATCCATGATGCCCAACTTTTTTCCAAAGCCCTCTTATGAACCAAAAACGTCGTGGGCCCACGACACCCCCTCCAAATTTTCTTTTTTTTTTTTCCCGCTGGCCTTTCCAAGATTCCTTAGCTGTTCAATTTCTTGCTTTTCCGCCGCCCTGCGACCATGCATGAGCTCGCTAGATATGTGCCATCATTCGATGCTGCCTGGCCATCTCCTGGATTCCGTCTTTCCCAACCGGTTTAATCTCCCCCGGCCTGGCTTTTAGTTTTCCTCCGAGTGTCCTCTGACAAGACATCCCCCAGGGAAACCCTTCTTTGCCTCCTGTTCCAAGGCGGATGGAACGTTTTGACCCCCTTTGCTACACTACGGTCGCATAACCCCTGCGGGTCTGTTTTGACAAGTTTCAAAGGGAGACCAACCCCCCGGGAAACGAAACGTTGGTACCTCTTTTCTTTCGTGGCCTTTTTTCTCCGCGTGGGCAGTCCCGTTGTTTCCCCCTGCCCGTTCGTCCTCACGTTGTCAAAGATGCAGTCTGTGACACGATTATTCGTTTCTCCCCGTTCCGTTGGTGTTGTTTTAGCTCACGTTGTCCTTTGCTCGCACTTTTTCTCACCTTACCCCGGCGTCGGAACATGCTTCCCTCGCACGAGTCCCCCCCCACGTTCAACTTCTCGCGTCCACCCTTTCGTTCCCTTTTCGAACTTTTGCTGGGCCCGCCCTTTTTTTTTTTTTGGCGGCGGCGTTTAGTGTCCTTTTCTTGACGTTTCCCCGCCTTGGCAATGCTAGTTCCGCACACCCCTTTTGATTTTGGCATTTGAAGCTCGCTCCACTTCTCGGCTTAAGTCCCCCGGTTTGAGGTTTTATGGTCCTTGAGTCCCGTCGGCAAACTCCCCGGCATTCCCTTCGGATTCGCGATTCAGTTTCCCCTCTTATCGCGCCAAGCATTGGCGTCTCGATCATAATTTAGTTGCCAAGAGTGAAAGCATGTTCTTTTCGTTTGCTCTTCAAATTTTTTTCCCCCCTCCGGGTTTGTTCGGTCTCCCCTTTTTGCACAGATCGAAGTACATTTCCCCAGCGGGCAACCTTCGTCTCACATTGATTTCAGGAGCTTCCCCTTCTTCGACCGCTACAGCCTTTTGCCATAACACGGAACCAGATTGCCGCCTAAGTTTCCCCCCTAGTCCCGTTTTTTTTTACTTGGCGGTAAGTCGTTCCAATCTCTCCCTCCCTTTTCCACCCTTTCCGATCCCCTTGATCAGGTCGTTCTTTGTGCAGGACAAGTGGTAGATTTGCCGAGAAGTGCGCTCCCCTTCTTCGCCATTCCTTTTTGCTACCCTACTTTTTCCGCGTTCCCCCCTCGGCCGTGCTTTTGTGGAAGAGGATGTGACTCCTAGTTTTTGCCAACTGTTTCCAATTTTTCGCTCTTTTTTTTATTCAAACGAGAGTACGTTCCTTGTGGTTTCCCCCTTCTGCCGGCCCCAAGACAATATGACAATCCCGCGGCCAGAATGTTTAACGGTTTAAGGGATTTGCTCGATAATCTTGAGAGGCCGCCCCTTCCCTCTGTCTTTTTTTCCCCGCAATTACAGCATTCCTGCCCCTTCCGTCTCTTCCCGATGTAGATGTTCCTCCCCACGGAATTTTTCTAGCATTATTGCGCGAGTGGTGATTTCGGCGAGCAGTTCACCTTATCGGGGTTTTTTTGATCCGCTTTAGCTTCAAATGCGCTCCGACCAGCCCCGAGTCCCTGCCACCCCAGCTCCGGATTCTCGGTTGTCGCATTCCCCAGACCCTCTCCATTCCGTAGTAGTTAAATGATCTTATGTCTGCCTTCCCCCCGCCTCTTGCACAATGATGCGATTGTTCCCGTCTTCTTTTTCCCCCCTCACCCCGAATGGTTCTTCGTTCACCGCAGCTATAAAGACGGTTTTGCGTAGAGTCACAGGTAGAGTTTCTGCATTCGTATGGTCGATTCCAGACATTTTTCTAGTGGACCCTCTCCCCCCGCCTTTCCCTTTGGCGGCCGTCCTCCATCGGCGAAGTCTCTTTTTTTCCCTTCGGTCCCTTTGCGTCCAAAAAGTCCCCCTGCCAGCGCGGTCCTCCCGACTTCGCCGCCTTGTCGGCCGCCCACCCACGATCTCTCCCCTCTTTTCCGAGTGTGCATTTTTTCGGTCACCTTAGTCTGCAGTTGCTTTGACGGAG
>Ga0179593_1632330_pt1 | contig 13304 bp, 13 predicted proteins | sample CZODoug2_1_08_16_FD_185931 | JGI IMG/M metagenome (GOLD analysis project Ga0179593, IMG submission 185931) | Vadose zone soil fungal communities from Angelo Coast Range Reserve, California, USA - CZODoug2_1_08_16fungal (PacBio error correction) | ecosystem: Environmental > Terrestrial > Soil >... | reverse complement strand
GAGGCTTCAAGAGTATTTCCCCCCCCTCTTTCTCGCAGCGATTTTTTTTCTTCTGAACTGGATTAAGATTCTCTCGTCCTTTTGATTCGAAGTAGCTTGCGGAGACGGTATTTAGTGTCTTGACGAAGATTTCACTCCCCTTTCTGAACTTGGTTCCTGCTTCCTTGGCTTTCTTTGGAAAATTTTCAGGAGAACCACAAGGATAGCTCTTTTTCGCCAAAAGGACGAGAACAACTCTAGCGCTCGTCCAGCCCTTGAACCTTTCCCCTCCTGCCCGCGAAAGGTCCCCCCCCATATGTTCGACGAATGCTTCTTTTCGACTCCTTCTTCTTCTCAGCATGGCACTCGCTCCCATGAGCTTGATGGAATTGAATTCCTATTACTGGTGTCTAAACACGGTGGGCTTTCTTCCGCAGACCCACAATTTTTCCTCTCCCCCGACTTCCGATTTCTTCTGGCGGTTTTCCTCGATTTGACTCGAGCCTTTTTTCCAAAGCGAAAATTCCTTGGCGAAGTTCTCCCCTCCTGATGGTCTTTCCCTTTCTAAGCGGAATCCCCTTTGATGAACCTCTTTCCGGTTTTAACCGTCTTTGGTAAATCTCTCGTAGATTGGCTTCATGTCTCTTCTCTAAATGGCTGTCTAGGATGGAAGATCTCCTTCCTCCGAGACTCCCCTGGGACATTTGAGCTCTTCCTTGGTGCACTTCCTGTTCCAGGACCTCGCTGGTTTGGATTTCATGGGACAGAACTCCACCCAGCGTGCGAGGATTCCTCCCACCCCCCATTTCTCAGGATTGATTGGCTTTCTCAGTGCGGAGAGAAAGAGGAATTACGGATGTGACGTACATTGATTCCGTGGAGAAAACTTGCGTAGGATCTGATCGTTCTCAGGGATTGATTTCTTACCCAAGCATTGTCTTCCTTTCCGTTGGTTTTTATAGAGAGTCAGAATCCCCTCTCCCTGGGAGCTTGACCCCCTTCCTCTTCAAATGATGCCACTTGTTTTGAGTTGGAGTTGAGTTTTTCCGCTCGGATTCATCCTTTTTCTTTCATTGGACTCCCTTGGAAGGCTTTCTCCCTCGAGCGGTATTTTAGTCAGGGTGTGTGAGCTAACGCCCCCCTTTTTCTTTTCCTCGGAACATCCTATTTGGAACATCCTCCCGCTCAGGTTCCGATGAGAGGATTGGTAGTAGGGAATAGATGAAGTGTCTTGGCCGTCGAGAATTCTTCTCGTAGCTTTCTTGGAGGGAGTGGGATCTCTTTCCATGCGGCGAGACTTTCTCTGAGAAGGCGGTGTATTGCGAGCGAACTCTTTTTCACGCTCGTCCGTGGAAGGTTGTCCCCTTCCCCTTTCGCTCCTTACAAGTCCCGTGTTCTTCTTCTCTCCCAGGTGATTTTCCACCGGCGTTCGCGGCGACGAATTGAAGCTGGGGTTTGCGGAAGGCTTCTTTTCATGGTTTTCAAACAGTCTTCAGTCTGTCCTTTTCCTAAACCCCCCACGAAGAGGAGAATCGAGCACAGAGAAAGATCTGGGGCGCAGGATTTGGAGGCATTCTCCAGCCAGCCTTTCTGGGTTTGCAGTGGCTAGTGTTTCTCCTTTGCCCTTTTAGAGTGATATGGCCTGAGGATCGATGAGACGGTCTCGTTGAGGTCCTCGGTCGTTTCCGTTCTTTTTGGCAGTCCTGGGATTTCCTCTCCCAACTCTTCAAGATGCCTCGTAGCCTCTTCCTATTGCCGGTTGGCTCGGCGGCGAGGATAAGAGTATCTTTTTCTTGCTCGGTGCACTTTCTTTTCTTTTCACCACCCTTAAAGTTTTTCCCCCGGCGATCGCCCGGCCTTAAAGCTTGAGCGAATTCTCGCTTGCGATGGCGTCGTGACGGAATGGATGCGAGAATCGAGCTCCTTTGATCTACGCCCCTCTTTTGTCGGAAGACCTCTCCCCCCGATTTTTCCCGAGGTAGGAACGAGCTTTCATTCGCTCGAGAGCGTTTTCCCCTGGCCATTCTTTCAGACTGGTCTTTTCTTGACGCCAAACAAACCAAAGGGGTGCGATGAGCGTGGTTGCCTTTCCTCCGGAAAATTTTTCTTCCTTCTTCTAATGTAGAATTTACCAGCTTTTTTCTGCGCGGGATCTTCACCGTATTCCTTGACTCGAGGACGGACTTGTGGCGGCGATTGAGGCGCTTCTCTTCGAGGAGGACCCTCGGTTGAGTTCATGCCTACACCCCCCCCCAAGAAGGTCCGCTTCAGAGAAGCGCAAATACATTTCCCTCATCATGCCTCAGATGGCTTTGATTACTTTCCTAGGAGGAGCTTTGGATATGCCCCCTAGAGGATTTTCGACGACCTTTGAGGTTAAAGATTATATCCCTTCGCGGGGATTCCCTCTAGCCCGAAATTGCCTCACGAAACGAAATTTCTCTTTTTCGGCGGCTCCCTAACGAGCCTGCGAGAAAGAGAACAAGATTCCTCTTTCCCTAGATTTTCTTCGAGCCTCCGTATTCCTTCATCCTCCGTCTTCCCTTCTTTCCCCCTCGTCTTGTCATTCGTGACGCCGAGGGCGTTGAGGGTTTTTGATGAGCGTGCTTTTCGGTCCTTGCGATTCGGGACCCTTTTTCCCCCCGTTTTTACGACCGCAATTGAGGAGAGGAAGGACTTTTAGTTTCTTGCGGTAGTTCTAGACATCTACGTTTACGGGAAAGTTGTTTTTCCGAGAACCCTCCCCCCCTCTTTCATCCCCTTTTTCAGATACCCTTAGAGAGCTAAGGCCTGCTGGAATTCCCCCCCCCTACTCCCGTTCCCTCTTACGTTTATAGGTCCCGAACCTCGCATTGTTTCCCCCCTTAAGAAGTCATCTCCGCACTCTCGGAAGCCCCCCCCATTATTCCCTAACCGCTTCCCCTCTTTTCCTTTTCACCGCCCTATCCTCTGGAAGCCATGAAAAATAGCGCACGCCTCCAGAATTTCTTGCATGATTTTTTTTTTAATCCAGCCCTTCTTCACTTTTTCTTCCCCTTTAGACGTTCCGCGTCATGGAGGCCTTCGGAGCTCCGAAGGAAAAATTTCCCTTCTTTTCCCCGTTTCGGCAATTCTTTAGCTGACTCGCATCCTTTTCTTTCTAATAGTTACTTCTTAAAAGTGATATCCTCTCCTCGGCGCATATCCGCAGCCTCGTAAATGTTATTCTCACACCTATTGTGTTTCATGATTCTTCAATGGGACATCGGGGACGATTTTTTCCCTTCCCTTAGGGTTCTCCCCCCCTTACCCCCTCCCAACCCTTGTTCAATAATGCAAGCATATCTCGCATTCCTCATCGACCCCCTCCTTCCTTTTCCTGAAAATCTAGTTGAATACGGTAAGTCAGACGCCACACTTCGTAAGCTCGACCTAGAAAGGCGCATGGATCTTCAAATGGGGAACCTCGTCTCCGGTCCCTTTAATCAAATATTCCCCTTGTTCTGAAAGTCATGCCGATTAACCGTAACGGCCTGAAATAAAGAGAATAGGACCTCCCTCTCTCGTTTTTAGAAATGACCTCTAGTCTTCCCCACCCCCCCATTAAATATCGTGCTCTATAAAGGCGCCTCGAAAATTCCTAGATCTTTTCATATTCCTTTTCACCTTTGAAGCGCCATCCTCCGAATCGCTCAATTCGGCCTCGGCGTCGCCTCGAATCTAATTTCCCCCCTTCCCTTCAAACAGAATCTGGCTTTTCACGCCTCTCCTTCCCTCAGCGAAGCTTCTCCGAAGAGCCCCCCCCGGCAAAGATCTCCTTGGAGTCCGTCCTCATACTTTTTCTCGAACTCCAACTACGATCCTTTATTTTTTCACGAACTGCCGTGGAAATAGCCCCCCGCACCCCGCCATCTTTCTACGAGCGCACCGCCATTCTCCCCTCCCAAACACCCTTCAATTAATAGCAGCAGCCAAAATCTCCCCAACCTTCCCCCTACATTAAGGGCCCCCCCACCTCCCAAAATAATGAGCCAAGAGATTTATAGTGCTCCCGCATCATGCGTTATCATTATTTGGAATGATCTTCCCACATCTGACTGAAGGTTTCCCCACTTCCACATTCCTGGCTCCCCCCCCCAACCAGCGTCACCATGTATCCGCGAACGCCCGGTGTCCAACTGGGATGACGTCTTTCATCCAAATTTGATCTCGCACTTTGGCACCTTCCCTGAAACACTGCAACGACGAGCTTCCCCACAAGGACCTCTTCCAAAGAATTATCAATCCTCTCCGTCTCCTCTGTCAAGCCCCCCACCTCGCGCCTCCGCGTCCACGCAAGTATTTTTCCTACCCATTTCCCTTTTCCCTCCACCGGGCATTTATTCTCCTCCCCCCGCCCATGCTCTCAGAGTGCAAACAAGCCGCTGCCAAGATTAGCTTTCGCTGTCCTTTTCTGCTCCAAAACCCTACCGCCCCCTTGCTTCTCTCCATCCCCCCAATGCGCCTTTTTTCCCATCCGCAATTCTCCTACGCGGGACGAAAATCCCCTCAAACCCTTGGATAATGGCTGTTTGCCCCCCTCTTCTCTCGTGCCTTGGACGGCTCCTCCTTCTTAGAAAAAATTCCCTAAACCCCTTCCTAACCTCCGCAGACATGTCAAGCGCCGATCACAGGGCGAACCCCCAATTCTCAATTGTTCATTTTCCACCCTTTTCTTCTTCCATGATTGGGCTTTCCTCGCCCGCCTTCCCCCACTCCTGCGAATTCACCGCGTTTCCCCCGGCGCTCCTACTTTACACATGACCTACACTTCCATGTCATGTTCCCCCCCCCTTATCGCCTCAAAACCTTTCCTGTTCGTCTTATCGTTGACTACGACCATACTTTTCCGACTTGAAGACCTAACACCCTTTCATCTAAAAGACGTTTCCCAGACGGTCCTTCCCCTTTCATGGTCTTCCGATACTTGAGGTCATCAATTAAGGAAGAGTTCGTCTCCTCCCTCCCAACGGCGCTTATTCGGATTTACATCCATGGTCAAAACTCTCAGAACAACACTCCCCCCCCCGCAGAAAACGAATGACTTTTTCCTTCTTACTTTTTTTTTCTAGAGAAACCACCGCAAAAAAGCGGAATGACGCCCCCTTTTCAATAGGCCTTCCCCCACCCCGGCTTGCCATTTCGAGACTACCATCCCTAAATAATCGGCGAAGAACCTTCGGCGAACCATTGCCCGAATATGTCCCTTTCCTTTTTCGTGGACTCCTGAATACTGGTGATTTCCCGTTTTTTTGTATTGGAAGAATCATGGGATCCATAATTTTTCTCTGACCACTTTTCCCTGTCGCCCCCCATTCGGCGCCGGTAAGCATTTTCCCCACACACTCAGTCCCGTCTCCCCCTATATAGACTTCCACGTCAATCGGCTCCAAGTAATATGAAAAGTGCTATCCCCCCCTCCTCATCTCCCCCCCTTAGATTGGGATCATCCCCTCAGAACTAGTGTTGTTGTTTAGATGGATTCGGTCCAGATCTCCGATTTGTCTCCGTGAGATTATTTCGACTTTTTCCAGAATTTTTGTTGCGTCGCTAGCGATTGACCTTTCCCTTTAAGTCGCTCGAGCGATTCTGTAGTTTAAGACCCTCATCATTTTTGTTTTACCGGCTGAATGGCGGCTCTCATGGAGAGGAAACTTGTTCAGTCCATCACGGCAGGGATTTGCCCCTCCTAACCCCTTTGACTCAACACCCTTTAGCGAGAATATGAAAGTACCCCCTCCCCTCCGAAGCCTTCCGGCCTGTGATTTTTTACTGTATTCCTAGGATTTTTTTTTCGCGAAATCAAGAGATGCCTTTTCGGAATTTAAGTGAAGGTACTTTTGAGACTGAAATTCCTTTGGCTTTTATGCCCCCCCAAATTTAGTGTCTCTCGATTAACTTTTTAGGTTTATGTCTTCAGATTTGTCGTGGTCTTTCTGCTCTAGAATGGTTAACGCACGCCCGCGAGGCTCGTTTCAGAATACTTCCTGATGTTCTTCGTCGACCTTTCTTTATTTTGGCCCGGCGCGTCGTCTACCGTCTTTTTCCGACTTGTCTTCTCAAGTGGACGAATTTACAATTCTAAAGGCCGGGCAGAGTTTAGTCATATTTCTAAGAGAGAACGGGAACATTTAGCATAGGGTTTGGCCTTCTGGCAGACTTAGTGTCTTGAAATCGGTTTTCATTTAAATGTTTTATCCACACAGCTCTGGCTTGACACCACGCTGTTCTGAAGCTTGCTTTTAGGTTTCCTAGTGCTGGAGCGCCATCCCCCTGAGAATTATTTACGATTCCCTTTAGAAATTTGAGCCCCTCCTTGCTGCCTTGTCGGAATTGGACCCCTGGTACCCTGTTAGGGACTGTTGGTTCTCCTCCTGCGAGGCGCTCCCTTCAGATCGTGTCGCTGAGCCACATTCCACGTTGTTTGGGTTTATCCTGCAAGAGTAGCGGTGCATCCTTTAGGGCTGTCCTCACTTGCGATTCTTGGGATCCGGTTTGTTCCATTTGGTTTTTTTTTTTTCCAATCCACGCTGTTTTCTCATAGGCGAATCATTTGGAAGCGGCGAATTTCCCTCGAAGGGGTTTTTATTTTTTGAGTTCTTCTTTATTGGCCTTCCGGATGAATCTTTTTTTGCGTAGTTGACTAACTTGTTTGGAGGCGCGAGGGGGGGCTTCCCTTCAGAGCCGGAGATGATGCCCCCCCCTTCTGGGAGGCCTGATCGAATTTTCTCGTAGTTTCCTTTTTGCGCTGGAACAATTTTCGATTTTCTTTTCTAGGGGGTTTTCAAACGCCTTGGGAGATTGGCCGAAGACCAGGATGTCAAAAACACGTCCCTCGGAAGCCTTCTTTTTAAGATGGTTCCCCGGCCGTCTTCTTCATTTTGGGGCTTTTTTTGTTTTTCAAAGTCGTCAGTCGTCCTCAGTCTTCAGTTCCCCCTTCCAAATGCTCCAGAGAGTCCCAGAGTAAAGTTAGGGCTTGTAGTCTCTGTGGAGCCTTCTCCAGGAGGATGTGAAGGTCCTTAGTTTTGGGATTTTCAGTTTCTTTTTTTTTTTGAAGATGGCATGAGTTATCTCCTCTGCGAAGGCTGGCGTTGAGGGTCCCCTTCAGTGCTGTGACCAAGTATTCTTCCGTCTTTGTGGAGTTAGCGAAAAAATTGCTCCCCCTCTTTCTTTTATCCTCGTCGGATTGAATTCTTTCTCCTCGAGTTCTCTGATTGATTTCCCTTCCTTCACACGCTGACTGTTCCTCGAAGTTTGACCTTTTTTTCTTATTGTTCATCGTCCAGAGGAAGACCTTTGAGCGATTAGACGTCTTTCGCTTTTTGTCGTTTATGATAATTTCAGATTCTCTTTCGCGCCTTGAGATACGCCCGAGAGATGGACTTTTTGACTCGAAGAACGATTTTTTTACGACGGCTTTCTCTGAACCCCTAGATATTTTAGCGTGATCCTGGATACGTTTTCGGCCCTGCGTTCCCCTTTCCGCGAAAACGTGCAGTTTTGCACGGAGAGCCGGCCCCCTTTCAGAATACCATTCCGGGATGGACTTCAGCTGACTTTTTTCTTGAGCGTCTTCTCCTTTCTTAGGACGTTGCTTTCTTCCCTTCAGGAGAGAGAGAGAGGATCCTTGAAAGAGCTCTTTTTTCATTTCATCTTCCACCCCAACGAGGGCCATTCAGAAATCTTGGAAAATACAAGCGGGAAGACCTCATCGTCACCTCGGAAGCTTTGGCTTTTCCTTGCCGTTCCTTCAGTTGATATCCGAGATGGCGCCCTTGGATCATGATAGAGTCGGGGGCCGAAGCAGAAAAAGCTTGGCGCAACCGAAAGTGCCTGGCGGACCGTCTTCTCCTCCTGCGGTTACAACCCCCCCTTCAGTGACCTGATTGTATTGGTTTGCGATCCTGATGGCGGTTCACTCGAACTTTTTCGGGGAGTTGGAGATTTGAACCCCCCTGAGAAGAGGGCGGGTGAGAGAGTCTTAGCCGGTGAGTCCACGGATTGCTGAATTTTAAATTTTCCGGGCTACGAGTCTCTCCGCTTTGTAACAAATGCTCGGTTGCGGTGACCCCCTTCTTCACGTCATGCTGGCGTTTACGGGAAACCTTTTCCCCCCCTTCTCCAGTACATATTTCTCCTTTTTTTTTTTGATATGCCCCTTTCCGGACTCGTTATAGAAGTCAACGTTCCATTCCCCTCAGATGACCCCTCAATTTTCACCCCAGTGCGTTTCCCCCGCCCCCCCCCTTTATAGGAAGCCCAGGCCCATTTATTCACGCATTCCCGCCTCTCAACTTTTCTCATGAACCCCTTCCCTATGCTATGTCCGAATTACAAATACCTCCCTCTTGAAAAAAGACTCCGAATCCCCCATCTGGATTCGTCCCTCCCTCCCGAGTAATAAATTATCTCACGGAGTTCGCCGTTATTATATTTCCTAAGCTGGCTTCGTGTCAAGCCACGTCACATGCCATTCTGTTTTCTAGAAGTTTAGTCGTTCGATGAAGACCCGAGACCTAGTGCCCTTCTCTAGACCTAAAGCTATATTCTAATAGGATTTCGAGCACCGTTCGAACTCCCCTGTCCGCCCGCCCCTATATTCCTCTTTTATCCCATGATTTTCCTGGTCACTTCTGAGATTTAGGACTTTAATTATGGCTTACCTAAATCTAGTAAATTCCCGATATCTCGAGCCCCGGCGAAGACCCCCTGTCCGACGAACCCTCCCCTTTCCTCGAAACCCATTCTCCGGTCTTTTTCACTCAACAGTTATTCGCTTTCCCCTCCCTCATGGGATCTCCCTCATGGGTCTTGCAGTTTCCCCCCCCCTGACACGTCAATCTTCTTGGTTCCAGCCCCCCCCCCCCCCTCCTTCCTTCGTAACCGTGAACCAGGGAATCACTCTCGGCGACTCCAGATCCCTTCTCTCACCGCGCTTAAAAAATCCCATCAACCTCCGTCGTAATCTACTGTCTTCTGGAAAATCCTGCTAGCACCCTCTTCGTAAAAGATTTATTACCTCCTCCCCAATGTCGTCCCCCCAGTGATTGTCCTAGAGCAATATACTTCCAAATGTCCAGTTCCTCCCAGAAGTCGACTTTTACAATCTTAAGATTTTCTCTACTGAGCCTTCCCTTCGAAGAGTGCCCCCAGAACTCCTATTTTTGAGACCCCCCCTTCGGCCACACGGAAAGTATTTTTCAATGCCTCGTGGTCCGCTCGTTTTATTTCGATCTCCCACTCACCCTGCCCCCCTCTAGAACCAAATGAACATCTCTAGCAGAAACACCCCACCTCTTCCCCCCCCTTGCAAAAAATCCGGATGCCCTCGACATCCCCCTGTGCGTACGTCCTCTCTTTTCCTTCCCCCTTCGCGACTCTGCTGATCCTTTTCTTTGACTAAGACTTATTTCCACCTGACGACTGACTTTCCCTAATTTCCCTTAATCGCAAAACACCATCGTCAAAGTCATTTTCTCGAGAAAAGCAGGTGGCAACACAAATGCGGATGACGGCCACTCATCCAATCCCCTTCCCCTCCCCGCGTCCCCCTGCGCCCGAAGATCTTTTCCCCAAACGATTTCATCTTCGCGATCACAAGCACTCTCATCATTTTGAAGGATCTACCCCCCCCCCCCGAGCCTCCGCCGCCCTCAGTATGCCCTCCCATCACAAATCTATTTCTCGCTTCCCCATACACTTTCTATGTCATAATCCCCGCTAAATCCTTGCTCATGCCAACACTTCCCCCCCAAAGATTAGATGAGCCCCCCTCAAAACTCGGTTTTTCTTTCTTTCTCCAAAAAACCTTTTTTCCCCTCAACTACGAATAACTTCCCTGCGAGTTCTAGCAATCACGCAATCTTAAGCGCGAAAACTCAACGCAAATCCACCCCCCCGCGTCTTCCTAGCTTCCTCTACCCCAGTTATTCTTCCTTTACAGAGTATCAGTATTTTTAATCCCAACCCGTCCCTACCCCCCTTCTTCCGTCAAATTCCCAGCCCAGCCCTTTCCCGGGCTGTTCCAAACAATTTAAACACGCTCCCTCCCGTCAACCTTTTTTTTTTTCAATTATATTGGCTCCCTACCGCCAAACTCATGAGACTTTTCCCTGAGTGTTATTAAAGATCGATTTGTTCCACTCCTTTCCTGTAATCCCCCTATCCCCCAATAGATTTCTTCCCTGTACTGCAACCCCGAAAAAAAAATGTACAAATGTGCTCTTTTATACACGAGCGACTAAATTCCTAGCCCCGGCCCTCGTACCCTTATACCATAGAGAAATATCTCCGTGACCTTTTTTTCTGATTTATGGTCTAAGGCCGATTTCGCTTCAATCCCGAAGATTTTTTTTTTCGATCCGTAAAAAGGACCTTTTTCTTAGGACCCTTCTTCCTCATTCCGTCAAATAGCCTACCCCCACAGCCCTCCGCATCCCCTTTTTTTGAAGCTCCTTCGTTTTTTTGTGAGGTCTCCCCCAACCGCCCCCCGAAGGAATGGGACATGATAACACTTTTCCTGCCTTTCCATTCCATTTCCTTCTCAGCCTTTATTTTTTTCTTCCATCCCCATCAACTCCCAGCCCAACCTTAGTGCTGAATATGGGACCGAATCCCTGTAGCGGGATTTTTTTTCTTGGCTTCATCATCAGCTATTTTTCTAAAGTTTTTTTTTTCCATTTTCTAATCAGGGATCCACTATCCCTTCCATTGAAAAATTGTCTTCCCCCTGATCGCAGCCCCCCTAGTAACTTCACTCTTCCAATCCCGTTAACTCGTATCCGCATCCTCGAATTCGCCCCAATCTCCCAGCGCTTTTTAAATAAAGGCCTCCAGATAACCCCACCCTGTCCTCCTCTTTTAATACCTCTTTTTCCTTTTTCGTTTTTCGAGAGATTTATTATATGCTCTCGATTTTTGTTGCTCTTTTTCCCTTTCTAGCCCTGGATTTCAGATGTCTTCGGCGAAGTGAACGTAGAATCCTGTTTTTCTTTCAGGTCTTTCTTCGTTTCTTAGGTCTTTCTTCGACCCCTGCTAAGAACTGGCGGCGAGCATTTTCGGAAAGGTAAGATAACGGATTCGGATCCTCTTTATTCCCATACCCCCAACTAGTCCCCCCCGTTCTTTTCTCCTAAAGAGGAATGGTCCATTGAAAGGCCCCCCTTCCCGCCGAAGCCTCCTCCTCGTCGGCAATATTGTCATTCGTTCTCTCGCGATCGGACGAGCTGCTCGGAAGGGAATACGGCCTCGTGCCCTTTTTTTAGCATGTCTTTTTTCTGCCTATCCAAAAAATGTGCGATAGACTCTTTCCCCCTTCGGTTTTCCCTTGGACTTCGGTATTCTTTAGTTTGCTTGTTTTTTTTGGATCTAGCATGGATTCACCTCACGACCCCCGGACTCGTCCAGAAGAATACTTCTTTGATGCGTCTTTCTCCCCTAGTGGACGCTTCTTCCTTGAAGCAGTCTTATTGTAATTGTGGATGCGTCCTACGTGGAGCGATTCCCCCATTCTTCTGAGTCTTTCCTACGTCTCCTCTCGCCTTCCAACTAGATTTGGTTTTCCTTACATGGAAGACGGAGTTGTTTTTGAAATAATTCTTCCCCTGAAAAGTTCCTTCTCTTCCTCTTCCCCCCCCGTTTAGTTTTCCAGGATTGATTGAGCTGCGAGTGCTTTTCTTGGCGCAATAGGCTCCCCCTGACCTGTCCCCTTCTCCTCCCTTTTCTTTGGCAGGGCTTGCATCTCTGAGTGTCATAGGACCCCCTTCCATTTCCTTTCAATTTTTTCATAACTGCCCCGAGAGACGGGCGAGATTGAACCGCGCCCCCTGATCCTCTTTTTTTTTTCCAGTCGTTGAGCCGCGTATCGGTAATCCCCTTTAGTTCTTGGGAGAGACCTGTCAGCCTTCAGGTATACGAGCTTCTTCTCTTTCCGTGTGTGGTCTTTCTCCCCTTTCCCCCCCCAACGGCCTCCATACGAATATCTAAGATTTGGCATCCCGTCCTTGACACTAACATTTAGATGGAGCTGATGCCTTCTCCTCCCTTCATCTTTTCTCAGAGCGAACTCCGATGTTGCCATTGGGAGGCTTTGTCTTTCGGTTTTTGCACATCTTCCCTTCGGACATTTACTGGGTACTTTCCTTCTATCCGAAATATCTTCTCTTCCGGTGCATGCGGGTCCCCTCCTGTAGAACCTTCTTCCCCCCAGAGTGGCCTTTCTCAAAACGGCGTTCCTTTTTGACATGGAATTTGTCGGTGAGCCGTTTTTATGTCCTTTTCTTTTTCAGTTTCCCCTTTTCTTTTTTTCTCAAACCAATTTCTAACGTCGAGATGCAGATTAGAACCCCTCCCTGTGCGAAGGTTTGTTCGAGGTGTATTGGGACTCCTTAGTTTCTTTTTTTCTTATTTGAAGGTGAGTCCTTATATGAAGTGAGTGAGTCCTCTCTAGGATGGAGTTGTTTTTCCCGTCGTATCAGGATCTTCCCCTTCTAACCCCTCTTTCTTCCTGCCTTCGTAGATCTCTTTTGCTGGCCGTAGCCTGATTATAAGCTTCGGATGATTTCTTCTCGCGGGCCCTTTTTCGCCGCCTCAGATCTCCTCTTCTGGCACTCACTCTTTCTGATTCGGAAGATTGCTCCTTTATGGCCTATGCGAGCATTGACGTTTTTCTGATTTCCTCCTTTGAGACGGACTTTCCTCTTCTTTTGAAGGCATTTTAAGTTTTTCCCGATGATCGGATAGGAGATGCTCCGGTGACGCCGTATTGGTTGCCTACCCTTTATTACTCTTTTTTTCGGTGATCTTGCAAATGAGAGGCTCTCCCCCCCTTTGCATGTCTCAGCTGAGATCCTCGTAAAGTTTCTGAGACGAATTTCTTTGCGATGGCGGTCCCTCTGACAGAGAGAGGCTGCTTTCTCCTCCGGTTTTTTTCTAACCCTTATTCAGAATCGGAAAATACAAGTGCCCATTCCGAACAGGAAGATTGGTGTGCGGGTTTTCCTTTGAGGCCTGCATCAAGATGGAGTTTTCTAACCCTTCCACCTCGATGAGGAGCGGGTGCGGAAGAGAAGACGAACCTTCCTTCGTTTTAGTGCTTCCCGGAGGCGGCTAAGGACTGGCCGCAAGTCTCCCTTTTCCTGAGTCATTTTTTCGGCCCTCTTCCCTTCCCGATGGATTCATCCTCTAGTCGTTGCTGCGTTCCTTCTCTTGTCATTCGGCCATGACGAACTTAGGGCGAGTTCTTCTGTGAGGAGGACCTTCGTGTGCTAAATTGGCGTGGGCTTCTCGTGTGATGGAGGGACTTCTTT
>Ga0179593_1563366_pt1 | contig 13305 bp, 17 predicted proteins | sample CZODoug2_1_08_16_FD_185931 | JGI IMG/M metagenome (GOLD analysis project Ga0179593, IMG submission 185931) | Vadose zone soil fungal communities from Angelo Coast Range Reserve, California, USA - CZODoug2_1_08_16fungal (PacBio error correction) | ecosystem: Environmental > Terrestrial > Soil >... | reverse complement strand
AGGAAGCATTTCGTTCAAAACCAAATCTTGGAGTTTTCGGTAGTTCCCCTTCTTTCTTGCCTCTTTTTTTGCGGATGAAGAGGTAGATTCCCCTTTTCCCCTTTTGAGCTGGCCGTCCCATTTGGGGGTGAAAACTGGGTTTTTTCCTGCAGATTTGATGGGTCCCCCGACGTTCCCCCCCTTTCTTTTTCCAAGTTCTCACTGAATCCTCTATGCATTAAGCATGGGAAGTTGTTTTTCTCCCGAGCACTTGGATTGTTTCGGTTTGTTGGCGGGGGTGACTCTTCAAGCCTCCCAAGCTAGTTTCACCTTGGTCTTTTCTCATGTTGGCCTGTTTGTTCTACGTTTTCCCCAACTGGGCGGTGTTTGGCCCACCCGGCCGTAGTTCCTCTCCTTGGGCGTAAGAGTGTTTTTTGACCTTTTTGAAACCGCGGTGAACGCCAAACCTTTCCCCTCTTTTTGCTGTTGATCCCACACTGGGGGACTGACCCCGGGGGTTTCTTTTTCCAATGAGGGGCCAATGCTAACTTTTTGTTATCTCACAGTTGTCTTTCCTTTTCCTATGTTCGACCCCTAGTTTTTTCTTTATTCCGGGTTGGCTTGGTTTTTTAATTTGGGTGGGTTTTCAGCAATCTGGGAGTTTACCCCTTTTCTTTCTTACGGGACCTCTTGAGTCTCCTCCAAGCAACTTTGGAGGATTGGCAGACTTTTTGGTTTTTGTTGTGACCCTTCGATTGTGAACTACCCTTTTGAACTTTTTGTTTTCAGTTCCCCCCGCCCTTTCGCGTTTCCTTCTTTTTATTCAAATTTTCCCCAAATTTTCATTGGTTTTCGCGTGGTTATTTAGTCCCCAAGGTTTTCTATGGAATTCTTGGTCCGTTTTCTTCGTTTCACCACACAACCCCCCCCTTTTCTTTTTTTCACCCCGGACCGATTTTCTTTGACCATTCCATCTCCAATTTTTTCTTTTCGTGGAGAACCTTTGGCTTCTGTGTACACCCCTTTTTTCCTTTTTTTTCCTGATGTTATCTTTTTCCCTCGTTTAGGGCCAAGAATCCAATGAGTTGACCTCCTGATTCTTTTGGCATCCAAAATTGGTTTGGTGGCCGGTGGCTGGAGGGTGGTGGTTTTTGGCTGCAGTTTTTGTGCCCCCTAGTTCTTTAAACCCCTCCTTTAGCTGTTCTTTCTTCCTTTCAGTTTTTTTTCTTTGTTGTACTTCTTCTGCCGTTTCGTTTTCTTTTCGCGCCCCGTTCAATTGAGCCAAGGACCTTGTTCACGGCCCCGTCTTGCCCTTTTGATGTTTTCTCTACGTGTGGGTTCCCTTTTCCATTCGGGGTTAACTTTGGTTGCTTCCGCGACGTTTGGAAGACTATTCTCTTTACCCTTTGGCATGTCGTGCCTGGGGATGGTGTTTTCTTTTTCCCTTCGGTGGCTCGCTTGTGACTTTTTTTTTTTGTGCGACTTTTTTTTCCCCCCCTCCCCCCCGGGACTTTTCAGCAAAAGAAATACCAAATGTGTCCCGAGCTGTGGACCTTGTCCGTTTCCGTTGTTGCACTTTTCTCTTCTGGGTGGATTCCAATTCAGTCCCATCTTGAGGAAGACCAACGACCTGCAATTCGCTTTTTTGTTGCGATTTTGGGTTTTGCGCCTATTGTCTTTCCCCGGTCCAAAACATGGAACTTTTCTTTTTTTTTTTTTTGGACACTCCCCCAATTTTTTTGTATTTAATTCCCCATCTATTGACAGTCGGCGAACTTCTTAGGCCTCTTTTTTCCTCATTGGGCTTTTATCTTTTTTCCATTACCGATTTTGGGTTCGGGGAGTTTCCCCTCCTGTCCCTTTGAAGGTTGGTTTGTTTTTCTCCTCCCCAGGCGTTTTTTCGTGATGTTCGGCCCATCTTTTTTTTTTTTCTCAAACCCAAGTTTTTTTGAAGCCTCCCGGGTCGCACAGGTCCCCAAGGGTTTTTCCTGTTCCCCCTGATTCACCGCTCCCCTGTTTGTATTTCTTTCGGATTTAGTCTGGTGTCCGACGTTCACTCCTTTAATTGCATCTGCCTTTCCCACAAACCCACCGCCCAACCTCTTCTTCCCTAGTTCTCCTTTCGGGCTTTATGAAGCTGATGGACCTCTATTTTATTCGCTTTTTGGTGCCGTTTTGACCCCAAAGAGTCTCTTTTTTTTTCGCCCCCCTCCTCCTTGAGACCAGAGAAAATTTTTCTTACCGCAAACCAACCACCATTGGTGACACAAGCCTAGGTATTTCACGTGGCTACGTTGAACTCCGCCATAACCCTTTTAGGTATTTTGAGGCCACGACGGATAGTCCCCCCCCCCACCCACCTTTTTTTCGGTTTACCGTGTCCGGCTATTTTTCAGGTCTTTCCTGAATTCTTTTTTGGTTCCCCCCCCCTACTAAAAACAAAAACACCCCCCTCTCCTTTCAGTCACACTGCAACGGTTGCAAGCCCCCAGTCCCTCCGGATTCCAGATTGTCTGCACAAGTTTCTCTCAGTTCCAAGTCCGAGCTCGTCGCCCCGTATGTTGAAGGTTTTGCTGCTCGCGTTCTACCACCGATCCTTTTGGTGTTTCTCTTCCCTTTTTTTGGTACTTTGAAAAAACCCCCTCTTTGTACACCCGGTAACCAAATTGTTTTTTTCATGGGGTAATTCCCCTTTCCGTTTGTGCCTTGTCGACCTTTTCTCAGCATTTTCTCCCCTTTTCTATTTTAACCTGATACATTCTCTGGCTAGATTTGTTTGTTGAAGGGGTCTCTCTGGAAATATTACCGGACCTTTTCCTTCTCAACCCTGTTCTCCCCCCGCCCCCCCCCAGTACCAAGTGGGGGTTTTCTTTTCTCGTTTCCCCCCCCCTTTTTCCTTTTCCCCCTCTTTTCCGTCTCTTTCGTTCGCCCCCAGAGTTTATTTTTCCCCCCTGTTTGGAGCCCCACGTACTCCCTTTTTCCCCATCTTTCTCCGAGTTTTACCGACTTATATTTCCCTTTCTACTCTTTTTGTTTGTTTTTTGTTTTCGGAGGCCTTTATGTGCCCAACTCGCCCGATGGTTGCACGCATGGACCCCATTTTTTTGACTCGGACCTTTTTTTTCTTGAAACTCTCGTCCCTGTGGCCTGGGGAGGGCTCCATTTTTTTTTTTTTATTCATGCGCCCCAGGTGTTTCCACCTGCCCGATTCCCCCCAACTTGGTTGTCTGTGGGTCTGCTGACCCAACCTACATTCTTGATTTTTGCGTCAACATTCACTCCTTTTTTTGCCTACTGCCTCTAGCCCCCAAGAGTAGTGCGTTCTTTCAGTTCACTTGCCCACGGTTTTGGACTTGGATTACTGCATTCGTTTTCGACCCTTAACCTTACAGTCCTCCCCCCTTTGCACCCTACCATTGGGTTCCTGGTCACCGAAACCCCACGGTTGCCCGTCCTCGGAACACCCGGGCCCCCCCCCCAAAAACACCCGGTCCCCTTGAGCCCTCCGGTTCAGCAACCGGCTCGGGCGGGAAATCTGTTCTGGGGAACGTTATCCATTTTTGTTAACGGCTTGGGTTGCGACAAGTTTCCTGCATCCTAAGTCCCTCAAGTATTTTTGTGCCTTCCCAATTGTGTGTGGGACGATTCCAGCGTCCACCATCTTCCGTTTACCATTAAGAAAAAATGTTCCTTCCAGCGTCCCAGCATTCCGTTTTTTCCCCCCCGTACCCACCCAAAACCACTTTGGGGTTTTTTCATACATTTCTCACCCCAAACCAGACTTCCATGTGGCCTGTGATTAACCGTGTTCGCCCCACCGTGTTTCTACTATATTACGTTTTTCCAAAATGGTTTGTCCCTGGTTTCCCTTTTCCGCTGCCCCCCCCCTCCTGAATGTGTTTGTCCCAGACCCCCTCCACCCAAAGATGATACCGGTTTTAACCGAACCACATAAAGTCCCCGTTATCATCCTCCATCCCCCTTACTCTTTTGCTTCCCAGCTGTATGTTTTGGCCCCCGTTAATGAAGGCAAGGGATTCCTGTTTGTTTTTTCCTCCCCTAACCGGACTAAGTCTTAAAAACCCCCCATCATTTTTTTGCCCCGCTGAACTATTTTTTTCATCCCAAAACCCCCCCTTTTCCCGGGTGCTGACTCGTTTTGGACCGTGATTTCTTCCCCAAAAAGTTGAGTTAAAACACCTCCCACGGAAGGATTTTGTCTTTTGGAGTACGAGCGACCGGGCCTTTTTATCTCTCGTTCAAAAAAAAAAAAGTTCCCCCCCAGTCCCTTTCTGACCACCCCCCCCTTTTTTTTCAGGAAGCTCCACCAAACTCTTTGTTTTAAATGGACGATCAACACTCCCTTTTAATGAAGCATTTCTGGTTCCCCCCTTGACCCAGGGAGACTGTCAAAGACACCAACTGTCTGGGCTGTGGTTTGGTCTCCCCAAAAATTGCCCCCCCACAAAAAACAAAGTATGACCCCAAGTTCTCGTTAGGCCATAGGCGCCCCCCCCGTTTTTTCTTTTCCCAACTCGATTGCCTTTTTTCTCCTTCAATTCCCCCATTTAACCCAATACCCTTCCCCCTTCATTATTAACCCAAGCGCATCAAAGTGCCAGACGTGCTGTCCCCTCCATTAGCCCCCCCCCCATCTAACTTCCTTTTTTATTTCTCCAGATTTTCTTTCTGGATCTCCCCCTGCTAGTTCCCCCCTTTTTTAACCAGAGCTTCCACCGGACCCTGTCTTTGGAAGAAGTTCCACCCCCCCCTTTACCCCAATGTGCACTCCATTGGGATTTCTTCCCCACTTATGGCGTTCCTTGGTCACTTTCCTTTTTCAACCCATTGGCGCACCCTTTTTCTCTTGTACCCAGTAAAACAAACACATTGGGAGAATACACCTTAAATTTTCTTCCCTCAGGTGTACCCTTTTGGGCGGGTCGCCAGTTTACCCTGCGTACTTTCCATGACCCCCCGCGACCCTAAAACGTTTTTTCAAACCTTTGTCTCCCCCTCCCCCCCCCCCAGAAATTGAGGATTTTCCGCCTTGTTTCCTCTGGATAACCAACTGCCCTAACCCCCCACCGATAGCAAATCCCCTTCCCCCCCCTGCTTGACACCCCCCAACCTTTTGGGGATTGGCCTTGCGAATACCCCTTCGTACTTTCCCCCCTGTCCCTTTTTCACAAATTAGTCAGGGCGGACCGTTTTCCACACTCACAACCGGGGTCGCCAGGTGTTCTTCCCCTTCCCCGCTTACGATTTAACTTTTACGTTTTGCACCCCGGCCTTTGCCCTTTATAGCCCACTCAAAAGTTTTCCCAACAACACCCCAAATCCCCCGGCGGATGATTCATCTTTTGCTACCCTTTCGGCTTCGTACGAACATAACTCCACCCCCTGAATGGTTTTTCAATTTATCCCCAAAAAGCCGGCCTCACTTCTTCCTTTACCCCCAAAACACTGCCCCCCCCGTTCTTGGGTCAAGTCGAGGCACATCACAAGGATTCACACCACCCCACCACCCCTTTTTTTTTTCCTCAAAACTACCTTTCCTTTGCCTTTATGACCCACAATGTTTCCCCAAGTCCCTTGTGATTGGTTCCCATTTGGAACGTATTTTTGACCCCTTCCCAACCAGCTTCCCGCCCTTTTTTCTCCCTGGAACAAAGTAGTGTAAACATCTTTCCCTTGTTTTTTTCGCTGACTCCAGACCCTTGAAACCGAGGGCCCGAGGTGTTTGTTAGCAATTTGCCCTGCCAGTCCCCCCCCCCCCCCTTATTGATTCCAACAATCTTTCCCCCGGTTTTCCGGTGACCCCAAATGGCATCTTTTCCGGGGTACGCCGTTTCCATTTTCCGCTAAAGGGGATTATCCCCTCAACCCCCCACATAGTATAATTTTTCCTCAGTCCCGCGCTCACCCAAACCTGCCGTGTGCCCCCTAGGAATTTTTTCCCCCGGGACTAACGGCCTGCCCTTCCCGGATCTAGGTCAAAACCACGGCCACAAACAGGCATCCCGCACTCAAATTTATTCACTTTTTTTTTATCAACTCTTCCATTGGGTTCTGGTCCCTCTTTGAAAGGTTCTCCGCCGGTTCTCCCAACCAGAACACTGGTGCGATCTCGCCCCCCTTTCTCCCCAACCCTCTTTTTCAAATTTTTTTGTGGCCTGTACCGTATCGCGAAATCCCCCACCTTGGAACCGCTAAATTCTACTTAGCCCCTACGCCATGTATTCCCCCCCCCCTTCCCTCCCCCTTACTTGCTCCCCAGATCTACCCCCTCTTTCCCTCCCCTGCTTGAATCTTGATGTCCACACATAGAATTTGAGAATCACCCGCCCCCCTGTGTTTCTTTGACAAGTTTTTTTTTTGAAAGAAGATGGTTTTGAGGGTATCTTCTTAGGCAAAGTTTTTCCTTCAAAACATGGAACGTCGTCTCCCTTCTTTCTTTTTCTTTTTCTCATCCCTTTTTTTGTTTTGTTTAGTCTTAGTACCGGTTCAGGGCGGGCCCCCCAATTTTGTTTCAACCTTCGTCTTTCAATATGTTACCTTTTTTCCCGTTCCAAGATGGATTTGGTACCCCCCCCCCTTCGTCCCCCCTTCGTTTTTCTATAAAGGTTTTCGAGGTTTTGTTTACCATCCCATTTTTCTTTAGATATACGTTTTTCCCTTCTTGGGAGATAGAGGTCTTCTTTTTTTTTGTCTTCCCCGGTCGTTTTTCCCCCCCCGAGCTTCCCCCTTCCCCCCCCCCCCCTCCCCTCAGCTTTAGTAAGGGACATCATGGGTTTTGCCCCCTACCCCAAGGCTGATCCGAGATTCGCACAAGTTATACGATCGTTTTTGCTTTCACTCCCTTCTAACTTACTTGCAATCTTTTTTTTTTTGCATGTCCCTCCCTCTGAAATTGTCTGGGTTTTTTTAGTGCGGCTCCTTTCTAGTTTTTTTTGTTGGGCCTATGCAAAAGGGCAAAAACCGCCTTGCCTTTCCTATTTTTTTTTCCCATTTTTGTTTCCCCCGCGTTGTCTCCCGGCCTTATTTCTCCGATCTTGGTTTTTTTACGGGAGTTTGTTGAATGTTAAACACTTCCTCCCCGGTTCTTTGTGTTTTTTACCTTTCCTCTGGCCCTCTTTTTCCCTTTTTGTTTTTTTTTTCCCCCTAAGCCCCATTGTTGTCCCAATTTTTTAATCCTTGGGGTGGGTGTGCGTACTCTTGGCCCCTTTTCTAATCCTGCTCGTTCCCCTTCTCCCCTTCTGACCCGGGATATTTTGCTTCACGGCGTGTGTTCTGGGCTCTTGTTCGTTGGTGATGACAAGTTCAATGCGTCCACCCCCTTTTGATCCCAATCCCCGCTTGTCCTTGGTAAGTTTTTTTTCTTTCCAAGCTTTTTTCCCGCCCCCTTGCTGTATGGAACGCCCTGGGGGTGAAACTCGATTTATGGAAACAAAAGTTTTTTTTATCCCCTCTCCGGTTTCAGGTTTTCAGACCCCTCCCCGTTCGTTCCCTGAAATTTTTTTTTTTTTTTTAGTGAACTTCCACACCCCATGTGATTCCTTGTCCCTGCTCGGACAGGGTCAAATTTCGTTCCCTCCTTTCCCCCCCTTCATTTGGTCGTTTCCCCTGCTGAGTCTTATTTAAAGCTTGGTTCGGTTTTTTTATGAAATCATTCAGTGATGGAACACCTGTTTCTATATGGACCCTCCTTGATCCCCCATTACCCTTTTTTTCCCCTGCCTTCTAGTTTTTTTGATCCCTGACTACAACGCGCGTATACATCAAGGTGTCCTCTGGTTTCCCCCTTTTTGGCAGTGCGGTGGTGGGAGTGTAGTCCCTTTTTTTTTTCTTGCCGTAGTCCCTTTTTAATCGTTGAACTGTAGCGCTTTACTTTATCCGTTGTCCTTGGCGTTTTCCCCGGTTCGGTAGCTTTCCTCTGTGCGCAGTTCGCCCCCCAAACGGTATCTTCCCACTCATTTTTTTGTCTTCTTCCCTCGGTTTTTTGGACTTTCCGATTGGGTGGTCCTGATGTGCCTGACGTGTACAGCCCAGATGCATTGACCCTTGTTCTCTCCCCTCTTTTTTATTGACCCGGATGTCGGAAGTTATGGGGTTATGGGCTCAAGGCCCGGTTTTTACTTGATTTATTTTGGAACCCTAGTCGTTTGGGCGAGACAATCCTAGAACCGGGTTGTAAAAAGACACATTCCCCAGTCTTTGGTGTGGTTTCCCCCCCTCTTCCCGACCCCTCTTGAGGGTTTCAATAGCTTCTTATTGGGCCATTTCATTTGGGACCGACACCAGGTCAATCGCTTCTGCCTCCGGGGTTTTCTTGCCCTTTTCTCCTCCTTTTTGGCCCCCTTGAAAACAATTTTGTACCTACTGGGACCCACCGCTCCCCTTTTTTTTTCTTGAAGTTCGCCTTTCCTTTCTCTCTTTCTTTCCGCCCGGGCCAGTTTTGGGTGTTTTTGGGCCCTTTTTTTTTTTTTTTTCCCCCCTTTTTTTTTCTTTTCAGGATTGCCGGAGTGCCCTTCCGCCTAAGGCCTTTCCCCCTTCTTTTCTTTTGTCTTTGCCCAGTTGCCTCTTCGTTTTTTTTCCCTTTTTCTGAGTTTTTTTTTTGACTACATTCATTGGTCTTTTTTGATCAGAAACCCCTTCAAACCCAGGTTTTTTTAGCAAGGATCCCTGCTCACATTCTTGTTCTCTAGTTTATTCTTCCTCTCCTGCGTTTGTGCCCTTTGAAACTTCCCATGATTTTTATATAGCACCCCCCAAAACAGGGAATCCCCCATTCTAGTACCCTTGAGGTTTTATGGGATGGGATTGATTTTTTCCTCCTTACCTTCCTTCCTTTCCGTCCCCCTCTTCCCCCCCTCCCCTCCTGTGGGTTCTTGGTTGTACACTTCGTTCGGAATACCTCAAAATAGTAATCAGTCCACCAGTCCCCCCCCCTTTGTCCCCCCCCACAACCTTTGTTTTTCCCCCTTCCCGTTTTTTTGGCCTTTCACGTTGTCTCCCGGATAAACTTATTTTTTTTTTGTGGACCCTTCGAATCGTCCCCAACCCCCCCTTTTTTTTTTTTTGGTACTTTTAACTTTCGTCCTTATGGTTTATTGCTCTTTTTTCTTGCTGGCCCCCCCCCCACAATTTTTTGTCGTGCTACTCTTGGTCACAAGCCCCGGTCCCCTCCCCAGATGTCTTTTTTTCACCCCTTTTCCCCACAACCTTTTTAGTCTCACCATTGGATTACCCCTCCCCGTTCTCTTTTGTGAATTTAGGATAAGGCTTTTCTCACCCTCTTCCCCCCTTTTTTTTTTTTTTTGTCTCCTGCTGTTTGGACCGTTCAAAACTATGTCGTAGGTACCCAGTTTGGTTGCTTTTGGCAAGGGGGTATCTTTCTCCTTCCTGGTCCTAAGATGGCTCCCTCCCTGCACTTCTTTCACCTAAGGGCTAAGGGGAAACGATACTTCCTTTTTCCTCGATCTTTCTTTTTCCGAATCATTCTGAACCCCTGGACCCCCTTTTCCACCCCCCCCCGCTTTTTCCTCCCTGGAAAAAGAACCCTTCCCCCCGGTTCTTTTTTTAATAACCCCCCCCAAGGAGAACAATTTGTTTTTTTCGTTATCCCATTCCTTCTTTCCCCCCCTTTCTTCCCCTCCTATTGAGTCGAAGTCGCTTGTGGTGGAACATGGTGCCCGAATTCTCCGAACCTTCTCCTATTCTTTTTCCCCCCGAGTATCCTCAGTGTTGTTTTCCCAGAGGACCCTGATTCATTTTAGTTCCCCCACTCTTTTTCCCCCTTTTTTTCTGGTCGAATGGGGTTCCCATGGTCCAACCAAAAAACTCCTTTTCCCCCTCCCTCTCCCGCGGATCAGGGGGGAACTGTCCTTTTTTGGGACTACCGTTTTTTCCCACTTGTTTTGGTTTTGCGGGATTGGGGTCTTGATGTAGGCTTCCACCTCTTTTGGTTGTGGGTTTTTTCAATTTTCATCGCTTCTTCGGCCGGCCCAGCCAGTTCTTTTCCCCTTCCTTTTTCACTTATTTAACGGCCCATGTTTTTGTTGGTGGTTTTTTCACCCCCGGCTTTAGCCATTTTTTTCCTTCCCCCCTGCAGGGACAATCTATCCACCCTTTTTTCCCTTTTGTATACCAGACGGGCCTATTTTCTCAAGAATGCCTTGATGATTTTCCCCCCCCTGGACACAGCCGGGCCATCTTGTTTGAGGGTGATGGTGATGTCTTCCCCCTATTTTCGCTTTTTGCAGAAGGTCCTTCATCTTTTTGCTCGGGTTCCCGATATTCTTTTGGGAAGTTATTATGCGTTGTTAGGTGTGGGGGGGCCACTTTTTCTTCCCCCATTCCAGAATGGCTTCCCGATCAACTGGTCCCTGGACGCCTTCCCCCTGCTTTGTTTTTTTGCGACATCGTTTGGAGTCCGTAGTACCCATAGGTAGTTTTTTTTTTCAGCCCCCCACTGTTATTGCTAACAGCTACCTTTTTCAAACGGCTTTGGCCCCCCCTACGCCCCCCTGACTGATTTCCCCTTTTTTTACCCCCCAAGTCCCCAAACCAAAAAAAACCTTGTTTACGAGTTCGCCGTTTTTGCCTTCCCCCCTCCCCCGGAGGTGTCCGGTCTTTATCCCTTAATTTTTCCGCCGCCCCTTTTTTTGATTAAAATTGCCGCCCACTGTTTTGATCTTTCTGGTTGCCATTGCTGTTGTCGTTGTTTTGTCCAGTGTGGTTCTCGTGGACGAACCCTATTGTTTGTTCACCTACAACGACTATGCTTTTCTTGCTTCTTTTGGCCCGCTCCCCTTTGAATTCGCATTTATTCTCTCCCACACAGAATAGATTTTCCCCCCCCCCCCCACCTTTCCCCTTCTTGAATTGGAATCAGCTGGTCTTGGTCGTTGCAGCGATACAGGTATCCCAGGAGCCACAGGGGGGAGGTCTGGCCCAGTATCAGAAAGAACCTCCGCGGGAGTCAGCTTTACTTACCCTTTTTTTAGCCCCCCTCCCAGTTTGTTTTTTAGTTGGTTTTTTTATCTTTGAAGCTGTTGTTTTGCGATCCTCCCGGTCCGTTTTCTTTTTCCCCCTCCGTTGGGTCCCACCTCGGTTTTTTTATAAAGGGAATGGCCTTTTTCCGCGGTACCGAGTCACACTGTCCACAGCCTTGAGTGACGCATACCCGTTTCACTCTCGGGTCCAGGATTCTCCGCCATCGATCCAATACACCCCAGGTTGCTTCCTTTGTGCCACCCCCCAGCCCCCCTTTCGGGTCCCTTAATGGACTAGTATAACACGGTCAGATTTTCGCCCCGGCTGAGAAGATCTTCCTCCCCTGGCCCAGAGTTAGGCTTTTTTGTATATTTCCTTCCCCCCATGTATTACCCCAAACCCCAACCCCCCACCCACCTCTACTTAGACTGCCGCGCTCTGCAGTGGTATTTACCCCTTTTCGCCACACCGACAAAGGCGGATGCATTGTTTTTTTTATTTTTTCGTAAACTCCCCCTCACCAGGTAAAATGCAACCTTTAAGTTTTGATCACCCACCAGCCCATCCAACCCGGTCTCTGTCTCCCGGCTACCGCATTCGCTCAACAAATAGCATGGACTATCTAGTTTGATCCCTAACTGGACGCTCGCCCACCCCCGAATTAAAAAACCCCCGCCCAGTGTCATTGCCTGTCAAAATTCCCCGGAGGACAATCAGCTTCGGCTAACACGAGTCACTAAGTAACATTCCCCTTTATTTTCCTCTCCCAACGCCTGTTTTCTCTGCACGGGCTCGTCCCCCGCACCGGGAACCGAATCAAGTTGTTATCCCCCCTCACCTTTTCCCCACCCCTTAAGTTCCGCAGCAAACGGAGACCCTTATACCCCCAACCGCCCCCTACACGCCGGTCCGGGGCTCGGGCTTTGGGTTTGAACCGCTCTTTTCCTTTTGATCCAGATGCGGCACAAGCGTGTAAACTTTCCCCACTCATCACTCCCCGGTGGCATTTTTGTCCCGCTTTTGGCCCGCCGGAAATACAAAATGTGAAGACTGTATCCCCATCCTTCTCCCCCAGCTCCGATTCCTGTATTGCTTGTGCACCCCCAACAATCCCCCACCCTACCCCCCCCCGAGCTCAGTTTTGCCCTAGCCCCCTCGTACCGCACGAGCTTTTTGGCTTCCTCCTTTGGTTGTTTTAGGGTGCCCATTGCTGTGGTATATACGTTGTGTGTGCGATACTAGGGATCTTTTGTGCAGTCCCCATACATGAAAGCATTTTCACAACCCCACTCCCTACCCCCCCCCCCCACCATTGTGGGTTTCGACCCCGCCCCCACTTTTCAACGCCCCCGCCCCGCCTAGATAAGGTAAAAATTTCACTTTTCCCCCTTTTGCCATACTCTGCTTTTTTGCGCCCTTTCAATATTCAAGGCAAGGGATCCACCCCCCAAACCCCTTCCAAGCCATTGGAGTACGACACTTCTCATATTGGAGTCACTTCGTGCTCCCTAAATTTATAAGTTCGAACAGCGAGTAATTCATTATTGTTAGTTCTTCCCCCCCCCCGCTGCTTGCGACTGACCCTCTTTTCACCTCATTCCCCAACCCCTGGATGGGCACGTCCCTGCATGTTACTGACTTCCGTATTACTCCACCGCTGCAGAAGGCTCCTTTTTTTGAGTCGAGCCCATTCAATAAATCCGACGTTTCAGTGCCCACCACACCCATAGTTCCTGATTTTCCTGGTTCGTTCTGGGGTTCTAACTACAAGCCGGGATTTTGGGGAACCACCCATTTGGGGACCCTGTATTTGGTCTGTACCACACAAAACGGAAAAAAAAACACCCACCTCACCGAGCCCTGATTAAAGCAACCACCCGTACCCCTCCACACACATTCAAGAGGTTTAGACCCCTACTTTTTTGGGTCACGTTTTGATACCCAGGAGTCCCTTCACCGCAGCTATCGACGGCCTCGTCCATCCAATTTGGCACGTTTTTGAAGCTCACATGTCCCACAAGTTCCTCCCCCCGCCCTTGTCCGTTTCTTTCTTCTCAAAATTTTCCAAAATGGCAATCGTCCGTTGAGGTGTCCCGCACCTTCTGCTTGCCCATGTTCAACCTTCTTCCTCTCCCCCTCACCAAATTCTCGCTTAACTCGTTCGTAGGGTCAATATGATCACACCAAGGGAGGCTTGCTGCCCACAGCCCATCCAACTATGCCCCCTTATTGGTTAAACCGTTTCTCACTGCCTTAGCGTTCAGTTGAATCGATCTTCACAGCACCATTAAACTGGCCTTTTCCTCCCGACCACACAGTTGTCCAAGG
>Ga0179593_1518255_pt1 | contig 13305 bp, 10 predicted proteins | sample CZODoug2_1_08_16_FD_185931 | JGI IMG/M metagenome (GOLD analysis project Ga0179593, IMG submission 185931) | Vadose zone soil fungal communities from Angelo Coast Range Reserve, California, USA - CZODoug2_1_08_16fungal (PacBio error correction) | ecosystem: Environmental > Terrestrial > Soil >... | reverse complement strand
CCAAACACATGGAGAGTTCTTAGGAGAGATGGGCGGCAGGACTGTTTCTTTCAGAATGTTCTCCCCTCATGAGACCCTATAATAGAAATCCCCCCTTCTACCCTCCTCTCGGCGATTTGGTGTTTTCCGAGGCATTGTGTTTCTTCCACCCCTCCCTCCCCTCGGATAGAGACAGGGTGGGCGTGCCCTAGACAGCATTATGATGCGTTTGGGTTCTCCTCTTTCTCCTCTATGAGTCTGGGCTCTCAGCCGCTCGTCAGACCCTTCCAGAACTAAATCACCCCCTTTTTACTTTTTTCCTTGCTTTCTCGATTAGCTTTTGGCTGGTTTTTCTCTCTGCTCCCCAAATGGGGGTGGGAAAACGTCGTCCCCTGGTCCCTCCCCCTGCAACAGCTTCCCTTCTTGAGGTTCAAGTTCTTCACTTTTTGGGGTTTTTTCTTTTTCTGCCTTTCATAACCGGTCCCCGATTTTTTTTAGTGTTGACCGTCCCCTCTGAGGCGGAACCTCAACCCCCCCCTCCCCCAAGTTGTTATCAACGACAGAGTCCCTGGCTCCCCGGGTAGCTATCCCCCCTGTTCCCCATCTTCTCTTTCTTTTATGCTGCTGGAACTAAATCTTTTTTATCACTAAGCTTTTACCCTCCCATGATGTGTTAGTGGACGCCAACTTTTGTTTCCTCCTTATGAAGGCTGTGGCTTTTTCACGTTCAGTCCCCCTTTCCGAAGTTTTGTTTCCCCTTTAGCTAGCCCAAATTACCACACAACAAAAAAATTAGACCGACTCCGGTCTATTTCGATCCGCACTCGGGCCCCTTTTTTCCCTCGACTTCGCCCCCTTCCTTTCACGCCTGTTACGGTAATGGAGTAACCCACACTACCGGGTACCCCCCCCTATTCGATTTGTTTATATTTGTCACTCACGTGAACTTGTATGCAAGCTCTCTTTTCCATATCTTCTTCCCCAATCGCTTTCACTCTGGACCTTGATCACGGCTAAAATAGGCCGGATGGAAGATGAGTTTTCCTTCTGTCAAGCTCGACATCCGTTACGTCTTTTGCGTTCTTACTTTCTAAACTGACCCTATGGCAATCTGTAGAGGCACGACAGTAATCCGGGTGTTTTTCACCTCAATTTATCTCTATCCCCCCCTCTCGTGTTGTTTTCATCTCCCCCCCCCCTCTATGGAACCAACTCTCCTCGGGAAGGAGCTATTCCCCCCGTTCTTTAATGAATTCTTCCGTAAGAATTGCCTCCCCTCCGTGACCCGACCCCTTTTCCTCTACGGTATTGCTGCTCCCTTCCTCCCCAGAGAGCTTTTAAGAGTGGTTATTTGCTTAGTTACCACTGATCTTTCTCTCCCTATGCAGTCACCTTTTTTTTTAGTCCTTCCCGGGGAAAGAATATCTGAGCTCTCCTCCGAGTTCCTCAACTGGAGCTCTTGGTTAAGTATTTTTTTACACTGGATAGAGGGAGGTGGTAGGTCCTTACAAGTTTTGAATTTCCCCCCCCTGACTTTCTTTGATCGATACCTCTTCCCCATAGACTTGCCCCTCTTCCCCGATGGATGACCACTCCCACAGCCCCCCAGCTAGATATACTTTTTCTCTTGATGTCTCGGGGCGGCGGCCAAGTTCTTACGAGTCAGCCCTCCCCCCCTCTCTTAAGCGTTTCCAGGGCCTCCCAAAGTGGAAGGTGATGCTGATTCCATGCGCACAACCTTTGCTGGTTTTTTTTTTTTTGGTAGCAGGTCCCCTCCCCTCAAACTGACTCTCTCTACAAGAGAAAACCACACCCTTTTATGATACTTCTAGGAAATCTACGGCCCTCTGTTTTTTTGCTTCCCCGGCGGCCGGCTTCTCCCTTCTTTGAAACAACCCCCTTTTTTTTTCGAATACATCTCCATCAGAACCTCTCTTGGAGAGATGGTTCCTCCTCCCCTTTACCCTAGGTTCTGTTTCTCTGTTCAGGACTTATTCTCCTCTTTCCCCCCCCCCGAGACCAACCCTCAAGAGAAAGTTCTTAGTCGTAAGAATATGATGTTTTTTCCTCCCAGACCCTATCCCCCTGTTTAGAACTTCTGGAGCTGGTTTCTCCCCCCCCCCGATTCGTGGCTTGTATTGTTGTGAGTGATGTATTGAGGCTTCCCGATACAGTTTTCCCGATTTCCAGTCCCCCCAATGTAAAATCACATGAGGTAGTAGTTTAGTTTTTCTCATGGCCCCCTTTCAGCCATGCGGCGTCCTCCTTTCTTACGCTTTCCCCCCTCTCTAAGATGATTGGACGGATTTTCCCTAGGAGGTCTGCCGAGTTTTTTCTTAGAAATTTCTTATGACTTTTTTTCCAACGCTGGATGTCGTCTCCCTTCTCGAGTTGGATCCTCCTTCTCTTCCGACCAGCCTCCCCCAACTGACTCATTCTTAAGGTAGTCTTGAGTTACATCGAAGGCTTATTTTCCGGGACTCAGTCATCCCGCCACAAACAGTTCTCGTACCACCATCCCCCGTCGCAGGTTTCTTGTTTTATCCCCGGATCGAGACCAGCCGGACTTCACTCACTGGTCCTCCCCATTCCTGCTACCTTTCTTTTTTTACGCATGCCCCCTTCTTCCCAACCTGCAAAGTAGTAATATTGACTACTGCGACCCTTTTCTGCACTCCCCTCCGACGGCCCCCCCCCACCCAATGGCGCACCCCTCTTTCCCTTAGCCCCTTCAGAATTAGGACCGGAAGGTTTGGAATAAGTCCCAAGGCTCTTTCGTACCTTTGCTGTTCAGTCTTTTTCGCGTTTTATCTTCTCCTTGGGGAGTGCGATGTTTGGCCCCAGGATAATTCCCTCTAAAATGCCCTTTCCGTGGAAGTTTCCCTACTCCAGCAGCAGGCATCTGCTTCCGGGTTTTCTTGAACCTCCCCCCGCTGAAGCATCTCCTAGAAAATTATAGAAGAACGTCCTGAGTCGCTCTTTTGGCATTTCTTTACCTTTTTTCTCCCTTTGTACTGTGCTGACTCTTTTTTTCGGCTCCCTAGCCACTCCAGCGACTTCAGCAGGTCCTTTTCCCTTTCTTGGACCCCCACCAGTAAGAAGGTTTTTTTATGATTGCTGTCCTCCCGCGATTTATTCCGTTTCTTTTGCCAGGAGAACAGGACCAGCCCATGGCAACACCAAGTCATGGAGTCTTCAGGCGCTTCACGTAATTTTGGTGGTGGGCTCGAGCGGGTGAGCTGGTAGAATTCCGGCTTGCGCCCCCCTCTCAGAACGAACTCCTCCTTTTACTCCAGAAGACAAAAATGAACCCAATCTTTGTATCACACTGCCATCCTCTTCCCCTTTTCCAATTCGCTCTCCTCTCCCTTTTATTCTGCCTGTTAAATTCCTCCCCCGAAGGTTTCTTTTCAGAATTGTATAAGTCTCATGTTGCACAGGGTGAAGCCACCGTCCATCTTGACCTCCTCAGACTAATAGAATAAACTGATCGAGACACGCTTTTCAGATTTCTCCAACTCACCATCTTCCCCCCTCCCGTTTCGCGGATCTCCCCAGTGATAAGGAGGGGGAGTCCTCTCTGCATGCCCCCCCCAAGCCAGTTCTTACCCTTGGGACCCCAACCAGATATTGCGTTTTTTGAGTTAATTTACTATAGCCCGTTCTTTGAATCCCCCCATTTCCCCTCAAGCTTCGTCCCCCGGAAGAATAAGTGATGCCGGTGTTCCATACCCACGTTTCTTTCGACATGACTCGCATGGTTTTGCTACCGCGTGATCTTCTTCCTTCGTTTTTCTCCCCCTTCTTCTTCCCCCCCACAGAGTCGAAAGAAAAAAACAGAGGTTTTGTCGTAGTTGCTGTTAAGGATTGCTCCTGTCAAGGATTTCTATTCCTTTTCACGTTTGTAGGGACCCCCTTGCGCTTGCCTCCACGTTCCGATCCTTCTAGGGAAGAAAAGCAATAGGGCATTTTGACAGATCGCACATCCCACTTAGTAGATTTTCTTCTTTGTACTTCCTTTTCTTGTACCGGTTCTCCCTCGACATAGGCCTTCCCCGAGTGTCACCAAGACCCCCCTTTCCCCTTGAAGAACCTCTCGAGTAAGACTCATTGTTTCCTCAGGCTTTTAGGTTTTTTCTCCCCTCTGGGGTGTGTTTTTCTCTACTTTTTTCCTTTTATAAACGTTTTGCGTATAGTTTCCATGAAGTGGATCTTTTCTCAGTACTTCCAACTCTTGCTAGCCTTCCTCTGTCGTGGGTTTTTTTTTGTTGATGTTTAGTTCTTTTTTTTTTTTTGAGTCTATGGTCCCCCTCCCCCCCCCTATGAAGTGACGTCTTCAACCCACTTGTCAGCAATGTCTTTACTCGGTTTCCCCTCTTTTTATCGCCATTTGAGCTTTTTTTTCCCTCGTAGAAGCAGTAGTAAGACCGTTTTCAATTCACTTAAACTGCTCGTTGCGTTCTGACTCCTTGCCCCCAAAGCCCTTCTCTCTTATAGCATCTTTAAGTTTTCCTGCTCCTCGTAGGAGTCCCAGGAAGGTCAATGATTTGAGTTCTTCTAGGCGGCCCCTGGGCGCGCGCTTTTTACTCCCTCCCCAGTACGCCAACATCTCTGTTTGACTCTTCCCACTATCGATCGATCTCCGACATTTTGTCCCCCTTGAATAATTTCATGATAACCTCACGCCTCTCTTAACCCGCCTTCCCTTTCAATTTAACTTCCTCTGGGCGCGGCGGACCTGTTGTTATTTGTTAAGGTAGGTACCTGTTTTAATCTTTCTTCCCTTTACTTCTGGCCCCCCAGCCTGTCCCCTTCCCCCTTTTTTCTTAAGATCCTGCGAAGAAAGGGGTTGAGAGATTTTTTCTGGAAACCCGGAGTCTCCCTTCGTCGCCCCCAGACCCCGCTCTCTCTCTTCTCAGTTTTATTCTCCACTGGTTTGTGGCTTTCGATACCTCCTTCCGTTCATCCGCCTTTCTCTGGCCGCCTTTTTTTCTTAATTCCCTTCGCATCCTTCATGTTGGAATTTGTCTTCATGAAGTCCTCTCCTCCACTCTCTAAGTCCCCCTTCTTGTTCTCCTCCCTCCCATGCAAATGGCCGATCACTTGCTTCCTCATAGTCCCCAGCGTCCCTTCTCCATAGTGGATCTTGTCCCCTCCTACCTTCGGCGCCGCCCCCTTGACTTTCTTAAACTGATTAGGGCCATCCATAGGTACGATTGGTAGCTGGAGAAGTGGGCTTTAAAGTCCTTCCCGATTTTCTCACACCCTTTCCCTGTAGGCCCTTTCCCCACTCCTAGAGAACCTCTTAGACATCACTGTTTTTCTCCACTTTTTCTGATCCCCCCCTCCGAAGTCTCTGTATTTCGCCAGGGGACTCCGGCTCGAAATGGAATGTGCGTGGGGCCTAGCGTTAGCGGGTCCTTGGTTGTTGGGCTCTCTCCATCTATCCCTCTTTCCTTTTTTCCGGCGGAGGACCGCTCCCCCTAACTCATTTTTTGGTTAGAAATCGCCAAGATCCCCTTTGTTGCCCTGGTGATATGCAATGTCTTCTTTTTTACTTTTTGACGATAGCGTTCGACCCCGTTCCCTCTTCCCCCTTTTGCTCCTTCCCCCCCCTCCCTCTAACTATTTCCCCATAGGCGTTTGCTGGTCCAGCTACTTAACTAGGAGAGGTAGAGGGTATGTGAGTCCTGATTCTTTCGAAGTCCCACCCTCAAAGTCTCTTTTTCTTTCCCTCAACCGCTAAAAGGAGGGGTTCCTGTTCGCCGTTATTAAATATCTGGCGTCCCCTGAAGGTTCAGATGTTCTTCCTCCTTCACCGCCTGCTCAGCACGAGACCTCCCTTCTGCCTCGTTTCCGGGCCCCGACGGGTTCCCCTGTCCTCCCCCCCCTTTTCGATTTCACTTCTGTCTTTTCTTTTCGGCGAGCTGAAGGTCTCGTTCCCTCTCCCCACTCAAGCCCCGAAGGGGGACCAATTCTAACCCCCACCCTTCCCCTCTGAAATGCTTCTTTTCTTATCTCTCATAGCTTTTCCGAAACGTCCTTGAATTTTTTTTAGGAAGCTAGTCTCCCTCTGTGAGAACCCCAGTTGATGCAAGGACCGCAAAAGAATTTCTCTTTTATGACCCTTTACCTTTACCCCTGGTCTTTTCTTTTTCTTTTTCGTCCCATGCCTGGAATTCGAATGGAGGGTTTTTTTTTTTTGAGTTTTCGACTTAAGCTTTCCAGAAAGTTGATATCTTCCTTTTTAATCTCATCCGCTTGTGTTGAGATCTTGTAACCCGATTCCCTTTCCTTTTGCAGATAAGTTCCTATTCCTTCTTTTTCTTCCACGGGCATCGACCCTCCTTTTCTTCCACCTCAGACCTGAACGTCGGATGTTCATTAGCTTAATAAGCGTCTTTTTTATGATTGGTTCGGGCTAGTAACATAGTTGAGAGTCCTTAGAGCTTCCTCCCTCCCTCCCTGATATTCTTCCTCCTTTTCCCTTCTCCCCCCTATCTAAGATCCGCGAGGTGGTTCTCGGGTATGGACGGAAAAAATGAGGACTAGCCTGAGGGTAGTGGATCGGTTAACAGTTAATGGATAGACATCATCCTCCGACCGAAATAGCCCTCCTTCACTCTGAAGCCTCTCGAACTTTCCCCACACCCTAGTAGAAACAGCCCACGACTCAGGAGAATACTCGTGCTTGGCCCTTTTGAAGGTCTACTTCCCTTTTTACCTTACGTAGCCGCGCGCTATTAACCCCCTTTTTTTTTCTGGACTCCTTTCAGAATAGAACACAACTCCATGGGATTCCTCTCCTCCGTTCTCTCCTTCCCCTCCTCTGATACTCCCTTCCTCCACGTCTTCTTCTCTCAAACCAACCCCTCCTCCTCTTGTCTAGGAGTTTTCTGCCCTCGACTCCTGATGTGGCCCTGGAGAAGTTGCCTATGGCCTGCACACAAATTTGGATCATCTTTCTTTTTCTCATCCAACTCCGTCCCTTTCTCCCAATCCCCCTTAGATCGTCAGTCCCCCTCTCCCCAAGTTTTCGATCCTCAGGATGAGCCCTCGTGGCATAACCACACACCCTCCCTCGACTCCCTCCTCCCTTTATTCCTTCCCCTTCCCTCAATGGGTCGAAGACTCTTTAAGAATACCCCGGCGCGTGGGTAGACCACCTTTATAGGAACGAATACTTTCCCCCCCTCTTCTTCTTGCCTTTGCCCTTCTTCTAGTGGCCTCCCCTTCTTTCGAACCCCCGATTTCAAGTAGTGAGGATACACCTCCAGTATGTCCTGTTGCCCCTCACTTCTGTTTCTGTTGCGCCTCCTTCCCCCCCCCCTGGACGTCTTCTCTTCGTAAACGGGATACCTCATGTGCAGACCATCTTGCTGCGATTCTGTTTCTCTCAAGTGTCGTTACCACACGTGGGCTCCAAGCGCTTGACGCGGCCACTGGATCTCCCTGATTTAGTCTTTTATTTCTTCTTCAATGGCCTCCCTTGCCACCCCCTTCATCCTATTTGATTGAAGGAGGGAGCTTACAAGACAAGGAGGCCTCTCCATCCTCCACTCCCCAAAAAGTGGTCAGTAACCAGCAATAGGTGGAATCTAGTAGAGATTCACGGTTTCTGGCCATCCATGATCGTCTCCCCCACGAATGATTTAAAATCCCTATTGGCACTAACAAGCCTTTCCATACTTCTTTTGCCCCAACTTTTAAAGGAATCCGGGGGACTGCCCTAGGCGAAATTTTTACAACCTAGTAAAAACCCAAGGGACTCATTCACCACAACGATACTCCTTCTTGCAGTTTCCGCCTAGGACGCCTTTTCTTTTTTATCGAGAATTCCAGGATAGTGTGTGTCCCGACGATGGAGTGGCTTGTCCCTCTATTCCTTTTAAGCCCTTTTCCCTTCAACCCAGCTCTGGATTGCATTTCCTTCCACCGCAGACTCCTTCCTCAAGTATCGTCCCTGAACGAATCCCTACGTGATAAATAGCCGTTTCCCTCCCTCCTTCTCCTCGCGAAATTGAATTCGGCTTTCTCTTAACTTTGACGGGGGACCGGTCTCGTACCCCGTTCATTCTACTCTTTCCCAACCCGCCTCCTTCGACCGCTGGCCGGGCCAGTTTGACAACTTCACAGGACCAGCGCCGCCCTGTCCTATCCTCCTCGTTTTTACTTTGCGATCGTTTTTTCCTGAAACTTTCCCAGCCAAGGAAGTTGATTGGAGATGCTCATGGACTCGCGGGGTCTGCTGGTATCATGAATCGCGCCCCTTCAGACCCCCCTCAAGTGATAACACGACGTGCCCCGTAAATAAGCCAAATTTCCCTTTTCTACCCTCTCCTCCCTTGACTTCATACCATTCGTCCAACTTAGCCCCCCTTCCTGCCTAAAGAGTTGAGATTTTTCACTGTATCCCCGGGTGACCTCCATCCCCCCCTCCTGGCCGCCTATAACAAGGACCGCTTCTTCGATCAAATACATGACGAGTTAGGACATTGAAAAAGGAGAGAAGTCTTGTCTCCTTATGTCCCCTTCCCACACTCTCAAAGCCTCTTGCTTCCTTACCCGAACAAAGTTGTAGTACATGCCCTCTTCTAAAGGTCAGTATCTCTACTAGCACAGTTCCAGCCTCACCACCTACTACCTTTGCGATGACTTCGATACTCCCCTCCCCTCCCCCCTTTTCCCCTTTTTTGTTGTCTATTCTCTTTTTTCTGGAGTCCGAGCCTTTTTAGTATTCTTGGCCTTTTCCCCGGATATTGCGTGAGAAAATAAACGACTAACTTGGTATTTTACGATCCCCTCGCCGTTCCCCTCTTCTTCCCTAACCTCTCTCTTTAATCTTTTTAGGTTCCTCCTGCGCAGCACGTTTTCTCTTCTGAGATAGTCATGTTCTTGGGGATTGCCTCAACCTGTCCGTCCCACATTCGCCCAACCCAATTAGTCGGTCGCTTTATTTCCCCCGGTTTTTTTCTAAGCCAGGACCCCTAACCCCCCTATCCCACCTTTAGTTTCCACCCCTACCTCTTTCCAAGGTACCCCTGAAAATAATTTCCAAGTCAAATACCCGTCCTTGTTCCCGGGACTGAGGGGAGGACATATTGATGGATGTTACTCTGGTCACTAGTTTATATCAACTAGTGTTTTCGGGTCCAGTGTTTGGTCAACACCAGACTTCCAAACTTCTTTCTGTTCGAACCACCTCCCTTCTTTGTGCATTTTGTTGCTGGTTCCCTCTCCCGTTAGACTTCTTCCCGATTCAGTTTACCGTAAGCACCGATCGATTATTCTTCCTTTGTCGGCCCCCTTTTCTCCTTTTGACCCAAATAGTTGTCCCCGTTTTTGTTCTCGTTTGAATAGCGTTATCAGAGTTTCGCTACACCCTCCAGACCTCCTTCATCCCTCCAGATAAGCTTCACGAGAGTTCTTTAGATTACTTTCTGAGGGCATAAAATTTAGAGAGGATTAGCGTTGCAGAGTTTCACTATCTCTTCTTCTTCCCTCTTTGGATTCGTCCCTTTCTTTCCACTGGAGAATACTATGTTAGACGCGTTCAAAGTCCCCTCCCTCTTCTTTTTCTCTTAAAAATCTCGCTAGTAAGATCAAGCAAACAGGGGGATAATGTGACAGCATATAAACGTTAGGAGCCTTTCCCCTTCCCTCCTAGGGTTGACCTCCCTCTCCCTCCCATTTGTTGTGCGCACGTAGGTCTTCCCTTTTCCTAGGGAAGGCCTATCAGTGAAGTGTTTGGAAACTCCCTCTTCCCTGCCCGGTTTTTCTCTAGCCTTTGGATGAGTGCTTTTCGTTGGCTATCCTGCAAATATGAAGGATTTTATTCTGCCCCTCTATGTGATTTTTCCCCTTCTCCCCTGTTTATGCGTAGCGACATTTTTCCACAATTTCTCTTGACCTCCCGTAGTGTATAATATCCTGCTTTGCTTTAGTCTCTTGTCGGCCTCTGACAGATCCACCCCTAGTCTGGACGAACACTTAGGTCCCTGCGAAGGGTTAAAATCATGAGGTTAGACATTATTCTACATCTTCCCCGCTCTCGTGCAGCGGCACTTCTATAGGGCCTTTTATGAGTCTGATCGAGCCTAAACCCTCGGTGACCATCTCCCTCCTGGACCTCTTCTTTTTAATGCGCTCTTTCGGATGTTTGTCGCATGACGCGGAGGCCCTCTAATGCTAATCCCCCTCTCCTCAGCCCCCCTTCTCCCTTCACCTCCCAGGGGTTCCGTCTGTGAGGAATACGTCCTTTGTTGGCCGGGTTCTACGGAAAGGGCTGGGGTCGTCGATCTATTCTTTCTCGTTTTTTTTTGGGGTTGATGGGCTATTTCTGAGGACGACTTCGAAGAGAGAACTCTTTTAGGTCCGTCTCTCTCTTTTTTGATGGGCTCTTGTGCTTCTTTCCCCCCAATGTGGCTTGGAAGCCGTCTTTCTGCAAAAAGACTGTGAAGAATCCCGATAGCCCTGTGGTCTCGACCCCATTCCTTCAGCTTCTCTCCCTTGTAGTGCTCCTTTCTAACCTCGAGGACTTACAAAGCATTTTTTTTTCTTAGGAATCTGCAGAGAAAAGGGCTAACAAAGGTTATGGCCTTCACCATCTCGCAGTAAGGTAAGGTTTAGACTTTTCCCTCCCGGGCCAACCTATTCCCCCCTTCCCCTACGATGAACTCGGTATATAATTTCGGAAATGGCGAGACCCGGGGGGTGTGTTAAACTCAAAGCGTCAGAGTTTTTCCCTCTGAGATTCTCTTTCTTCCCCTTCGCCGGAGTTGGCTTTCCCGTTGAGATTTGAAGCTTTCCATTTTAAACGCCTACATCCCCCTCGTTTCCCCCTCTTCTTCGAGAGTCCGTTGGCCCCAAATTCATTGAGGGACCCATAGCTATCGAGGTGTGCACCTACGTATTCCCACTTCTCCCCCCCCCTCTTCCCCTTGATTCAGATCTCTTTCTCTTTCTTTTTTCAGTGAATTAAATCCGTCGGGGTACGTCCTTTTTTGGAGATTTTTCGGACTCTTGTCCCTGAGCTAATTTCTCTTCGAGTCGGGTCACTATGAAACCCTCCTTCTTTTCTCTCTCTATCCACTTTTTTCTTTTTCACCCGCTTTAGTAGTGTCGTCCCATCCTTTCCTCCAATTTCTTCAAGTTCCTTTTAGTTCCAGTCGCAGAGAAGTGTATCTGACTCCTAAGATATTACTCGGGATCCTTACATTCGTATTTTCTTTCCCCCTGATCGATGTCTCTTCCCCCCTTCTTCCTCCGTCCTTTTCGTAGCCCGCCGTTCTACGCGCCCCCTCCTTTGCGAGGATTTCTGATGTCGTATTTCCTTTTCCCCCCTCCTTCTCGTTGCCGTGGCTACGGTGCAGTCTTTTTTCGTCGCGTCATTTAATAAGAGACTTCTTCGTTTTGGCAAACTACTGGGTTCTGAAAGTTTACCCCCTCCCCCCCCTTCCTTCTCCTCCCAACAGGACGCATATCTTCCATCTGTGACGGCTCAGATGGGAAGCAACTATTGGACCTTGCTTCTGCTTACGAAAAACCAGTTTCCTCCCTCTTACTGAGTTCCTCTTTCCCCCCAAATCACCCCCTCTGTGGGTATGACCGCCCCTTTATACCCCTCGACGAGCCTAGGCTTCTAACCAAACCGCCCAGTCTTCTTTCTATCGTTTTCTTCTTCCTCTCCCCCACAACCACCCACCCCCCCCCTTTAGTGCCGTGCTCCCGTTTCGAACGACAATTTCGAACCTCCAAATGCGCAGTAACACAACCCGCCTACGCGCCCCTCTGAGAGTTTTTCGACAACACGGGACACGTCGTCGTTCTTCCAGTTATGATTGGATAGACGCCACCCCACCTAGCCCAATCGCGATGGATCCTGACCTCTTTTTCTTCAGCCTTCCCCCGGTAAGATCGGATGGGGGGTACTCTCCCGGTCTTCCCTTCTTTTGCCTTTTCCCCTAATGGTTGGACTCTCCTCTGGTTTTATCATTTTTTTAAGACGCTATCGTCCCCTTAGTTCCCCCCCGCAGTAGAACTCCCCCCTGGTTGACCCTTTACTCTGGTGCGGCCGTTTATTCCTTCCAACCCCCCATTTCCTCCCTCCCTCGTCCCCGATTCGACGGGCGAGACTGAGGGCGATGAGTTCCGATGCAGAGTGTCCCTTTTAGACTACGCGGATTGATATCTCTGAAGACCCAGGATTTTTCTGAGGGGATGGTGCTCCTTGGTGTCTTTCCCGCCGGACAAGCAAACCATCGAACGAGTGGGAATTAGAAACGAAGGTATGAGAGGCGGGATTCCTCCAGTAACCCCAACATGACTTAACAAAGGTAGACACTTCTCCTCACCTGATCAGTCTCTCTATTGGCAGCCGAGAAACAGCAGCATTTTTACCGAAGACCAGAATCTTCTCCTCCCCCGCCAGTGAATGGCTTTTTCACACTCAGTCTGTTCCTCTAATCTTGCTCCCCCTTTTAATCCCCTAACCCCGCGAATTTTTTTGTAACAAGTGGAGGAATCAACTAGCGGTATATTCGCCCTGTCCCCCGGCCTCCCGCCCTTTTTCTTCCTTTTCGTACTATATAGGGGAAGTCCAGAGATGGTTTTTTTCCTCTGCACGTGCGTTAGGATTTTTCCTCCTCCCTCCCTACCCCAGTCCCCTGACCTTCCCCTCCTTCTGGCAGTCCGCTAGGTTCAAGACCATTTATTTCAAGACGACGCCGACCGCACCGCTGCCTTTCCTTTCTCAGACTTTCCCCCCTCTTTCCTTTTCCCGCTAGAGGCTCTCCAGATGGGCTTGACAAAAGAGGTCCTGGCTGGTCCGAGGTCCTCTTCTACCCTCCTCCTCTCCCTTCCCCCTCAACGGATTCACCACCACCCGCCAGTTTTGAAGGGATGCCCTCAGTGTTTCTCGATTTTGTCTTTTTTTTGGATAAAATTTCCCTTCAAAGAGAAAATAGAACTGATTGCAACGACGTGCCAGACTACAACCTAGTTGTTTCTTCCCCCCTTAAGCCTCTCGTCCTTCTCCCAATTCGTTTTTCTCCTTCTCTTTCCTTTCTTCCCGCGTGACCTTTTTTTCTTGTTGATGAAAGGTTTTTAATATGTCAACCCCGGGTGCCCTACAGCACCGCGGGTCGACTAAAACCTCGCTCCTTTTTACCTTCCTCTTTTTCCCTCCCTCCCCGACCCTTTACCCCCCTTTCCTTTCGGCAGCCTGCTATTCCTCTTCGTGGCGATCAAGGTACGAGCCGAATCTTTGACATCTAACCGCAGATTGAAGCGATTTTTTTCCATGATACCGAGGGTGCCTGTTGCCTG
>Ga0179593_1628306_pt1 | contig 13306 bp, 6 predicted proteins | sample CZODoug2_1_08_16_FD_185931 | JGI IMG/M metagenome (GOLD analysis project Ga0179593, IMG submission 185931) | Vadose zone soil fungal communities from Angelo Coast Range Reserve, California, USA - CZODoug2_1_08_16fungal (PacBio error correction) | ecosystem: Environmental > Terrestrial > Soil >... | reverse complement strand
CGATGGTCCTTTCTCTCTTTGCCCCCCAGTGGTGTTGTGATTGGCCGGAGGAATTTTTCTGAAGGGAAGTATTTCTGCGATCTTGACGCCCCACCTAAGCCGGATCCATTGAGGATTCAGCTTTTGTCAGTCCCTTACTGACGTTCTCCACCTACCCGCGCTTTTTGGCGCAGCAACCTTCACAAAGTAAAGGAGTTAAGTGTGGTACCCACGTGCCTTTTTTTCTTCTGGTTCCTCCGGGTACATCACTACTGCCGCCGGCTTCTTTTCCAGAGAGGTATTAACAAAGGATTGGAGACTTTTCGCCCTTATCAGCCTCCTCCCCCCTCCCTTTAGAGAGAAGGGACACGCGCGTCTCCATGAACGGGCGCGGCGCGGTTAACGCAAAGCCAAGCCCCTTGCTCAAAGCCAGCAGTTTCAAAAAAAGTCCCCAATTTGAGACATCCCCCAGCCACCTCTTTCCTTTCAACTTTTTTCCTCGGAAAACCCAAACGAAAATATATGTACGACCGTGCTGTTTTGCCCCGTCTCCCCCGATCGCGCGTGGGCTGAGCTCTTCCTTACTTTAGGCGCCGAACAATTATCTATACCTCCTACAGATTTATCTTTTATGAACTCCTTTTGAAAATTGACCTGAAAATCTTACACCTTGCCCTAATCTACCTAGAGTAACTTGTTTGTTTTTTTTTGTTTTTAGGTGCTTTGATTACTATTTGGATGATTTTTTCCAGGACGTGATCCAAAACTACCAGAGAAGCGGATCTTTTCCCTTTAGAACCCCCCTTTTTAAGCCGGTTGAGGGGTTTCCTCGTTCAAACGGTATCTAAAGACCGCCTTAAGTCCTTAGCTAAGATTACCCCCAGACGGCCATTGATCACCCCTCCCTCATGTAAAAAGATTGTATTCATATCGATGGATTCTGAAACTCTCAGCTATACCCTCCCTCGAACGAGCACTCCTCTTTAATCTTCTCTATTCCGATTTTCCGCCTTCTTGCGGCTTTTTTTTTTACGCCTTCCTTTTAAGATTCGGACATTCGAAAACGGCCTCCTTCCAAATGGCGCGTCCTTTAACACGCCCCAAATTTTTTTCTCTTTCATCGTCTTACTCTCCTCCATATTTCCCTTTCGAATCCCCTCTGGGTTTTTTTCCGGAATTTTCGCATTTTTTCCTACTGCGACCGTCCCTTCCCCACCCGAAGGCCGGAAAACCCGCTGCATTTAGAAAACCTCACGTCTTCCTCAGGTACTTTTTATCGTTCCTCGCCCCCTTCCGTAGATCGACGCCTTACCGCCTAACGGCCCCTCTTTTCGCCTTGATTTCCGCTTATTTCCCGTGATTTGACTAGGAGGCAAGCTCAAGGCATCCCTTTCGATGCCTTTTCCCCTTTTCCTCTAGAGGTCCCTCCTTTATCCTCACCTCCCTTTTTCGGATTTTTTTTTTTTCGAAAGGTTTCTCCATCCCATGCAAAGAAATTACCCAGATCGGGCTAGTTTTGCCTGTTTTTTCTCGAGGTTTCCGGATCGCCTCTTTTACAGATTCCGTTCTCGTGGCCTACGATTTACAGGCTTTCAGAGGCGGGGCCCGTTTTCTTCCGCATTTCCCCCCTGTTCAGGGTTCCCGATGTACCTTTTTTTTTTGACCCCAGTCTGTTCTAGAAGAGGAGGACACCCCTCTATAGGCTACGTGTGCATCTCTTCTCTTGACCCTCCGTTTGTTTTGTCTTTGACCTTTTCTTTCGAAGACTCCCTTTCTTGATGTTTCTTTTAGTCTCTACACTTTTCCCTTGTCGGACCATATTGGTAGATGGCCACCTGGTTCAGACTCCTTGTCACCGAAAGCCAGGCTTCTTGTTTTTTCCTGATTCTTAATACATTTTTCATTTGATCCGGTCCACGAACCAAGTCTCTTGTCCTTTAGTTTTTCTTTCTAATACTCGAATTCTCTTTTGATTAGTTTTTGTGACCCTTTTCCTTTAACGTCCTTGTCCCCCTACTATGTGCCTGGAGTTCCCCGATTGCTTTCTTTTCGAGGTCGCTATGACCTTCACCAATGGTTTCATATGAGTTCTTCAGTTTGTTTTCTTGTCCTCTGACCCTCTCGGCCAGAGACGTACTTTTATTTCTAGTGATTCCCGTTACTATTTCCAACCGCGTGCGTGGGAGGTCTTAAGCTTCCAGAATTCATCCAAGGTTTCCGATCTCACTGGGTTGTGGATCGGGAGCTCAGCATTTAAAAGCAGGGGTTTGATGTCCTTTTTGCCGTAGGCACCTCTTGGGGAGAGCCAGTGGAATTCGCCCCCTTTTTTAGCCCCCTGAGAGAACTCAGAGACGGCCTTAACCGAAGGCGACGTCTGTGGGCCCTCTTGCGCTAGATTTCGCCGCAGGGAGTTTGGTTTTTAGCGTTACTGATCAGTTTTTTCTTTCCTTCCTCAGTCCACTACTTTTTTCATCTTGTTCTTCGAGGTTTTGGCCCTCAGCTCTGACCGAGGGACCCTTGTGCCCGGGTTGTTTCTTTGTACCGCTTTTTGAACTCACTTTACGGCGCCGACCCCCTCCCACCAGACGAACGTCTGGACTTTCTTCTTTACAATTCCTCCACAGACTACCCGTGTCACTCGGAACTCCAGACTTCTGGAGTCAAACAGGCACCCAATGCCACCCCAAAGCAAACCCCTAAAACCATCCCCCCAACCATCATGCTGCTAGGAGTAGCTGTCGTTGGTTTCCCTGCGCACCACTTCTCCGTTCAGGCAGAGTACCGGGGGAATGGGGTTGTAACCCCGTGGTCTGGACTTTTTTGAAAACAGCCTTGAACTGTCGGGAGTCGTGTCTGAGCATTCTCCGCAGAACTTCCCGGTGCCGAGCCCTATCGCGCACGAACAACGACTTGAAAGGCGTTCTGTGTTTTATTTCCCTGACGGGATAACGCGGTGGAGTATTGGATCTCGACTTTTGGTTAGCAGCCGACCCGACTTTCTCCATTCCCTTCTGCGGCCTCATATCTTTTGCCGGATTCGTCATGTTTGACCCCAGGTTTTTTTCTCAGTTTTGTCGTAGTACCTTGCCCGGCCACTCCATCCAACTTTCCCGCAAATAAATTCTCCCCCTTCCGTGCGTCTTTAGCTTAGCGTTTATAAGTTTTGATCGGATGAAACCCTTTTTTGGAACGTAGGTAGCGCCGACACGATTGGTAGGCAGGAATTTCGAGCCGCATATCCTCCTTAAGCGGACTCGGTTAAGCGACCGGTAATTTAGGCAACGCCCTTTCCTCTCGTTTTTGCCCCCTGACTCCGAAATAGGACATTCTTTACTCATTCATTGGGTCTGGCCCCCTCTCCACAATTCCGGATCCGAAAATTAAAGAACATTTTTGCTTTTCCTGTCCTCACAACGAGCCGGGTAAAGGTCCTTATTTCTCTTTTCCACTTTATAACCCCTCCCGACTCATTATATTGCCTTGACTTGCATTCTTCCAGGCATTAGTCTTTGTGGGTGCCCTACTGGTCCGACCCTTCCTTTCAGGCCCACTTCCTCTGTGTACCACGATGTTATTCACGCAGACGGTCTCCATAGGTCCCCCCATAAGCCAATGACTGGTGACCAGACCTTTCCCCCGCAGTAGTCCCGTCCCCATGTCATGCCCCCAGGCGCGACCAATTTTTACCCCCCCTCTGGTGGACCCCTGTGAGACCCGCGAAACTTCCCTGAAAAACCCCACCCCTTTTTATCCCCTTTTTTGAGCTGGCCTCTAGAAGAGTCCGGGGAGTCCTCTGCGAGCCCCCCCACCCCCTATTTACCCGACACAGGCAGGCACAGAGCAGACACGGAGAGGCCCCTGTTTTTAAGAAGGCCCCGTGGGCGGCCTTTCTTCCCTTACCGGGCCACGGAGAATAAAACGATATTTAGTCGGTTTATCGAACTTTCAGACTTTTTATTTGTTTGCGGGTGTGGCTGGTGCGTGCTGGGTATTTAACGCTTTCTATTCATCCCCCCTTCTAGAAGCACAAGAGAAGTTTTCTAAATCCAGAACAAACTTCTTTGGTTTGGGGATATTTTTGTTTGTTTTTTTTGCTCCTTTTTATCAGGTTTTTCTATTCCGTACTACTCTCTTCACCCTCTCAAACTTTTCTCTCAGATGAACATTTTCATGAACAACCCTTCGTTCGATTTATTTGAAAATGGCGCCACGCCTAAAGCTTCCGAGACTATTTTCTCTTTCCTTTTTGCTAGAACTCTCCTGGCCGTCTTTACCTATTGGATTTTTTTTGGACCCGGTGTTCAAAGCGTTTCCCTAATTTTCTCTCGGCTTTCCCTTTGCAAGCAAATGGATTCCTGGCCCCCATTGAACTTAATACCTGGCTTTAGATAGTAGTATCCCCCGCTCCAACGATTTGTGCCTGGCTTTTCTAGCCTTTATGCGGTTTCTCCGCCCCGTCTACCCACTGGCCGAGAGTCAAGGCCCCTCTTCCCTTCCCACCCCCTTCCCAACTCACTTCGTTTCCCATGCATACGTTTTCTTTACTCCGTACTCTTAATCTTTTGTCTGTAGCATAGGCCATTGCCTGGTTTATTTAGCTCTTGTTTTTTTTCCTAGCTTCTTGGCGGCACGCCTTGCAAAGAACTTAATTATGCCGGTCGCCTTCTAGTTCCCCTCACGCGGTTGAGTCGGTGCCAAAGACACTGGCTTTGGATGAGACAATGCCACTTCGGGCTCCCCCCTTTGCCTCTGTGGCAGTGCTCTTTTCTTTAATTCATCTAGTATTGTTTTATGCTACCTTCCCTTTCCCCCTACTAATTATCTTGGGAGAGGGGGTAAGGTCACTGTTGGGTTCGGCGCGGCCTATTGGGCCTTTTGCATCCTCAAATCATTGGTTCTTAAGGAACCTGTTCAGCGTTAAAGGTATTTTTAAAGGCCCTGAATCCCCCCCTTTTGAATAGTTTTCCTGACCTCCTGTTTCCCAAGGGGTGACTTTCAAGCCCCTGACATCGATATCAGTGGGTGTGTTAATTACCCCTCCCCCTTGTGCTTCTTTTACTCATGATTTTCCGGGCTGCCCTCTGTCTCGTCCCTTACCCGGCCGCCCGAGGACCGGATTTTTGGGGTGCCTTTAGCCGACACGTCCCCCCGCGTCTACCCTTCCCCACCCCCTCGACTGCCAACGATCTCCTTTTTCATTTCAACTTAGCTTGTCTCTCCAATCTCCTTTATGTGGACACTTCAAGAAGCCATTCCGTGAACAGAAGGGCTTTTGTTTCCCTCCATTCGTTAAGCCTCTGACGACCTCCGAATCTTCCCCTTCCCACTTCTCACGAGGCCAAGCGCTTCCGAAGGCTCGCCCCCTCCTTTTCCCTTTCTTAGACGGTTCTACTGATTTTTACGGTTTGAGATTGTGTTTCTCCTTGGCCCCCCCCGTGCATAAGTCTACGAAATTTCTGCATTTTCTCAAAGACCACGCGAGGCAGCGCCTGTGAGATTTTTGATAGTTTGGGGAGAAAACCAACTGCCCCCTTAACCCTTAATTTTCTCGTTTTACCTTTTTTGTTCCCCTGGCGGGGGTGAAACCTTTCCTAAATAAGCATCCAGGCATTGTACCCCCGATTCCGTTGGTCAGGTACCACTTGCTAAGCTTTCGGTACCCATGACGACGTCCTCTCTTGGTCCTAGGAACGTCCGAAGAAAAAAGTTTTGGTAGAGGCCTGCCTTTCTAATCATCTAATCGGGACCCTTTTTCCGTCTCCACTCCCCCTCTTCCTGCTTTTAAGAGTTGACTAAAGCCTCAATCCTTTCGCCCTCCCTAAACCTTTTACGGTCCCGGGACATTCTTGCTATCTCCAGCGGGCTTCGCGTTCCCCTCAACGCATTGACTCCCCCTCGGACCGATTACTTTTTCCCTTTCGAGGTAGCAGGACCTACAAGGGTCGACCTGAGTCCCGGACCACCTGCCAAAAGACCTACTTCAAGAACCCCCTTCTCTGTTGGGCGTCCCATCAAGTCGCATCCTTCCCCGGGGTTTGTCAATTTTCCTGTAGATTTATTCTTTTGCAAACGGTAACCCAACCCACCACCCCCATCCCCCCACCCCCGCTTGCTGCGGTTTCCCTGCTGGAGCGACTGACATTGAGTGTCGTCGGAGAATGTTCCTGATTTCCAACAATACTTTCTACTCATAATTGCGGGCAGTCGTTCGCCAGTTTATAAGGTCCTCCTAGCTTTTTTTCGCTAGACCGGGAAGAATGTTTTCTTCCCACATTTAACGTTTTCGTGTCTAAACTCTTTTGATGCTGGTGGAGAATTTGATTTTCCCTCCGCGCAACCCCATCTCACTGCGCCTCCGGTTCACCTTCTGTCTGAGCTTGAGAGAGGGCTTAGTGGAAGCAGTACGGTCTTCTCCATAGATTACGCTCCTTCCAGGTTTTATGAACTTCGAAAGGCATCACCCCAAGAGATTTTTAAGGGCGCCGGCACCTCCTCCGAAAAAGTGTGAACAGCCCGACGCACTGGTCCTCCAGAGGGAACCCCCTTTTTCCTAACCTATGGGATATCATCTTGAGGGACCGCCCGGCCTTAAAATGAGACTTCTTCATCCCCCTCGGTCTACTGTGGTCTTTCGGATTTGGTGATAGAGAGACGTTCTGCTATTTCGCTTACTTCCCCCCATCTCTATCCTCAAGAAGTCACCGTGGTTGTTATGCTACGATGTTGCGCCTCGAAGGCATTTGAATCCCCTCTCGCAGCCCGAATCATCACCGACAAAGCCCCCCGAGGTACAGTCCCGATTTTTTTTTCAGATCCGTAGCGTTTTCTAAGCGATTCGACCTTCTTTCTCACGTCTCTACAGTCTTCCATGCCCTTGGTTTTATTAGAGGTCTGCAGCCCCCCCCGTTCTATTGCTCCTATCTTTTTCGCCCCCCCTGAAGGTCTGGCTACCCGAGTCGAGATTATTCCCTCCCCCCGCCTTGTGATTAAGGGCACGCGTTTTTTTGATCGCAGCGTACCCCCCATCAATGCTCACTCCTCCTTTACAATTTACCCGTGTTTGTTGCTGATCAGAACATTACTCTTCAAAACAACCCAAAAAAAAAAACTTAAGTTCTGGGACCTTGAGAAGTCTGCCCTTGACTTTAGCTTTACGCGCAGACAGCCCCCTCCCCCAGTTCAGCTTTTCCTCGCCTCTGCTTTTGTTTGTTTAGAAAAGCCCTGCCGAACTTATACGACACTTAGAATGTAACCGATATCTTGGTCACCCACACCATCGGTGGGGATGCGGTTGAGTAGGGGGTTTGGGGGGGCCGTTGTGTTTCATGGCTTTTTCTCTTTGCCCGGGTACCCCCCCTGACCTATCAGCTTAGACTCCCCCAAAAGCATGACTAAACGGATTGACGAACTTCACGAAGCCACAAAACGAACACGGGTAAGATAGAGGGTTAGTTGAAGTTGTTTCTTCTGTCTTTTAACCGATTATCGAGCGAGAAACACACCTTTTTTTAGATTTTCATCTATCCAGAATCCAGGTAAAGATTCCATTTGAGATGGCCCCCATGATGGTATTCTTTACCTGCGGAAGTCACATAGAACTACGAACTTTAGAACTTTAAGATTACGATTTGGTATCATGCCATTCACCTTAAATTTAGTTTTTTACCTTCCCGGCACTCGCCCTCGTTTGAGTTCTTGTTCCAAGGATCATTTTTCTTCCCCCTGGAACGACCCCAAATGGCCCTTTTTCATCTTAATGTCGTCGGCCCTCCCAGAGAGGAAACATTCGGATCATACCCCGTGGACCTTGAGTTTCCTTCCCTTTCGAGACTTTTCCCCCCCCTGCACGTTTCACAGCCCTGCCCCGAACCCGTATGGGTTTCTAAGTCCGAACCGCTCGTTCTGGCTGTTCGCTCTTTGTTCTTCTTGAACTCGATCGAAGCTTCCTAGTTCGTCCCGTTTCAAGCCCCTCTTAGCCCTATTCCCTAGTTGAGTCCCTCTGGGCGGCACGCCGGCAAGCAACTGTTTCCAGGGTATCTTTTTGGTGTGACCTTCTTTTTAGAACTTTCCTCACTCAACGCGCGCTTGTGCCATTACGAGGTTTTAGATGACTCCATCTCTTTGTGACTTTTTCTCTTCAGCTTGGTCCCGGTGGTAGTGGTCTCGCTTTTTGTATTGCTTTCTGCGACCTCCTTCAAATCCCGTTCCCTTTTAGAGGTACCTGGCGGGTTCTGCCCTATGCTTTTGAACTTTACTCCCTGGCCCTGAACCTTCCCTCGCATCCCGGTGTCACTTCTCCACTTTCTCACCCAGACCCTCTCCTTTTCTAGTGCACTCTTTCTCCTCCTCTTCTGTTCGAGGTTTCCCCACGATCTTTTTGACTTTTCTCCTTGCCTGACTTAGAGTCGGACTTCTGGACCATGATGGTGCTGCAACTTTAGTGTTGACCCCCCCGAACTCGACCACTTCCGGAGCATGTGACCCTTTGCTATATGATCACGTCTCCCGAGGACCCTTCCAGTTCCCCCTCCTCAGCATCCATATTTTTCATTTATGTAATCCTACGAGGTCGCGCTTCACTCCTTTCTTCTGACGGATCTCCTTCTTTGAAAAACCTGGCGCGTTTTCGGCTTTCTCCGATTACTTCTAATATCCGCGTGTGTGCCTTCACTAGTTTCCCTTTAGAGCACGGCCCTCTCCCCTAGCCGAGTTTTGGCGGTTCGACCGGCCTTTGCTGATGTGTTTCTCGACTTTTTTTCCCTTTCATTTTTGCGGTAAAGGGTTTTAACCGCGCGGTCCCCGACTCATGACCCTCACCCCCTTCAGTGGCTTTGAAACTTTGATCAGTTCGGGATTTGATCCGAAGCCCCAACCTCCTGTGGCGTTCGTCAACTGGTTTGAGCCATTTCTTTCGTGTACCCTGTCCGACTCAATTCGCCGGCGTCGTTTCCACTCGCAGGTTTTCAGGAAATCTGGATGACCCCTTTTCCATCTTTTTCGAAGGTTTTCGAAGGTCGTACTCACATTACCCCCCTCATATTCTTTCTCCCGAACGTTCCTAGTGTTCCTCTTCCGTTGACTATAACTCCATGCCGGTTACGTTTAACGGGAGATGGGGGTTTCCCAAGAGCACGATCTTTAAGAATTAGCAAGGTATTAAAAAGCCCAACTCCGTAATATGTGGTGTTTTGTTAACTTTTCTCGAAGCAGTGGGATTTCTTCCTTCCCCCGGGAGGGGCCGGACCCTACCTTTGACCAAAACCAGGCGCCCACCCAAGTGCTTCTCCCCCCAAACTCTTTATTATCTCGGACTCCTACTCCCATGGCGTTGTACAGGTAGAAATTTCCCCGTCGTTTCCCGTGTCATATTTTACCCTTCCCGGTGTTTTGTCGTGTTTTTTTTTTACGAAGTGTTGCATTACGTTCTTCAGCTTCCCCTAAGGCCGCCAACCACCCGGGATTCTAACCCTTTGGGCTTCGACACTGAGGGGGCGAACAGGCGAACGGTGCTCTGCATGGTTTGCTTCAGTCCGCGGTGTCTGAGGAGTGGGGCCCGAACTTTGAGGTGAATGTGAGAGTTTGCGTGGCGTACTAATTTGGCAGCCTAGATTGTCGCGGATTAGGTAAGGCCGATTCCTTCCCCCAAAAGTTTCCCTGTTGCCGTGGCCAGTTTGTCCCAAGGGAACCTCAAACTCCCTCACCACTGAATTGTGAAAAAATGTACACAAGGCCCCTTATTTTCGGTCGTTGGCCGCTGAGAGCTCATTCGTTATGGGCTCCGAATGCATCCATGATCATTGCCCCCACAGCTGACTTCGTGACCCCTCTGAGTGGGGGTGCTCTCCGCTAGTCCTTAGCTGCGGGCCCAACCTCCCCAGCTGAAGCCTTGACAGCTAGTGACCCTCGACTTTACAATGCGTCCCATCGCAGGCTCAAAGATTTTTCCCCACCCCCTTCCTTCCCGGGGTTTGCAGAGAGAGTAGGGAGCCCCCCGCTGCCCTACGAATGATCCTACGTAAGTGGAAGTTTATCCTTTGAAGATCCCAAAAGAACGGAGTCTGTGCCTTCCTGCCACCCTGCTGGGTAGGAAGAGCTGCTAGCTCTAGTTACTCTCCTTAGTCTCCACTTGGCCCCGAGCACTTCTCCTGGAACATACTTTTCCCCCCTTCTCAATTAAATGTTGATCGTTTTGTTGATTGCCGGGAGTTTCGTTCCTACGTAGCTCGCCCGTCCTTGTTTTGTGGGGTGGAACGAAGAGGACCGTAGCTTTAATTCCAGAACTAGCAGACTCGTGTTGCCCGCGCATTCAGCAAGGAAAGAAAGGCCTCAAGTTTGTCGGTCGCGGCGGCCTGAAACCCCCAAGGCTCTAACAACTTAGACTCAGCTTTTGCTACACCCGAAAGGGTCCAGACCCCCCTGTGCACCCACACCCCGGGGATTCCTTTGGTAGTGAATGAGAGGCCCAGAGCCTTGTTTTAAATTCTTGAAACCTCCAAACATGGAGGGGGTGCCGTTTCCCTTACGAGATTTTTGACGAAACCGGGAAAGGTTCCCCCCAGGACTCAGACCGGACCGTAAGATATATTGGAAGCGAAAGGAGTGACGACGTTCCCATCTTTCCTTTTTGTGTGGAGGGGGCTCCGTCGAGTTCCTAGGGGGGAGGGTTCTCGATTCGAGGCCAGAGTGGCTTGAGGAACCCCCAGACGACCGTTAGCAGCCCAAGACAGTCGTATAAACGGACGAGGAATTTTTCCCCTACCCAACCCCCCACCAAACGGTCACATTCAGTAGAGGGGATTCCCCGTTTCGGGCCTAGAAGTCCCCGTGAGCTCCGTATCCTTTTGCTGCTCCGGTAAAAAAGCTTTGTCTTCTCTACTTCCATATCTCCCATTACCCGCCTAGCTCAGCCCGAACCCCCCAGCCGAAAGAATCTTCTAGTATTCTTTAGCTTTCTCCAGGACAATGAGACCCAAATAGAGGTTAACTGACGGGAGGAGATCAGACCCTCTTTGGCAACACCTTTGGGGGTAGATTTTAAGCGCGCCGTTCCGTGCTCTCCGAGATAATGGTCCCCAAGTCTCCCTAGTCCCAGAGGGAAAGGGACCTTCCCGACAAGGTCAGTTTTTTTTGTCTTCAATCCCCAAAGGCATGTGGGACGCAGCAAGGGGGCAACATTCCCGACTGACAAGGGTCCTGAGAGAATCTTATGTTTGGAGCTCGAATTTTTGGAAATCCTCGGGTGATCAGTGATACGCGCACAGTAAACCCGTATCTGCAGGAACCTCTGACCGGTTTTTTTTCCGGCCTTTCGTTTCTCGTTCCGGTTGGTCCGCGCTCCCCTTCCCTCGTCCCAAGGTTTTGATGAATTCCCACCAGTGCGCTATTAGATTTTCCTCTTCCCTCCTCTGACACGCGTTGTCGGCACGCTTCCCACCAGGCACATCACCCTTTGTCACAGTTCGTCATTCCCGCGGAGACCTTAAGGCTTGATTGGTCTCAACGACCGGAGAGATGGAAGACCCCCCAAAAAACGTTTGAGGTCGCGGTTGAGCGGTTCAGATCTGTAAGTGCCTCAGAATAGCAAATTCAATCGTCGTGGCTTTTCGGTCGCCTTGCAATTTCTGGGCGTTTTCTTCTTCCCACATGGGTAGCATGACAGGAAGCCGGCCTCCAAGGTAAGGTCACCCTCCTTATACGAATTATCCCGCTCTTTTCTCATTTTTACCTCCTCCCGTGTGCTTAGATGAAAACCTCGCGATCTTGACTAGTTTTGTTCCTGTCTCTTAGATATTGACTGACAGTCCCCTGTAGTCGGACAGTTCCTTTTTGAGTAGCTGGTCAAGCATGGAACCCCATCGGCCGCCCCGCCATTTTTTCGCTGGCTAGGAAGCTGTGCCCTTGCTAGTCTGCGTCCCGTCAGCTCTCACGCCTCCCGCCGGATGAGCCGAATTTGTTTGTAATTGCTATCCTGCTACGGTTTTTCTCTTCTCTAACATATTTTTTCTCCAAAAGAGGTGGAGGAATTTTTACTTATTTTTTACAGACTTGCATGGCAGACCTCCCATTTCTTTTTTCGCCCTTTGATTCGGCCGCAGCGTTCTCGTCGAGGTTAGGCGTCGATTGCCCTTGTACACCTATTCTACAGTTGCGATTCGTTCCGCGGGACCGTCTCTCGAACCGCTTGCGCCGGTCTCTTGAATAGATTATGTTTGAAGAGATTTTGTAGCTTGACGGGAGGTTTTTTCTGGATGAACATACCCCTGAACCCTCGAGAGGGGGAACCCTGCATTTTGACTTGAGCTGGAAGAGATATATCACCGCCACTCTTTTCCTGGCGCTCGGGCCCTTTGCGCGTGCGGATTTTTCGATCCCCCTCCGCCTTTTTTGGAAACCTCCCGTCCCCTTTGCCGTGGTCCTCCACGGCATCTTTATCCCTCCTCATGCCGACGGCCGCGTGCTCGTCGGGTCGTGAGAGCGACTTAAAGGGTTCCGCCTCCTACTGTCTAACCCCCTCATTAGCCGTGAGTCCGTTGGATCACTTTGATCAGGCTACCCCATTTCGGTTAGAAGTTCCGATACGGGCTCGTGAAACTTGTTTTCTAGTTTTCGACCCACGTCCATCCCGCTACCATGCTGTTTGGTGTTTCGGTTCTTACCCTTGTACGTATCAAGCTCGAGCCGGTCTCTATTCTATTTTTTCCTTCCTGGTCCTTCGAAAAACAAGATCCAAGACCCCACCCCACTCCCCAACCCCAAACCCCAGCTTTCCTGAGGTCCTTTGCTACTCAAGTTTAAATTAGATGTAGGTAATTTAGATTTCATGTTTTTTTCACCAGGCTACTATTCTGTCGTACCCTGATTTCGGGTGCGGTTTGAGAGCCTCCTGAGATCGGTTTTTCTGGTCCTGAGCCCTTTCTTTCCTGAATTTCACAGAGGGATCTACGTGATTTTTAGACATTGGTTCTCTCCCTGTTTGGAACGGGGGTCCCCCCCGGGCTTTTGATGTCTGATCTTTCGTGGGTCCCTAGCCGCAGAGAAAGCGGAGTTACCGTAGTCCCGCGATTCAGATCTCCGGAGTCTTGACGACCACATCCTTCCGATACCAATAGAGGAGAGCCCTTTCGGAACTTTCGTATGCCGCTCGTTCCTTAAAACCCTAAAAGTTTCCCTTCAGAAACAAAGATTCGCCCTATCCTTGCGAGCCTGAGGGAGCCTATAGAGCGGCTAATCCGCATTCTCGGCCGCCCCTTTGCCGCCTCCGGTCTCTGACCTGCGCCCCGTTTTGCGGACGTCTTGCAAGACGCGCCTTCTGTTCTCGTCCCCCTTT
>Ga0179593_1527625_pt1 | contig 13306 bp, 21 predicted proteins | sample CZODoug2_1_08_16_FD_185931 | JGI IMG/M metagenome (GOLD analysis project Ga0179593, IMG submission 185931) | Vadose zone soil fungal communities from Angelo Coast Range Reserve, California, USA - CZODoug2_1_08_16fungal (PacBio error correction) | ecosystem: Environmental > Terrestrial > Soil >... | reverse complement strand
TGTTAAATCGCCTTACTTAGCCAATGTTAACTTTTTTTCCCTTCAGCACTGTCTCCCTCTCTCCAGACAGCGCATCGTATTTTTCTCCTCTTTCACTTTTTTCAAACCTTTTTTTTCTCTTAATAAGGTTCCCTCGATAAATGCAAGCACCGAAGGCATCGCGGACTCCAGCCCCCACTCGGCCCTCCCCCCCCCCCCCCCCAATGATCTTGGCGATTGTTCGATTTTTTTTTTTTTCTTGGATTTTTTTCGGATGGAGGGCACGACATCATTTTCCGCTCCCGTGACTGTCGTTCGACCAATAGTTCGCCTAAATTTTACCCCCTTCGGACTTTTCTCCCTGTTGCGGGGGAATAAACTCACTTAACTTCTCTCCCACACCATGAGATCGCGGTTCGCTCCCGTACCCCTCCCTTTTCTTCCGCTTCCCCTCCCTTTCCCCGTTGATTTGCCCCATTTTCGTTTTTCAGGTGCCATATAATGCTTGCGCGACCTCCCATCCTGGACTTCTTTCACGCACCCCCCCAACAGAGGTCTTCCACAAAACTCCTTTTCCTCGGCTGACTCGACGCCTAACGGTCCTTTTTGGCCCTCAATTCGGGCGGTTTCTTTCTTCTCCCGGGCATTTCCCGATAAAATCTGTGTTTTTTTTGACTGAGGACAAGATCATTCTGAGGGCTGTTTTCTTGACTTGTCCTTAAGTCCGGGTGATGAAGGAGATGTCTGGTCCCTCCCTTCTTAACCCCCCCCAATGTGTATTTTTTTTCCTGAGGGAGCCTCTGTTAGCCCACTTAGCTGCTCTTCTTTTGGGACCTTATTTCTTCGCGACCTCGCCGAACATCTGTTTTCTTTCAGGATGAGGTGGCATTCAAATCTCTCCGCGCACCCCGATGCGAACCTTTTTTTCCCCTTTTAAGGCCATGCGGAACCAAATCCTTTACGAGACTTCTTTTGGACAGGTCGTTTACAATGTCTAAATAAGTTCCGCTCTCCCCCCCACCCCAAACCTTTTTTCAGAAGCCCTCACATTGTTCCTCTTCCCTTTTTTTCTTTCACTTACTTTTCCTTCGAGTCTGATAACCCCCCCCCCTTGCCCTCTATGCCCAATTCCTTTTCCTCCAATTGGTCTTGCCGTACTCTCCATTTATTTTTAATTGCATCACCCCCCTTATGCAAACCCGCCCTTGGCATTCCCTTTTACCATTCCGCTTCTCTTCTGAGAATTCGAATCCCCTTTTTTTTTCATTTCCTCCTTACGAAAAGACTCTCCTCTCTGGCCGGTATTATTTCTTTCCGGAACCCATCTCTATGTTCCCCATGCGAGTGCTCTTTCATTATTAACCCTTTTTGTTACCAATACTTTCCTCATCTATGTAGCTGTTTTCCCGCCATTTTCACTGCCATTCTTCGAGATTTTCCCGCGCACGTTTCTGTTTCGGTTTTTTCTTTTTTTTTTAACGCGTAACAATGCGCTTCCATGTTGCTCTATTACCTTTTTCACCTCCCTTTGAAAATTCCGGGCTTCCTCTCTCCCTCCCGTTCCTGTTCCAACGCCTAAATGTACGCTCGCACTCCTTTTTATTGTACCCGCCGCTGACACTTTTTCCTCCTGAAGGCAAGACAAGTCATGTTAGCCCCCTATCTTCCCTAGGTTTTTTTTTCCCTTTGAGAATTTCCCCAAAGCCCTTTTCCGCATCCTTTTTACTTAATTCCCCTTGAAGCGGGGTTTTATCTTGTCCATCTTCGTTCCCCCCTTTTTTCCCGCCTTCCCCCCGGCACCGACCGTCGAATCCGCGCGGTCCGGTTCCTCTCTTGGTTCCTCGCTAGACATGTACATGTTTTGGCCACGCAAGTTACCTGTTTTCCGGGGCATTACCTCGTCTTGAACTTCTCCTCCGCTTTGCGTTTCTTTTGAACTTGAGCGTGGCAATTCCTGGTCTGACATTTTTTTTTTGAGCCCCCCATGTTTCTAAAAAAATAAAATGGGTCACCCCCTTTCTTCTTCTCCAGTTTGCCCAAATCTTCTTTCTCAAATTTCGATTTGTGTCCACTTGAGTGTTGCGACCGCGCTCTTTGCGTGTTCCTTTCTTACCCCCTCTTCATGCTTAAGTCCCTTCCTTCCTCTTTTTCCTTTGCCCTTTTTTTAGAGCCTTGATAGCTCTCTCTTCCTCTCCTTTCTGATTACTCCTTTGCGAACCCCCAATCCCTTCTTTCTTTTAGCACAAGAAGATAGCTTCCCCTCTTCCCCATTTCCTTTCCGATTTCTCTCCTGGCCCCGCTTTCCGGCCCAGTTTTTTTTTCAACTTTCCCCTCCTTTTTATAAGAAGGATTTTTCTAGCAATTCAAGGTTTTTCCCCTCCTTCGAATGTTGCGAAGGTTTTCCCCGTCGTTTCAACTCCACGGAACGTGATCAAACGTGCCACAGTTGGAATTGGCCACTATCCTTTTTTTCCCCAAGGCTCAAAGCATTCTCTCTTCCACTGTTGGCCTCCCCCTGAATGCGTGGCTCTCCTTACGAATTGGGCTCTTTTTTTCCTCTTGCCGAGCCCTCCGATTTCCCGTCGGTACTTGTTCTGTCGCGTCCCTCTGGCGTGAGGAAAACCGATTTTTCAAGCTTTCGAGTCTTTCCCAGCTCCACTTCCCTTCACTGAAACCACGGCGAACTTTACGTCCCCCTTCACCTTTCAGCAGGTTACCTGATTCGAAGTAGTACCTCCCCGACTTGTTCCTTTCCCTTCCCCGCTCCGTCCCCCCCTCTGCAAAATTTTTTTCTGTCGGGCTTGCTACATTCGGCTCTTTCATTTTCGTGTTTTTAGGGAAGGTTTCCGGCTTTGTAAAACGAGTTTTTTCTATCACTTGATCGCGACGCTTGATTAGCACACGCGGACCGCCCTTCCCTACCTTGCTCGCTTTTTCCCCTTTGCTTTTTCTTTTTGAACGAAACTTTCCGTCCGGATTTATGAAGTTGCCCCACTTTTTTCGGCCGTTTTTGCCCTTTACTCCCCCCTCTCCCCCTCAAATAGCGCGCCTTTTTTTGACTTCCCTTTAGCAGCAGATGCGGGTCTTCTTTCGAGGATTCCAATCGCGTTGTGGTCTTTTTTTATTTGGATTTTTCTCACTCCGGAATATGACCGTCCCTTCTTCCAGCAGCAAGGGCCGTGCTCACTGTCTTTTCTACTTTCTTCCCTTATTCTAACTTTGTAGATACGGCCACTCTTTCGCCTGACGGTCCTTCGAAGGCCCCTCTTTTTAAATTGGAAGTTATCGTGCCCTCCGCCCCTGACCATCTCCTTTCCCCCCCCCCCAGAACACTTCTCCCTTTGGATCGCTTCGGGCAATCTTTTTTTTTCGCTTTCTCCTGGGCACTTAAGGGTACACCCCGAAGCTTCTCTGCTGTTTTCTCTGAGGTGTTTGCTCGTCCCCCTTCTATTCGATCCGATCGTTTTTGATCAGAAGGTGTGAATTTCCTTGGCCACCTTCGATCACGCTTCCTTCATGGACAAAAAGTTTGGGGTCGGCTATGTCTTCGCCTCCCTCCCCCTGCCCGTGAGCCTATTTGGCCGACAAATCCGCGGGCCCCCCGTAAAAAGGTTTGCTAATTGGGTTGATTGTTCCATTTTCTCTTGACTAGAACCGTCCCCCTGGCGTCTCTTTTCATCTTAGCCGGACCCCTCTTGATGACCTCACTCGCCCCAAATATAGGTGCAGTTTATCAAGTGAAACGGTTGACCTCGCCTCTTTTTTCCCTTAAGGCTCTTGTAGGGAGAACTAAGGTGGGGTCCGCTCGCAGCTTTCCTTTTTTTAGAAGTTTAATCGTTTTTTCGGTTTGTTGCGCCGGTTATCCCTTTTTTTTTCCGCGCGGCGCGCGCAGCAGGACTCCCTAATTTCCCTCCCCCGAACTTGCCCCTGCAAGTAATCTTTGGAAAGTCAATCATGACCGGGTTTAGTTGAGGCATGATCCCTTCGGGTTGATCTTTTCCAGGTACGCGTATGTTCACCTTCAACCAGGTCTTTTCCCCCCCTTCGACGATTTTAGCCCTCCTCGGGGTCGAGGGGAAAGGCGCCTTTTTTGTTCGGCCTGACCATTGATGCTCCGGATGCACCGCAAAGTCCCCTCTTGTTCCAGAAATTTTTAGAGTCAATCGGGCAAAACCCCCCCTTTACGCTTTGTAAAATTGGTTGGTTTGGCGGTGGTCTTTTAGTCTCCTTCCCTAGGCGTCGGTTCGGCGTGTGTCTTCCTCGGTCGTGCTGACGTGTTGCCCCCCCCTCTTCAAAATTTGTTTAAAGCGACCCCCTCTTTTCTGATACATTTCCTCTCGTGAGGAGATTTTTTCGTCGTCTTCCTTCCCTGGACTTGATTAAGATGCGATTCCCTCTTTTCTCAGTTTCCCCAATCGCCTAGCTTACCCATTGTTTCTATTTGCCCAAGATCGAAAATCTCTCACCGCCGCCCCCCTCTATCCGATTGCTTTCCCCCTTCTATTTGTTCAAACAAGTTCTAACTGTTCGTCCCCCTCTCTCCCCCCTTTAAGACGCCTCTGCACTAAGGTGACAGGGATCCTCGGGACGAAAGAAACCGCCTCCCCCCCAAACCTGAATCTTTTATGTTCTAAGATTGTTCCCCTTTCCCCCTGGATTTCTCTTACCTGCATCCGTCCCCATTGGCATTGCTAAGCCCCAACCCCGTGACCGTCCTTGTCGCTTGCTAAAATCCCCCGGCGTCCGCCTCTATGGCCCACTTCGGCCCACCGCCGCGACGAGGTCGATCCCCCCAAGTCATTCCAAAGCACGGGCGAGGCTCTTGCCCCCTTTTTCTTCATGTTTGCATCACAAAATTTTTTCAGTCATGCTTTCTTCTCGTCCCTACCTCTTAACCGTCCCCTGCAAAAATTTAGAAACAAACAAACCTCGGTGATTTCTATCCCTTCGCTACCCCAAGGCCCTTTTTGCGCCCTTCACCCCAATTTTCTTGCTGGAGGCACTCCTTTTTTTCCCTTCAAGTAACACTGCAGATTTGTTTGATAGTGATGCCCACGATAATACCGCTCCGTTTCCCTTTTTCTACGAGCCCCTGCCGCTGTCTTGTTTTACCTTATTTTGATATCAATCACGACGTGTTGCCCGCATTCCTCTGAATTGTTTGAAAGTAGCGGATTGCTTTGCCATTTCTCGGGCTGATAGAACCCCGGCGAATTTTTCCGTCTGTTTCCCCCTCCCTTTGTATTTCTTCAATCATTCCTTTCAAGGATTTCCAGAGGGTCAGCCGCAAACTCACCTTAATTCTAGGTTGAATAGAAGAGTTCATGCCATTAGTCCCCCCTTCCCTTCAGGGCAAGAATTCTGGAAGAGACTATATGGTTTCCCTCTTTCGTGACCATCTCCCCCTCCAAGGACTTCCGCCCACCCCCCAGCCCCACTTTTGGGTTTGTTCCCCTTGGGTTTGAAGACACCCCCCCCCCGTTTAAGTTAATTCTCACCCCCTCATTCCCTTCTCCATGGCACGATTCAATTTTCTTTCCTTATTAGACGGCGCGGGGACCGATCCCCCCTCCCATCCCTTCGCAAGTTATATTGGACCCTTCTCGGCTTTTCCACCTTACTTAACCCTTTTTGGACCACCGTGAAATAATGCATTCCACCCCCACTTCCCCCAACTGTTTGCTTCTTTTTCCTTCCCGGTCCCGGTCCTGTCCTTTCCTGTAGGTCCGTCCATTTTCGGCCGAACGCTTTGGGACATCAGAAACGAATACCTTTCGCCTGATCTTGAGTTTCCGAAGAGCTCTCGCCCTCTTTTCCCCACGAGTGCCCCTGCCGACTAAAACAGTCCAGAAATATCACAAGTATTGTAGACCGGTAGCTCTTCCCCCTTCCCCCCTGTTGAGGCCCGAACCCGTCTTTTCTTTCGTGTTCGCGTTCCCTTCATTTTATCCCTTCTGCCTAAGTTACCCCTCATTAACATAGATGGAACACGAGGTACCTTCAACTGGGCCCTCACTTGCTCTTGCAGTCTCCGAATACGCGCGTCCCTAAGCACCCCTTTGCCTCCCTTGTCGCCCTCCTCCTTCCCGGCTGCTCCACTTCCCAGTAGTTTTCCAAGACTTCGATAATAATCTTCCCTTCTCCAGTTTCCAATCTCCCCTCGCTTCTTACCTTTTCCGCCTGTTCTATGCCGACTTGTGTGGGTGTTGATCTCTAGGTGCCCCTCCTGAAAAATAGTTTTCCCTTCCCTGCCCATGTATCCCGGCCGTGGCATCGGCCTTACCAGAGGCCCCTAGAGTCATTACGGGCAAACGGTTGACTCCCTCTTTCATTCTTCCTGTACACGCCCAGGTCATCGCGCCCTTCTTCCCGAGAATTGAAACTTTTTTCTTCTTTGTGACTCCTTTTCTGTTTCCCGTGATCCGGGAAAAGTCAATGGCCTAGTTGATCACGTAGTTTTTTTCGCCTTCCCAACCCCCCTATAAACCCCCCCCTTTTTCCGGTCCTGATGGTGTCGCTAGCACTGCGACCCACAGCGGCAGAAACCTCGTAGAGTTGGAACCATAAACATATCCGCCGTTCCTTTTTTTTCCCTTTTTCCTTGCGGCGCGCCCTGTACTTCTTCTTTCCAGGCCCTTGTATCTTCCTCCTTTCTTGCTCTTGGAGGGATTTCTCTCCAGCCTCTTCTTGAGACTCTCTTTTCCTCCCCCCCCTTGTGTTGATTCCTCGGCGCTGCGAACGTTTGCCAGTACCCTTCCCCTTGCGTTTTTTTGATTGTCTCCCCCCTCCTTAGCTTCTGATGAAGGAGCTTTTCCGAGGCTCGCAAGAAGCATGGCTTTTCTTTTCACGAGTTTTTATGGTTAAACTTTAATTTTTCTCGTCTTGATGATCGCATTGGCCGCTACACCCCCTTATTTTCCTAGGGTGTGTTTTTTCGCCAAGCAACCAATCCCCGGCCTCTTCAACGAGGCGCCTTTGATTGGCGTTTCAGATTCCCTGCAAACAAGGAGTCCTACCCTCCTCTATCGTTAAGTTCTCTCTTTCCTTCTGCCGAGCCCGTCCCCGAGACAGGCCATGCCTCAATTTTTTCTCTTTTTTCCTCCAGGTCCTTGAATTCTCTCGAATAGCTTCTCTTTCTCGGTATCTGCTATACTTGCTTCCTTTCCAAAAACGATTTTTACCTCGAGTTTCCCCCGTCCCTAACCCATGGAACCAGTTTTTTGTTCGAACATGGCCTCCTTTAGATTTTGTTTTCAAATGCTGAATGGCTTCAGAAGTTTAAGGCCCGACCTTTATGTCCCTCCCCCCCTGATTTTTTTTCCCTAGAGTCGGCCCGGCCCTGCCCTTTCCCCCCCAGTCTCAAATTTTGGCGGTAGGCGCATTTTCTTCTGCTTTCCCATCTCCTCCGTGACTTCCATTGGAAGGTTTTTCCCGTGTTGTCCATTATTTGGAAACTTCACTTTGATTTGGGACCCCGGTTGTGCGATTCGCAACGCGGAAAAGCGCTCTCCCTCCTTTTCCTCATACTTTGCCTCTGCGGAGCCCGCCCAGGTGCTGAAGCGACCGCTTTTAGCTTTTTTTTCCTTGGGCCAAGGGCGAAGGTGTGAATCCACGCTTCCCCTATCTTTTTTCCGTCTCGTTCCTCCTTCAATTTTCGCTTTCCGTTTGTTGCTTATGTAGTCGCAGGAGGTCTAGTGCTGGGCGTTTTCTTTTTCTCGATTTTTTTTCACGACCGCTCTGTAAATCCATGACCGCCAGAGGTCAGTCAGTTTCCCACTTTGGTGATGATTATGTTCAGTGATTGGCCAAAAAACTATATTCCCTTCCCCTCCAGGTTGTTAGGAGAATGCTACTTGGAGAAGGTTAGCCATTGATTTCCCCCTCCCTTTTCGACCTAGTTCCGAAGGTCATAGTGAAATGCTCCTTTTTCTTGCACCCCTTGGGGGTTTTTTTCTCCTTCTTCTTTGCGACACCTTTTTTCCCAAATTTTCCCGTCATTTTTCCCCCCAGAAGCCGTTACGTTGGGTTAAGCCGTTTTTTATTGCAGATGTCTTGCTCTTTGCCTCCGATGTTTTCGTCTCGATTTTTGGTGAAGGTGTCGGTCGTGTTTCATCGGACACTCTGAGTTTCGCTAAACGATGTTTTTAAGGCCCAGGACCCCTGGGGTCTATTTTCGCATGCGAATTTCTTTGTTCTATGTCTAGTAAGTGCAAGGATCGTGTGCCCCTTTTTCTTCCTGGTCGCCCCCCCGTCCCCCCCCCCCTTGGCTAATGGGTCCGAGAATTCCTCGATTTCCATCAATAGAGTTGAAGCCTCCCTCTTTTTTTTCCTTCTTCTTTCAAGGAACCTGCCCCTCCCGACTGTCTTGCATTTTTTCACAACCCCTTTAGAGACGTGAAACTTTACCCTTTCTCCCGTCCCTTGACCCTCCTTGCCTTTTCCCCCCGTTCACCGTGGTTGCTCCCCAGACTTGGAGTGTAAAATGCTCCTCCAGAAAATCACCCGAGTTTCGACAGCTTTTTTAGGTTTAAGGGCGGCAGGCGTTATTTCTCGTCCTCTTCAGCACATTTTTAATTCTTGGCACAATGACAAAATTTTGATAAAATTGACACCGCTCGTACCTCTTCTCCTCCTCGCCCGTGTTTCTGGGAATTGTGATCGAACTCGATTCTCGGGTTGGTCACCCGGTAGTCCTCCATTTGACCCCGGGCAAGGAGGAAGACTTCCATTTTTCCTCTGGTTCGCCCGTGATTTCCCTTTGGTGCTTCTTAAGGCAAGGATGCGGATGCAATCCGCACAAATTACCGATCCGTCGAAATCAATTTTTTTCGGTCATCTGATGACATCCACGACCTAGTTTGTTTTTCGGTGTTGTTCCTTCTTAGTCCCCTTCCCGTCAATGGCGGACGCGGCGTTGCTTTTCCTTGCCGATTTTTTTCCTTTTTATGGTGATAACAGCAATCCCCGGTGAACGTTGGTTAAAGGCGACAATGATTCCCTCCCCCCTTGAGGTTCTCGCCCGGTTCACTACCTGCGGGAACATTTAGCTTAACTGCACAATTTCCCCCAGTTGTTTTTGTTGAGAGATTGGGAAATCGCCTTCGTCATATTAGATCTTTTCCCCAGCCTGTCTCGTGACCCCGGCGTCACCCTCCCCCTGAGTCTTTCCTAAGCGCCTGTGTCCCTTTCCACGTTCATTTGCTGGCCCTTTGATTTTCCATCCGTCGGCCGATACACTGCCCGCACGCAGCCCTCGGCCCCTCACTTTTGCCGGAGACGCGGGACGCAGCCACGCGACCAAGCCCCCCACACCTTCTTTTTTTAATCGTGTATTTCTCTGATTGAACGACCCCCATGGATTTCCGCCTTCCCCCTCTTGATGGTCCCTCCGACTCATTTCCTCCGAAGCCCCCAGTGACTCTCCTTCTTCCCCTTGAGAAAAATGTGAAAAAGTGAGTCCTTTTGCGGCCCTTGGTCTCCTTAACCTTTTCAATGATTCCCCCAAACCGCGAGAGTGATTCCCATCCCTTCCAAAGGACCTCTTTTTCATACCTTTACTGGATTCCATTTTAGGTATTTTGTAAGTTGCCATAATTAAACTTTAAGTCCTAAGCCTCTTCCGACAGTGTACCGAACCCGCCTCCAACCTGATTTTTCGCATTCGCATTTTACGCTGCGGATTCCCCCCCCAATCTTGCGCCCTCTTCGCCCTTTTAACAGTGCCGTCAGTCCCCCAGTGAACTCAGACTTCCACGATGTTGATGCAACGCCATTCCGCTTTTTGCGCGTGCGTTCTTCTTTTCGTACGCAGGTGTCGTCTGTGCTTCATTTTTGGGCATCATCTATTACAACCCCAATTAGCCCCTCGGTGACCCCCTTTTTCCTGCCCAAGTTGCGGATGACTTGTCCTTAAGGGCTAGGTGCCGACCCAGCTGCGAACCGCCGAAATATGTTTCCCGGGCCTTCCCTTATCCTCGGTCCCGCCAACCTTCCACCCCCTCGGAAAACTTTTTCCCTAGGAAAATTGCAAACCCCCCCCCCCTGCTAACACACCCCTTCGATGCGTTTGGTGTCCCCCCATCCTGGCGCAATTTAATGCGCGACACCGCAAATTTTGACGACGCGATCACCCCCGTTTTCCCCTTCCCCTTGCCCCTTCTGATTTGATCGAGCACGCCCCCAAACCCTTAGTTCTTTACCTTCGACCAATGGCGTCGACGTACTCTCAACCGGTTTTTTATGCACATAATCATCAAAACCGATGACAAAATCCTCCACTCTTCCTCCTTTCATTGCCGCGCGAGTCGGTTTTTAATCGAAATCCCCTGTTTACGTGCCCATCGAACCGACATCACCGCCGAGCCCTTTCGTAGGCTTCTTTTCCGGTGTTTGCCATAATTTGCTTCTCTTTTAACACCGCCCTTTTCGGTTCAATTCTTTTTTTATGTACCGTTCAATCCCCTGGGCGATATCCCCCCTCGGCGCGAGTTCTTCTTCCAGTTTCTTCTTTTTCTCGTTTTGCCCTTCCTTCATGTAGACCAATGGGAATCAGTATTTTCATTACTTCCCCCCCCTTTTCAAACCCGCCTTCACCGGGTGTTTTTTTTTTTTTTTTTTCTCCCTCCTCGATTTTGACTTGATCTTCCTCTTTAATTCCTTCACGGGCCCGCTAATTGAAATTGTGGCGCTTGGATTCCTCGTTTCGTCGATCCTTTACTGCTGTCCGGTTGCTTTTTTTGATCGTCCCGCTTTTATCCGGTTCCTTTTTTCCCCAAGAGGTCCAAATTGAAGAGGTGTGCTTGATTTCCCCTCGCCCCTGGGAACCCCTTTTCACGCCCCGTTTAACTGCCGTTTTCCTTTTTTTTTTTCCCTCTTTCGCACACGGTTGAAGAACCTTTTCTCCTAACTTTTCCCTGCCCCCCCTTCTCCTTCTTTTCCTTTTTTTTTCTTCTTTTTTTTCCCTGCCTGTTGACAAGGGAATTCTGTCCCCTGATCGTGGCCAATCCCTAATCTTTGTTGGCGTTTGACGCCGTTGAGCCCCCAACCATTAACTTCGCCTCCAGATTGGTGTATATTCACCCTTATATCTCCTTCTCTTCGTAAGTTGAACATCGCTCTCTTCTTTACTGTTTTTGACCCTCGGCCCCCCCTTCCTGCTCTCAATGGAAATCGCATCGGTCGTTGCTAACATCCGGTTTTTTCTTTTTTTCTTAGCGCCTCTCTCTTCTCGTTTCCTTTTGGGGTGGTGGATTTCAAACTTCAGAGCCGGGACAATAACACCGGTGTTAGCAAGAAGCGTTCCCAATTTTGATTCGCATTGCGGTACATCTGCTCTCCAAGAAGTCCTTTGGTCCCGGCCCCCGCAGAGGCGGAATCCCACCTGGTTCAACTCTCCTTGTTGCTTTTGCTTCTTGTGTGGCTTTCCACCCATTCCCAGCGGTTTTTGACTTTCGCTCTTTCAACCGGCCTCCGCCCCAACCAATTTCTTCCCAGCAGCATTTCCATTCCTTTACCCGAACGCCCCGCTCCAAAGGCGAAACCGCCCAACCGAATAACGTCCTTTTCCCTTCATCTCCCCCCCTGGACCCCGCGCCCAGGTGACCTTGCGGGGTGCGCATTCAAGACCCCCCATCTGCCTGTTCTCAAGCCACCCCCCCTTCCTCCACCGGCCTTTACACACACCCTCCCCCCCACCCCCTCCCGCAACTGCCCCCCCCTTTCCCACGACACCCCCCCCATCCCTTCCGGCAGATACGATGGGCGGTTTTTGACTTCCGATTCCTGTCTCCTGGACAGATAAGCCACAACCTCGGCATGGGAAGTAACATTTTTCCACCGCGTGAACCCCTTATGCGTCACTGCAGTTTCTTTTCCACTGATAGTTTCATGCAGAGCAGTTCCATTTCCCGTCAATGGTGTTGTAAGTGAATAAGGTCCCCGCTAATTTTTCCACTTTCCCCTTGTACCCTGCCACCCCCACTGTGGGGCGTCTGACGCGTAAATCGTGCACCCCCCCCAGTCTGAGTCGCTGGAAAGCCAGTCTGGTCACGGATGGTGAACCTCTCTTTTTTTCTATGCCCTCTTATTACCCTTTCCATGTTTTTCAGAGGTTCGCAACTCGCCCCCCGCGCCCCAAGCCCCCTCTAGTCCCTAAAGGCGGCTGACAAAGTTTGCCTCTCCTTTTTCCATATCTTGATTAGAATTGAAAAAACTGGCGGGCAGTGTGTTACTTTCCGATAGTATATGGCAAGACGAGCGCGATCGTCTTCAAGCGCCTCATTCTGGCTTCTTTTTATGCTGTTGCAGTTCTCCCTCGTTTTGGGTTCTTTCTTCTCTTAGAACAAGAGCGGCCCCATGACCTTGCTTCCTCACCAAGTGCCGGAGAACCCTATTTTTTGTTGGTTTTATGTCAATTATTGGCAAAACCGGTGAGATTACTTCCCCCTCCCATTCCCACTGAAGGGAAGAGATCATTTTTACTTGCCATTTCGGGGGTATGGATCTCCCCCCTTCCAAAATCGAAAGTGCAGAGGCAAGGTCAGCTGCGTTTTCGTCGGAAATTCCTTGGGTTCGCGCAGTCTGATTTGAAACATTTGTCCTTTTGACGTTTTAACGAAGGTTAACCCCCCAAGTGCTCGTCGGCTTTGGTTTTCCCTCTCCCCTTGCAGGTCGAATTTAGATGTCGCTCGGCTTTAGACATCCGTCCGTTCCCGAAGTTTTTGCCTGTTTCCTTGTGGACACCTTTCCGAAGCCGTCCTAAAGCTCCCAGGACCAAAAGATGGTCGCTATTTCAGCCAGATCCTTCTCTGTTTATATCCTTCAGACCCTATAAGTGCCAACGTCTACTGGTGAATGCTTTCCCCGGTCACCCCCCTTCTGGAGGGTTCTGGGTGTAAGTATCCCAAGAACTAGTTGTTTCCCACCCAGCCAAGCCGGGGAACCGGAGTCTGATTCTAGAAGATGGTTCCCCTTCAAACCCCGGGCTGCTTGCATCCCTCTCCAACAACATCATGGATTTATAATGACGTGAAACGCTTCCAATGGCTTTCCCCCACGGTGACGCCAACCCCCCCCCTTTGACCTGAGGGCGCCAGAATTGCGCCACGACGGTGGGGGCATTCGTTTGCGGACAATTTCGAATTACAATCACGGGGTTTTGCGACCGCGGGGCCCGGGCGTGTTTCCTTCGCGCGGACGCGGCGAGCGCAGAAGGAATTTTCCTTTTTCCTTATGCCTTAAGACCGTTCCCAGTGCAACCGTAACTCCTTTGGGGTCCCTAAGCCTCGCCCGTTCTTTGGTTTAACTCCCTTTTTTATCTCATTGAACT